>Ga0111155_1047_pt1 | contig 14007 bp, 13 predicted proteins | sample DeeMarSeWOR28_12_FD_80253 | JGI IMG/M metagenome (GOLD analysis project Ga0111155, IMG submission 80253) | Gemmatimonas sp. SG8_17
CCGACCAGATCGATGCCGGTCACGATGAGTGGGTCGAAGTTATAGTTAAACGGATCCCGAAACGGTGGTGCAAACATCACGGTTCCCAGCGGCCCCGTCTGATGATGGTTGTACATGATCTTCGGGTACCACTGGTGATACAGCACGCGGTTCATGTTCTCGGTTTCTGGTTGTGTCGACGCGTAGGAGTCGCGGTTGTTGTCATGCCCGACATACTTCTGATAGAGTCGCGGCAGACCGGACAACGAACGCTGGGTGGGCTCGGGTACGCGCATGTACCAGTCGGCCACTAGATCGTGCCCGTCAGGATTGGCGTGGACGAACAGGATGATGACCTCGTCGAGGATACGAGTCGTCTCTTCGTCCGTGCCACTCACCATCTGCCACAGTGTCTCCATGAGTTGTTGGGCGCCCAACACCTCGCTGGCGTGCAGGCCGCCGTCGATCCAAACCACCGCTCTGCCCTCTCGCGCCAACCCGCGTGCTTGCTCGTCGCTCAAACCCTCCGCACGCGCAAGCCGCTCCGAGATCTCACGGTACCGCGCGAGATTCCGGTGGTTCTCCGGTGACGTAACGATCGCCATGTACTGCGTTCGGCCCTCTGCTGTCTGTCCGATGTCGACCAAGACCATTCGGTCAGACTCTCGCTGCAGGATCTCCCAGTACCCAGAGAGTTGTTGGTAGTTGGGCAGCACGTAGTCCGCACCGATCTCGTGCCCGAAGAACTCCTCTGGAGTGGTGAGCTGTGCTTGCGTTACGGTAGGAGCCGCAAGCAACACAGCTACAGCAAGCCACCCTGCCCAGGCGCGATAAGTCGGCAGTTGGATTGGTGCGACGTGACGCAGCACGTGAATGCAAGGCATCGTGTTGACTCCCGTGTGGTATATGGTCGAGCCGAGTGTGCTGGACATAGACGTGTGGCGGTGTGATTCGGCTAGCGTAGTGTACCACGCGGCGGAGGGTGCTGCCAGGAGGCGCCTGGCTTTCTGGCCTACCCCCTACTCATCGCAAAATGTCGCGATCGCAGACATCACCTCCCGTTGGAACACTCCGCCGGTGGGCCGGTTGAGCAGCTTGCCGTTCACCACCAACGTGGAAGAGCCCCCGCCGTCAAGGTTTAAGGCGTCCACCGCTCCGATTCCCAACATCATACGGGCCAGCTCTTCCAAGTTCACACCGCGGCTCACTGACTGTCTGCCGTCGACCACCATCAAGACCAATGCACCTTCTCTTGTGCGCCCTGCAGCGGTGCGGGGATGCACCTCGGGTATGGAGCTGCCGAAGAATACTTCCTGGTCCGAGGTGACTCGAATGCGCCCGTTGACCACCAGTGCCGGGCCAGCTGAGAGAGCCGAGACGACTTCCCAGGTTTCGGCATTGTCGTAGTTGAGGGCTTCAGCGGGCTCACCCGGTCGGTGGCGTGGTGGCTCGGGCCAGGTGTACGTGGTCTGGGCGCGCGTCGTAACCCACGTGATCTGGATCTCGTCCTGTTCTGTGAATCCTATGGCGGCCCGGGCGGTCTCGTAGGATAGCGAATCGCGCCGCACCGACCGTGTGGCCGGCCACAGCAGATCACCTTCCGTGATCAACAGTCCGACATGATCGGCTGGCGTCTGGTCCATCCGGAAATAGCCCCCGTTCACAACCACGCAGGCATTGAGGTCTTGGGCGAAACTCGAAACCGTCTCGCGATTGTCGGTCGCGTCGTCGGAGACTACAACCTGTGACCGGATGCGTGCCGAACGCTCATCGATCCGCACGTACCAGGCTCTCAGCGGCATATCAACGTTGTTGCCGCTGAACACGCGGACCCCAGACGGAAGCTCATCGTTCAACGTCTCCACCGGCTCCCACGTCACAAGCGTGGCGATACCGGAGTCGTCTGAGCTACAAGCGGCGACGCCGAGTAGTGCGAGGAGTGCCGAAAGAGACGCTCTAGTCACATAACAACCATAATCAAATATGCGGGAGCTCGCCCCGTGTCCTACCGTCGGCGCTGCCCCTCCCTGCAACACACTCCTCAGCGAGTTTGGTGGAGTGGAGGGAATCCCGCGCGCATGGCAGCAGTGCGCCAGCAGACTCGGCAGCAGTGTGTCAGACAGACTCGGCAGTCAGTGCTTCAAACAACCTTGGCAGCAGTGCCAGACAATCTCGGCAGCAGTGGCAAACAAGCTCGGTGCTCCTGGGATCCTGCTCCTCCGGCCGTTAGGCCAGAGCGGCAGGCGAGGATGCCTAGCCCCGGCTAACGATCTCGTCCACCTCGCGCTTGGCGTCCAACTCGCGATCGATGCGTTCGCCGATTTCCTTCGCTCGCGCTAGCTGCAGCGTCAGGTCGTTTACGGAGCCTACGCCTGCGCGCAGACGGAGCAGGGCAAGACGCACGTTCTCGAGCGCTGCAACCGTCTCCGTCAGCCGGTTCCCCGTCTCCTTCCCAGCGCGGAGCAGCTCGGCCTGCCGCTCGAGGTCATGAACCACATGCGGCACGTCGCCCAGTTGCTTGCGATCCGCAGCTGGCAGTGCCTCGTAGACCTCGACCACCGCGCGGCCCAGCACGAACTCCGTGGCATCATTCGAGGGGAGAGCCGGCGTTGCTGGTGGCTTGATACCGATGCCGGCCACGCCGAAGAACCAGCGTCCGAACTTCCCGGCCCACAGCCGATGCCACAGGCTGTCGAGGCGCCTAATCCAGCGCCGCTTCAAGATGACCTCCGCCTCCTCCTGCTGCACCTGCGCCTCGGCGAGCAGAGCCGCGCGGATGTCGTCGAATGCATACCCCTCCCGGAGGAGCCGGCGTGCCAGAACCACTAGCTGAACGACGAGGATCGTACCGATGATGCCGGGTCCCCCGATGCTGATCTGCACGCCGCCCGCGCCCGCTGATGCACCGGGCCCCGCCAGCGCGACGGCCACCAGGACCATGGTCGAGACCTCGGCGTTGCGAACGAAGCTCCTGACGAGTGGTGGTGCTCGAAAGTCGCGTCCCCGCGCGTCACCCACCGCCCGGGCAACGTCCTCCCCTGTCTGCATGCGGTCTTCCGGTGCTTTCGCGAGACACTGGTCGATGACCGCGGCCAGGCGTGGCGGCACGTCGGGACGGATCTGCTGTACCGCCGGAGGAGCCTGGGAGACGTGTTGTGTCAGGAGAGCGGGCAGGTTCGCCCCCTCGAACGGTGCGCGGCCTGTCAGTGCGTAGAAGAAAGTGGCGCTGAGCGAGTAGAGATCGCTGCGCGCGTCCACCACGTCACCGCAGGCCTGTTCGGGACTCATGTAACGCGCCGTCCCAATGATCTCGCCCGTAGACTCCTGGTCCTGCTGCGGTCCCACCTGTGCGATCCCGAAGTCCGTGACCAGTGCGCGATCGGTGGATTGATCGATCATGATGTTGTCGGGCTTGACGTCTCGATGCACCACACCACGCTCGTGTGCGTAAGCCAGTGCCCAGGCTACTTCTTGCATCACTTTCATCGCGTAGCGCGGCGTGAGCGGTCCGGTGCGCTCGACCCGTTCGCGCAGCGTCTCTCCGTCAACGTAGCCCATGACGAAGAACACGAGGTCACCGTGCTCTTCGACCGCGTGGATCGGCACGACGTTGGGATGTGACAGACCCGCCGCTGTCCGCGCTTCGCGCAAGAACTGCTCACGCCTGTCGGTAACTGAGGCCAGCGCGGTCGGCAGCAGCTTGATTGCCACCAACCGATCGAGAGCCACGTCCCGCGCCAGCAGCACGATCCCCATACCGCCGCGGCCGAGTTCCCGCTCGATCGAGTAGCGGCCCGCAAGGGCCTCCTGCAGGGCGAGAAACTCGCCGGTTATCACATCGGACATGTCATCAAACATAGCGTTGAATGGGGTCGGGGCGGTAACTCGTCAGCGTCCCGTTGCAGCGTCCCGCATACGGGATGGTCGGGGTGTTCGACAGTGACCTCCGGTACTCGTCGGGCATCCAGGACAGGTGGTGCAACCGGAAGACGAGTATTGGGTGAGTTTGTGTCGTGCCGAAACCTATTCAACCTCCCTCGATGCGTCAGCGGGACGGATCGGTGAGAGGGGGTACGAACGATTGTGCTGAGTTCAGTTATACTGAAAAGTGGTGTGTGGAGTTCGTGCACCCTACCGACAACCCGATGTTGCTAGCGTGAGATTGGCGGATAGTATGGAATCTCCGTTCTCCCAACCCTTTGCCGACGGGCCAACGGAACCGATGCTATCTGTGTATCGGTACGTGCTCGAGACTTTCCCAATGCTTGGTAGGGCACCCACTCTCGCAGAGACAAAGCGGAATCTAGGTCTCGACGAGCGGGCCATAGCCGATGCACTGAAGTCGCTGGAGGAGTATGATGCGCTGAAACTGGACCCTGCCACGGGCTGGATTGGCGACGCGTATCCATACTCGCCGAGTGAGACTAGACATGAGGTAGTGTTCAGGTCCGGCAAACGAGTCTACTGCATGTGTGCGATCGATTGCTTCTACGTGCCGTTCCTGACAGGCTCTGATGTTACCATTTACTCCACCTGCCATCTCTGCGAACGTGCCATAGAGATTCAAGTTGCAGGACAGAAGGTATTGGTTGTTGAACCCTCCTCTACTCTCGTGTGGGACAGTGATGCTCCCTACGACTGTCCCACTACTAACTTCTTCTGCTGCGAGGCACACTTGCGCGAGTGGAGGGACAGAACGCCAGGCGAACCCGGCACGGCTCGCTCACTCGACGGAGCGCTGGAGCGAGGCCGGGCGGCTGCAGTCCAGATCAGGCGGGTCCTTGGTGTATGACGCGTATCGGGCACGTGCAATGGCCGTAGCTGATGCGACGCATCCGTGTTCACATCGACGAGTCGAGAATTGACACTCGAGCACAACTCCCTGGAATCCCACGCATGACGTCGGTGTTCTATCGGGTCCAGATGTCGCTCTTCCATAGATCCATTACCCAATAGCTAGGGACCCCGCTCACGTGGTGCGCAACGTCATTCATTCCAAGCCCGGCGGTGGCCACGGGCAGCTGCGTGGCGCTAGCCACACGGCCCCGGCTTGAGGCAGAACCCTGCCGCACGGAAGCAGGGAACAGTGGTATGAGACTGGCCAGATGTTGCACGTTCGGCGAGTGCGTGCCCGTGCCGCGAGAAGGGCATGGGGGCACCGGCTGAGCCAAAGGTGCCTACGCCAGTCTGAGATTCGACGTTCGCTGTTGTGTCCTCTCAGCCCTTCCGCAACACCCTCCCGGGCCGCGCCCCAGTGTGCTCTCCGTGATCGACAACGACCTCGCCGTTAACCACCACATACGAAATGCCCGACGCGTACTGGTGGGGATCGTCAAAGGTAGCTTCGTCTTTCACGGCAGCGGCGTTGAACACAACCAGGTCCGCTTTCTTTCTTCCTGCAATGCGACCGCGGTCGTTGATACCAGCCTGGTCGGCGGGGGTAGCGGTCATCTTCCTGACCGCGGTCGGTAGGTCAAAGATCCCCCGCTCACGACAGTAGTGTGCAAGCACTCTCGGGCAGCATCCGTAGAGTCGCGGGTGCGGCCTGGTTTCAGCTGCCTTACCAATGGGAGCGATGCTCGCTCCGTCGGAGCCGACCATGACCAACGGGTGCGATAGGACCATCTCTACGTTCTCGGGACTCATGCCGTGCCCAATCATGCTCACGGTCCCCTCTTCCTCCACCAATAGCCTCAGCACGGCATCCACCGGCTCAACTCCCCAGGTCTCGCCGACCTCCGCCAGACTCTTGCCTACGTAATGTCGGTTCTGCTCCGTCTTTGTGCTGGCAATGACGATCAAGCTGAACTCGCCCGGGTCTCCGGTTACAGACTCCACAACCTCTTCACGGATGCGCGCACGGTCGGCCGCGTTGTTCAAGCGCGCTCCCAGACCGTCCCACCCGCCCTCGAGTGCCCACGGCGGCAGGAATATGGTGAGACTAGTGGAGTAGGCTGTATACGGATAAGCATCGGCCATCACATGCACGCCGTCTCGGCGCGCCGATTCGATGAGATCGAGTGCGGCTCGCTGCTTCGACCAATTAGGCCTTCCCGCTGCCTTCAAATGCGAGATTTGCACCGGCAACCTGGCTTCCCTGCCGATCTGAATTGCCTCGTGAATCGCGGACAACAGACCCGATTCCTCATTGCGGATATGCGACGCATAAAAACCACCCCGACGCGCAATCACTCGTGCTAGGGTAACGATTTCCTCAGTCGGCGTGAATGTACCCGGCGTGTATTCCAGTCCGGTCGTGAGACCAAACGCACCTAGATCCATTCCCTCCTCAATAGACCGGATCACAGTCGCCATCTCGTCGTCGCTGAGGAGCCGGTTCTCCAGCCCGGCAACCGTCTGCCTCAAGGAACCGTGACCTAACATGAAGGCCTGATTGACGGAAATGCCGATCTCCTCGAGTGTCTTGAAGTAGGAGGCGATGCTGGTCCACTCCACAGGTGCTCCGGTTTCCTCTTCCATGTTGGCACGGCGAATATCCGCGTCGACGCCCTCGAGTGGTGCGGCAGAGAACCCACACTGCCCCGTGACCTCGGTAGTGATGCCCTGGCGGCTCCTGCTATCCGCAGTGGGGTAGGCAAAGATGGTGCTGTCAGAATGCGAGTGGATGTCGATGAAACCCGGTGACACATGGAGCCCGGAAACGTCCAAAACCCTGGAGCCGCGGGCCGGATCGATTGCGCCAATAGCGGTTATCGTGTCCGCGACAATGCCGAGATCACCCTGCCACGTCGGTCCGCCGGTACCGTCAAGGATAGTACCGTTCCGGACAACAAGATCGAATTCTTGCACCACACGGACTCGGGATCGAGGCAATGCAAACGCGCCCAATGCGGCCGAACTGCTCTTCACAAAATCACGCCGGGAGAATCGTCGGGTCATTCGAGGGCTCCTTGGATGGAGGAACACGGACCAAACTGAATATCCTACGTCCGACAAGCAATGTCGACTCGTACAACGGGTGAGTGGACGCAAGTCCGGCAGCGATAATCCGTCACGTCTCGTTCCACGGTTTCACTCTCGTTGCAGCAGGACTGACTGCGGGGGTCTTCGGGTCCCTGTTTGCCACGCGCCTGGTGCGGAGCGCCATTGCCGAGTTGGGAGATCTGAACGTCTCCGCTTTGATCGCTGCGGCCAGTGTTCTGGGAGCAGTGGCCGCTGTCGCTACCCACATACCCGTCATCGTGCGCAGCGGGGCGATCCGATGGGGTGCTGAGAGCAGAACAGCTGGGCACTTCCACTGGACTCAGACAAACGCCCCTATGGGATGTGAAATGTCGTCCGCCGGGTTCCTTGCCAGTAGATCTTTCTCCTTCATATCACCAAACAGGTTGGAGTTGTCAGAATGAGGAGAAGGAGGATGTTGCTGAATCCGCCCTAGCGCACCTGCAGGAGTGGAGAGAGAGCGCGCGCAGCCGACGAACCTGGCAAGGCCTGCTCAATAGACGGGGCGCTGGAGGGAGGCCGAGCGGCTGCATCAAGGATCAGGCGGGTCATCGGTGCATAACACCCCGTCCATAGGACAGTGCTCAGATTGACACCGGAGTGCAACTCCGTAGAATGCAGCATATCGAGCCGGTGGTCTGTCGGGCCAGATATTGCTCTTCCATAGGTGGATCACCCAATAGGGAAGGGCCCCGCTCATGTCACGCGCAACACCATTCGTCGCAAGCCCGGCGAAGGCAACAGGTCTCCAGATAGGTCAGTTGGATGCCATTGGCTCCTGGCAGGAACCTGCCGCACGGAAGCAGGTAAGACTGGTATGAGACCGGCCGGAATGCTGTCCGTCATTGTTCCCTCACTGTTCTTCCTGTGTCCCGTTAGTACTGGCGCGCAGCGACTTCCCTTCGCTAAGGGTGACACCGTGCGAGTGGCTCGCACCGACTCTGTGGGAGTTGCTGCGTGGACCACCGGCTGGGTCGTTGTGGCAACACGGGAGTACCTGCTGATGGGAGCGGGATCGGCGGACCCACTGGTCAGATTCGATGAACCAATCCGCCTGCAAGTGCGCCGGCGCGGCCGGACACAGAAGACCCTCGGGGCGTTTCTAGGGCTGGGCATAGGGGCGATCTCGGGCGCGACCTATCTGAGGCCAACCCTTGATTATCTCGATCCACCAACGTCTCAGAGCCAATCAACTCTGGTGGGGACGCTGGCATACGGCGCGGTGGGGGCGCTGGTCGGGATGCTTGTGGGCGGGCAGTTCAAACACACCGAGTGGGAAGAAGTGTCGTTGGTCCAAGGACGTATCCCCGCCGCTCCGCTGACGGATCCGACTCCGACACCACCTACCTCACCGAGCCGAGTCATCAGGTGGACCCGGTTCGACCCCACCGAGGAGGATTTCCAGTCGTTCTTCGAGGCACACGCCGACAGCCTACTGCCTCTCGAGGGAATCTGGAGACTTCTAGGTGTTGGAGCGCGGGTGGCAATTGTGCGGGATGACCGATTGAGTGGAGTCGACTATCTCGGGTACCGGATCACCGCGGGCTTGAAGCAGACCCCCATCGATGGGGAGATGGTCATGGTGCTCTCGGACTTTGAGAGCGACGGGTCGTTCTGGATTCAGCTGCCCAGAGGTACTGCGGCCTTGACCATGCCTGTGTTCGGGTCAGCCGGATCATTCTCGATTGCTGCTTATCGAGAGTACGTAGAGCGACGCTACAGGGCTCAATTCACACCGGGGACCATTCAGCTGCGGATTCCTGGCGACCTCGTGCAACGGTGGGACAGGGTATCCCCCAAGCCGGCGCTCGACTCCGCGGCCATAGCGCAGGCGTCCGGTGATCCCGTGGTCGAATTGAGACCGCTGGTAGTTGAGGGTAGAAAGGTCGATGCCAAGCTGTGGGATGCTGGTTTCTACCGGCGCATGCAGGGAGCAGTAGGTACATTCCTCACGCGTGAGGATATTGATAAGCAGAATCCGAGAACCACATCCGAGCTGTTGCGGCGGATCCCGGGTTTCATCGTCTCAGAATCAGGCGTGGTGTCTGCGCCACGTGGCCGCAGCTGCCGGGGCGTGAGCTACTTCGTTGATGGTGTGCACGCCGACGGGTCTAACCTCAATGCTGTGTTGCCATCTGCCATATCCGCCCTCGAGGTGTACACTGGGCCGGCTACCATCCCCATTGCATTTCGAGTGACGACCCAAGACCCGACCTGTGGAGCCGTTCTCGTCTGGGTCCGGGACGGCGCAAGAGATAAGTAGCAAGAGACCAGTGTTTGTTGAATTGGGTGGATTCCATGCCCATCTGTGGACGATTGAGTCCGGGCCGGTAATGCCGCTCCGCCAGCTGGTGTTCGGGCGGTCCCTCCAGGAGGAGATGAGCGTGGAGGTGAGCCAGTTCGACGATGAAATCCGAGCTTGGCTGCGCTACAGCTATCACCTTCTGGGCATCCAGCATCGGCTGCCGGACGACCACGCAGGATAACGGGTGTGACAATCGTCACTCGGTCCTTGCGCAAGACCACCAGAGACCAATCTGACCCACGAATAGACCAGGAAGTGTTCGTGCCCGATCTCAGATATCCGCTTGGGGAGTTTGTCTTTCCCGGTGCGCTGCAACCGAGCCAGAGAGCAACGGCGATCAAACAGATAGCCGAGTTGCCGGCCCGGCTACGCGAAGCTGTGGCGGACATGGTGCCGGAGCAGCTCGATACGCCGTATCGGCCGGGAGGCTGGACCGTCCGCCAAGTGGTGCACCACCTGCCTGATAGTCACGTGAACGCGTACACGCGGTTGAAGCTGGCGTTGACCGAGGATACCCCCACGATCTGCACCTATGATGAGGCGGCTTGGGCGGAGTTGCCGGACTCGCAGGCACCGGTGGAACTCTCTCTCGACCTGCTCGGCGCATTGCATGCACGGTGGGTGCTCTTGCTGGAACAGCTGGATGGTCCGGTGTGGGACCGTCGCCTGCGGCATCCGGAAGCAGGGGAGCTGGGGCTGGATGCCGTGCTGGCACTGTACGCGTGGCACGGCCGCCACCACGTGGCTCACATCACCTCGCTGCGAGACCGGCAAGGTTGGTGACGAGCCGGTAATGCTGTTCGATGATTTCTCTTCGCGCTCCCGTAATGACTGATCGATGAATCCGATTCGAATCGCAAAACTCGCCGACCTGCAAGACCGTACGCCGCGACACGCTTTGGTCGGGAACACCGATCTGGTCGTGATCCGTTACGGCGAAGAGGTCTCCGTCCTCTACGGACGCTGTCTCCACCGCGGGGCACTCCTCGCCGATGGACACATCCAGGGCGACAATCTGATTTGCGGTGTGCACTCGTGGGATTTCCGCTACGATACCGGCATCAGCGAATACAACCCCACTGAACGGCTACAGAAGTTCTCGGCGTGGGTCGAGGATGGTGGTGTGTTCGTCGATGGGAGTGAGATCGCCCAGTGGGAACAAGACAACCCGCCAGCCTTCGACCGCGACGCGTACCAGGGGGCATTCCAGGACGTGCACGGCACGCCCGAGGAGCCGTCTGTCAACGCCATCCGTGAGCTCGCGAGCCATGGGCTCGAGAAGACCGGCGCACACGGCCCGGTCGCCGCGATGGGTGTGCCACGGCAGCAGCTCCCTTCGTGGGACGACCTCCAGTTCGTCACGGCACAGCTCCGCTGCCCGAAGAACAGGCGGCGAACAGCCGGTACTTCTATGAGTTGGCGTCGGGGCGCTTTGGCTTTTCGTGGGACAAGCTCGACAAGGTGCAGGCGTTCCACTTCAAGGGCGGTCAGGGTGCCAAGACCGGTACAGGGGGGCATCTCCCGGGTGAGAAAGTGATAGGCAAGATCGCTGAGGTGCGGGGATTGCAGGAGGGTGAGCCCGCGGTCTCGCCGGCGCGGTTTCCAGACTGGGAGTCTCTGAGCGAGTTCCGTGACTTCGCTACCCAGGTGCGGGAGCGTACGGGTGGTATCCCGATCGGCTTCAAGCTTTCGGCTCAGCATATCGAAAAGGACATCGACGCCGCACTCGAGATTGGGGTGGACTACATCATTCTGGATGGTCGGGGGGGCGGCACGGGCGCGGCACCGCTCATCTTTCGTGATCACATCTCAGTGCCCACGATGCCGGCCGTCGCCCGGGCTCGACTCCACCTCGATCAGTCGGGTCACTCGGATGTGACATTGATCGCGACCGGTGGGCTCCGAACCGCAGCCGACTTCGCCAAGGCCATGGCATTGGGTGCCGACGGCGTTGCCCTGAGCAATGCCGCCATGCAGGCGATCGGATGTATCGCCATGCGTGCCTGTCATACAAATAACTGCCCCGTCGGGATCGCTACCCAGAAGCCGCACCTGCGAGCGCGGCTCCCGGTAGACGAAGCCGCCAGACGGCTCGACCGCTTTCTCCGCGCGTCGGTACACCTGATGCAGACCCTGGCCCGCGCCTGTGGCCACACGCGGCTCGATCAGTTCGACGCGGATGACCTGACGACGTGGAAGAAAGAAATCGCGGGGCTCACGGGGGTGAAATACGCGGGGGTGGTGAAGGGATAGGGGCAGCAGGGGAGAGCAGAGTGATACTGTTCGTCCAACGTAGCTTGATCTGGTGGCTTCGTCGCTTCACGACTATCTATTGAAGCAACCTATCTGCCCCTCGGAGCCCACCATGGAGTCTATCGCATCCCACCTGGTAGTCGGCTTGCTCGGTGCTGCTATCGTGTGGTACCTCGACCGACCGATTCGCCGCCAGTTTCGTCTGCTCATGGAAGCCCTTGATGAAGGCAAGCAGGAAGGCAAAGACTGGCGCTTCGTGCGTGACGAGTCCGGCCGACCTAAGGGAGTCCGCATGATGTATGGCGCTTCGGCGCCGACGGACAAGCCCGGCGTGCTGTAGCAGGAGCCGCAGATCAGTCGGACATCGTCGAGCTGCACCTGCTGGGTGATCTGTGCTCGTGAGGGTCTCGCATCGAAGGCGACCAGGCACGACGTAGGCAGGCTAAGGCAGATGCTATCCGCCGCGCTCCTGTGATCTGCGTATTTTGAGTCGAAGGTCGCCACGAACTGATGCCGTCGCTGACCCCGGGGAGGTCAACCAATGAAGAAAGAGGTGCTTGCTGCCGGCCTGCTGGGTGGAACTGTAATGCTCGTATGGCTGTTCGTAACCAACGCCGTGCTCCCATTCAAGAGCAATCTCATACACCGGGATCTCTCGTTGGCAAACCAACTGGAGGTTCATCAGGCGCTCAAGGACAACATCGCGGAATCAGGGACATACAGCGTTCCTTACCTGTCTCAAGAAGAAGAGGTGCAGTTTCCCGACTACCGGAATCAACCGGTTTACTCGATCACCTATGAAGGGTTTACGCACGGTGGCGGCAGTGGTGGCAGCACTGTGGCCAGTTTCCCTGTCGTGCTGCTGGCAGTCTTCGTACCGCCGCTGATCGCCGCCTGGATGCTGTCGGTAGCGTCACCCACGATATTAGCGAAATACTCTCGGAGGTTCCTCTTTGTGGCCGCCTTGGGAGTGATCGTTGCTCTGTACGACGATGTGCTGCAAATGGCCTTCGGCCCTCAGCCCAAGGACTATCTGACCTTCCTGGCGATCAACAACTTGATCGCCTGGGCTTTGACTGGTCTGGTGATTGCGCGCAGGATCAGGCCGGTGAGAACCCCGGACAGCGGTACAGCGTCGTAGCGCTGCCGCGACCCGGATTGAACACGCTGGAGGATGTGCCTCACCTGCGGACGACTCCGCCGGAGTAGACGAACCGGTCACCGCGATGCTCCGCGCAGCAAACGGCGGCCTGCAAGCCCGCTCTGGAAGCTTGCTCGGCCCAGCTTCTCAAGCGGTGCTCGTTGCCACCCTCATGCTGTGGGAACACAGCCTTGGGTGACAGTTGGGCGATCATGTAGTCCTCGCCGCCCCACGTCACGGTGAATGCAATGTCGATGTCTCGCGCGATCCCCGCGAGATAGTCGATGTTGTCACGGAAGCGCTGCTGGTAGGCGGGACTGCTCCCATGGTCGCCGGAGTGGTACAGTGTCACACCGTCGGTCTGCACCAGAAATGCCGCTTCGGGAATGCCGTCGAAATCGTGCGACACAGTGAATACTCTGACGTCGTCAATGACGACGCTCTTGCGCGGAGTATCGATGCGCACGGTGTGAGGTGGACTCTCGCCGTCCCAGCCGAAGACGTACTCGATATGCTCGAGTGACTCCTGCCAATCCAAGATCACCGGATCGTAGTGGTCGCTGTGGGCATGAGAGACGAAGACGACGACGTTCTGATCGCTGAGTTGGGAGGGAACGATGAAGCCGGTCGCCAGAGAAGCATCGGCCGGCTTCTCATATTCCACGCCCGGCGGCATCGTCTGCATCGCTTCCCAATAGTCGAAGATCAGGAAGTGGTGCTGCGTCCGGACTGCCCAGCCGGAATGCCCCAAGTACCAAATTTCGGCCTCACCGCGGGCGAGCAGGTCGCTGAATAGCGTGTCCTGGGCGCCGAGTGACTGCGGTAGCAGCAGCGCAATAGCGCCCAACAGAATAGCAACCATGTTGTTGACTCCTCTGTGCAACATACTTGGATGGGGTCCATCGTCCGAGTCGCCCACCAGCTAGAGTGGGGGTGCTGAAATCCACACATTCGGATTGGCTCACTTGAGTTGCTCTTGTGCGTGCCGCGACCAGCGATAGAGTGGAGCGGCACTATGATTAGAACGCAGCCGCCCCCCCGTAGCTAGTCACTCGGATCGCAGCACCGCCATCGGGTCAATGCCAATTGCACGGCGCGCTGGCAGGTAGGCGGCCAGAGCAGTGACGCTGGCTAGAGCGCACGCCCCCACTAGCACGCTCGCTGGATCCAGTGGGCTGATGCCGAAGAGCAAACTCGTTAGCACACGGCTGAGTCCCCAGACCGTCAAAGTCCCCAAGGCGATCCCACTGCCGGCCAGAAGCAAGCCCTGCTTCAGGACCAGTCGGATGACCCCGGCTGAATCCGCACCCAGGGCCATGCGCAGGCCCAGCTCTTTGGTACGCTGGGCTACCCTGTGGGCCACCAC
>Ga0111155_1061_pt1 | contig 13789 bp, 12 predicted proteins | sample DeeMarSeWOR28_12_FD_80253 | JGI IMG/M metagenome (GOLD analysis project Ga0111155, IMG submission 80253) | Gemmatimonas sp. SG8_17
ACCGGCGTCCCGGGTGTAGATTCACGATCCGTAATCCTGAACCATCGTCAGTCAGGGCGTGCCGCAGCTCGGTGAGAACGGTCAGGTCAACTCTGGGAGGAGACCCGATGTTGATTGAGGAGCGACTCGGATGGTTTGCAGCGCTGGTTCTGTTCGGCTTCTTGGGGGGCTCGGGCTGCGACTCATCCACAACCGACGTAGATGATCAAAACGGTGAAGACAACACTCCAACGATCGATGAAGTCGAATTGAATCTGGTCGCTGGGGGGTTCAGCACACCGGTACACCTCAGTGCGCCGGCAGGTGATTCGCGCCTGTTCGTCGTGGAGAAACCGGGCAGGATCAGGCTGGTCGATGGTGACCAGGTGCTGGCAACACCGTTCCTCGATATCAGCAGTCTGGTGAGCAATGGTGGGGAGCAAGGGCTGCTCTCCCTCGCGTTTCACCCCGATTACGCCGCCAACGGCCACTTCTACGTCTACTACACGGACAACGGTGGCGCAACTCGTGTGGTACGCTACACCGTTTCCGGTAATAGCAACGCCGCGGATGCCAGCTCCGCCAAGCTCATATTGCAGCTCGACCAGCCTGCGGCAAACCACAATGGAGGGCTAATCACCTTCGGCCCGGATGGCATGCTGTACATCGGTTTGGGAGACGGCGGTGGAGCCGCCGACCAGTACGGCAATGGCCAGAACCTCAACACGCTGCTCGGCTCACTGCTGCGCATCGACGTGGATGGTGGGGATCCCTACGCCATACCGCCTGACAACCCCTTCGTTTCTGACGTCAACGCACGCGACGAGATCTGGGCCTATGGACTACGCAATCCTTGGCGCTACTCGTTCGATGAAGATCAGGCTGCGCTCTACATCGCCGACGTGGGTCAGAACACTTGGGAAGAGGTCAACGTAGAGTCGGCAGCTGTGGGAGGACTCAATTACGGTTGGAACGTCATGGAAGGAAATGGTTGTTTCAACGCCGTCAACTGCAATAGTGCGGGGATGGTTCTTCCGGTTCTCCAATATGGTAACGGAGTCGAGGGTTGTGCTGTGGTTGGTGGTTTCGTCTATCGGGGGAGTGCCATCACCGGCCTCGCCGGCACCTACTTCTATTCGGACAATTGCACCGGTTGGATCAGGAGTTTCAAGCTCGAATTTGGTCAAGCTGCGAGGCAGAGGGAGTGGGAGTTGGGCGACATCGGCAGGGTGCTCTCGTTCGGCGAGGACGGCGCCAAGGAGCTGTATATGCTGTCCGCCAACGGCAACGTGTATCGGTTCGTCCCGGCACCATAGCCTGGATTGGATCATGCGGTCCGGAGCTACTAACGTACGACGGTCGCTCACTTGCCTCGATTGGAGCACGCCCCATGCTGAAGTGGATTCTTGCCCTGTTGGGTCTGGCGACAGCTCTCGTCGTCGGACCGTTCGTTGCGGGTATGTTCCTTCCCAAAGAGCACACCGTGGCGAGCAGCGTCACGTTGTCGCAACCACCCGACTCAGTCTGGCCAGTGTTGCGCGACTTGGGCCGTTATCCCACTTGGTGGCAGGACATCAAGAGCTCTGAGCGAGACACGGAGGCGCATGACCGGGAGGTCTGGATCCAGACAGACACCCAGGGTCAGGAACTACCGCTGGAAGTGATCCAGTCGCTCCCGCCTAGCATGCTCGTCACGAGGATCGCCGACGACAAGCTGCCGTTCTCGGGTCAGTGGACCTTCGAGATAGCACGGACCAGCACCGGCAGTCGGGTGACTGTCACAGAACAAGGGGAGGTTTTCAATCCGGTATTCCGTTTCGTCGCACGCTTGTTTCTGGGACACCACGGGACTATCGACCGGTGCCTCGAAGCCCTGGGACGACGCTTCGGAGAGCAGGTAACCGCTACACACCAGCAGTAGTGCCGAACGGGCGGATCCGGGAGGACTACACGGAGCGGCTACGCCTCGGTAGACTGGTGTCCAAGTAACTGCCACTCGCACCGGTGGGCCCACTTGTCGAATGGTCATTCGAGTTCGCATCATCTTCTGAAGGACACCAACCTGCACGTCATCTTCGGCGTGACACTCATGGCCGTGCTGGGTGTGTCTACGATCACTCCTGTACTCCCGCAGGTGGCAACCGTCTTTGCGCGGACGCCCCAGACCGTGGCGATGCTGATCGTGGTGTTCACACTCCCGGGCGCTCTGTTCACGCCGATACTCGGCGTGCTCGGCGACCGGGTAGGTCGTAAGAAAGTGCTGGTGCCATCAATGCTCTTGTTCGCGGTCGCGGGAACGGCTTGTGGGTTCGCCCGCGACTTTGAGACTCTCTTGGTTCTCAGGTTCCTGCAGGGAGCTGGGTCGGGAGCCCTCGGCGCAATCAATGTGACATTGCTGGGCTGGCCCTTCCCGTAGCGTTCGCTGTGATCGTGCTATTGAACAATCCTGAGCCGAAGGTAACGGGCAGCATGGCCACCTACGCCAGAATGACCCTGCGATCCATCTTGCAGCCGCAGGTGTTGCCTCTCTTTGCCACTTCCATAGCGACGTTCATTCTGATCTACGGTTCGTTCTTGGCGTATTTCCCATTCCTGTTGGAGCGATCGTTCGCCGCATCTCCGGTGTTCATCGGATCGGTGATGTCTGTGGCGTCGGTAGCGACGGCCATAACATCGTTCCAGCTGGGAGCGTTGGCCCAACGCTGGGGCTCGCGAGCGTTGGTCAAGGCGGGCTTTGCGCTGTACGCGGTTTCCCTGGCGGCGATCCCGCTGGCCACCAACCTGTGGCAGCTCGCCGCTCCGGTGTTGCTGTTCGGGATCGCGAATGGTGTCAACGTCCCGAGCATCCTGACCATTCTCAACGAGTATGCACCCTCCGAGTACCGGGCGGCCTTCATGTCACTGAACGGGATGTTGCTACGGCTGGGCCAGACACTGGGGCCACTGCTAGTCGGTGCGGCGGTCGAGGTGGTCGGACTGGACGGCTCGTTCCTGGTGAGCGCGGCGTTTGCCCTGGCGACGCTGCTATTGATACTACCGGTGCTGCGGCCGGAAGTGGCTAGCTAGCAGGCGAAGGCGGGAGCAGGGATACTGTCGGAGTGGTTAGGCCGCCGTCATCCTCCGGGTTTGTCCAAGCGGTGCAGCTGTACGCGGTCCACGCCATCCTCTCCCGCGAGGCTTCCCAAAACATAGTCGTGTCCAATTTCGTGGACCGTCAGATTGCGCGGTATCTCTACCGCTCCTAGCATGCGATGCTGGGTGTCGAATACGGTCCAAACGGAAGGCTCGTCTCCAAAAGGCCTGGCGTCGGCCACCCATAAGTTACCGGCAGCGTCTACCTCGATTGGACCGAACGCAGGCATCGTCTCGGGAAAGGGCAACGCATCGAGTTCCATTTCTCGATCGGGCTTCTGGAGTTCGTGCACGCCGGCCAGCCGAGCCCGCTTGTACCGGTCTATGTCTGCTTGCGTCGTGGGAGTGTTCTCACGCTCCAGCCTTACGATGGTCGTGAGCTGCCCGTTCATGTCGTACGCCCTCAATTCGTACTCATCCTGAGTGCCCACGAAGAAGTAGTCAAACGAGACTGCAAAGACCGTGGCCCGTCCAAATGGCGGAGGAGTCACTCGCACAAAGCGACTCTGTCCCTTGCTGAAGATCCGTTGTGCGCCCTGGAACGTGCCCGCGCTGCTTAGAAAGGTGCCGCTGGTGGCGTAACGAAATGCGGCTGTGGGACCCCGAACCAAACCCTCCGGCGTGTCGCCTGAGCGGATCATTGTCGGTGCCCATGACCTCACGTCACGGACGGCTAGCACCGAACTGTCGCCGAACACCCCTTTGACGGAGCTCGGTGAGGCTTGGAACGTCACCACCAGAGTGCCTGTCTGCCGGGCCTCACCCGCTGCATCGTACACAGAGAGCTGCAGGTTACCGAAATCGAACACGATCACGGAGCTCGAGCCCAGGCGTCCGATCCACTCTAGACTGGCGAAGACTGCACTGCCTCCGACACTGCGCATGAAGCTGCCGTCTCGGTCGAACCAGCGTAGCTCCTGTGTGCCACCGTCCGCCACAACGACCGTGCCGTCGCCCAGTCTCGTTGCTCCGATGACGCGGGAGAGTCGATAACTCGAATCGGCCGTCGCTCGACCGATGGCCAGCGATGGTTCTGCTGCGACGTGCCAGGCCTTCCCTCTGGTCCACGTGCCACCGAAGTTCTGGACGATCGCGATCCCCGCGCTGTCCGACACAGTCGGTGGAGCGGGTGGCTCACCGCCGCACGCAATCACTAGGGACGATCCTAGAACCATGATTCTCTTCATCGGTCATTCCTCTGCGATTGTGTTTCTGCGCCGAGCTCCACGTTCTGTGTGCTACCAGCATGGCAGCCGCTGCCAATAGTGTCCTGCACCAAACCACCCGTTGTGCCCTCCGGAAGTTACCGCGGCACCAGCCCCGGAGCTACCGGCCGGAAGCATGTTCGCCTGCGTGCTCGTTCCGAGTGTCGAGTGTAAATTCTAACGCTACCGCGAGCATCGATAGTATGCCAATGAACCGCACCAAGGCCGAAGCGCGGGTCCGCGAGCTCCATGCGGCTCTGCGACACCATGACTACCTGTACTACGTCAAGGATCAACCCGAGATCTCTGACTCGGAGTATGACGGGCTGTTTCGGGAATTACGAGAACTCGAGGCCCAGTTCCCTGATTTGGTGACTCCCGACTCACCGACACAGCGGGTAGGTGGGGTGCCGCTGGACGACTTTCCCAAGATCCGGCACGCAGCACCGATGCTCAGTCTCGATTCGGCTCAAACGGAGCAAGCCCTCGTACGCTTCGATGAACGTGTCCGGAAGGCATTGGGAGTCGACCAGGTCGCTTACGTGGTGGAGCCAAAGCTGGACGGGGCATCGGTGGAATTGGTGTACGAGCACGGTGTTCTGGTCCGAGCGTCGACGCGAGGAGATGGTGCAGTTGGTGAAGGAGTAACGGAGAACGTGCGGACGATCGCTGCGGTTCCGTTACGGCTGCGCAGCACGAATGAGGTGCCCCCGGGGCTCCTGGCGATCCGCGGTGAAGTGATCATGAGGATTGGCGCTTTCGAGCAGTTGAACGAGAAACTGCTAGCGGAGGGCAAGAGTCCTTTCGCAAATCCGCGCAACGCGGCGGCTGGTTCACTGCGTCAACTGGATCCGCAAGTGACGGCGGGGCGACCGCTCGACATCTGCTTGTATGATGTGCTCGCTGGAGAGGGCCTCCGGCTACGGACACAATGGGACATTCTGGGGGCGCTCGAGTCGTGGGGGCTTCGTGTGAACGATCTGCCGCGACGCGTCAGCTCAGTGGATGAGATTGTCGATTACCACCAGGACCTGCAGCATCGACGTGATGATCTGGAGTACGAGATTGACGGTGTCGTCGTGAAACTCGATGACCTTGGCGCCCGCGATGTGCTCGGCGCAACGTCGCACCATCCACGTTGGGCCTTTGCCTTCAAGTTCCCACCACGCAAGGAAGTCACCCGAATCCTCAAGATTGTGCTCAGTGTCGGTCGGACGGGGGTGGTTACCCCTGGCGCATTGCTGCGGCCTGTGGAACTGGGCGGAGTGACCGTAGGACGTGCCAATCTCCACAACCGCGAGGAAGTGGCGCGCAAGGACATTCGCGAGGGGGACTTGGTCCGCGTGCAACGGGCTGGCGATGTCATTCCCCAGGTACTGGAACGGGTGTCAGAGCCTGGACGCAAAAGGGAACCGCCATACCGCATGCCGCGTCACTGCCCATCGTGTGGCTCGGAACTGGCAGAGCGCGGCCCATTCACCGTATGCCCGAATGGTTACGAATGTCCGGCGCAACTCGCCGCTCGCTTGGAGCACTTCGCTTCCCGTGATGCCCTCGATATCGAAGGGCTGGGCGAGGAAACCGCCAAATTGCTGGTCGATCAGGGTATGGTGCGGCGGCTCCCCGATCTGTTTGAGCTGGAGCCAGGTGACTTGGTGAAACTGGATGGATTCGCTGAGAAGTCGGCAGGCAACTTGGTAGCTGCAATCGAGCGCGCGGCGAGAGTAGAGTTGCACCGCTTTCTATATGGACTGGGCATACCCGAGGTAGGCGTCACTGTGGCTAAGAGTCTGGCGACGCATTTTCGCTCGTTTGATGTCATCCGTACGTGTCCTCGCGCAGAGTTGGAGACCGTCGACGGCGTAGGTCCGAAGATGGCCGAGCAGATCGAGTCCTTCTTCTGGAATACGACGAATGCCGCGATTCTGGACGATCTCCTGGCCGGGAAGGTCGTTTTGGTCGAAGCTGCCGGCGGTGAGGCAGCGGCCCTGCGTGGCCTCAAGTTCGTGTTCACCGGAGGCCTGGTGAAGATGCCCCGAAGGCGTGCGCAGGAGCTGGTCGAGTCGCTCGGTGCCAGGGTGGTCTCGTCCGTCAGCCGCGAAACCGACTACGTAGTGGTGGGAGCCGATCCTGGATCCAAGTACGACAAGGCTGTCGCGATTGGTGTGACCACGCTGAGCGAGGACGGATTCATAGACCTGCTGCGCGAAAGCGGCGTGGAGGTATAGTTGGAAAACATAGAAATCGCCGCCGTGCTACAGGACGTTGCCGACCTGCTGGAAATCAAAGGGTCCAATCCATTTCGAATACGGGCCTATCGCAATGCTGCCCAGGTTATCGCAGAGTGGGGTGCTCCTCTCCGCAAGTTGGCGGAAGAGGGCGCCGACCTGACGGAACTTCCCTCCATCGGCAAGGACATGGCGCGGCACGTAGAGGAGCTGGTGTCGCGCGGAGAGCTGACCCTCTTGCATGAGTTGTCCCAAGAGATTCCGCTGTCGCTAGTCGAGTTGACCCGACTCCCCGGCCTGGGCGCCAAGCGGACGAGAAAACTCTGGGACGAGCTCGGCGTCGAGACGCTGGACGATCTCGAGGCCGCCGCACAGAGAGGTGCGGTTGCCGAGCTTCCCGGCTTTGGTGAGAAAACGCAGGACAAGGTCCTCATGGCCATCGATCGCTACAGAAAGCGCCGGGGACGCACGAAGCTGGCAGACGCCGATCAGCATGTGATACCGCTGATGGACTATCTGACGGCCAACCCCGAGGTTGAGCGGGTTGAAGTCGCAGGGAGCTACCGCCGCCGGAGGGAGACGGTGAGGGATCTCGATCTCTTGGTGATTGCGACGCAGGCCATGTCGGTGATGCAGTATTTCACCAGCTACCCGGAGATCAGGAAGGTCGAGAGCTCGGGGGAAACCCGGAGTACGGTGGTATTGAAATCAGGACTACAAGTCGACCTACGAATCGTAACGGCCCGGAGCTACGGTGCCGCACTCTCGTACTTCACCGGTTCGAAAGAGCATAACGTGAAGCTCAGGACAAGGGCGATCCATAGAGATCTGCGGCTCTCGGAGTACGGCGTGTTCCGTGGCAATGGGGAGGCGGATACCGGTGACCCGTGGGCCGGTGAGTTCGTAGCTGGACGCGATGAGAACGAGGTGTACGAATCGCTCGGCCTTCCGTGGATCCCCCCTGAGCTCCGGGAGAACCGGGGCGAGGTCGAGGCCGCCGAACGCGGTGAGTTGCCGGACCTGATAACAGTTGCTGCTATTCGCGGTGATCTGCAGATGCATTCCACTTGGTCCGATGGCAAGAACACTCTGGAAGAGATGCTCGAAGCCTGCGCCGCACGCGGCTACGAGTATTTCGCCATCACCGATCACAGCAAGGCACTGGCAATGACTGGCGGCCTCGACGCTGCGAAGCTGTGCGAGCAATGGGAGGAGATCGATGAGGTCGCTGCGCGGCATCCTGGTATAGCGATCATGCGCGGGATGGAGGTCGATATTCTGGGCGACGGAACGCTCGATCTGGAGGACGAGATGCTCGCCCAATTGGACGTGGTCCTGATTTCGGTCCACTCTCGATTCGACCTACCGGCAACAGTGCAGACGGAACGAATCATCAAGGCGCTGCAACACCCCGCCGTCAACGTCTTGGCCCATCCCACCGGCCGCCAGATCAATCGGCGGGATCCCATGCAGTTTGACTTGGATGCTGTGCTCCGGTGCGCCGCAGAAAGCGGGGTGGCCGTGGAGTTGAACGCGCATCCGGACCGGCTCGATCTCAACGATGTCCAGCTGATGCGGGCTCACGAGCTGGGCTGCGACATTGTGATCAGCACCGACGCTCATCGTACGGCGGACCTCGACCTGATCCGCTACGGCGTCGAGCAGGCGCGCCGCGCGTGGCTGCAGCCTGCTGATGTGTTGAATACGCTGCCGTTTGCGGAGCTAGTCCAGCGGCTGAATCGGTAGGAGAGCCTTGGCAAAAGTAGCTGTGGGACATCTCGTTCCGGGACGTGCCTATCTGCGCGCGATCCGCGTCCTGCCAGGCAGTCCGCTCAGCCCGAGTTCCGAGCCCGCCGCATGAGGCGAGCGGCGTTGCGACGGGTCAATGGTCCAAGTAGTTTCCGAGGGCCTGCGGCCCGCCCGCCAATCCATCACAAGTGCAAGACAAACACGAGGTTACGGTGAAGATCGCAGTCTGCATCAAGCGAGTTCCCGATACGGAAACCCGCATCAAGATAGGCGCCGACGGTAAGTCGATTGACGAATCGGGTGTCAAATTCGTGCTCAACCCGTTCGACGAATACGCGGTCGAAGAAGCGCTGAAGCTGAAAGAGCAATCAGGTGGCGAAGTAGTCGTAGTCTGCCTCGGGACGGAAGCTTCACAGGAGACAATTCGGACGGCTTTGGCCATGGGTGCGGACAGCGGCGTGTTGCTCAAAGCCAGTACTCTGCCACTGGATCCCCTGGTCGTTGCTCGGGCGCTGGCAGCCGAATTGGAGCAGGGCGCATTCGACATGATCCTGTTTGGGAAGCTTGCCATTGACGATTACGGTCAAGCGGTCGGCACGATGGTAGCCGAGCTTCTCGGGTTGCCGTCCGTATCCGCGATAATCCGTCTCGAAGTAACGGACAATAGAGCTACAGCGCAGCGAGAGGTGGAGGGTGCCTTGGAAGTGGTCGACTTCTCACTACCCGCGGTCGTGACGGCCGAGAAGGGCCTCAACGAACCGCGGTATCCCGCATTGCGCGGAATCATGCTGGCGAAGAAGAAACCGCTGGAGATCAAGGAGCTTGACCTGGACCAAGGCGCGATGGAGGTCGTGGAACTGGCACTGCCACCAGAGCGGAAGGCCGGCCGCATCGTGGGCGAGGGCCCGGATGCGGTCCCTGCATTGGTTGATGCTCTCCGAAACGAAGCGAAGGTGATCTGATGCCTGACGTACTGGCGGTTCTGGAGCAGCGTGGTGGCGTGGTGAAACGGGTGTCGCTAGAGACTCTCGCAGCGGCCCGCTCTTTGGCCGATGATCTCGAATGCGACGTTCACGGCCTGCTGATTGGCCCGCCCAACACCAGTGCTGAAGGTCTGGGCGATTATGGAGCCGACAAGATACTGACCTCGCTCGACGGCGAACTGGAGCTGTACCAGGCGTCGCGCTACGGCCAGATAGCCGCAGAGCAAGCGACTGCGGGGGACTACACCGCCGTTGTGATCGCAGCGACAGCACTGGGCAAGGACCTGGGTCCCCGGATTGCGGCTCGGCTCGGCTGCACTTTGGCGAGCGACGTAACCAGCCTTTCCGGATCGGAGAACATCGTCGTGAGCCGCCCCGCCTTTTCCGGTAAAGCGATCTACAAGATCAAGATCACGTGCGCACCGTGTGTCGTCTCAATCCGTCCCAACGCGTTCTCGCCGATCTTGACATCGCATGCGGGAGCGGTTGAGGAGGTGTCGCCGGGTGACGGGCCGAGGCCGTCCGATGCCAGGACAGTTGCGGTAAAGGAGCCACAGCAGGCCGCCTTGGACGTGGCGGAGGCCTCTATCGTCGTGAGTGGCGGGCGTGGACTCAGGGAGGCTGAACACTTCGAGCTCGTTGAGGAACTGGCACAGGCCTTGGGTGCCGCGGTCGGAGCCTCGCGGGCAGTGGTCGACGCCGGCTGGAGACCTCATTCAGAACAGGTGGGACAGACAGGCAAGACGGTGAGTCCAAACCTGTACATCGCGCTGGGGATATCCGGGGCCATCCAACACCTCGCCGGGATGCGAACAGCGAAGGTCATCGTTGCTGTGAACAAGGATCCGGACGCCCCAATTTTCAAGGTCGCGGACTACGGGATCGTAGGTGATCTGTTCGAGGTAGTGCCGCGACTCACTGAAGAGATCAAGAGAGCCAAAGAGGGTTAGTATGAAGAGCCGGGACATGCTGGTCCCCGCGGACTTTCAGGCTTCCTTACCACACGACCAGTTGGTCATGGACCAGCCTCTCGACGCTGAGCGAATCGATGTGGACGTCCTCTTCGTGGGTGCGGGTCCAGCGGGTCTAGCCGGTGCGATCCATCTGGCACAATTGGTCAAGCAGGATAACGAGACCGGCGAGGGCATCGGAGAGATCACCATAGGTGTGCTGGAGAAGGCAGGTGCGCTGGGCGAGCACACGTTGTCGGGTGCCGTCCTGAACCCGCAGCCGTTCCGAGAGTTGTTCCCCTCACGCGAGGACTCTGATTTCCCGTTTCGGACGCAGGTAGCAGAGGAAGCGATTCACTGGCTGTCACACAACAAGTCGCGCAGGATTCCGACTCCCCCGACCATGCGAAATCACGGGTATTTCGTGGCGTCGCTATGCGAGGTCGTCCGCTGGATGGGAGAGCGAGCCGAAGAGGCTGGTATCGATATCTTCGCTGGCTTTCCAGCAGGCGCGCTACGGGTGGACGGGGACCGAGTGGTGGGTGTTCGAACGGTTGCTTCGGGCCTCGAACGCGATGGCAGCCCCGGTCGCGGCCAAGGTTACCGCTCTGGCCGAAGGATCACGCGGGATGCTGGCTCAGGCATACCTGGAATGGCAGGCGATCGAGTCGGCCAACCCTCAAATCTACGCGCTGGGGGTCAAAGAACTGTGGGAGACGAAGCACCCGCTGGATAAGGTGATTCATACGATGGGCTGGCCGCTGCCCAAGGATGCTTTCGGTGGCAGCTTCATGTACCCGCTTGAGCCCAACTTGGTTGCGCTGGGCCTGGTGGTGGGTCTGGATTATCGTGAAGCCGACCTCGACGTGCATGAACTGTGTCAGGCGATGAAACTCCACCCGCTGTTCCATCAGTACCTGAAGGGCGGTGAGATGGTGGAGTGGGGCGCCAAGACGATACCAGAAGGCGGGTACTACTCGCTGCCGCAGCGGCGGTATGGTGCGGGTGTCGTGCTACTGGGTGATTCCGCGGGATTTGTGGACGTACCTTCGCTCAAGGGCATCCACTACGCCATGCAGTCTGGCATGTTTGCCGCCCGTGCGATCTTTGCCGCCCTGAAACACGATGACCCATCAGCGTCTCGGCTGGCCGCTTACGACGAACTGGTGAACCAGTCATACCTGATTCGCGAGTTGTACCGGACTCGCAATATGCGTCTGGCGTTCAAGAACGGCTTCTACACCGGTGCGGCGCGCGCCGGATTGATGACTCTGACAGGAGGCCGTTTTCCAGGTCGGCAAATCACAATGGGGCCGGATGCTGATGCGCCACGGAGGTCGCCGCAGCGGACCCTCTTCGCACCAGACGGAGAGTTGACGTTCAGCAAGGTAGATGCCGTGTTCAAATCGGGTAACGTCACCCGTGATACGATCCCGTCGCACCTCATCCCCGGGGATGGGGTGAATTCGGACGTGGCTCGGTTCTACGCGCACATGTGTCCGGCGGCAGTGTACGAGGAGGTCGATGGTGAGTTGCGGATGAACCCGCCCAACTGTGTAGACTGCAAGGCCACCGATGTGTTGGGGCCGCGGTGGACACCGCGCGAGGGCGGCTCAGGGCCGGCGTACAAGCGGATGTGATAGAGTTGGGCCGGTTCACCGCCGTGATCTTCCGGCTGTCCAGCTCACAATGAACATCACAGTCAGTGACAATATGATCGGCAGCAAGCTCAGATATCTGGGTCCGAGAACTTGCCGCACGAGGGCCACCCCCCGGCCGCCCAGAGCCGCGTTGATGACCGCCCCGTCGTAGATCTCACCCAGTATGGCTGCCACACCGCCGACGATAACTGCCCACATCGCTCCCAACGGCGTGATCCGCAGCCGATCCCGGTAGAAACTGCCCAGGGTCGGAAACACCACTCCACCCACGAAGATGGTGTAAGCTAGCAACAGCGACGCGATGATTCCCTCCTGCAATCCCGCGATGAGCCAAGCAGCCAACCCCAAACCAAGCACAGCCGCTCTGGTTGACACGAGCCGGCGTGCCACAGGGATCTCACTGCGAGCACCGAGCACGTTCAACGAGAGAATCGTCGCGGCCGACACCAAGGTCGTGTCGGCAGAAGACATGATGGCGGCAAGGAAACCCGCTGTGATCAGGCCGGTCAAGCCGACTGGGATCAAGTCTCGAATGGCCGTCGGCAGAGCAGCTTCGTGGGCGAGGCCAGGGTAGAGTTCCCGCAGTAGAACGCCCAACACTGCCAGCATGAGCGAGATGGGAACTATCGCCATTGCGCCGATCAGTACCGAGCGCCGTGCTACCGAGTTGTCCCTGGCGCATAGAATTCGTGAGTATACGTCTGGGCCGACCAGATAGGGCAACCCGACTATGAGGGGATAGAACACGAGGAGATCGTACCAGCCGAAATCACGCGATATGGGAAAGCGCAGATGTCCCTGGGGCGCGGCACCAAAGAGAGAACCGAGGCCGCTGACTGCCGCGGTGGCTACCAGCACGAGACAGACAACCAGCCCCACTGCAAAGAGTCCCAGCTGCCAAGCGTCGGTCTTCAGCACGGATAGTTGACCGCCCCAGAACGTGTAGAGAATGAACACCGCCGCCGCAAGTGTGAGTGCCGTCGCGTACTCTAGATCGAGCACACCGCTAAGCACACGGGCGCCGGCGATCATCTGTGCAGCGACAACTCCACACCAAGCGACCACGATCATCATTGACGCCGGCACCGCCACCATGTTGCCGTATGCGTGCTTCAGGATGTCCGGTAGCGTGTACACGCTCAGGTCTCTCACCTGCGACGCGAACGTGATCCCGAACAGCGTCAGTGCGGCAGCGCCGATCAGCGCCCACCAAGCCGCCGTGAGGCCGCGTGTGTAGCCCAGCCCGATGATGCCAAAGGTTGAAGAAGCTCCGAAAACCGTTGCAACCAGGGACACGGTGATCCGACGGGTGCCACCTTGCCGGTTGGCCACCCAATAGGATTCGGCCGACTGACTACGCGAGCGCCAACCCACCACCAGCATTGCGCAGAGGTATCCGAATACCACGACTGCGTCGATCACTGTATTACCGGCTGTTCCCTCTGTTTCAACTGCAATTCGAGACGGTTTGACAAACTTCCCCAGCGTGGCAATGCTTCCGCTGCGATCAGCCGGATCGCAACTGTACTTGAGCGAGGCCATGTTAGTCTTCACCGACAGCGTCAAGCACGCCGATCTGGTCATCGGGAGCACCGTCTGGCGACGGTCGGTTCCCGGTAACTTCGCGACCGTGGGCTTCCGGCGGCTGTGGGAGGCCGTCTACGGCACTCGAACGATCCGTGAATCTAAGCTGGAAGCGGGTCCGACGTGGCGCTACTTGCTTCTGGTCGAATCAGCTTCCATCTCACACTACGACCTGCTCATTGACTTGAGCCGCCAAGTGGACGACCTGCCCGATGGACTGATGTGCCTCGCGGGTTCGGGCGAGAGATTTCACGGTTTCAAGGGCCGGGCTTGGTCCGCGCCGAAGGGCAACATCTATTTGGCTGTCTACTTGACGCC
>Ga0111155_1020_pt1 | contig 13612 bp, 11 predicted proteins | sample DeeMarSeWOR28_12_FD_80253 | JGI IMG/M metagenome (GOLD analysis project Ga0111155, IMG submission 80253) | Gemmatimonas sp. SG8_17
ACCAATGCCGAACGGGTGAGGCTCTCGCGCCTGACACACGAAGGCACAATATGTGTTGCCCGACACAAGCCAGCGCAATAGGGTTCATTAGAGGAGTCCTACTAGGACCATACACCCCAACCAGTCAACGAGATCACGGGGAGTCACTCAGGGTTAGACAGATAGGCATCTCCATCACCGGATTGGCACTGCTCAGCTCGCTGCAGCCAGCGGTGCTTCAAGGACAGCGCCGGGTTTTCGAACGGACGCAACCCAATGTCGCCACCAGACCGATACCCTATCCGGTGATCCCGGCCCCCGAATTCCAGCGCGCCATCGAGGAGGGCACCAGGACTGAGATCGGCAAGCCCGGTCCCAACTACTGGCAACAGTGGACGGACTACGTGCTGGAAGCCAAGCTCGTGCCCGAAGAGAAGAGGATCGAGGGCCATGCCGGGGTGGTGTACCACAACCGGTCGCCCGATGAACTCCCGTTCGTGGCCTTACACCTGTTTCAGAACCTCCATGCTGAAGGTGCCGTGAGGAACGAACGAGCGGAGGTGACCGGTGGGGTCACGTTGACTCATGTCGCCGCTGCTGGGGATGCGCTGCAGGAACGGACAGCATTCGATCTGATGGGCCGGAACCGAACGGCCGGTTATGCGATTGATGGGACCATAATGTATCTCAGGCCTGCTCAACCGATCAGACCCGGCGATTCGCTCCAGATGGATCTCGACTGGACCTTCGACGTGCCCCAGAGCGGTGCCAGCGGGCGCATGGGTTGGAGTGCTGACAACCTGTTTCATATCGCATATTGGTATCCACAGCTGGCCGTATACGACGACGTCGTGGGCTGGCAAGCGGACCAGTTTCTGGGAAACGCCGAGTTCTACCTAGGGTACGGCAGTTACGATCTGACCGTGGTGGCCCCGGAAGGGTGGGTGATCATGGCAACTGGTGCCCTGTTGAATCCCTCTGAGGTGTTGCCAGACCCGATTCTGCAGCGCTATCGACTTGCGCAGGGCAGCGACAGCGTGGTCCACGTTCTGGCCGAGGCGGACTTTGGCCCTGGCAATGCGACCAGAAGCTCGCCAGACGGCTACCTCCGCTGGCGGTTTCGCAGCGATACGGTCCGAGACGTCGCGTTCAGCGCAATGAAGGCATCCCAGTGGGACGCGGCCCGCACTGCCGTGGGCGACCGGGACGGCGACGGCAACGCCGACTATGCACTGATCAACTCTTTCTGGCGCAGCAGCGCCCCGCGCTGGAATCAGCAGTGGCGGTACGCCCAACATAGCATTGACTTCCTATCCCGCTGGACTGGCTTCCCCTACCCCTGGCCCCACATGACCTCGGTTGAGGGAGGTGGTATCATCGGCGGCGGCATGGAGTTCCCGATGATGACTCTCATGGGCACTTACAACCAAGGTGGTGACGCCGGACTGTATGGAGTCACCGCCCACGAGCTGGCGCACATGTGGGTGCCAATGATCGTCGGCACGGACGAGCGCCGGCACTCATGGATGGATGAGGGTACGACTTCGTTCAACAACAGCTATGCCGAGGATGAGTTCTACCCAGAAGTGGACCACAGTCAGGACAACAGTGAGGGTTATCTCTTTGTTGCCCGCATGGGTCTCGAAGGTGAGATCATGCGGTGGAGCGACTATCACTACTCGGGTCAAGCCTACGGCACAGCATCCTACTCCAAACCGGCCGCTCTACTCACCACGCTGCGGGGCTTGCTCGGTGCTGAAAGATTTGACAGCGCGTACCACGAGTACATCAGAACCTGGGCATATAAGCATCCAAAGCCGTGGGATTTCTTCAACCACTTCGCTGTGTTGAGTGGCCAGGATCTGGCTTGGTTCTGGCGATCTTGGTACTACGAGACCTGGACCCTCGACCAAGCTGTGGGAAGTGTGATCACAGATCAGAGCGGAACCACGATCCTGATTCAAGACCTCGGTTGGGCACCAATGCCGGCCCGGGTGACGGTCACCAGACAAGACGGCGAGATCGCAAAGCTGGAGGTTCCGGTGCAGACTTGGCTGGGCGGCGCAACCAGCGCCGAACTCAAGATCCCCGCAGGATCACCGGTGGTGCGAGTCGAGATCGATGCCGAGATGGCGTTCCCCGACATCGACCGAGGCAATAACGTGTGGGACCGAGATCTGCCACCCGGGCGCTAGTGTACGACTGGCGGGTGCAGGTGCGTGGGCAGCAGGACTGTGCACCACGCACCGAGCCACCTCTCTCCAACCTCGTCTAGCGTACTTCTAGTAGTTCCACGTCGAATACTAGCGTCGCGTTGGGAGGGATAACGGGAGGAGAACCACTCCTACCGTAACCCAGCGCTGGAGGGATGACGAGCTTCCGTTTGCCACCCATTCTCATCCCAGCGACACCTTCGTCCCATCCGGAAATGACACTTCCGGCTCCTAACTGGAAGGAAAACGGCCTTCCATAGTCCACGCTGCTGTCGAATTTGCTGCCGTCAGTCAGCCAGCCCGTATAGTGCACCACAACTTCCTTCCCGGAGATGGCTTCAGCTCCCTCACCGAGCACTAGATCTTGGTACCGTAAGCCTGACGACGTCTCCATCAATTCATCCACTGCCACCTCCAGATCTGGGGCAAACTGCAATTCCGATTGAGTGTCTTCACCCGAACCACACGCCGCCAGACCCACGAGTCCGGCGGCCAACAAGATGTTTCGCATTGGCCTCCAACCTCCTCTACGTGTTCGCAGCTACTGCCTGCTTGACCCTGACGCGCGGCACAGGCAACCTTCCAGCTCGCGGATAATACTGAGCTGAGAGGAAATCTCCATGCCCAAGCTACGCTGCTCACCCGTGACCGCCCTGTGCGCGTCGTTGCTGCTGCCGCATGCCGCTTGGGCTCAAGGGCCCGGGACAGACATACACCTGGTGTCGATCCACCTGTCCGGTGATCAGGTGACGTTCGACAGGGCCCTGAACATCACGAATCGAGACGGCTACGACAACCAGCCCTCCTTTCTTCCGGATGGCAACAGCCTCCTCTACAGCTCCAACCGCGGCAGCCAGACAGACATATACCGCTACTTCATCGCGACCCAGATCACGGAACGCGTTACCAACACCGCCCCAGAGAGCGAGTACTCCCCGGCGATAATGCCAGGGACCAACATGTTCTCGGTGGTTCGTGTGGAAGCGGACTCTACCCAACGTCTCTGGCAGTTCGATCTCAACGGTGCCAACCCACGGGTAGTCTTGACGGGGATCAAACCGGTCGGCTATCACGCCTGGGGCGATGCCAATACCGTGGCCCTATTCATTCTCGGCGATTCAGCTACACCCGCTACTCTTCAGTTGGCGGATGTACGCTCAGGACGCGCCCAGATAGTCGCCTACAACATCGGGCGCTCGTTGCACCGGGTACCCGGTCGCGCCGCCATAAGCTTCACACATCGCGTGCCTGAGTATCTGGTCAAGCAACTCGATCTGGTGAGCGGTGCCGTGAGCCCACTCATGCAACTACTCAGCGGCAACGAATATTACGCTTGGCTGCCGGATGGATCTGCGCTGATGGGACTGGATTCCAAGCTGTTCCGCCGGGTCCCCACGAGCGACAGCGGTTGGCAGCAGGTGGCCGATTTGAGCGACGTGGGCATTTCCGGAATCACGCGCCTTGCCGTGAGTCCGGCGGGTGACCGGCTGGCAATCGTGGCGGCACGCCCCGCTCGGCAAGGACGCTAAGCCAGGCGGGGAGTTGGGGACCCAGGGGAACCCATACTGCCGCAGTCAGTCCACGACCCACTTCCGCCCCCTGCGACCCTCCGCCTGACAAAGCCAGCAAGTGGGTTGCCCTGGGGCCCGCTCGCTATTTCTCCAGGATCTCTCGCAACGCAGCCATCAGGTAGTGGACGTTGCGCTCGCTACAACTGTACCCCATCAAACCGATCCGCCAGGCCTTACCTTTGAGCGGTCCGAAACCACCCACGATCTCGATCCCGTAGTGCCGCAGCAGACGCTCTCTCACCGCCGCGTCGTCAACACCAGCGGGGATCATCACACAGGTCAACATGGGTAACCGGTTCGACGGATCACCGAACAGCTCTAATCCAAGACCCGTCAATCCGGCTTTCAGCATGTCGCCGCATTTCTGGTGCCGCGCAAATCGTGCCTGCAACCCCTCCTCCTGAACCAGCCGCAGTGCCTCTCGGAGCGCGTACACGAGTGGGCCAGGGGCGGTGTGGTGGTACACACGCTCGGAGAACCAATACTTGCGGATCAGCAAGAGATCCAGATACCAGGTGTCGACGGGACGGCTTCTCGCTTCAATCACCCGCATCGCCCGATCGTTGAGGGTAATGCACGAGATGCCCGCAGGCCCACCGATGCACTTCTGGCCTCCGCTATAACAGATGTCGATCAAGTACTTGTCCACTGGTATGTCGGACCCACCCAGCGAGCAGACTGTATCGACCAGAAAGAGCTTGTCCCGTCCGCGAACCAGTCGACCGAGCTGCTCCAACGGCTGACCGATACCCGAGGACGTCTCGCCGTGCACCACTGCGACCATCTTCGCGTTGGGATGAGAGTTCAGAGCGGATTCGATCTGTGCGGCTGCCACCACCTGGCCGAAATCGACCTCAACTCGGATGGCCTTGCCGCCGTGGCGCTCGACAATCTCGCCCATCCGCTGTCCGAAGAACCCGTGGATACCCACGATCACCTCATCGCCCGGCTCGACGACGTTGCAGATGGCAGCTTCCATTCCCGCCATGCCAGTTCCTGGTAGCGCGAAAGCCATCTCGTTTTCGGTCTGAAACAAATGCCGCAACAGCTCCATGGTGTCGTCCATGACATTTAGGAAATCCGGATCGAGATACCCGAGGATCGGGCTGGTCATGGCCTGAACGACCCGTGGATGAAGGTTGCTGGGCCCTGGGCCGAGCAACACACGTGGCTGGTGCCGCAGTTGGTCGTATGATTGGTCGGTTCTTGTCGTCGTGTTAGTCATAGTGGTCGAGATTATGACTGAGGTGACACTAGGTGTCAATGGCGCTCCCGGTGAGGTATGATCCCAGCCAGGCACAAATCTTCAGACGTCGCGCCACGTAGTGTTCGTAGAGGTGTCTGGAGCGCGCTATCGGCCTGCGGCATCGATCCGATGCGGCTGCTGGCGTCGCGCATACCTCTGCGCGTAATGCCCGACCTGTGCGGTCGGCCGGCTATGAGACGGCATCGCCCCGGGGCTGCTTTGGGTGGAAAACGCAGCCGAGACTGGGAGTATGTCGCCATCTGGTGCATATTACGTATGTAGTGTTGATAGGAACTTGTTGATGAGGATCTCAGCCGAGCCACGGCCAACCTACAGTTGTCTCTTCTGCCAGGGACACGTGGGGCAGAACCAAATGGTCGAGCACTGCCCGGTAGGTCACCGCCTGGCGTTCGACGCAAGCAAGGGACGCCTCTGGGTCGTCTGCCCCAGTTGCGGAGGGTGGAATCTGACGCCCTTGGATGACCGGTGGGAGGCCATTGAGGAATGCGAGCGGTTGTTCCGCAAGACGTCCGTTCGGGTCTGCAGTGAGAACATCGGGCTAGCGGTGGTCTACGGCGTCCTCGAGCTCATACGCATAGGCGAGCCGTTTCGACAGGAGCTCGCCATCTGGCGGTACGCAGACGAGCTCAAGGGCCGCCGTCGCAGAGCCTTCATCAAAGCCGGTGCGCGAACAGCCGATCGCTTCGGCTGGATGACGGGGGCAGGCGGTCTCATTGGAGCCGGCGTGGCTCTGCTGGTGGGAACACCGGCTGCAATCGGACTGGGGTTGCTGGCGGGTGCCGGCACGGAAGAGCTGTGGAAAGAGCTCGGTCCCGATCGCATTGAGAGGCTGCTGGGCCGGATTGTCGCAAAGGTTCGCATCAACACGCTGGACTTCTCCTACGTTAGGACCCGGCACATCCCGGAAATGCGGGTGAGTGAGGTCAGCGACGACTGGCAGTTGGAGATTGCGCACTCGGTAGGTTGGGAGGGGGTTCAGACACCGCAAGCCACACACATACTGGGCCTCATGCTTCCCATCGCCAACGGTTTTGGTGCTTCACAGAGTCAGGTCGTGGATGCGGTCAAGGAACTGGAGCGAGTCGGCAGCGCCGAGGGATACATCCAGCATGCGGCTCAGCGGCTCAAGAATCTCGGTTTCGGCAACACGGGAGTGGGCAGCTACCCCGTGCCGATCAGGCTGGCTCTGGAGATGGCAGCTCACGAGGAAACCGAGCGGCAGGCCCTGAAGGGCCAACTGAAGTGGCTGGAGCGAAGGTGGCGCGATGCCGAAGAGATCGCGGAGATCGCAGACAATCTGTTCACCGCCACAGCTGAGGACTCCTTCCTCGCAGAGCTGGGGCTGCGCTCCCGCACAGCTAGCCCACCGTAGCCGCTACCATCCGGATGTCGGGCCGTGCAGACACCTGAGTAGCTCACATCTCGCGACTATCAGCCACTCGAGCACTCACGTCATCTTGCGTCAGTAACCCGCCTGGCTCTCGGTCATCCGTCTAACGCGACTCCGTGCGACGCCGCATCACTTGCCGTACGACCAGCTGTCACCCGGCTCCATTATCTTGACTTCCACTCCTGCCGGGGTGAAACCCGATGCGTCCGGGGCCAGCAGCGGCCATGTCTTGTAGTGGATCGGGACAGCCACCTTCGGCTTGATCCACTCAGCTGCCCTGGTTGCCAGCTCCGGTCCCATGGTGAACCGGTCTCCAATGGGAATCAGCGCCACATCCGGCCGATAGATCTCACCGATGAGCTTCATGTCGCTGAAGAGCGCGGTGTCACCACAGTGGTACACAGTGACCCCGCCGAGCTGAACCACGACACCACATGGCATGCCCATGTAGCGGCCCTCATAGGACGAAGAGTGTATCGCTGGAGTGAAGGCGACCCAACCGAAATCCGTGCTTATCTTTCCGCCCGGGTTCCCGGGATCGGCCTTGCAGCCCTGCTCGGTTAGGTATTCATAGATCTCGAAGGCCCCGTAGACGGTGGCATCATTCGCCTTTGCGATTGCCACGGTATCACCCATGTGATCGGAGTGACCGTGGGTGAGCACTATAGACTTGCAGCGGATATCTTGCGGTGCCTGCGTGGCAACGGGATTACCTGTCAAGAAGGGATCGATGGCAACCGAATGTTTGCCGTCCTCCAACACGAATCCCGCGTGCCCCAGAAACGTGAAGGTAATGGCCATATGCTCGTTTCCTCCGGCCCAAGTGAGCTTCTGACGACGTTGGTGGTCAACAGCGGTGTTCGCCAGCTGCACCGTTCCCGGTGACGGCCGACACGGCTAACCTCACTCCGGATCGGGCCGGTGGCAAGAGGGTTGCCAGCGGCGCCAACACCTTGCTCCTTACGACACGTCTGAACATGCTTACACCATGACCTCCTTACTGAGCGACGAAGAACTACTGGCTATGTTGGTCGGCTTCGACTCGACCAGCCACAAGAGCAACCTGCCGCTAGCCGACTTCATCTGTGAGTATCTCGCCCGACCCGGGATTCAGGTCGAGCGCGTGCCGTCACCGGATGGTGACAAGGTGAATCTGGTCGTGCGGGTTGGGAACGGCGACCCGGGTGATAGGACGGGGCTGGCACTCGCCGGCCACATGGATGTGGTCCCTGCCGAGGAACCCGCCTGGCAGAGTGATCCCTTCACACTTACAAAGGTCGGCGATAGTTACTTCGGGAGGGGTGCCTGCGACATGAAGGGGTTCTTGGCGCTCGCCATCAATGCCGCAGCAGCAGCCGATCCCTCGCACTACCGACACCCCCTGGTACTCGTGCTCACTTACGACGAGGAAGTGGGCACCGCCGGTGCCCGCCACCTCGCCGGAACCTGGGCCGATGCTGCTAGCCTCCCTAAGGCCACTATCGTGGGCGAGCCGACCTCACTCCGCGTGATTCGGATGCACAAGGGATATCTGGATTTCCGCATCGTGATTGAGGGCTTGAGTGCCCACAGCGGGTATCCCCACCTGGGCCAGAGTGCGATAGAGCCCATGGGTAGGCTAATCGTCGCCTTGACTGGGTTGCGGGAAACCTTGGAAGGCGAAACACCGCCGAACGCGGAATACTTCCCTGAGGTCCCCTTCGTGCCCCTCAATATCGCGCGCGTAACGGGAGGCACCGCACTCAACATCGTGCCCGACCGCTGTACGCTCGACTGCTGTTTGCGACTGCTGCCCGGGATGCCCAGCGATCAGATTGTCGACAGGGTGCGCCAAGTCATAGCTCGCGCAATCGGTGATGCTCGATACAGCTTTGCAGTAGACGGTGAAGGACCACCAATGCTGTTGGCCGAAGAGACCGCGATCTACCGGGCGTTATGCTCTGCAATGGGACAAACCGAGACGCTCAGCGCATCTTACGCCACGGACGCTGGTTGGCTTCAGGAGCTGGGAATGGAGTGCGCCGTCTGGGGTCCAGGATCCATCGAGGTCGCGCACAAGCCGAATGAGTCTATCCCGATCTCCGAGTTCAATCGGGCTGCTGAGACATTGCAGCGATTGATACACCAATTCTGCCTTGACTAGAACCGCCGAAATCCGCACTGGACTGGACAGTGCGGATGTCTGAGGATAGAGCCATGCAGACGCGACTGATTGAATGCGTTCCCAATTTCAGCGAAGGGAACGATCTGTCGATCATCAAGCAAATCACTGCCCAAATCGAGACTGTGGAGGGAGTCACACTCCTGGACGTGGACCCAGGCAGAGCCACGAACCGGACAGTGGTGACCTTCGTGGGCCCACCGGATGAGGTCGTCGAGGCTGCTGTGAGAGCGGTGAGTAAGGCCTCTGAGTTGATCGACATGAGCAACCACAAAGGTGAGCACCCCCGCTTCGGTGCGACAGATGTATGTCCTCTGGTACCAGTGTCCAACATCACAATGGAAGAGACCGTCGCCTACGCTCGAAAGCTCGCTCAACGGATTGGTGATGAACTGAAAGTTGCCGTCTACTGCTATGAGAACGCTGCATTCACCGAACAGCGGCGGAACCTTGCAGACGTGCGGGCGGGTGAATATGAAGGGCTCAGGGAGAAACTGTCACAACCCGGATGGCAGCCGGATTTCGGCCCGGCCGAATTCAATCCCAAGTTCGGTGCTATTGCGGTTGGCGCACGTGATTTCCTGGTAGCGTATAACATCAACCTCAACACGACGTCCACCCGCCGAGCCAACGCGATTGCCTTCGACGTGCGTGAGAAGGGTCGCATCAAGAGAAGTGGCGATCCTCTGACGGGAGAGATCGTCCGTGACGAACGAGGGGAACCCGTCTGGATACCAGGCTCGCTCGAGAACGTGAAGGCCATCGGTTGGTACATCGAGGAATACGGTATCGCTCAGATCTCGATGAATCTGACCAACATCAGCGCCACCCCAGTCCACGTCGCATTCGATGAGGTATGCCGCAGGGCCGAAGCTCGTGGCATCAGGGTAACGGGTTCTGAGCTGGTGGGTCTGATTCCCCTCAAGGCGATGCTGGATGCAGGCAAATACTTTCTCAAGAAGCAACAACGCTCAACTGGTATAGCGGATCGAGAGATCATCAAGATCGCCGTCAAATCGCTCGGACTCGACGATCTTTACCCATTCAAACCGGAAGAGAAGATAATCGAGTACGCGATTGCCGATCGATCGCAACCGAAACTCGGCGACAAGACGGTCAGCTCCTTTGTCGAAGCCATCGCGGCGGAATCACCCGCGCCCGGTGGAGGCTCGGTAGCGGCAGCGGTCGGCTCCATGGGAGCAGCCCTGGCGACGATGGTAGCGAACATCTCGGCACATAAGCGGGGGTGGGACGAGCGGTGGGCCGATTTCTCAGATTGGGCTGACCGAGGCAAGGTGTTGCACGACGAACTACTCCGCCTGGTCGATCGGGACACTGATGCATTCAATGCACTGCTAGGTGCCTTCGGTCTGCCGAACGGGAGCGAAACGGAGCGACTCGAGCGCAAGCAGGCGATTGAGTCGGCGACCAAGACTGCGATCGAGGTGCCGTTCAACGTAATGGAGACGGCGTACCGATCGCTGGAAGTGATCAAGCAGATGGCGGAGATTGGCAATCCCAATTCCGTGTCGGACGCTGGCGTAGCGGCACTCTGCGCTGTATTGGCCGTGCGCGGCGGGTTCCTCAACGTGAAGATCAACTCGGCAAACCTGGCCGACCAGGACTTCGTGGCCACGGTTACGGCTCGTGGAAGAGAGCTTGAGGAAAGAGCTATGGCTCTCGAGAGAGAGATACTCGAGATCGTCGAGGCGAAGATGTGAAGGTAGGAGCTGCTTGGATGCACAGGACCACAGGTGCGCAGGGCCCAATATGACGGTGCGACTCTCGGCTGAGGAGAACTCCTTCGTCCGCGGTGATCAAGGAGCCGCGGCGGGAATGGCCATGCGAATCGTCACTGAGATGGCAGAGCTCATGGGCGCGGACAGACTGGTGCAGATCAGCTCCGCACACATCGACGGCTGCCTCTACCACGGTGACAGCGGTGTGGAGTTCGCCGAGCGGCTGGTTGCAGACGGGGGTAGGGTCCTGGTACCCACATCCCTCAATGTCGGCGCGCTGGACCTGTTACATCCCAAAGTAGTACGCGCTGACGACCATCGACGCGAAATGGCACGACGCCTCATGGAGGCCTACGTCAAACTCGGTTGCCGGCCCACCTGGACCTGCGCGCCGTATCAGGCAGGACACCGACCGGGATTGGGCGACCAGATAGCTTGGGGCGAGAGCAATGCCGTTGCGTTTGCCAATTCGGTACTCGGGGCTCGCACGAACCGGTACGGCGACTTCTTCGACATATGCTGCGCGCTGGTTAGCCGAGCACCGTACACCGGACTGCATGTGGCGGGGAATCGCCACGCTACGGTCCTGGTGGATACGAGTAGTCTGCCACTGGCGTTGAGACGGTCCGACGTCCTTTACCCTGTGCTGGGTAGCTGGCTGGGCGCCACCGTGGGTGACCTGATAGCAGTAATCGACGGGCTCCCACCGGACACGACTGAAGACCAGCTCAAGGCGCTAGGAGCTGCGGCCTCATCAACCGGGGCCGTTGGGATGTTCCACGTGGCGGGTGTGACACCTGAGGCACCCGATGTCGCTACAGCCCTGGGCGGGCTGCCCCCCACCCAAGCCTTTCGCCTGACCGCCTCCGTTCTCCGTGACACACTCGATCGACTCAGCACAACCGAGTCACAGCTAGTCGACGCTGTCGCAGTCGGCAGCCCCCATTTCTCGATGGCTGAGTTCAGTGAGTTGGAGCGCTTGGCGGGTAACCAGACCTTTCGCGTGCCGTGCTACGTGTGCACCAGCCGCAACGTACAAGCTGATCTGGCCTCGCAGGGACGCCTTGCCAATCTTGAGGCGCTCGGGATCATTGTGGTCGTGGATACCTGCATAGTGGTCACACCAATCCTGCCGGCGGACGGCGGCGTCTTGATGACCAATTCCGGGAAGTTCGCCCACTATACCCCAGCCAACACGGGCTACGAAGTGGTCTATGGCAGCCTTGCGGACTGCGTGGCCTCGGCCCTCACCGGCCGCGTGACGCGCGACGAGTCAATGTGGAGCTGAGGGAGATGGAGCGTGCCCTCCAGGGACGGCTGTTGCTGTCAGGTGAAGCAGCAGGCCCCGTACTGAAGCTCGCCGCACCCATCAGCTTTTGGGGCGGAGTGGATCCGGAGACCGGGAAGATCTCCGATCCGCGCCATCCCAACCACGGGATGTGCATCGAGGGTAGCGTTCTAGTTGTCCCGCTGACCGTGGGTTCCAGTTCCTCGAGTGCTGTGATGCTGGAGTTGTTACGCAACGGTAAGACCCCTGCCGCCCTGCTGCTGGGGAACACCGACGCAATCCTGTTGCTGGGAGTCATCGTTGCGCGCGAGCTGGGCTACCCCACGGTCCCTGTCGTCCAGCTAACCAGCACCCAACTCGCTGCGGTGCCTGATGGCGTGGAGGTTCGGATCACCTCCGATGGCCGTGTGGTTTGGCCAGGCTAGTCAGCTCCTTCACCCTCATTCTCCAGCTTCAGTGCAACCGAGTTGAGACAGTAGCGTAACCCCGTCGGTTCAGGACCATCCTCGAACACGTGCCCCAGGTGTGCGTCGCAGGCACTGCATAGGACTTCGGTGCGGCGCATGAGCAGGCTGTTGTCCGCTGCCGTCACTACCGAATCCTCCCCCGCCGGCGCCCAAAAGCTTGGCCAGCCAGTTCCCGATTCGTACTTGGTGTCCGACCTGAACAGCTCGTTGCCACAGCATACACACTTGTATACGCCCGCTGCCTTGCAATCGTGGTATTCTCCTGTGAAGGCGCGTTCCGTGCCCTTCCGTCGTGTGACATTGAACTGCTCGTCGGTCAACCGCTCGCGCCACTCAGCGTCGGTCTTGGTGACTTTCTTGGGCATGAGAGTACTCCCGTAGGATTCTGCGGGTCTTGCACTGTATCCTGAATCTTCCTAACCTGCAAACCAGCGGCGTGTTCCCTGCCGCACGACGAACACCTGTTGCCTGGAGGGCCACATGCCTTCGTTCCGTTCAGTCGGCGCGATACTACTGGCTTTACACCTTGCGGCGAACGTCGCCCAAGCTCAGTCGGCACAGCGTCACGAGGCGTTCTGGATAGGCTTTGGTATCGGAGGCGGCTGGAGCACCACGGAGGGTCAGAGTGAGGAGGGCCTGGGTGGCGGCGCGGGCTATTTCCGGCTGGGAGGAACCCTGAACCAACAGTGGTTGCTCGGTGGCGAGATCATTGTCTGGGGACGAGCGGAGGAGGGGATCAGATACTCCCGCGGCAACACGACTTTCGTCGTGCTCTTCTTTCCCAGCACCGCAGGCGGGTTGTTCTTGAAGGGTGGCATAGGGGCTTCCTACGTGGACGTCAGTGGCGACTTGGTGGGGCTCGGCTTCTCCGTTTCGAGGGGCGGATTCGGTACCACGTTCGGCCTCGGTTGGGACGTGAAGCTGGGGAACAACATCTACCTGACACCCAACGCCGATCTGCTCTTCCAGGCAATCGAAACGGCGAGCGGTGACGATCGGAACACGGCTATCCTCGCCCTCACTCTCGGACTGACCTGGCACTAAGGGAATCCCGGGCCGGTTCGGCTCGCGGAGCCCCGTGGTAGGATACTCAGCCCCGGGGCGCCGACAGCCAGTTGGAGATCAATTCGTAGGCCGCTGGCCTCAGCTGGCCTGACCCAGCGACGCAATCCGTCAGGATGCCCGTATCGAGGAGTCGCTCGGCTGCCCACCCCGTTGCGTACTTCGAATGGAGCCATGGGATAAGCTCCCGCCAACTACCCTGGAGTTCTCGGCAAACCGCGCTGAGCACTTCTGTGTCTCCGGAAGCCTTGAGCTCAATCTCGATTTCGTGATGTATGATGTCTCTCGCAGGCAGGTGGTAGCTGACAGAGTCCACCACGAGCTCGGCGATCGCAATGGACCGCTCCGATCGGTCGACCATATCACGGCGTAGACGTTCCGTATCCCGAACCTGGATTGGCTGGAATCCCAGACTCTCAATCGTGCGGACTGGATTCTGACTGGGTCCGGCTGCCCGGGACTTGTTGCTGGGGAT
>Ga0111155_1041_pt1 | contig 13326 bp, 10 predicted proteins | sample DeeMarSeWOR28_12_FD_80253 | JGI IMG/M metagenome (GOLD analysis project Ga0111155, IMG submission 80253) | Gemmatimonas sp. SG8_17
ACTTGTAGCGCAACACTGCCACCAAGTAGCGTTGGAAGTCCCGTTTCGACTCGAGTTCGGGTCCCAACTGAGACCAGGGAGCTGGGCCACCCGGTGCGGGGACAGGAGCGCCCGCAGTCTCGACGACGGGATGGGGATCACTGGGATTTGCAGGTAGATTCGCGGACATTAACCGCCCTTGTCTTTCCTTTCAGTTCACGACCTAATACACCTGACCGTAGCGGACCGGCTCATCTGGGCCTACTTGCCCATTGCAATACTGGTACCGTTGCGAGGCACGCTAGGCAACTCCCGTGAAGAGTGCTCCAGCGGGTCTGAGGACCGGGCACTGCCAGGCCCGCCACACCATGGACGAGTGTTGTACTCGAGCTACATACTTGTAAGAACGCCAAGGAAGTGTAGTATGCTCGCTACACGAATCCCGAAGAACGGCGATATTTCGGGAGCTTTCCATCGCCTTTCAGGCACCCATAGCGGCGCGACAGTGGCCCGTCCCCTGCATGAGTACCATTCCGCCGCAGCCATAATGAGGCATACGGTTCTCGAGACAGGTTGAACTAGTCGTGCATACTCCGGAGGCAGCTTGATGGCAACGCCGCAATCCGCAACCACGCGCAATCCTTTGGCCGACGCGCCATTGCCGGATTTCTCCCAACTCGATCCGGAGGCAAAGCTCGGATTGAGAGTACTGGTCATCGACGACGAACGAACTCTCCGGGAAAGCTGCCGGACCTTCCTCAGTACTGAAGGATACACAGTTGAGGGCTGCGGCAAGGGAGATGAGGCCTTTGATCTGCTGAGCCGCCGTGCGTTCGACATCGTCCTGATCGACCAGTACATGAGCGACGTACCTGGCGTTCAGCTCCTCGAAGCCTGCCTCAAGAAGAACCCGGACACCATCGCGATCGTCATGACGGGCAATCCGTCGGTTGAGGCCAGCCTTGGAGCCCTCCGGGCTGGGGCGTGGGATTACCTACCCAAGCCTTTTGCCGCCGCACAACTCCAGATTCTGGTGGGCAGAGCCGCACACACAGTTCTGGTAGCCCGCGAGACCAGGAAGCGGCACGCCGCAGCTGCGCGTGAATTCGGGCACAGCGACAAGGTGACCGTACTGGGAGTCGCTCCGCCCTTCAGACGGGCCATAGAATTGGCCCGGAAGGTGGCACGCACCAACGCCTCGGTCTTCTTGACCGGCGAGAGCGGCACGGGCAAGGAGTTGATCGCGCAGTTCATCCATTATTACAGCCGGCGTGCTAGCCGCCCCCTGGTAGCAATAAACTGCGCTGCACTGCCCGAATCCCTCCTGGAATCAGAGATGTTTGGACACCGCAAAGGGGCCTTCACTGGGGCCGTGCGGGACAAACCGGGGCTGCTCGAGACCGCCAACGGCGGAACGATGTTGCTGGATGAAGTGACCGAGATGTCCAAGCCGATCCAGGCCAAGCTACTGCGAGTAATCCAGGACGGGGTGGTGCGCCGTGTGGGCAGTGAGACGATCGACGCAGTGGTGAACGTGCGGTTCATCGCAGCGACCAACCGCGACCCCAAGGATGCAACAGAAGAAGGCATCCTTCGCGAGGACCTGTTCTACCGACTCCGCGTCGTGCCGATCGTGCTGCCATCCCTGCGGCAGCGGCAGGAAGACATCCCCTTGTTGGCAGACCACTTCTTGAGGTACTATTGGTCCGAACACAGGGATTCAGGTCAGCCACTGCCGCAGCTTTCTCCCGGAGCAGTTCGGGCGTTATGTTCCTACGGGTGGCCCGGCAACGTGCGTGAGCTGCAAAACCTCATCGAGCACGTGGTAGTGCTGACTGAGCCCGGCACCGTGATTGAAGGGAGCCAGCTACCGTTCATAGGCGGTGAGTTGGGTGTGGCGGATGAGGCGACGGTGGATTTGGGCGGTTCGCTCGGCGAAGAGCCCTATCACGCCGCGCGGGAGCGGGTCTTGACCGAGTTCGAGCGGCGGTACCTGACCGCCCTGGTGAATCGTGCCGGTGGGAACATGTCCAAGGCAGCACGGGTGGCTGGGGTGGACCGCACGACCCTGTACCGACTGATGGAGAAGAGACGATCATGATCGAGTCTGACGGCGAACCAGAACTTTGAGCCGATTGAGCGAACCGAAGACACATCCTGTTCCGGATTCCGGATCTGAGCAAACACCCAATCCCGAGGACGCTGTCGACTCATCCGTCCCAAAGAAGTGTGTTGAACGGGTACTCAAGCGCTGGCAGTTCACAGATCCAGGGACCGGTACCCAAGCTGAAGTCGAGGACCTGCTAGCGGAGCTGGTCGCCGCGTTGGAAGGCGGTGCCGAACGAGTTGCACCGGACTCGCGGCTACTCTCGGTGACCGGCCGCAGGTTGCTCACGCTGCTGCGCTCCGAGTTGTTGGCGGAGTGGTCCCGCGGCTCCGCCCCTCCCACGCCGTACAGTATGCTGGCTACATTGGCCGCGTTCGAATCAGTCGGCATGGTAATCGAATCAGGCTGGGACCGGCAGCTGTCCGGCGGCCTCTCCGGCCCTGACGGGCTGTCGCTCGTCGTCGAGGTGGCTCACGACCTCCGCTCACCGCTGACATCGATTCTGTTTTTGGCCGAGACGCTGCAACGGGGGCAAAGCGGCGATGTCAACGAGCTGCAACATCGCCAATTGGGCCTCATCTACAGTGCTGCCTTGGGCCTCAGCACCGTTGCCAGCAACGTCATCGAACTGGCTCGCGGCGGCGAACGGCTCGCTGACGACCAGCCCGCTCCCTTCTCCGTGACCGACATTCTGGAGTCGGTGCATGACATTGTGCACCCCATGGCTGAAGAGAAAGGGCTCACCGTCCGCCTGCTGCCGCCGGCCAGCGACCACCGGCTGGGATATCCCCACGCACTGTCCCGAGTGCTCCTCAACCTGACGACGAACGCCCTGAAGTTCACCGAAGACGGTTTCGTCGAGATCGTTACGCGCGAGGTCGATCTCACGCTGGTGGAGTTCTCGGTGCGCGATTCCGGGCCTGGCATCAGCGGGAAGGCGTTGGAAACCCTGTACCTGCCGTTTCGCCCCTCCGGAGACCGCTACGCTTTCTCCGGCACCGGACTCGGTCTCGAGCTCTCCAGAAGGCTGGTAGAGGCCATGGGATCGGAATTGCTGGTCGAGACCAAACCGCGCTGGGGAACACGGTTCTATTTCACTCTGCGATTGAAGCCGGTGTAGCCCTGGAAGCTCAGCGAGGCGTGTCAGCCAAGCACGCAACACCGTAGCAACTTTCCGACAACGGCGGCTGGATCACCACACAAAGTTCCCCACCCACCCGTAGCTCCGTCGTTAACTCCATACTTCTGAATACTTTAGCTTGTTGAGCACGGGCGCCGTCAGTGCGCACGACCCTTGCAATACAGGCGGCTGATTCAGTACTCCGACACATCACGAATCAGATTCAGTTGGAGACACATTGATCTCAAACCAATTCGGGACCTCAGCGGCGAGGGAATTCGATACACCGGTGGATTTCCATCCTCACCGCCCAGAGTCGGATAGGCTGCGCCGCTACGTCAATGTGGTCGTCGCGGTGCTGAGCCTCATTGTCGCAGCTCCCATGATGATCCTGATCGCGTTCTTGATCAAGGTCACCTCCAAGGGTCCTATCATATTCACTCAGACGCGAGTCGGTGTGGACCGGAGACGGTGCTTGGTGAGCAGCGAGACTGGACGCCGCGTAGCGCTTGATCGACGCAGGGGGTCCGAACGACGGCGCAGAGGTAGCCCTGTCGGCGGACGTCGCCAGCCACTTGACCGACGGCTGCCCGGGATCAGTGGAGCTTCGGGGCGCCGAGTCTTCGACTACGGTGGCACGGCGTTCAGGATCTACAAGTTCAGAACCATGCGAGTAGACACCGGTGGTTTCCCCGGTCAGGTCTGGGCCAGTCCGGATGACCCTCGGGTCACCGCAGTTGGCCGGCTGTTACGGAAGTATCGCCTCGACGAGCTGCCGCAGCTCGTCAACGTGGTGCTGGGAGACATGAACATCGTGGGCCCCCGGCCCGAGCAACCCGACATATTCGCCAGCCTGAGAACGCGGATTCGCCACTACGAGGAACGACAGCGGGTCTTGCCCGGAATAACGGGGTGGGCCCAGATCAACCACCACTACGACCTGTCGGTCGAAGACGTGAGACGCAAGGTATCGTTCGACCTCGAGTATCTGGCGGGCAGGTCGCCCACCAAAGACCTCGAGATAATGCTCCGGACAGTCCCGATAATGCTGTTCAAGAAGGGAGCGTGGTAAACCGAGTCCGCAACTAGCAGCGATTCGGCTCTCGGCTCTTACCGCAGACACGCCAGTCTCAGCGATCGCTGCTGAGCTGGCGTTCTTTGTGTGATGGTCTTCCGAAGTAGTGCGCTTTAGCTTGACTGTGGTAACTGCCACTCCGCGCGGCGGCGACGGAGCGCGACTGATCTTCCGTGTGGCCGGCATCCGTATTGCTGTGAGATGAGTTGTGCCATTAGGCAGAAGGAGGGATACGAGGAGAGTATGGGATCCTCTGGTGTTGCCAGCTCCGGGCGCGCGGACTCTGGCAGTCGCAGATCTTCACGTGCCAGTTCCCTGCTGCGGCTGTCCAGGAGGACTGTTCACAAGCTGCTGCATCCGGCGCGGCATATGATCGCGCGCCAAACTGTGCGCAGGGTGGGCACTCCAGAGTCCATACTGTTCGTCTGCCATGGCAATGTCTGCCGCAGCCCCTACGCGGCCCAGGCGACTCTACGGGAACTCCCGCCAGGGTGGAATGGCCTCTTGCGGGTGGATTCAGCGGGGTTCGTCGGGCCCAATCGCCGCTCGCCGCAGCACGCTGTCGAAGTGGCGCGCGATCGCGCAGTAGACCTCTCCGCACACCGCTCCAAGCTGTTGAACCCGACACTGATCAACTCGTCGGCCCTGGTTGTTGTGATGGACCCGTGGCAGCGACGGGAAGTGCTGTGGATAGCGAAACGACGCGACCTGGCCGTGATCGTGCTCAGCGACCTCCGACCGTCTGCCGGCGATCGCCGCACCGTTCTCGATCCGGTGGCGGGTGGTCGTGAAGTCTTCGAGCAAAGCTACGACGAAGTCGACGCCAGCATTCGGCAGCTCGTACAGATCTTGACCCGGTCGCAATCCTGACGGTCAGGTCACAGGCCAGCTAGCGTTTGCCGTGCCGCCGGATTGCCTGCTCATGAACGGCGGCGATCCTGTCTAGCCACGGCTCCAGCCCGAACTGTAGCTCCACCCATTCCTGAGCGCCGCGCGTCCGGTCGCTGGCGGTCCCACCCGTGGCCAGAGTCCGTTCCATCGCCGCCGCGAGTGCGCCGCTGTCTGCCGGGGGCACCAGCTCTGCGAATCTGCCATGCGAGGTCGCAGCTGGGATGTCACCGACTCGCGTGGCCACCAGAGGGACTCCCGCGCTCATGGCCTCGAGGAGACTGATCGGCAAGCCTTCTGTGCGGGAACTCAGCACCACCATGTCGAAGGCAGCAAGCAGCTCGCCGGCGTTAGGAACCGATCCGACAAAGCGGATCCGGTCCGCTACACCGAGCCGACTGGCAGCCGCTTCGAGGCTCTCACGCTCGGCCCCGTCTCCGACCATCACTGCCTGCACGTCGGACCGCCGTAGCCGGGCAAACGCCTCTAGGAAGATATCTGGCCCCTTTTCCCAACTCATGCGCCCAATCCAACCGACGGCGACCGGAGATCGCGCCAACCCGAGCCGCGAGCGTGCCGCCCGGCGTTCGAGCAGCGGCAACGGGAGCAACGCGTTCTGGACCAGACAGAGACGCTCCCGGGGAACGCCGCTCCGCCCGAGCAACTGCTGGAGCGCGGCTGAAACGGCGATCACGGCATCAAACCGACGCAGGGCTTGGCGGTCGAGCCACTCGTAGAACCCATTCCTGGGTCCACCGCCGGTAAACCCGTGACTCGTCGATACGGTCGCGGTGTCGAGACGAGCTGCCGCCAACCAGCCGAGAATGTCCGCTCGGTACGCATGACAGTGCATCACCTGCGCACCCGTTTGTCGTGCCGCACGGCGAATTGCTGCGATCTCGGCGAGGTAGTCTCGGCTGCGGGAACGGCAAGTATGGACAGGAACTTCCTGCGAGCGGAGCGCCGTCACCAACCAGGGCTCAGGACCAGTGCGATCCAACAGGGCCACCACGGCCACAGACTGACCACGGGCTCGCTGGCCCACAGCGAGATCGTGCACCACGCGCTCCGCTCCTCCCACCGCTGCAGGCGCGATGACGTGGAGGATCCGCGGCTGTGCCGTTGCAGGGCTGTGGGTTGTCATGACTGCACGGAACCTAGCAATTCCGAGGCCCCGAGAGACCCTCGGCACGGCGTTGGCAAGACCGTGGACCGCTTGAGTAGCTCGACACTCCACCTCCTGGGTACCAAACGCGGGTCGCCTTAGATTAGTATAATGGCTGCGGCGCAAGCCAATGCTCTGACAGTCTTTACATGGTGCGTCGGTGCAACACAACGCCTTGTCGAGGGGCGCCGGCGGCCACGACCGTGGCTCGGGAGGGCTGGAACGATCGTGGGCGGGCTGCATGTGGGAATGGGCTTCGATCTTGCATGCTTGTCACTGGATCTCGCACGCGATCCTGTATGAGATTGGTGGAACCCGGGTGCATGCTCCGGAACTCGTTGATCGTTGAGCAGTACGGCCACCGTGGCACTGCGTCCGGACACACGCTCCCAATGGCGCATCGGCTTTGGATAAAGGGCGACAATGACATCTGCGATATCCCCTTCCGTAGAGCGGCGCCCGCGGGCCCGCCGGGAGAGCGTTGAGAACCGGCTGACCCCTTCCTTGGATCCCCTGCGATTAGCGCTACTCGCTCTGACTGTGATGACGGTGAGTCGAGTGCACCAGCATTTTGATTTCATAGCGCAGTTGCGGCCGGCCATGCTGTTGGTGGCCGTCACCGGTTTCTACGCCGTGGCCAATCCCAAGCTGCTGGTGCGCGGGAGTCTGTTCCGCACTTGGCCGGCCAAGGTGGTCGTGGCCCTCGCTTCAGTCGCGTGCCTTTCGACGCTTTTTGGACTCTCCGTCGGTCGGTCCGGAAGCTATGTGATAGAGAACTACTCCAAGGTCATCGTCTACGCATTTCTGCTGATCGCCGCCATCAGGTGCACGCGTGACCTGGCGACATTCGTGTGGGGATATGTCATCGGCTGCGGTGGGCTCGCGTGGTTGTCCCTGTTTGTGTTCGGGCTGTCGCAGTCAGAGGGTGATTCTGTGTATCGGCTCAACGACCTCTACACGTTTGACGCCAACGACGTGGGATGTGTCATGATGATCGGGCTCGCCCTGACCCTGTTGGCTTTCCAGACGTCCCGCGGGCGCGCACGCTGGTTCGCCGGGTTGGTTATGGTGGGGATTGGCGCCACCATAGCCAAGACTGGTTCTCGCGGTGCGTTCGTGGGGGTGGTGGTCGTCGGAATCTATCTGCTGTTCTTGTTGAAGCACATATCCCCGGTGAAGCGTATCGCTTTCGTGGCTGTCGTCGCCATAGCCTTGATACTCAGTGCGCCACCGGGATACTGGGAACAGATGAAGACCCTCGCCAAGCCCACCCAGGATTACAACTGGAGTGACCAGGAAGGACGGGTCGAGATCGCCAAGCGCGGCATGGGCTACATGTTCAAGCGTCCGTTTTTTGGTGTGGGAATCTACAATTTCCAGCTGGCTGAAGGCACCATATCGGACAAAGCACGGTACCACGTCCCCGGTACGCCTATCCTGTGGTCGGCACCGCACAACTCGTATATACAAGTGGGGGCGGAGTTGGGAATCCCAGGGTTGACGCTCTGGCTCACGTTGATCTTCGGCGGCATCTATGCGATGCATCGCTTGCGATCTCGCTTGCCGCGACACTGGGCACGGGGCGATCCCGAGGAGCGGTTCTTGTACCTGACGGCGATGTATCTGCCGGTCGCTCTGGTGGGCTTCGCGGTGACTGCGTTCTTCGTATCGTTCGCCTTTCTCGACCCGATATACATCGTCGCTGCACTCATGACCGGCCTCTACGTTTCCGTGGACGCGAAGTTGCGGACCCAGCTACAGGGGGCCGTGGCGGCAGCGCCGCCCCCACCCCATAGCGGTCGGCGGCAGACGAGATCCCTGAGGCTATCCCCGTTCCGTAGTCGGTGAAATCAGTAGCTGAAGCAGTGCTGGTGCGCGGCGGTGCAGTACACCTTTCGCGCTACCTGCGGAGAGACCGCACGGTCGTCCTTGCCTACCACAACATCGTACCTCACGGTGAGCCGGTCAGCGGCGATCGCTCACTACATCTGCCGGTGGGGAAGTTCTCCGCGCAACTCGACGCGCTGCTCCGCTACTGCGAAGTGATTCCGCTGGACTCAGTATTCGAGCGCAACGTCTGCAAACGACCCAGGGTGGTGATCACATTCGACGATGCCTATCGCGGAACCGTCACGGCCGGCGTGGCAGAGCTGGTGCAGCGGGGACTTCCGGCAACCATCTTCGTGATTCCTGGCTGCGTCGGAGCTAGCTCATTCTGGTGGGATGCCGTGCTGCCGGTCGCCGAACAAGAACGGCAGGGCTTTCGCCAATGGGCGTTGGAGGAGCTAGGCGGCAGTGACAGTGAGATCAAAGCCTGGGCGCGGGCGGAGGGGGTTACACCACTCGAGCTACCTGCCCATGCTTCAGCTGCGACCGAAGAGGAACTTCGTAGAGCCTCCGAGCACCCCGGGATCACGTTCGGCTCACATACCTGGAGCCACCCCAACCTCACAGCGTTAGACGCAGGGTCCGTCGAGCGGGAGCTGAGCAGTTCGCTACAGTGGCTGCGGCAACGGTTTGGCTCGGTCGTGCCTTGGCTCACATACCCCTATGGTCTGACGGCGCCAGTGGTCGAGCGGACTGCTGCCGCCGTCGGCTACCATGGCGCATTCCGCGCCATCGGTGGCTGGCTGCCGAAGACGAACACCGGAGCGTTTGCGCTGCCGCGACTGAATGTGCCGGCGGGTGTCACCCCAAACGGATTCACACTGCGGTTGGCGGGCATGATGGATCGCTGACCCGGCCGCTCGCTGGGCCGCGCTTGCGAGATCAGGGTATGTAGCGAACAATCCGGGGACCGGTAGCGTTCGCAACCGAGAGCGGCAGGTGCTTCCAGATGCGCGGACCCCAAGAATAGCGAGCGTCGTCGGGTGAAGGCGTCGAGACCTTACCTCCCTGTTGGTACTGATACCACCACAGCGGTACGTCGCGGGCCCCCCATTGACGCTTGAATCGGTGCGTGCCACTCCCTGGCGTACAGCGTCCGAAGTTGAACACTCCGAGGCCTTGCTCGATCGCCCGTTCCATGAAGCTCCAATACAGCAACATGTTGGGGGCGATTTTGTTGTATTCCGCCAGCGATGCGGCCCACGTAATCTCCAGCTCGTTACCCCACTGAAAACCGCAACCCGCCGCCACTGGCTTGCCCTTGAAGTAGGCGCAGCCCAACCAGGTACTCGCGGGAAATGCCGCTGCAATCTGCTGGAACAGGCGCCGCGGTTGTGTCGGCGTGCCGAGGTCCCGCATGTGACGTGAGAACACGGCAAAGAAGTCGTCCACTCGATCCAGGCCGAAGCGGACTTCGACTCCTTCCTTCTGGGGCCGTCGTATCTGACTCCTCAGCTTGGCCTTGAATCCGTTCCAGAGCGACTCGGCGTCGCCCGACGGCAAGTCGAGTGTCACGGTTATCTTGCGGTGGGAAGCTTCGAGCGGTATGCCCAACTCGGTTCTGCTACGCAGCTCGAGTAGAGCGGCACCAGTATCCCGCGCAAGTTCGGCCGCATGGTCCGCCAGTCGCCCAACAGCATCTTGCTTTCCGAGCGGGCCACCGTAGTTGACAAACGGCATGGACACCAAGAAGTGGCCGAAGATCCTACTCCTCACCCTGACGAGCGGCAGGATACCGGATAAGGTCTCCTGGTCGTCACGCAGCACCAGATAGAGGCATTCGTGTCCAAATACGCGTTCGACTACCTGTTTCCAGCCATGTAGGTGGAAGTGCGTCCATCCCGGCTGAGAGCACACAAAGTCGTCCCACTCCTTGGGGTCGCCCCGGAACTCGGCGACGCCGGGTCCGCCGCCGTCACACCCGGATGTCGTAGGCACCGAAATCCGCGGCGATTGAGGTGAAGCGGAACTCCGCGAGCAGGCGATCCAACCGCGTACGCGTACGCCGTATCCCTGTGTAGTGTCTCAGCCTGGTTAGTGGTGTAACCTTGACACTGGGGTGCTGGTCGTCGAGTTCCCAGGGGTGGATGTAGAAAGTGGCTGGCGTGTCGCTCAGTTCGGCCTGGCGGATTGCGGCGCGGACAAGCCCGTAGGGAAACAAGCGGAAGTACGCGCCCCCGGCTGCCGGGATGTTGATTCCCCACCGTCTCAGTGTGGCAGGTGGTATCTCCAGGAGCCTACCGCCGTCACGCTCGATCCAGTGCGGGGAGCGACCGCCGCGTTTATACCCGTAGCCGTTGCGGTTTACTGGGAACAGGCTCGAATCGTAGCGATACCCTTCCGCCAGCAGCATATGCAACGCCCACTCTCCACCGCGCACAATCGAATAGCTGGGTGCTCGAAATCCCGTGACCGGCGTTCCGGACAGATCCTCGAGGCAGGCCTTGGATCGCCGCAGCGATTCGCGAAACTGTTCCGGAGTCTGTGCTGTCACCTTGCGGTGATCCCAACCGTGCGAGGCGACCTCGTGGCCCGCTTGCACTATGCGCCGCACCAACTCCGGATGCCGTTCTGCTATCCAGCCGAGTACGAAGAACGTCGCGCCGGCACCGTGTTGCTCGAGAGCGCCGAGCAGGTAGTCCACGCAGGGCTCTACGCGGCTCTCGTGGTGTGGCCACTCTTCCCGCGAGACAAACGGCTCGAAGGCGGAGACCTGGAAATATTCCTCAACGTCCACAGTGAAATAGTGCTTCGTCACCTTGCCCCGCTGGTCTCCCACTAACTCGAAATTGAAAGGCGTGTCGCGTCTGCCTGCCGCCCACCCCGCGCCTAGCCTGGTGGCGGACTACCAGCAGCAAGCTCCGACCGGGTGGCCACCGAACGAAAGCCCGGGATTTGCCCGGGCTTCCGTTTTCATGCTTTGTGGCTGGGTATCCATAGGGCTCCCAGCACATGCTACGGAACTACCAGATTCACACCCGTTGCAGTGTACTGAATGTTCAGAGTCACACCACCAACGTCCACCGTCGTGTTATCGAAAGTACCTGAGCCGGATGCAAAAGTCATGATCTGGAATACTTGCCCGGACGTGGGCACGAATCCGGATCCGATGAACTGTCGGCCGACGAGCGTACCGTCCAGCGTCGCAGTACCGGTGACGGCTACCACGTCGAATACACCCGCGTCCTTGACATCAATGTAGATCTCCGCGGAGGACGACTGCACCAAATTGCCGGTGATGGTAAGCGTACCCGGATCCGGGTCAGTGTCGTTGTAGCCTGCCGGATCGATGCGCCCCTGGTTGGTGAATGAGGTGCCCGTGATGTCCAGAGTGCCCGTACCATATATGTGACCGGTGGTGGTGTTGTTTGTAGTGGCTCCAGCGAAGACCACACCGTTGGTGACGAATATGGTCTCGTAGTTAATGATCGATGCGTTGATGGTCGAGTTGTCCGCATACGTCCGCACGTCGGTGTGGTCGGTTTGGAGCGTGGCCGGACCGTTCAGGACGGCGTTGGTGAGGTCCAGCTGCACGTCGCTGGTCTGGATACCCACATTGAGATTCCCGGTCGCTCCAACCAGCGCCAAGGTGCCATATCCCAGCGAACCGTCGATCGTTCCCCCATTGTTGTTGAATGTGCCGCCGTTTACCGTGACGGTCTGGCCACTGCCGATGCTGAGGTATGAAGACCCCTCCAGCGTGAAGCTCGGGCCGGCGCCGGTCTGGTTGATCGTGACCGGGCTGACAGCGGAGAACGTACCTTGATTGGAGAAGGTAGAACCATCCAAATTGATCGTCAGGTCACCATAAGACAGGTCAATGGTGCCAGTGTTGACATGAGCGCGTCCGGTGCCGCCGAGCACAGATCCATCATCGTACATCTCCCACAGGCCCTGATTGTCGAGCGCAGCGGTGATCGTAGCGTTGTATGTGCTGAGCTGCCCGTTCGCTCCTACGGTGAGAGCCCCAGTCACTGTGAGACTCTGGTTCCACACCTCCAGGGTCTGCGTGCCGGTCGCGGCTCCCAGGGTAATGCTGTTGGCGGAGCCCGGTGAGTCAAGATACACCGAGTAGTTGCCACCCACGTCGATCACGACGTCATCGGTGGCGGTTGGCACGGTGCCGGAGCTCCAGTTACCCGCGTCGTTCCAGCTTCCTTCGCCTCCCAGCCAGAAGATACCGCTGGTGGGGCCAACCCTGAGTGTGGCGCTACCCGTGACTGCGGCCGCCGTGTCGGTGGCCGTCACGGAGACCGTGCCGTTGGCGACAGCGGTAGCAGTGGTCGTGAGCGCAGTATCCGGAGCGACTGTCGCGATCGCGATATCAGTGCTGGCCCAAGCGAAGTCCGTCGGCTGAGTCACCAGATCGTAGCCGTTTTCGTCCTTCGCCACCGCGTTGAACGTCTGCATTTCGCCAATGTTCAAGTTGACCGAGGCGGGCGTCACTTCTACCACGTAGGTCCTCTGTTTGACTACCGCTTCCGCGGTATCGGCGACCCCAAGCGCTGAGGCTATGATGGAGTCCGTGCCGTTGGCCATGGCCATGACCTTGGCTCCGGGGGTAACATCATCGATCTGGGTGATGTTAACGATGGTCCCACCGCTGGTCACCGTCCAGGTGAACGTGGGCTGGGGGACTAGCGGACCGTAGGCATCACTCGCCTCGGCGCTAAACCACACCTCGTGCTCAAACCTGTCCAGTGTGTCGAGCGCCGGGGTCACCACGATCGTGATGGCCGAGACGTTGAGAGTGGCTGTGCCGGGAGCAAGCCCGGGCGGACCGTCGGGGGTGGCAGTGATCGTGGTCGTGCCTTCGGCCACGGCCGTAGCCAAACCGGTTGACGGATCGATGGTCACTACGGCACCTGCACTGCCTTCCGACCATGTGAACGTGGGCTGGGTCGTGACGGCACTGTCGTTGGCGTCCCGCGCCACCGCACTGAACCGGACCGTGTCACCGACCGCCTTCAGGGTGGTTGTCGCTGGAGTGACCGCTACCGATGTCGGTACCTGAGCGACGGTCAGGTCTGCGCTGCCGGTGACTCCATCCGCCGTAGCCTCGATCTGTGTTGTGCCGTTGCCCACTGTGGTAGCTGTGGTGGTCA
>Ga0111155_1021_pt1 | contig 13266 bp, 11 predicted proteins | sample DeeMarSeWOR28_12_FD_80253 | JGI IMG/M metagenome (GOLD analysis project Ga0111155, IMG submission 80253) | Gemmatimonas sp. SG8_17
GAGATCGGTGACGTCCGTCGCTTCCCGTCAGCGCGCAAACTCGCCAGCTACGCCGGCCTGGTACCTACCACTCGCAGCTCTGGCGGCCACACCTATCACGGCCGGATCACAAAACAAGGATCCAGCTGGTTGCGGTGGGCTGCGATCGAGGTGGCACTACATCTCACGAGGCAACCAGGTCCCCTGCGCCGCTTCTATGAGCGCCAGCGACGCCGCAAGGGACCCAAGATCGCACGCGTCGCGTTAGCCAGAAAGCTGCTGACGTACATGTACTGGATGCTAAGACACAACGAACCCTACGACGCTCAAGTGCGTCGGTTAGAAACCGTCGGAGTGAGCCCGTGATGTCCCATGGCGTGAAACATCGCCGCGGTTTTTGATTGAGCAGCTCCGATCGAACGAATGATCATGGGCCGCATGAGCCCGAAGAGGTGGATGAACGCGCTTCGATGCGCGTCACAGATCCGGAACTAACCATGCCCCACCCCCCTTGACGCCAGCTTCTTTAGAGGTGGGACATTCGTTGGAAAGAGAAGCGCCGCTCCTGGCGGGGGCCTTGTCCCATCTGCACGGCGATCGTGACATTTTGGGACATCCCACATACGGGGCCCTGAGGATTCTCTATGGAATGGTGGGGTACGTCGTTCGGCTTTGGGACATTCGTCGGTGTATGTGCCGTGCTCTAGCGCACCGCGCGAATCTTGGGCTACGAACCTCTAACCCAAGCGTTGGCCTCCTCGAAATCCCGGAACACCATAGTCTCCCATGGCAGGTCCTCCCCGTAGACCTGGAACACCCGCGCGATGCCGTAGTCGAGGTCCTGCGAAACCACGATTGCCGCCCTACCTCCACCACGGGCGTCTTTCCGATCGTAGTTGAATTTCACCAGTGTCTCAATTCCACGTGTAGAAAGGCTGGCGAGGCTCGCGGCACGCAAGTCCCACAGGACTGCCAGGCCAGACCGAAAGGCGGGGTTCAGGATTGTTGCCGCGAATTCGCTCTCGATCTCTTCTAGCGACAACTCCCCCTCCGCTATGTGAGTCACAAGACCAGCCGACAGATCAAAAGAGGTCTTCACCATACTTCTTTCTCCTGCTCGATAGTTCGCTTGACCATCTACTACCTAGGCTGTGGTCCCCCCGCGCTTCACGCAGATGATAAGGCCAAAGGGAAGGTACTGAAATGGGTGATCCTACGGAGGGGTGTGTGTATTTTTTCTCGGGCGCGGCGCTGGAGACGGCTAGTTCGTCTCGATCACGGACGCGGCCCAGCTCCAGAGACGTGAGCACAAGGTGCTGCAGAACGTGGTCCGGGCACTCACACTCGGCGGCTGTTTCGTCGCCGGCGTCGGTGCAGCGCGTTGTTGGGCGATGCCTTCGTATTCGCCCTCATCCATGGTACCACCAGCACCGGGGCTTGTGCGGGTGAAGGCTACTGAGCCGATGGAGCGTCGACACGGCTTGCGCCCAGCCGGCGCATCCCGAGCCAGGCGGTCATCAGAAGGCATCCCGAGATCAGCAGGCGTGTGACGTGGTGGGACAGACGAATCCCCCCAACACCTCTTAGCAGGATCGCACTGAGGAAGGCGACCAGGCTCATAGCGACCAGCCCGCCCAGCGACATGGCGAACCCCCAAGAGCGCCCGCGCCAGAGGCCGACTCCCCCCACCGCCACGATCACGCCAACGGCGAAGAACAGCGCGCCAATCCAAGGCGCGGGATGCATCCGGGCACCAATCGTACCGCCCACCGCATTGACTAGCCCCCAGCATACGAGAAGCGCAGAGCTCGTCTTCAGAAGCATCGTGGGAATACCTCCATGCATGCGTCCATGGTCCCGCGTCGATTCGCCCAACGTCCTGCCGCTCTGCTGCGGCGCCGGTGTTGGGCGCCTGTGATTCCATCAGCTAGGCCACTTTGCCACTTCGACTGAGTGCCTCAACCTCATTGTCAACGGCAAGGATCCCAATTCATTGCCGCTTCCGCTCATGGAGTCGAACGATCTCTTCTCGCAAGTCTTCGGCATTGTCTAGGAGTTGGTACGGGCGATAGACCTTGCCGTCCAAGAACACACCGCCAACGTACCCCAAGTGTATTATCCTATTGCAGCAAGGAGGCTCTACTTCAGTGTATTCAACAAGGTGCTCAATTCCCTCAATGGCTTCTCTGGCCTTCATCAGCTTCATATTGCAGTCGCACCACTGATTGTCAGCCACTACGACACGGACCTTTTCCCGACCTTCACTCGGCACTTCGTCTAGACGGAGAAGTCTGGGCGGCTCCGCATCCTCGCAAAACTGTTTCCACACCACCACTACCTTGTCTTCCGCATCGACCCTTGAGTACCCCATGTGCTCGTAGAATGAAACAGGGTTCCAATGCCAGTCCATAGCCCACGTGACAACACCTTTGAAACCTGAAGACCGAGCGTATTGCTCCACATGATTCAGCATGAACCGACCATATCCTCTATGACGCTGGTCGCCAACATGATGCTCGTACGGCCAGACAGTAATGCACAAGATTGCCAGCAAGTCCCTACCAACGAACGGTGAATGCTCGATGGGTATGTAGTGGCATTTGCCCACGATCGTGCCGTCGTCGAGTATGAGAACCTGAGCCTTGTATCCCTTGTCTTTGTGCTCTGCGTACCAGTTTTTGCTGTGAGCTGTAGACTCCAGGTCCTCAGGTTCTTCGAGGTGTAGACAGCTGAAGAAGGCTCTCTCCGTGTCAGCGCTGATATCTATGATTTGCATCTTCTAGACACCTCTCGGCTCGATTCGTACGCACCTTTGCACGCAATTCACATAGGCCGCCCAATGGGGCACATGCTATGCAGGACACCACGTCCGCGGAAAACTCTTTGCCAGCTTCTCTCACGTGGCATCAACCTTCCAGCGCAGGGGACGCATTCCAGATCTCACGCACGATCTTCCACGATCCGTCAGCTTCACGGCGCAACACGTGCAAGCCCTTGCCACGACTGACAGTGGCTGCGCCGCCAGCGCGTGGCGTCACACGCCACTCGTACTCGTATGTGTGAAACCCCAGACGTCCGTCGACTGCCACATCGCCATGCTGGAACGACACCCACTCCACGGCGAAGGCCTCGAGAAACTGACGTAACCACGTCCGAAGCTCACCGCCAGATCGCGAGTGACCGCTCGGTGGCATGAAAACGGCATCGTGTGCGAGAATCGCGTCGTACTCCTTGAAATCGCTATTGGCCGCTGCGGCCACCTCGTGATCGATCACCAAGAGGAGTGCAGATTCGTCACCGCCACCACTCATGTGATTCATTGCGCGTTACCGTCCCGCAGATGGATGTCTTCTCCGTACCTCAATCTCGCCGCCAAGACTGTTCAAGCGTGTAGGATTGTGCTGTGCTGCCCACCGCACCAGGGCCTTTCGAGCTACCCCGTTCATGGCCCTGCTCTACGAAAGGTGATCCACGTGACGCCTGGTGGTGTCCTGTCGCTTTCCTCAGGCCACTCGGGCGGGCCGCTTTCGGAATGGCGGCTCACCCAATGAAGGACGTCACCGTTCTCCTTACGCTCAAGCCGAACAAGAGTGTAGGATAGCCTGCCAAACGCCATGTCGACTTCATACGTCAAATCCAAACGAGCTGGATCGCTCCCGACATCAAGCACATACGCAAACGGAAACGAATCGACTTCGTCGGCCAGATGACCCGTTCCATCTCGCCTGAGAAGAAGCGTAAACCGAACCTGCGGCCCGTCGTATTCCCAAGTGCCCAGGTACGCCGCGAGAGAATCATCCTGGACTTGCGGAAGTGGACCTTGCACGACAGGACGGCTGAACGCCACGGCTTGGAGAGTTAGGAGCACGGCAAGGGTTCGCAACACAAACAGATCCTATCTCCGCGGAAACGCTAGCGGCCTGCTGCATGCCTCGTGTAAGAGAGCCACAAAGCAGGTTGCTCGGATCACCTGCGGCATGACGTGTCGGCGCATAAGCCGCAGGCGACTCAGCGCCAGCCGCTGTATGCTCAATCGCTCTACAAATGTCACCATTCAATCAAACCAATTGCATTGTTTCCCCATGACGGCCTCAGGCGCCTGTTAGCCAGCGCTTGTTGAGCCTACCTCGCCTCAGCTCGCTCGAGCATGAAGGCTCGCGCCTCGTCAGGCACAGTCCAAGCCTGAGTCGCGCCCTTGATGTGTCCTGCGATCTCAGTCGCAGACCACAGGTCAAACGTCTTGAAGGTAGCGTAGAGTTCGCGGAGGCCATCGACGGCGTCGTCTCCATGACTCCGCTTCGAGAACGTCTCGGCGAACTCCTCTGCGTAGTCTTCGGCGAGAGCAGCAGCGGCTAACCAATCAGGAAGAATGAAGTGCGGATGGCTCTTCCCTGGACGTCACTCGTCCTCGCCCGACATCTTCCACCAGTCGATCGTTCCCAACGCGACACTAAGGTCTACGGTCTCATTCTCGCGGCGAATGTGTTGGCCGGTCGGGGAGTGAACACGAACAAAGTCCAGGAATCTCGAGCCTGGAGTCAGCTCAACAGGTTCCCCGGGGGTTGAGTCTTCCGGGCTTCTCCCCGGGAATCGGTCCATGGCTACGAACAGGTGTCGGTACTTCGGCGGAATCCGGAGTCCTGCTCGAAGTGCTCCGAGGTTGACTGTGAACTCGTAGTACTCCAAAGCGACAGCCTGCGCGAAGTCGACATGCTGGTCGCCGAAATACAGGCGAAACGAGTCATAGTGAGGCTCGACGCGGGTGTCCGGAAGCTCTTCGAGCAGGCTCAGGCCGGACGTGGCGGCTGCGACCTGATCCGCGACCTGGAAGAAGCCAGTGAGGTGGAGTCCTTCTGACGACTGTTCTTCAAGCCACCTAGCCAGGGAAAGTGCCGCGTTGCCCTTGGCCTTGCCTTTGTATTCCTTGTACTGCCTAGTCGGGATCTCCAGCAGTTCAACGTCAGGTTTGCCTGGGAACACCGCCGCCACCGCGAGCCCAGGAAGCTCATGCGGCTGGATGGACTCCGAGGGCTTCGCATCGGCGTAGCCGCGAAGGTGGAAGATCGGTTTACTAGTCATAAGCGCCCAAGGGTCGCGAGTACTTGTGGAACCGCCAGCAAGTGGATCCGCGTGCCCGGCGCTGCGTCTGGCTAACGGATTGGCGCGTAAGCTGCAGGCGACTCCCCAACAGCCGCTGTGAACTCATTCGTTGATTCGATCCCACCATGCACTCAAACCAATCGAATCCTCGCCGCCTGGCAGCTTCAGGCACCAGTTAGGTGGCATGGTGCACTCACTCTGAGCACCTTAGTGCCACGTGAGGCCAACCGTGACGAGGAGCAGTGAACTCAATGGCTTGACCGATCCCAACTCCGATTCAACACTACCTGTCCCGACGACTGTCAACATAAGATCCACGTTCGGTGTCAAATACAGATTAGCAGGTAGGCGCAAATCCCTGCCAGTTCCAAGCGTCATTCCATAACCGGCCTGATCCTCAGCCCGCGGGAACTGCACTAGGCCGAACCCTACACCTCCCTTCACGAAAAAATCACGAGCCTCGGGGTACACCATTACAGTGAAGGTGCTGTTTGATCTGCCGTAATCCTCAACTCCCGGTCCTGCACACCATCGTCAATGCGCCCGGGCTCCATTCTCTTGGACCGCAGGAGCAGTTCGGTCGTGTCAAGTCGCTCCTGAACATCAACCAGTTCCTGACGCACAGCCTCGAGCTCAGCAGCCAGCTGCTCCGTCCGGACGTCGTCAACTCGCCCACTGCGGATGCGCCCGATCAATGCACGGCCAAGTTCCGTCCTCGAAACCAGTGCGGCACTGCCTCCGACGATCGCAAGTGGGACGCCGATGGTGAAGATGAGGTCCGAGAAAATGTAGAGGAAGTTGGGCATGGCTCCTCCATGAATCGCGCCAATTCGGCTGAGGCTGATGGCGCCATTGCAGCAGGTACATCCTGTGCGTAGAAATCTGTGGTTCAGTGCGGCTGCTGTCTAACGTCCCGCCCGCATAGGTCACGGTGACTCCCAACCAGCCGCTCGACGCTCGCGGCATTGCTCGACTCACCATGCCGCCAACCTTTCCTGCCCTGACGCGCCTAGCGGCTCCAGGCGCCGGTTAAGAGCCACCCCGCGTTGCACGCGCTGCTACATCTCCATCGACGATATGGTGCACAGTCCGCCGCACGGTCCATCCGTCCTGCGACACGGTGGCATCGAGACCGGCATCGTCCAAGCCTGCAAGGGCGCGTTCGAGTTGCTCCGGGCCCTCCGCATATCGCGCCAGCACCGCTGGCCGGCGCGTTCCTGCAGGACTCGGTCACCCGGCTCGCGGCGGCGAATACCGCGTCCGTGAGCAACCAGGATCTCTCGCACCGCTGCATCGCGGAACTCAACAAGCCCCGCATCAGACTGCCGTCGATCGTCGGCTTGGTGGGTGTCGCGGGTATCGGCCTGGTCATCGGAAGGACGATCCCGTGAAATGCCCATTCCCGATCGCTGTTTGCTGGCCTGCAACATCTGTTTGCACGGTTACAAGCGCCGTCTGCAACGGCACACACGGCGTTCGAAACGGTCCAACCGCCGGGTGCACGATTCCAGCGAGTGTGGGCAAAGGCACAGACGGCACCGACGGCCTTGCATGTGTCGTTTGCAGCGTTACACAGGCGTCGGGCCGCTTTTCATATGGGTATTGCGGCCCAACAAACATCGTTCGTGGCCCAACAAACCTCGTGCGTGGCGCGGCATGGCCGGCGACCGCTCGTCTCTCAGGCGTGAAGCCAACTCGGCACTAGCGACCGCGCTCGGAAATAGGTCCATCGTCCGGGTCTGCGAGTACCTGACGTCTGTCCGCAGTCTGGGCACAGCCCTAACTTGAACTCGTAGCACCACGCTCAGGTTCTTGCGGGCTGGGGGCCGCTGCCTCCACTATGTCCGACAACCGTCCATAGGAGATAGCCGCCTCATGAACACCAGCAGACGTCACTTCCTGAAGACAAGCATCGCCGCCGGCGGAGCCCTCGGCCTTGGTCTGGTCAATGACTCGGCCTTGGCGGCAGACTCTCTGCGTGAGAGTGAGACAGGCCACCCGGGCGGTTCATCTCCATCCCGTTCCCTGAAGATCCTGATCTTGGGGGGTACCAACCTCACGGGACCCCATCACGTCCGCTACGCTCTCGAGCGGGGCCATTCGGTCACGATCTTCACACGGGGCCGCAGACAGCCAGGCCTCTTCCAGGATGCTTTCCAGCACGTCGAGCACCTGATCGGCGACCGGGAGAATGATCTGGAGGCCCTCCGGGGCCGGACCTGGGACGCCGTGATCGACGCGTCGGGCATGAACGAAAAGTGGACCCGGGACTCGGCGCAGCTGCTCAAAGACGCTGCCCAAACCTACCTCTACATCTCATCCACCGGCGTCTACTACCCCTATCTGACCACCGAAATCGCAGAGGACACCGAGCTGGTCCTGGCAGACGAATCCGAAGGGGAGAACATCGCTTCCTGGTACGGCGTCATGAAGGCCCTCTCGGAGATCGAGGCCCGCAAGGTCTTCGGGGAACGAACCTGCATCGTGCGCCCCGGCTACATCGTCGGGCCACTGGACCGGACCCACAGGGGTACCTACTGGCCGGACAGACTCACCAGAGGGGGCGAGATCCTGGTTCCCGGCATGAAGAGCGACTTGGTGCAGCAGATCGACGTCAGGGATCTGACGGAGTGGATCATCCACCTGCTCGAGAACGAGACTCACGGTGTGTTTAACGCAACCGGTCCCGCGTCGCCCCTGACGATGCAGGAATTCGTCTACGGAATGCGAGCAGCCACCTCCTCCGAAGTGACGTGGACGTGGATCGAGGACTACGACTTCCTCAAAGAGCATGAGATCTTCGCTGCGATTCCGTGGATACTGCCCGTGGACGACAACCTGGGATCGCAGCGAATCAACATCGCCAGGGCGAAGGCCGCCGGCCTCACGTTCCGACCCATTGCGCTCACTGCAATGGAGACGTTGGAGTGGTACTACTCCGACGCACTCACCGACGCAGAACGCGCTGATCCACCCATGGCATTGACGCCCGAGCGCGAAGCAGAAATCCTGACCGCATGGAAGGCACGGAGATAGCCGACGAGTGACGAGTGACGATTGACGATTGACGAGTGACGAATCGGTAGGGAGTGACACGTCCAACTTCGTCACTGAGTCGACACAACACCCCTGTCCGGTGGTGCCGAGTTGGCCTTACGCCGTCGCGACGCCAGGGGATCTCGCCCCACCCGCACGTCGCGGCTTTGCCACCGCGCGCCGCCTAGGCGACCTTTAGCTACATGATCGATTTCCGTAACTCCGACCCGGGCGAGCCCCTGAGCCTCGAGACGATGCGTCGTGCCGTCGAATCGGGATCGTTCACGTCTTTGGAGGGACTCCAGGCCTTCATGGACCAGCAGATGGCGCACTACAACGATCAGCCGCAGGACGAGCTCGGCGGTCTGTCACCGCTCCAGATGCACCGTTTGTTATGCGGTGATTGGCTGACGAGCGGACCGCTGCGCCTCAGCAGCAACCTCACGCTCGCAGAGGCCCAAGGTGCCGATTTCTTGGTGAATGCCAGGCAATTCTTGGACACCACAAAGGCCGAGAACGGCGTGCGGGCAACGACCGCAGGCAACCTGAACCGCAAGTTCGTCACCGCAATGCTCGAGCAGATGAGGTGGCCCGAGGGATTCGTCGCCCACGTGCATAGGTGGAATCGAGTGATCAACGAGGACGACGTGTTCCCGCTCCACATTTTGAGGGTGGTCTTGACGGTCGCTCGGTGTGTTCGGCTGACAAAGGGACGTTTCCGCGCAACCAGCGTGGGGAAGGACCTGGCAAAGGAATCGAATGCCGCCGCCCTGTACGTGTTGCTGTTCCGCACGTTCTTTCGAGAGTTCAACCTGGCCTATCTCGACGGGTCCCACGAGAATCCGGGACTGCAGCATACGATTGCCTACTCTTGCTACCGCCTCAGTACTGTGGCCGCCGACTGGTGCGACCCCGCCGCTCTCACTGATCGGGTCTTGCTGGACCCGGTGCGCGAACTGCCTGAGCATCCGTACCTGCAGAACGAGGCCACCTGGCAGTTGCGCAGCCGCATAGTGCGCCCGCTGATTTGGTTTGGACTGCTCGAGCGCCGAGACCTGCCAGCAACCGAACCGTGGCGGGAGGAGTTCGAGATTCGCAAGAGCCCGCTGTTCGACCGCCTGCTCCGCTTTCAGTTCAACGAATAGGGCGTAGCGGCGCCAAAACGCGCGGGGCAGATCGGAATTCCGACCTGCCCCGTTTTCGGTCCTGGGAGACAGCCTACCCCAGTCAACCAACCCGGCGAACCCGCCGCCTACGGCGGTGCCTGCTGCCGCCCGGGCTAGCCGGCCTTTTCGGCCACCTCGTCGCGCGCCGAACCGATCGCGGTGCGTACCTTGTTGGTCAGATCCCGCTCGTCGCGCAAGGTCTGAATCACCGCCTCAGCCTGCTTCAGCTGGAACGTCAGCGCGCCGGCCTTGTCCACTACATGCTCTACCAGCGCTCGCTGACCCTGCAGCGTCTCATAACTCGACTGGATCTCGAGCAGCAGAGCTTCGGTCCTGGCCAGCTTCTGCTCCGCCCGCTCGATCTGACGACTGCGGTCCTCCAAGGCACCCGCCGTCTCATCGGCACCCCGCAGGCGCTCCAACGTGTCGTCCAGTTTGGCTTTGGTTTCTTCGATCTCCTGCTTGGCTGCGTTGATCGACCGCACGTCCTCGACTGTACGTTCCGCCATCTGTAATAGGTGGCGGATGTCAGCCTGCAAGGTCTGAATCGTCGACTGTCGATCGGTCAACTGCTGCAGCGCGTTGGTCACCTGTTCCTCTGTCTGTTCCCACTGCACCAGCTTGTCCTCAAACTGCCCCAAGCGCTTCTCGGCAAACCGCAGGCTCGAAATCTGATCCTCTAGCTGTTGGGCAACATCCTTGAGTTCCACGGTCCGCCCTTCAGCGGATATCAAGGCCTGAGACAACTTGTGACCCTGCTCCTCCAGCTCCTTGGCCGTCGCCGCGGCCTCTTGCCTGAGCTGGGAAGCCCTTTCGAGATGCTCGGTCGATTTCTCCAGAGACTGCTGCCGCCGCTCGAGCTCAACACCCAGCTGCTGCATCTTGGAAGACAATCCCTCGATATCCTGCGACCGAGCCTCCATGGCCCCAAGCGATTCATCGAGCTCATCGGACCGCTCCTCGAGGCCCTCCACGGCAGAGATAACCCGAGTCACCGACTTCTCGACTTCGGCGACCTCACCCGCGCGGGCCACCAACGCCTGGAGTTGCTCGTCCGTGGTCTCCATCCGTGATGTCAGTCCCTTGCTGCGCTCGTCGAGTTGAGCTCCCAAAGTGGCAAGCTCGGACAGGCGTCGATTGAGATCGTCGACCAAGACTGCGCGGGACTCGATGTTCTGGATCGAGCCGGCTACCCGATCCAGATCTTTGCGAATCAGGGCGACAGTGGGCTTCGCCGCGTTCAAATCCCGTACCTTCGTCTGCAACTCGTTCAACAGTTGCTGCACACCTTGGAGCCAGCGCTCCGTCTCGACCTGGTCCTGACGGAACTCCTTGACCTGGCTGCACGCGAACTGCACCTGATCCAGCGCATCGTGCAACGCCTCCCGGTTGTGACTGAGTTCGGCAAAGTCCCGCAGCATCGCGTCGACTCCGGGCTGCGCTTCCTCCACCCGGTCGAGCCGTTTGACCACGGCCTCAGCGATATCCTCGAGCCGCTTCATGTCCACGCGCAGCAAGTGTGCCCGCTGTGCCTGTTCGTCCAACTGGTGTATGTCCCCGGCAACCTTCTTTATGTGGCCGGCAAACTCCTGGACCCTGACCTGTAACTCGGGGAGGCTTGCGGCTGACGTCTCGAGCGTGGTGAAACGCCCTTCCAAACCGGAGAGATCGCGACGCAGATCCACCACGCGCTGGGTCACCGCATCGAACCCATCTCGCTCCATGGTCAGCCGGTCACTGCTGCTCTTGAGTTCGGTCTGCAGCGATGCGAACCGATCCCGCGCTGCCGCGTCCGTTTTCTCGATGCTCTTCTGTCGCAGCTGGATCTCTTCCGTCTGCTCCAACAGACGCGCATGCACCGCCCGCAGTTCGTCAACTGCGGACTTGAACTCCTTCATCTTCCCTTCATTCTCTTCCTGCTTGCGAACCTGTATGTCCAGGCTCCGCATTGCCTCGCTCAGGTGGTGAGCCTGACGAGAGGCGCGCTCGACCGCATCACGCTGCTGCTCGATGGCGGCAATCTTCTGGCCTACCGAGTCGGTGAGGGCCTGCAGCGTCGCTAACTGGCGTTTGGTGTCGACCGTACCCATCGCCACCTGCGACAGATCGGACAAGGTTCGTCCGAGCTCTACCACCCGTCCTTCCGCTCCCGCGACCCCACTAGCTATCTCCTGGTAGCGCTCGTCAAACACCTGGAGCCGTGACTCCAGCTGCTCACTCACCCTGCCCAGCTCTTCCTGGCGGCTCTGGACCTCACCCATACCACCGTCTATCCCTGCAAGACGATCGCCGAGAATGTCGGTCCGGGCCTGCAGTTCCTCCAACGGGTTCCCCAACTTGAGGAACTCGGTCAGATCGTCCTTGATACACACCGCCATGTCGGCCTTGTGGACCAACTCGGAGAGGTTGCCCTGGATCCGCTCGATCTCGCCGGCCGCATTGTTTAACTGGGCTTCGGCCCGGCGCTGACCTTTGGCAAGCGTCTCAGCTTGATCCACCGTGGCAGCCAGTTGCGGCGCCAGCTGTTCCATCCTGGCGAGTTCTGTCTCAGCCTTGCTGACCCGGCCACCCAATCCAGCAAGCCTCTTGTCGAGGGCTTCAACCGGCTCTACCAGTTGTTCCAGGCGTTTGGCCGCCTGCTCCGCCCGTTGGGTGGCGGCCTCCATGGCAGCCCGCCTCTCCTCGATCTGAGCCAAGACCTGCTCGGCTTTCTGTGCAATCATCTCGTCTGCCTCTCCGTTCCTCAAGAGGCTCTTGAGAAAGGGCGCCATAAAGCATCTCTCCTTAGCTGTTCCGCTTCGCCAGCTCGCTGACTCGCCAATCGCCAACCCATGCCCCCGGTTGACGGGGGCATGGTCCATCAACCCCTAATTGGTGTGCGTTCTGGCCACCCTGCGCTGTGAGGTGGGTCACCACTCTGTCGGATTGCGGCGCTTCCCTGCTGCCTTGCCTAGCCCCCCCGCGGTTGACTCCGCAACATTGGCTTGCTGCAATACACCCGCGACCGGGGTGGCGATACGCGGGACATCCCCTGCGGTACTTCACCTGCCTGCCCCGTCAAATCACTGAATGCCGCCCCCCAGCAGCACGCGGGTCTTACTGCTCCAGTCGGCGGTGTGACACTCTGCCGCTCCGCTGCACTGCCTATATCTTTCCCATGCCAACGAAACTCCAACTTGACTGGAACCCCACAGCGACCATGTCATACGAATCGATCACACTGGAAGTCAAAGACAGAATAGCCTTCGTCACCATCAACCGACCCGATAAACTCAACGCGCTGAACGACGCGGTACTGGAAGAACTGAGCCTCGCCGCTGACGAGATCGCCTGCCGCAGTGACGTGGCGGGAGCTATCCTAACCGGTGCGGGCCCCAAGGCCTTCGTGGCGGGAGCCGACATTGCCGAACTCGCCGAGCTGGGTCCGTTTGACGGCAAGGACCAGGCGCTCCAAGGTCAGGCCGTCTTCCGCCAAATCGAGACGTGTGGCAAACCGGTCATCGCCGCCGTCAATGGGTTTGCCCTGGGTGGCGGCTGCGAACTCGCGATGGCCTGCCATCTCCGCATCGCAAGTGAGAGGGCAACGTTCGGCCAGCCCGAGGTGAAGCTGGGACTCGCACCGGGCTACGGCGGCACTCAACGACTGCCGCGGCTCGTGGGCAAGGGCCGGGCGCTCGACCTGATCCTGACCGGGCGGATGGTGAAGGCCGACGAAGCACTTAGCATGGGCCTGGTGAACCAGGTCGTGCCCGCCGACCAGCTGATGGAAGAGGCAGAGAAGAAGCTGCGTGGGATCATCGCCATGGGTCCCCTGGCAGTGCGCCTGGCGATCGAAGCCGTCGACCAGGGATTCGACATGGCGCTGGAACAGGGCCTGTTGCTCGAGGCCAACCACTTCGGGCTGCTCGCCGCCACCGAGGACAAGAACGAAGGGACTGCCGCTTTCCTGGAGAAACGCGAGCCAGATTTCCAGGGACGATGAAGC
>Ga0111155_1056_pt1 | contig 12889 bp, 12 predicted proteins | sample DeeMarSeWOR28_12_FD_80253 | JGI IMG/M metagenome (GOLD analysis project Ga0111155, IMG submission 80253) | Gemmatimonas sp. SG8_17
ACCTGGTAGGGTTGTAGATCAGTTTCTCCAGCTGCGGTCGATACTGGCTCATCTTCTCTGCGTTGAGGAATGTGGGCGGCTCCGTTCCCTCGGGAATCAACGACACCCACTGGTAGTCCTTGGTCTGGACCTCGCGGTGGTAGCGCCATGCTTCCTCGACCAGTTGGGGGTCCGTTACGATGTCGATGGCGGTCATTGCGATCACCTGAGCACCGGCGTTCGATCCCTTGTGTGCAATCGGTGTGGCCACCGCGATAGCACTGGACCAGTGGTGCCCTGTCATCCCAGGAATGTTGGCCGGATAGCGCAGTCTCACGGTCGGCAAGTTCCACGAAACCTCGGCAATGTCGTCGCTGCCGCCACCCATTCCCTGACTGAATTCCCGCAGTGTGTCCGCTTCCGTTCGCAACCCCCGTTCCTCCACTCCCATCAGCCGCTGTGCTGCCTTGGCCAAGGTGATGTCGTCCTCGGACCATTCCGGCATCCCCACGCGATCGATGTTGGCTTGCATCCGCTCTGCCAGCGGCTTGCTCATCGTGGATGGCCACGCCGAGCCGAGCACGCGCTCTTCCACGGTCGTCGAGGTCATCATTGCGGCAGCCTCGGCAATCGTGCGCCCCAGTTCGTGCAACTCCTTGATCCGGGGGTACTCGAGCTCGCGGAAGTAGTACCACACTGTGGCCTCGGACGGTACGACATTGGGCTGGTTCCCGCCGTGAGCCACGATGTAGTGCGACCGTTGCTGGAGCCGCAAGTGCTCGCGCCTAAAGTTCCAGCCTACGTTCATCAATTCCACTGCGTCGAGTGCGCTGCGTCCCGCCCAAGGGGAACCGGCGCCATGCGCTGATCTGCCGTGGAATGTGAACCTTGTGGATACCAGACCGGACCCGGTGATTCCCCAACCCGTGCTCATACCATTGCTCACATGGGTCGAGAGCATCACGTCCATTCCCTCGAATACTCCGGCGTTCACCATGTAGGTTCGGCTCGCAACTAGCTCTTCTGCGACGCCAGGGATCACCTTGAGTGTGCCCGCTAGGCCGTGACGCTCCATCACACGCTTGACAGCGATTGCAGCCGTTATGTCTACAGCGGGTGCCGTGTTGTGACCCTCGCCGTGCCCTGGGCCCCCGGGAATCAGTGGGTCGTGGTAGGCCACCCCGGGTCGCTGTGATGTCTCCGGCAACCCGTCGATGTCGCCCATGAACCCGATCACGGGCTCGCCGTTCCCCCAGGTTGCGATGTAGCCGGTCGGCATCCCGGCTACACCCAGCTGGATGTCGAACCCCTCCTGCGCCAGAACCCCCGTCAGATAGGCTGCGGTCCACTGTTCCTGGAAACCCAGCTCACCATGACTGAACACCATGTCCACGATCTCCTGGCTGAGCTTCTCCAATGACATGGCCTCCTGACGCACCTCCTCTCGCAGCTCGTCGAGCTGGGGGTGTTGGGCGGCCAATGGGGACGTGACTGCGGCAAGCAGGATTACCGCAACGATCAGAAATCGGTTACTTCGCATTGTCTTTCTCCCAGCGGCTGGAGCTCGGGACGGTGCGGCTGAATTCGTCCCGCTCAGGACTCGAACGCGACCGCTGCAATGTAACTGAAGCCGCAGCCCGACTTCACCTCCACGAAGGTATTGGCCGGTGTTTGTCGCGGCTGCGATGAAGCGGCAGCCAACGCGTGGAATTCCTAGATTCGGTCTGATCTCACGGGCACCTTGGATCAGTTGGGCATCAGTTGACCCCCTCACCGGAACCGGAATGGCGCCAACTAGCTCGTTTGAGCCTGCGACATGTGCACCGGGAGTACGCTACGCGGTGATCAGCAGTACCCACGCAATCGTATTTGACAGCACTAAGGTCCAGCCGACTCGCTTCAACTGTCTCGGGTGGATCCGGATGACGCTCAACGCCATCCCGACCATGCCGGCGAGCGACAGCGCCAGGGAGAACCCAAGCGGTAGCCAATGAGATTTGGCAGCAAGCAAACCGAGGACCACTGTTACTGCACTCAGCAACGGGGTCAACACGATCGCCCACTTTGTGCCAACCCTCTTGCCGGTCTTTGCCTTGATCGCATGGACTGCGAGGGTCCCGACCAGGAACGTCACGAACCAAACACCGCTCGCTGACCAGGCTAGAGACCACTCGACCCCACTGGAGATTGCCAACGGCAGTACGGTAGCCGACAGGGCTCCGATAACCAGCGTCTCGGCCGCGATTGTCTTCATTCGGCCTGCCAGGAACGATGGCAGCAGGACGGCCCCACATCCCAGGGGCACGACCGCGGCAAGACGTGCCTCCGCAGAGCTGGCGACCATTGCGGCCGCTCCGGCGAGGACAGCGGTGACGGCAAGCCAGGCGGCCCGCTGCCTCGCCCGATGGATCCAGACTTCTCTCGCACGAGTACCGCGTATCCCCCGCAGAACGGCTACTGGTTCATGCATCAGGAACAGCGCTACTGCCGAGACGCCAAAGCTGAGTGCCGCGAAACTGGGTGTTCCGAGCGCAACGCCCGTGAGAATCGGAAATGCGATCTCGGCGTATGCGCCGTGCTCGCGTGGTAGCAGCAACTCGTTTTGGGCCAACTGTGTCGTCTCCTACGTGTAATTGGGTGGGCGCGGCGGGCGATGCCGCCGTATTTGGTTGATCCACGCCGCTTCCCGGCAGTACCGATTATAGTGTTCCACCATGATTGCCCATACCCCTTCCCGCGGCCGCCTAGTAGCGGCGTTTGCGGCGGTCTACCTGATTTGGGGCTCGACCTACCTCGCGATTCGTTTTGCAATCGACACGATGCCTCCGTTTACGATGGCGGGCGTTCGCTTCGTCATAGCGGGAGGGGCGCTGTACGTTTGGCTGAGAGCGAGGGGAGTTGCCCGACCGGCACCGCAGCACTGGCGTTCGGCGCTATTGATAGGCGCTCTGATGCTGCTCGGCGGGAACGGTGGCGTTGTCTGGGCAGAACAGTTCGTCCCTTCCGGCTTGGCAGCTCTCTTGGTTGCTACGGTGCCGCTTTGGGTTGTGCTGTTGGTGTGGATCACGGGAAGGGGTCGACCGTCACTGCTCGTGGTCGCCGGACTGCTGGTCGGGTTCTGTGGTGTGTTCTTCTTGGTCGGTCCCGAGCGAATCGCGGGAGGAGCGCGTGTTGACCCCAATGGCGCGCTGGTGCTCGTACTGGCAGCACTTGCATGGGCCATGGGGTCTCTCTATTCCAGGGAGTGGCAGCAGGGGCGGTCGCCGGGGAACTTCCCGCCCTTGATGTCGCGAGCGTCTCGCTGCGTTCTTGGATCGCCTTTTGGTACTTGGTCGTTTTCGGCGCACTAGTGGCGTTCAGTGCCTATGTCTGGCTCATGAGATCGACTACGCCGACACGGGCGGCGACCTATGCGTACGTGAACCCTATTGTAGCGGTGGTGTTGGGGTGGATACTGGCAGCTGAGCCGCTCAACCCTCGCGTGATCATTGCGGCCGGCGTCATAGTAGGTGCCGTGGCACTGATCGTGACGGGACCGGGCACCGTTTCAGGGAGGGTGGTTCGCCACCGGCGCACTGCTACTGATTCAACCGCACCTTAGTGACGATTTCCACGACCGTGTCCACGACCTTCTTGCGCGCTTTGTCCACGTCCTGCTGAACCGATACAGAACTATCCAGTAGCTTCTTGTGCTCCCGGTGTTTTACAGCGTCCTCGAACTCAGAGAGCGCTTTCTGTACTTGCTGAACGTACTCATGGCCCTTACTCATGGGACTCTCCCAGTGATTCCAATGAACCTCAGATAACGCTTGGGCACTGATTCGGCAAGGACCTGTGGTAGCAGTCCGATCTTGGTTATTCTGCCTTCGGGGCCAACGGCCCAGCCGGCGGTTGGCACGGCAACGTCGATGCTCCAGTAGTCCAGCGTGTCCAGGGCAATCCAGGCTTGGCCGTTGTCGATGGAGTAGTCCAGTCCGCCGGGCCCAACCGCGAGCAAGACCGGCGTTCCAGCCGCGATGGTGCTGGCCAAACCGTAGATCGCACCTGTGAAGGTGGGGCGGCCCATCAGCGTCCAGCTGAGCCCACCGTCTGTGGTCACAGCTACGTTGTCACTGAACTCCGCAGGATTGCGGATGTCACCTCCGGCCGCCAATCCGTTGAAAGCGTCGTAGAATGTCAACGCGGCAATGCCTGCAGATGGACTGCTCACGATCGGCGTGGTCACCGCGGACCAAGTGGCGCCTCGATCGGTCGTGATAAAAACACGGGCCTCATAGCTCCCTCCGGTGCCAAACCATGCCGTGCTGTCTCCGTGTGTCACGAGACACATGCCGCTGGCGGCGAAGCCGCCCTCGCCTGGCAAGGCGTCGGGTACTACATGTGGGGGGATTCGCTCCCAGTTGTTCCCGTCAGTTGTCCTCATGATTATGAACTCATCGCCCACCGCGTCACTGAACGCCAGACCATTGTTGGGGTCCCAGAACCCGATGCAATCGAAGAACGCCGCAGGTTCACTATTCACGAATTGAAGGTTCCAACTCACGCCACCATCAATAGTCTTGTAAATGCGCGACAGACTGCCGGATCCGGCCGACAAGAGGTATGCGGTCTGTGAGTCGAAGGCAGCGACATCCCTGAACTGCAGTGAGTCGGCCCCGGGCACCACGGCAGACGTCCAAGTCGAACCGCCGTCAACCGTGCGGGCGTAGGTTCCTTGCAAGCCGGCTGCCCAGGCAACGTCTTCATCGACAGCAGCAATGGCCTGCAAGCGCACTGCAGTGCCGGAGTTCTGTTGGCTTATCGCAGGTTCAGATATCGTTCGAGGCGCAACCGACTTGCAGCTTGCCACCGTTACTCCGATTACTGCCACCGTCCCCAATCGGGCCATCCAACGAATCTTCTTAGTTACGACGCGCTCGGTGGTCAGCCGCGCGACACCGACCCATCCTGATCCGACACCAATCTGGCATCCACGGTCCTGAGAATCGGGCGCAGCCCAGTCGTTTCGCGGTTGTGTGTGGAGGGCGTCTACCATAAAATCCAGTTGGTCAATCGTCCAATCTCTTGGGATAATCGAATCCGATCAGCTCCGCCCGCACCGTTCCCACCTTGCTCCATGTTGTGGTATCGAACCTTATGTGGGCAATCCCGCACGTCGGTACGTTTTCTATGTGACTGTCCGTCAAGAGGTTGACCAAGTCGGTCATGTCGGGATTGTGGCCGAACAGCATCACATGATGGTTCGCGTCCCCCAAACCATGCACGAGCTCTAATATCCCGCTTACGCCTGCCAGATAAAGGCCTTCGTCCATCATGATGTGAGCGGTCGGGTATCCGATCTCCGACGCTATAGTCTCGGCAGTGACTCGGGCGCGGACTGCCGTGCTCGTGATGATCAGGTCGGGACAGATACTGGCCCGTGCGAGTCGCTTTCCCATCCGAGGAGCGTCTCGCTTGCCACGTTTGTTGAGGGGACGCTCATGATCGGAAAGAGTAGGGTCCTTCCAGCTGGACTTAGCATGGCGCATCAAAGAGAGAGTCTTCATAGCTACGAGTGTACTGGGTGGCATTATGTGATGCAAGACAACCGATACCGAATGGATCGTCGAACAGCAGCTTTCAGCCGCTAGCCGACTACCGTATCTTTGCGGCGATGGAATTCGTTCTGGTAATCTTGGTCGCAGCCGCTGTTGCCTTCCTCATCTACCTGGGCCACTTGGCGGCGAAGCGGCGCCGCGAGGAATTGCGGGCGCTCGCTCGCGAACTAGATCTGAGCTTCGACCCGTCGCGCGATTACGATCACGACTCCAATTACCGGGAGTTCGAAATATTCCGCCGGGGCCGCAGGCGCGCGGCATACAACACACTCTCCGGACGATTCGAGATTGGTGAGCGGAACTGTTGGCTGAAGATGGGAGACTACCGATACACGATTCAGCACGGCAAGTCGTCTACGACACACAACTTCAGTTATTTGATCCTGAGCCTGCCCTATCAACGCGTACCCACGCTCTCCATCCGCCGGGAAGGCGTGCTAGACAGGATTGCTGGGGTCGTGGGATTCGACGATATCGATTTCGAATCGGCAGAGTTCAGCAAGAGGTTCTACGTAAAGAGTTCAGACAAGAAATTCGCCTACGATGTCATTCATCCTCGCACAATGGAGTTCTTACTCTCGTCCGGCTGTCCTGTGCTCCAGATCGAGAATGACAGATGCTGCATCTACGATAGCACAGGTACCAAGTGGGATGTCTCGGACTTCAGAAAGCGGCTGTGGTGGATGAGCGAATTCTTGAAACTGTGGCCCGACTATTTGACGGAGCAACTGGATCGAGGTTGAAATGTCCCCAATGATCCTAGTAGGCGCTGCAGTGGCCCTCGTTCTCCTGATCTGGCTTGTGGCAACATATAACCGATTCGCACAGCTGCAACGGCACATACAGGAAAGCTGGGCTGACATCGACGTAGAGTTGAAGCGGCGCTACGAACTCATCCCCAACTTGGTTGCCACAGTAAGGGGCTACGCGGAATACGAGCGGGAAACGATCGAGCAGGTCGTGGAACTGCGGAACCGAGCGCTGACAAACAGCGGATCAGCCGTTTCCCAGGCTGTGGATGAGTCCGCCCTGATGATGGGATTGAAGCATATGTTCGCAGTCGTTGAAGGATATCCGGAACTCAAGGCGAATACCCACTACCTCGCGCTCCAGAAGGAACTGGCCAATACCGAAGATCGTATCGCTGCGGCTCGCCGGTTCTACAACGGCAATGTGCGCGAAATGAACGTGCTGCTGGCGAGCTTCCCGGCGGGAATCATCGGCAGGAAGTTCAACTTCGAACCGGCCACCTTTTTCGAGCTGGCCAACCAGGCCGAGCGAGTAGTGCCGCGGGCGGATCTGTAAGGGATTCCCAGTACAAGCCAGTTCAGTTGAAATGGGAGGGGCAGTGGAGGCGGGGGCAGAGGACGGGAAGGGCAGTTGGTGTTCCAACCTTCTTTGCTTTGCGAGCATCTCATCAACGCTTGCTGGACGAACCCGCGGCCCGGGTTAGTCTGCGGAACACTTGCGGCCTTGACTGTAGATATACTACATAGGTAGCATATCTGTCTGCCTATGCCGAGAGGAGAGGATCATCGTGGGACGCAAGACCCTGGGTATCTCGACGATCAAGGTGCTGCACTCCGTGGCAGCGGGCTGCTGTTACGGCTTCGATATCATGGACGCAACCGGGTTACCAAGCGGCACGGTGTATCCGGCGCTGAGCCGCCTCGAGCGCTCCGGCTTGCTTAAAGCACGGTGGGAGGACCACAAGAAGGCGCAACGCGACAAGCGACCAGCACGCAAGTACTACACGATTACGCGACTGGGAGAGGCAGCGCTGGACGAAGCTGGCGCATACATCAGGGAGTTGGAGCGAATGCTTCCGGCCGCACCTGGCCACGCCGGCACAGTCCGGAGGTAACCGTGCAGTCGGGTGCCTCAAGGTTGGTGCTGTCGCTCTGTCTCAGCTTGGTGCGGCTGGCCGGCAGGATTACGCCGGCGTCGTTCCGAACCGAGTGGCGCGCCGAGTGGGAGGGGGAGATCGTGCACCGCTGGATGCAATTGGACGAGGCACGTGCGCTGGGCGTTACCGCGGCGCTGGACCTCATATGGAGAAGCACAGGTGCAGTGCTTCATGCTGCATGGCTTCGTCGAGCAGAATGGAGAGTGGAGATTGTGAGTCAGGACATTCGCTACGCCCTGAGAGGGTTGATCAAGAGGCCAATGTTCTCGGCCGTGGTGGTGTTGACGGTTGGGTTGGGGATCGGGGCGAATACAGCGATCTTCAGCGTCGTCAACGGTCTGATTCTCACGCCATTGCCGTTCGACGATCCCGACCAGCTGGTGATGGTGTGGGAGCACAACATACCACGCGCAAACCCGGAGAACGTGGTATCGCCAGCCAACTTCTTCACGTGGCAGTCAGAGAACACGGTATTTGAAGGTATGGCCGGCGCGCTGCCCAACAGCACTACCGTAACGGGCAGCGGTGATCCAGAGCGCATTGGGGTAGTTCTGTTCACGCAAGGTCTGTTTGAGCTACTCCGCGTGAGTCCATACATCGGGCGGGTCATAGTCGCGGACGATGTCGATGGACCTCCGGTGGTGCTGCTAGATCACGGGTTCTGGCGCCGGCGCTTCGGTGATGATCGCGGCGTTCTCGGGCGTTCGATTGAGTTGAACGGTACCCCCCACACGATCGTGGGCGTGATGCCCGAGGGGTTTGAGATCGATCTCCCCTACGACTTCAATTCGACAGGATCACAAGATGTCTTCAGGCTCCTTCCCATGGGTCCTGAGGACCGGAATGGCCGTGGACGATGGATGCAGGTCATCGCCCGGCTCAAGCCCGGGGTATCGGTTGTTGCAGCGCAAATCCAGATGAGTGGCATCGCCAGGAGGCTGGAACAAGAGTTCCCCGACTTCCAATCTGGTTGGGACGTAAACGTCGTGCCCATGCACAGACAGGTGGTCGGAACTGCGCAGACGCCCGTTCTAATCCTGTTTGGCTCGGTGATTCTCGTACTGCTGATATCGTGTGCCAACGTTGCCAATCTGTTACTATCGCGCGCGAGCAGTCGACGTCAGGAGCTAGCCGTCAGGACGGCGTTGGGCGCCGGTCGACTGAGATTGATCCGACAGGTGCTTACGGAGAACATGATCCTCGGAGTCACCGGAGGAGCAGTCGGACTGCTTCTGGCCTATTGGGCTGTGAACGTCCTCATTGCCCTCGAGCCGGATATCCCGAGATTGGATCAGGTCGGCATTGATGGGACCGTTCTTGGTTTCACGCTAGCAGTCTCCCTACTTACCGGGCTCGTGTTTGGGCTGGCGCCGGCAATGAAGACGTCATCACTCGACTTGAGCGACACGCTGAAAGAGGATGGGACGCGTGGTGCGGTCGGTGGTCACGAAAAGACCCGGGCTGCCCTCGTCATCGCGGAGATTGCGTTGTCTCTGATGCTGCTGGTGGGTGCCGGACTGCTGTTACGGAGCTTTGCGAATCTGCTCCAGGTCGGCGTGGGTTTCGATGTGGATAATGTGATAGCCGCGGACGTCCAACTGTCCGGCATGCGGTATCAAGATGCTGAGCAACGAGTGCAGATCTTTGAGGAGATAATCGGTGCTGTCACTTCAATTCCTGGTGTCACTTCAGCCAGCGCCATCACCTGGCTGCCGCTCGCCGGTGGTGGTTCCGCAACTAGCTTCTGGGTGAACGATCGGGCCTTGCCGGAACAGGGAGAATTCCCGGTTGCCGATGTGCGCTGGATTCATCATGGCTTTCACCAGACGATGAGAATCCCACTCCTCGCCGGCCGCTTTTTCAATGAGCAGGACGTAAGAGATGCGCCACTTAGGGTCGTTGTGAGTGAATACGTGCAGCGCACCTTCTGGCCCAACGAAAGCGCGCTGGGCAAGACGATCTCCATGCCATGGGGTGACACGTTGGTTGCAGAGATTGTTGGAGTGGTCGGCGACATACGACATATGGGTCCGGACACCGAACCCCGTTCGATGTTCTATTGGCATCACAGGCAATTCACCGACTTCGGCTTCATGAGCATTGTGGCGCGCACAACCGGTGATCCTCTCAGCTACGTGCCCGCCGTACGTGGCAAGGTTCAGTCTCTCGACTCCAACGTCCCGATCTATAGAGTCACCACGATGCAATCGTATCTTGGTGACTCGGTTGCCCAAGCCAGGTTCGTGATGATCTCACTCGTAGTCTTTGCCGCGATAGCGCTGGTCCTGGCGGCTATCGGCATATATGGTGTCATGTCTTACGCGGTGAGCCAGCGCACCCGTGAATTCGGGATTCGCATGGCATTGGGAGCCCAGCGACGCGAGGTGGCTCTCGGTGTGGTCAAGCGGGGCTTGGTGCTTATTGGTCTGGCAACAGCGACAGGCCTCGTTGGTGCGGTGTTGCTGGCGCGGCTCATGCGTGGCATGGTCTTCCAGATCAGCACGACCGACCCGGCGACGTTGGCCGGCGTGAGCGTGTTTCTGGCACTAGTTGCTCTGGCAGCCTGCTACCTTCCGGCTCGCCGCGCCAGCAAGGTGGATCCCGTTGCAGCACTCAGGGCCGAATAGTTGGAGGACTAGTGTGAAGGAGATCCGCTACGTACGGTTCCCCTCCTTCCCGTTTCGTTCGTTCCGCTTGTGCAATTGTATGAACTGTAGCACCGCAACTTCATCGGCTCGCAAAGATGCCGTTCGGCGCCGACGCTTCGTGGTATCCGGCTCTGGTGGGTGTTCGGCGACTGTGCCGTGCATATACGTTTCGATTATGATCGGGTGCACGTAGTATTTGCGGCAGACCGCCCGTGTGTTGCCGAGTCGTTCGGCCACCTGATCTACAGCTCGGACTACGTTGGCTTTGGCCTCACGCTGTGAGTTGGCCGGGCCCATTTCGCGTAGCAATGTCGCGGCATGCATCGTTGCCGCCCAGGTTCGGAAATCCTTGGCAGAGACATCGTGACCTGTAATGGCTCTGAGGTATTGATTGATATCGCCCGAATCCACATCCTGCCGCCTACCGTCATCGTCCACGTACTTGAACAGTTCCTGACCCGGTAGCGTCTGACATTGCTGCACGATCTGGGCAATGCGGCGGTCTGCTATCGAGACAGATCGTTGGATGCCACTCTTGCCCCGGAACTCGAACCTCATGGTGTAACCGGTTACAGCTACATGCCGATTCCTGAACGTTGTCAGTCCAAATGAACGATTTTCACGGGCATACTCGTCGTTGCCAACGCGGATCAGCGTCTTTTCGAGCAACCACACGACCGTGGCCAGGACCTTCTCGCGCGGCAGTCCCGGTAGGGCGACGTCACGCTCCACCCGGTCACGAATCCGCGGCAGCAGTTCGCTGAACACCAGCATGCGATCGAACTTGGTCTCGTCACGCACCGCTCGATACCGGCTGTGATAGCGATACTGCTTGCGGCCTTTTGCGTCTCTGCCGGTCGCCTGGATGTGTCCGTCAGACGTGGGGCATATCCAGACTTCCGTCCACGACGGCGGTATCACCAGGCCCTTGATCCGCTGGAGAACCTCAGGGTCTCGGATCGGCCGCCCGTCGACTCCGGTGTAGCTGAACCCCCGGCCCGCCCCCTTGCGGCGAATCCCGGGATCGGAATCGGTCACGTACCTAAGCCCTGCGGCCTTCGTAGTTTCTGGCACTCTGAGATTTCCTCAACGGGTGCAGCGGCAAACTCAGCCGGTTCGGACCTCCGCACGGTGTAGCAATGGCGGCATCCTTGGTTCCCAGCTAGAATTGTGGCTCACACCTGCATGCAGTCAAGTGAGATCCACGAATATGGGAGCAAAACGAATGCGGATGGTGATGAGAAGCACAAATCTCGGGCTGGCTCTGCTGCTCGCGGTGGTCTCTGCCGCCACAGGCCAGCAGACGCTGGAGTTGCGCAACGGCGACAGGTTGTCCGGAAAGCTGACCAATGTCAGCGGCGACTCCTGGGTGTTCCACCACGTCGGGGGCGAGATAACCGTGACTGCCGCCGACGTGGCTGGCTTCACGGCCACGGAGCCCATCGGTGTCCGGCTCGCAGATGGCGCAATAGTGGCGGCTACTGTCACGACCAGCGGGGGTCTCCTCCAGCTGACGCTCACGGATGGCTCCACTGAGACAGTCCCACCCGGCGACTTGGCGGCGGTTGGAGATGCCGGGGATCTCGAGTCGCTGCGGCCCGTCGAGATCGGATACTTCAAGCCGTTCTCCAAGTTCTGGGGTACCACGCTTGCTTTCGGCTTCGCCAACAACAGCGGGAACAGTAGGTCTCGCGGTGTCGCCTTCTCGTTCGATATCGAACGCAAGAGCCCGAAGGACAGGCAGCACATGAAGGGTGGCTTGAGTCGCGAGTTCGCACCCGGCGAAAGCGGCGATCTCGAAACCACTGTTGCGAAGTACTATGGATCGGTCAGACTTGATGTGTTTCTCGGGTCCAGGCTGTTCGCCTTCGGCTTGGGCGGATGGGACAGGGACCAATTCCAGGACCTGGATTTGCGCTCCAACTATACGCTTGGTCTCGGCTATCAGTTAATCGACACCGACAACACGGATCTGCGGATCTACGGTTCCGGCGGTGCGCGAATCGAGAACTTCACCTCGGGTGGCGACAATTCGACCGGCATAGTGGCTCTATCCGGAGGATACAGACAGAAGCTGGGCCCGGTCCTGTTCGATTGGGCTTTGAGTTGGGCCCCGAGCGTCGAGGACGTCGAGGACTACCGGGTATTGTCCGAGGCGAGTCTCACGACGACGATCTTCCAGGGTCTGGGATTCCGGATCGGGTCTCGCAATGAATACAACAACAATCCCCGGCCGGAAATCGAGAAACATGACTGGCTGTTCACTACGGCGTTGACGTACAGCGTTGGTAAATAGCATGAGCCGCTGCGGCCAGCTGACCCGGACCGGGTGTCCTTCGGACGGTCGGGGTAGACTGGGATCAACGCTGTGGCGCTCTTGCGGCTGGCTTCACGGGTTCTTTAGGGTGTAGACGCGACCGTAGAGGCTCGCCGAGGCGGGGCATCCAACTCACTACTGGGAGGCTGCAATGAAGGATCACGATCTTACTCGGAGAGATTTCGTGAAAGTCGGGGCCGCGGGCGCAGCCTCCATGATGCTGAAGACACCGACGGTTCCGGGCAGCTCTCCCGGTGTCGCGATGCCCGAACGACCGCTGGGACGGACCGGTCGCAGGGTCAAGCTGTTCAGTCTGGGTGGCCAGGCGACCCTCGAGCAGGACGGAACCCATGACGAGTCGATTGCCATCATCAACCGGGCTATCGATTTGGGTGTCAACTATATCGATACGGCTGCCGCCTACGGGAGGGGTATCAGCCAG
>Ga0111155_1025_pt1 | contig 12801 bp, 10 predicted proteins | sample DeeMarSeWOR28_12_FD_80253 | JGI IMG/M metagenome (GOLD analysis project Ga0111155, IMG submission 80253) | Gemmatimonas sp. SG8_17
CCAAAGCGCTCACCAACCGCTATCCCGGGACGTCGGGCCAAGCTACCGCGATCTCTTTTGCGAGCGTCTGGGGCACTTTCCAAAGCATAGGGTGGCGATCCGTGCTTGACATTGGAGATGAAGCACAGTGCTACTTCGACCCGTACAGCAACTACCAGGATTGTTGGCGGTACACACCCGACGAGGCCCCATGGACGGCGGCGTTGATCGGTGGCCTGGTTGGAATAGCTGGAGGCACCGTCATCTCCAGAGCGACGGACCCTTCGGCGGGGACCGCCACCATGATCCAGTTCGGGGCCCTATGGGGAACCTGGTTCGGCCTTGCATCCGGAGTTCTGGCCGACGCCGCAGACGACGGCCTCTTGACATGGACTCTGTTGGGTAGCGACGCCGGCCTACTTGCTACCGCGCTCACCTCGGCGCAATGGGATGTGACTGCGGGTCAGGCATGGCTCATTACGGCGGCTGGACTAGCCGGCGGTATCGGAGGGTTGGGATTGGACCTGCTGTTCGAGGTGGAAGACGACAAGACTGCCGTCGCCATCCCCGCCTTGACCAGCGCGGCAGGACTGCTGGCCGCAGCGGTACTGACTCACAGCAGGAGCATCAATGGTGACAACGGCGGGCGATTCGGCTCACTTGGTTCGCTAGTCAACCTCAGTGGCAGTGAGTGGAGCCTGGGGCTGCCCATTCCGCAGCCCACCGCTTTCAACCGGCCTGACCTGGCCCGCAGCCACCAAACGGCGCTTGGAGTCAGGGTGCCACTGCTCACGGGGAGCTTCTAGAGAGTCAAGCCAACCCGCACTTTCCCAGTCTGAGGCAGTTGCACTCGACTGCCCGTGTTCCCTTCTGCCCTCCGCTCTGCTACACTTGCGACCGTATGCTACACACAAGTGCACAGATTCCGCTGTACACAAACGCGACGCAATGACTTGGACTGAGATTGCACCAATGACTAACAGGACTGTTTGCATCACGGCAGTCGTTCTGCTGGCTGCCTGTGCACCGCACTATGATGTGGTGATACGTGGCGGCACGATATACGACGGCAGTGGCGGTGAACCGTTCGTCGGAGACCTGGCTATCAAGGCGGACTCCATCGTCGCCGTCGGAGAAGTGGCGTCGGGCCGGGCTCGTAGTGAGATCGACGCAACGGGACTCGCAGTGAGCCCGGGGTTCATCAACATGTTGAGCTGGGCTACAGAACCCCTGATCGAGGATGGCCGCTCCCAAAGCGACATTCGTCAGGGAGTGACACTCGAGGTATTCGGCGAGGGTTGGTCGGAGGGCCCGCTGAACGAGACCATGAAGCAGGACCAGCTTGCGCTGCAGGGCGATATCAAATACGAGATCGAATGGACGACCTTGGCAGAGTACCTGGACTACCTGGTGCAAAGGGGAATATCAACTAACATCGCCTCATTCGTGGGTGCCACGACCGTACGTATTCATGAGATCGGCTACGAGGACCGGCCGCCCACAGCCGAGGAACTCGAACGGATGCGCCAGTTGGTCAGGCAGGCGATGGAGGAGGGTGCTGTCGGGCTTGCGTCAGCCTTGATTTACACGCCTGCCTTCTTCGCCCAGACGGATGAACTCGTCGAACTCGCCAAGGTCGCGGCGGAGTATGACGGCATGTACATCTCACACATGCGCAGTGAGGGGAACCGGTTGCTGGAAGCGCTCGACGAGTTCCTCACAATCGCACGGGAAGCCGGGATCCGATCGGAGATCTATCACCTCAAGGCAGCAGGACGGTCAAACTGGACCAAGCTGGGCCAGCTGATCGAGACAGTGGAGCAAGCGAGGGAGCAAGGACTAGAGATAACAGCCGACATGTACACCTACACCGCAGGTGCGACCGGGCTCGATGCTGCGATGCCTCCCTGGGTACAGGAGGGGGGACAGAAGGAGTGGATCGAGCGCCTCAAGGATCCGGCAGTCAGAATGCGAGTCAGGGGCGAGATGTCCTCCCCTACCGATGACTGGGAGAACCTCTACTATGCGGCCGGCAGTCCCGAGAATATTCTGCTGGTAGGTTTCAAGACCGATTCGCTCAAGCCGCTCACCGGCAGGACGCTGGCGGAAGTGGCGGCGATGCGTGGAAAATCCCCTGAAGAGACCGCGATGGACCTGGTGATACAGGATGACTCTCGGGTGGGCACGGTGTACTTTCTCATGTCCGAGGAGAACGTGCGGCGACAGATCGCCCTTCCCTGGGTGAGCTTCTGTTCCGATGCCGGATCCCTGGCTCCGGAGGGCGTCTTCCTCGAGTCCAACCCTCATCCGCGCGCCTACGGCAACTTCATCCGGCTACTTGGCAAGTATGTGCGCGACGAAGGAGTGATTTCGCTTCAAGAGGCCATTCGTCGTCTCACCTCGCTACCAGCACACACCCTGAGAATCCGGCGACGCGGTTCGCTGGTGCCTGGCTACTATGCCGATGTGGTCGTGTTCGATCCAGTCACAGTGCAAGACCACGCCTCGTTTGACGATCCACATCAGTACGCCACTGGCGTGCGGCACGTACTGGTGAACGGAGTCCAGGTTCTCGACGGTGGCGAACATACGGGTGCAACACCTGGGCGGGTGGTGCGGGGTCCTGGTTGGAAAGCGGTGAACTGACCCTCAGCGAGGCCAGTGGCTGCCTAGAATACTCGATTCACCACCATGAGGGTGAGGAGCGCCGGTAGGTATGCCAGCGACATACGGAACGCTCTTCGAGCGTTGAGGGCGGTGGAGCGAAACACTGCCGAGACATTGGCAACGAGAAACCCCAGAGAGAGGATTAGCGCTCCAACGAAATAGACGTGGCCTGTGATTCCGAGTAGTGTTGGCATCAGGCTCACCGGCAACAAGGCAGCTGCATACAAACTCGCATACCCGAACGTCAGCCGACCGTCCGGATCAGTCGTGCTGACTACCTTCAAATCTGCGCGGGCGTAGTCTTCGCGATACAACCATCCCAGCGCCAGGAAATGCGGCAACTGCCAGAGAAACAAAATCCAGAACAACACCCAAGCTTCCAGGGTCAGATTCCCCGCCGCCGCCGCCCAGCCACCTGCGATCGGTAATGCACCCGGTATCGCTCCAACCAGTGTAGAGGCTGACGAACGACGCTTCAGCGGTGTGTAGAGGAACACGTAGGAAACCAGAGTCACCGCTGCCAGGGCAGCCACCAACAGGCTAACTGATAATGCAAGGTACCCCACTCCAGCTATTCCCATTAGCCAGGCAGCCGCACGTGCCTGTGAAGCACTTATTCTCCCTGACGGAACCGGGCGGTTTCGCGTGCGGCGCATCAGTCCATCTATGGCTCTCTCGGCAACCTGATTCAGACCATTGGTACCGGCAGCAACCAGGGCAGTGCCCAAGAGTAGATTAAACAGCCTTGCGACTGCATGCGTGGATGGCACAGCCATCCAGAAACCCGCCGCCACGGTAACAATCACCATCAGCACGATCCGAGGCTTAGTGAGTTGCACCACATCGCTCAGCCGCACCCGCTTCGCCAAATCGGAAGTCGTGCATGCGGTGGCTGGGGGGCCGCTGTCAGTACGCAGCGATGGTGACCATGGATGATGACCGCGGTTCATGGTTTCAATCGGTGAAGGTGCCAAGGGGGTGTTCCCCCAGACACTGCCGCAGGCGTGGATGAGCACGCCATAGGTAGTACCCCGCCCCGAAAGCAGCGAATGCGTTCCCGATCGCGACGTTGGCCCATGCTAGAGCACCGAGCAGCGGCTGCGCCATGGTGGCGACGTCGTCGTCGAAACCAAACTCAAAGACCGTGAAGAGAACGACGGCGACAAACAGGGTTGACGGCCAGCGCTCAATCTGACAGGCGAAGAACGCGGCGACCGTGGCTACCGACACGAACGCCAAGACATGGACCATCGTGTAGCCAATGACGGCCGGAAAGGCGACCACGACCATCGCCGCATCTGCGACTCCACCAAAGAGAAGCGCTTGCCCAAGGATGGCAGGAGTGAAGAACGGCCGGCCCGCAAGCAAGTCAATCACAAGGAACCACGCTGCCACCGCGGCTGCTCCCACCAGCCCGACTACGACATCCTCTCGCAATACCCGGCCTACGTGCATCCTCTCCTCTCGAACGTTGAGGCATGGCTTCAATTCCAAGGTGCTCCCGCAACCCATCATAGAAGCACGCATCTTACCGGGCGGGAACCATACGGGCAACTGTCAGCGAGAATCACAGCCTTCGTTACATCTGAACAATCTCTACCCGACTTAGAGTTTCCAGCCTCACCCGGGCTCGCGAACCCCTCATCCGCACGTGCTTTGAATTGTCAAGCGGCTTAACTGTCAATCGTGTTGTCGATTCCTTGACTGGTCGCTGCTAGATGGACTAGTGCAGCTGATGCCATTGACATTGGTTTGACCTGCGAACATCGTCGGTCCACCTTCGTAATCGAGAGAGGACGGTACCTGACAATGCAGACTCGAGATCTCGGCCCTGGGGCTCCGTCGGTTGGGATGGTGGGGTTCGGAGGCATGCCGCTATCCATTCAGGGACGTCCTCCCATGGAGGTGGGGATTCAGGTGATTCACGCAGCACTCGATGCCGGCATGACACTGATCGATACCGCGGATGTGTACTGCCTTGACGACGATGAAATCGGGCACAACGAACGCTTGGTCGCACGAGCCCTTGCGAGTTGGACCGGCGACCGAGACTCCGTTGTCGTGGCCACCAAGGGAGGACTGACAAGACCACAGGGAAGGTGGGAACGGGATGGCCGTCCGGAACATCTCCGGCAGGCCTGCGAACTGTCGCTCACTGCGCTGGGGATCGCTACTATCGATCTCTACCAACTTCACGCCCCGGATCCGGCCGTGCCATTTGCAGACAGTGTTGGCGCTCTCATGCGGCTTCAAGAGGAAGGCAAGATCCGCTGGATAGGCCTGTCAAACGTCACCGTTGCTGAAATCAAGCAAGCGGAGTCACTTGCACCTGTGGTCACCGTGCAGAATCGCCTGAGTCCCTTCTTCCGTGAAGCTCTGGAATCCGGTGTCGTGGATTATTGTGCAGACAAGGGGATAGGCTTTCTGGCCTACAGTCCGGTTGGGGGAGGGCGTCTCAACAAGAGACTTCCCGACCACCCCGATCTGAGGCCTATCGCCCAGCAGCATGGTGTGTCAACGCACTCAGCAGTTCTAGCATGGGTACTCTCGCGGGAGTGCAATGTGATCGTCATCCCCGGTGCCCGAACCGCGAAGCACGCTGTTGACTCCACCACTGCTGCACAATTGGTCTTGAGCGACGCAGAGTTGCGGGCGATAGACGGCGCCGAGTTCTCTACAGCCTAGGCGCCGTCAACCGCCCAAGAAGTCGACCAGCAGATCGCTGGTCTGACGCAACCTCTGGCTCATCAGTTTCGCCAGTTTCATGAGAACCATCGACCCGAGATGCGGGTACTGGTAGACGAGCCGGTGGAAGTTCTCTTCTGTAAGCACCAGGACCTTGGAATCATCAAGCGCGATAGCCGAAGCGGATCGCGGTTCCCCATCGATCAGTGACATCTCCCCGAAGGTCTTGCCTGGACCGATCATCGCCAGGGTCTTCCGGTCTCCCGAGGAGTCCTGCTTCACGATTTCGACTCTTCCTTCGACCAAGAGGCACAGGTAATGGCCGATCTGACCTTGCCGGAAAATCTCCACTCCCTTACGTGCCTCGAACGCGTCGACGTACTCAGCAAAGGTCAAAGCCGCCCCCCAGCTGAGGACTTCAGACCACTCAGTCTTGAATATGAGAGCGCACCGCTGGCCAATCGAACACACGAACCTTGGTAACGGTACGGCCGGCACTGCTGGGACTGGATCGCTCATGCGTAAACCAGCCTCTCGTCTTTGGTGAACCTGTCCAACGCATGAAAACCTCTTGAGCGCTCTGACGCTCGGTACCGTCTTGCCGCGCACGCCTAATATACGATCCGCATGGCTCCAGGTCCCAGGCTTCCGGATCTGACATCTCGATCTCCAAGATGCCATCCGGTCTGGCGCGGGCATTCCCATCACGAATTGGTGAGGTCAGGGCTCGTCACTTCCGGCCGCAAGAGAGTCTCCGTAGACACCGTCGGCATCCCGAGGTGCTGAAGCCGCGCGAAATCCTCTCATGGCACAGAAAAGATGCGTGTGTCCGTCAGTTGCAGAATGTCGTCTGGTGGGACTTCGGAGTGGGATAGGTACGTTCGAGCCGACTCAGCTGCCGTGGGCTGCCACCCAAAGGGGGGGCTTCTCTTCCCGGCCTAGGCGTCCAAGGGCTCAACCAGTATCTCATCCGCAATTTCTGGATCTATGGCCAACTCAGTTTCCCCAACCTGTACCACACACGAAGGGATATGCTGTATCAATGTGATCTCGGCCTCTGGCGTGAGACCGAAAACCGCCAAGCTGTTGTGTCGCGATCCGTTATCTCTCCCCAGACATACGACGCGGGCCCGCTCACCGCGCTTCAGTTCCTTGAGCGGACGGATCTCTTCGGGAAGCAGCGGCTGCTCCACCGCAGTCTTGCCGAACAACCTGGTCAGCCACGAGATCTTGCGGAGTTCGGGCGGGAACTCGTACTGGCAACTCGGGCAGCGCACGAAATTACACGAGCCGCCCAAGGGACAACCATGGGCGCACAGTGTGTCGACTCTCTCGAATTCAAACCCGCACAGCGGGCACCTCAGATAGGCAGCCATTTGCCAAAGTGATTTAACGCCCCTCCCACCAGGAACGCAAATGGGAAAATGAAGCCGGCCATGCTCCACGCCACCCTCAGACCGTGTTCTTTGGCAATCATCAGGAAATTGGCGAAACAGGGCATGAACAGGGTGATCGTCACCATCGCCACGAAGATCTGGTGCGGTGTCAGGAGCGGATTGGGTCCTATTGCCGCATCCAGGATGTAGACGGCCCCGAAGTCGCGCCGCATGAAGCCAACCAGAAACGCGTTGGTAGTCTCGCCAGGCAGCCCCAGCCATCCAGTCACCAACGGTTCGCCCAGTCGTGCGATCCCTTCCAACAGGTGGGTGGTATCCAGCAGGAACAAGACCGCCGTTCCCACTACGAAGATCGGTATCACTTCCTTGAGGTACCAATTCAGGCGGCCCAGCGTCTTTGCCATCACGTTCCCGAGGCGGGGGAGTCGAATGGGAGGGATCTCCAGGATGAACTCGCTCGTTTCGCCCGGGAAGAGCCGTGAGGTGAGCCACCCAACCATGAGAATCACACCAACCACGATGCCTATCCAGAGCACAGCACCGAACGGGGAAAGAGCCGCCATCAACGCCAGTAGCACACCCAACTGAGCGGAACAAGGAATCGCAAGGGCGAGGAGCATCGTGGTGATGATGCGTTCCTTCCGCGTGTCGAGAATGCGCGTGGTCATGGTGGCCATCGTGTCGCAGCCCAACCCGAGTATCATGGGCAGCACCGCCTTGCCGTTCAATCCCATCAAACGAAAGACCCGATTCATCATTATGGCCATGCGCGAGAAGTAGCCGGAGTCCTCCAGTATCCCAAAAATGAAGAAGAAGGTCGTAACAATGGGTAGCACTATGGCTAGTGCGTAGCTCAACGCCATCGTGACCGTGCCATACTCGCCGACTAGCAGGTCGTGCACGAACCGGAACACCTGCTGTAGCGGGCTCAGGTTGGCCCCCGCCGTAACGGTGTACATCGGAACGATCACGTTTCTCTCTAGAGTGACAATTCCCAGCTCATGCACCGGACTCAGCGGCAACCCGACAGAGATAGGAATAGTCTCAACGTCGTGGACATGAGGAAAGGGAAGAACCGCATCTACGACACCAATGGCTGCCGGAGTCACCCGATGCCGGAAAACGCCGACATCGAGTAGGTCCACCATGGTACCCGCTCCGAACAATCCCACCACCCAGAACACCGCCAGCACCGCGAACGCCAGAAAGCCCAGTCCTTTCACCGGATGCATCGCCCAGAACCCGAGCCGGACACGCAGCGACGGTCTGCTCGGTTGGCTCATGGTATACGTCTCAGCGAGTATGTCATTCACCTGTGCCAACCGGGCACGGTTGCCGCGGTACTCATCTGCTGGCTCCGCAGCCAGCCACGACTCGTGCGGTGGGCGCGCTTCCGCAAACTTGGCTATCAGCTCGTCTGTACCTTCATTCCGCGGAGCCACAGTTGTCACAACCGGTACACCCAGGATCTCCGTCAACTTCTCGGTGTCGATCTTGCCGCCACGCTCCTGCAGTTCATCGAACATGTTGAGTACGAGCACCGTCGGACGCTTCAGCTCGGCGAGCTGTAACGTCAGCAACAAGGCTCTCCGCAGGTTCTTGGCGTCGGCCACCTGAACGAGTGTGGCATCTTCTTGTTGTGTCAGTACGTCGTGAGTGACACGAGCATCTTCGCTGCGGGCTGCCAGATCATTGATGCCGGGAGTGTCGATGACGGTCACTTCGTGACCGTTGAAACGGGCCTTCGCTTGGACGATCTCTACCGTAGTGCCCGGGTAGTTGGAGACGGTGACGTATCGGTCGGTGAGGTTCTTGAACAGCACACTCTTGCCGACATTAGGATTCCCTACCAGAACGGCGGTTCTGCGTGTTCTCGAGACCATCTCGCTACGGGTTGGAGTCGTCATTCTGCAGCTAACACCCCGGCGATGCTGGAACGCGCAACTTACTCACTAGTCGACCCCTCGGCAGGTAGGTACTCGAATGGGCTGGGCGAACGTGCTGGGCAATCAGGCCCGAAGAGAACGACTCAACTATTTACGCCTAAAGAAGTTGCCTGTCCGGCTCTCCAGCCACCGTGATTACGCCCCCCATCAAAACGCCCCTCTCAACTTTCCAGTTCGTACAGTGCCGCTACCGTGTTGTGAGCTAGTACTCGATCCTTGGCCACCAGACACACTGTAGGGGCGTTCAGCTGCCCGATCGTCGCTGAATCGTGCCCCACGCACTGACCGAGAATCACCGCCAGTTGCACGTTCTCACCATTTAGCAGTGCCCCCTGGGCCAGGGGATTGCACATCATCTCAGGTTGCCCTGGGCGCACCTTCTGCGAGTCATTCAGTCCCAAGGTCTCTTTGGATACAGCCCCCGACTTACAACATGCCGAGGAGACCCTGAACCCATTGGCTTCCAATATCCTTGTGAGCACTCGGGCCTCAGCACGGAAGCCAACACAGAACGACACTCCTATGTGTGTTGCCCCGAGGCAATGGGCGAACTCCATGACCTCTTGCAGTCGGTTGAACTCCTTACTAACCGCTTCAGGCAAAGCTTTACCCGCGCACTCCAGAGCTGCGATGTGCCCCCCCCGGAATGGGCTTTCCGGTCGTCTCCTCTGCCCATAGAGCAGGTTCTGCGAGTAGCCGTCGCTGGTGTAGAGTGCGGCTACAGGGTTGTGGCGCAGCCGCGCGTCACGCGCTACCAAGACCGTGACGGGTACAGCTGAAGCGCGGATGAACATCGCCTCATGCGCTACGCTCATCCCACAGATGACATTGAGCTTCGTGTCCCGGTCGGCCAGCAACGCTGCTTGGGCCAGGGGATTGCACTCCTCGGAACGACCGGGCATCACGACCTCAAGTCCACTATCACGCAAGTACCTAGCTACCAGTCCCGCTTCTCTGGCGGTGCTCGTGCAGTGAGCAACCCCGACAGGCCTCGCCTCAATGCGGTGGGCGAACTCGGCGATTTCTCTCAACCTGGTCCAGCGACCGTAGCCCTCTGCCTCGATCAGGGCCGCCTGAACTGCCTGGATCCGCTGGGCGTTCGAGTACAACGCCGCAAACGCAGGGAAATCGCCCCGCATGGGACAGTCATCGGGGCCGAGGTCAGTCCGCCCTACATGACAGGGGTAGCTGGTGCACTTGGCGCACTCTAGCGACATGAGCGTTCCTCTCAGTGGGCTGACGTTCACGCTCCTCGAATGTCACTGCTTTGGATCCACTGGTAATTTACTATGTCTAGAGACATTGTCTCCGTCACCTAGAAAGATGCCCCGCATGGAGCCAAGCAACAGGATGAAGACATGAAAGCGATCGCCGAGGTACAGGTCATACCAATTGGTGCAGGAGTGTCGGTACGCAACGAGGTGAAGCGCGCCCACCAGATTCTGCAAGAGTCAGGGCTCAAGGTGCAACTGCACTCATATGGTACCAATGTGGAAGGAGAGCTGAACCAGATCTTCCGGGCCGTTGAGCTGGTGCACGAGACCTTGCACGCCGAAGGCACCGTGCGGCTCAGTACGGCAATGAAGATCGGAACCAGGACCGACAAGGAGTCTACTCTGGCGGCGAAGTTGTTCTAGCAGACAGCGGGCGGGAGGAAGTCAACAGCGCCGTTACAGGGGAGTTGCTGCACGAGCTGGCGCCGGCTTGACGGGACCGGACCGGGCATCAGAACTTGCGTGGGATCACCCACAGGGACGGTACGCCGATGAGAGGTATCCTAGGTCCCGCCATTCAAACTGCAGCCGTTTTCACCTGTGCAGCATCGCTCTTCGGCCAGACACCTGAGCAGGCCCTGTTCGAACGCGAACGGGCAGCCATGGTGGATCTGATCGAGTTCCGTGGCGTCAGCGACTCCGCGACGTTGGCTGCCCTGCGCTCTGTGCCCCGTCACGAGTTTGTCCCCCCGCAGGATCGCCGGCGCGCATACGGTGACTTCCCAATGCCGATTGGCCACGGACAGACCATATCTCAGCCGTACATAGTCGCCTACATGACTGAGATCCTCCAGCCCAAGCCGGGGATGAAGGTACTCGAAGTTGGCACTGGGTCCGGATATCAGGCTGCGGTGTTGGCCGAGATCGGGTGTGCGGTCCACACTATCGAGATCTTCCAGGTCCTGGCCAACAGCGCACGGGAGCGACTCGACCGCCTTGGATTCACAGTCCAATCCCGCCACGGTGATGGCCACCACGGATGGCCCGAGTCAGCACCGTTCGACGCCATTATCGTGACGGCAGCTGCCGGCTACATACCCCCCGAACTGGTGCGACAGCTCAAACCGGATGGCAGCATGGTGATCCCCGTCGGAAGCGTGTACGGAATCCAGAACCTCATACTCGTGGAAAAGAACCTGGACGGCACCGTACGTACCCGCAACCTGATGCCCGTTCGGTTCGTGCCGATGCTGAGTGGCATTCGCTGAGTTGTCGTGAAGCGACTAGATCGGAAGCTGGCCGTAGCTTTCCTATCAGCTGGCACTCTGGCATACGAAATCCTACTCGTAAGGATCTTCGCCATAGAACACTTCCATCATTTCGCCTATATGGCGATTTCAGTTGCCATGCTGGGATTTGGCACGAGCGGCACGTTCCTGGCCCTGGCGGGAAGACTCGAATCTATAGCAGTCGAGCGATGGTTTGGGTGGAGCGCTCTCGCGACAGTGATCTCGTTGGTGGCAAGTCCCACGTTGGTCCATTTGGTGCCGCTGGACGCCACACAACTGGTCTGGGATTCGTCGCAATGGTTGCGACTCGCTGCGATATATCTGCTGCTCGCCTTGCCATTCGGTGTTGGCGCGATGACGATTCTCCTTGGACTCACCATTGAGCGAGAACACCCAGGATGCTTGTACGGAGCGAACTTCATCGGATCTGGCCTGGGTGCAGCCTTGGCGGTGGGTATGCTGGCCTACTTCTACCCGCAACGTGCTCTGGCCATTCCAGCTGTCGTGGCGGCCATGGGTGCGGTGGCAGCGACACGGGCGTCTGCGCCCAGACATGTTGCATCCGTCGCGGCGTGGATTCTGATTGCTCTATCGGTGTTCGTCCTGATCACTCCGCTGTGGCACATCGATGTATCCCCCTACAAAGGCCTGCCCCAGGTAGCAGCGTTCCCCGACGCGAGGCGGGTGCGCGAGCGCACCAGTCCGGTTGGTTGGCTGGTTGCCATAGAGGCTGACGCCTTTCACTTCGCTCCAGGATTGTCGCTGGGGTTTCAGGGTGAGTTCCCCGACCAGACGGCAGTTTTCGTTGACGGTGATCTGGTCGGTGCCACCATGGATCAGGTGACGGACTCCAGCGCCGCACGGTTACTGGACTGGCTACCCTCAGCCCTACCTTATGCTCTTGGCACACCAAGCCACGTCCTCGTGTTGGCGGCCGGTGGTGGCACGGAGGTCAACAGTGCCGTAGCTCACGGTGCGCAACTGGTTACAGCAGTCGAGTTGCACCCCGATCTCGTCGATCTCGCAGGCTCCGCTTTCGCCGGTGATCCGGAACAAGGCACGGTGCGGTGGGTCGTTGCTGATGCGCGGAGCTTCGTGGCGCGTACCAGCGAGAAGTTCGATCTGATTGTGCTGCCGCCAGCCGGAGGATTGGGAACCTCGGCAGCGGGTGTGCACTCCCTCGACGAGGACTTCCTGCACACAGTGGATGCCTACAGCAGCTACCTAGAGCATCTTACGCCCCAAGGGATTCTGGCGATCACCCGTTGGTTGACGCTGCCTCCCCGAGAGAGTGTCCGAGTCATCCTCACCGTGACGGAAGCCCTGAGAGGTTCTGCAACCGGGGTCGTGGGTAGCCAACTTCTGGTTGCCCGCAGCTGGGGCACAGCGACCGTGCTAGCCAGACCAGCGGGGTTCGACGAGGCTGAAGTTGCGAGGCTACAAGACTGGGCTGCGACCCGGCTGTTTGATCTGGATTGGTACCCCAACATGAGCGCGCCCCGTTCCACCTTCCACTTGCTCGAAGGTGCGCCACTATATCGCGCTGCTGTGGCGGCCAGTCACGGAGCCGACAGCCTGGCCAGCTTCGTTTCAGCGTACCCCTTCGACGTGTCTCCAGTCGGAG
>Ga0111155_1026_pt1 | contig 12751 bp, 11 predicted proteins | sample DeeMarSeWOR28_12_FD_80253 | JGI IMG/M metagenome (GOLD analysis project Ga0111155, IMG submission 80253) | Gemmatimonas sp. SG8_17
ACGGAGTGGCAGCGCCCATCCTAAAGCTAGATGGATTGTGCCCCTTTGAGTGGCGCCGTTCATATTAGAGAGGGGGGGTGTAGCGGTCCAGGAGTTCGACTGGTGGGAGGAGCGAGAGATCGATGCCGGGGTAGAGCTCTGTTGTGTCCCGGCACAACACTTTTCAGGCCGCGGCGTCCGCCGCAACCAGACTCTGTGGTGTGGTTGGACTGTATCCGGTGGTGGGCGCCGTGTCTATTTCGTGGGTGATACCGGCCGTCACCCTGCCTTCAGGGAGATCGGCAGGCGCTTCGGTCCGTTCGACGCTGTGTTGATGCCGATCGGAGCATACGATCCCCGATGGTTCATGGCACCAGTACATCTGGATCCTGAAGAAGCAATAGAGAGTTTCTTGGAACTCACCGCAGAGTCGAAGGCCACTTGTCCCATGGTGCCGATGCACTGGGGAACCTTCAAGTTGACCGACGAGCCGATGTCGGAGCCTCCAGAGCGGGCCAGGGTAATTTGGCAGCGGCACGGCTTGGATCCGGCCAGACTCTGGATCATGGGTCATGGGGAGACACGGTGGCTCCCTTGAGCGTACGGAGTCAATCGTCGGTTAGCTGTCCGAATTCCTGGCGCAGAGAGTCCGTATCCCAGCCGGCATCAGCGCGAGTTCCAATCCTACTAGGAACAACATCATGACGACCTCAACCTCGGCGAACTGCATGACGTTCTGGTCTTCCTCGCCGATGAGTCCGAGGCCAAAGAGACCAATGGCAACCCCAGCGATCAGGTAGCCCAACACAGACCCGAGTCCAAGGCCAAAGGGACCAATGGCAACCCCAGCGATCAGGTAGCCCAACACAGACCCGAGTCCAAGGCGCTTTGCCACGGGGACCGAAATCACTGCCGCGGCCAGGCAGACGAATGCCTGGTAGAAGAAGCCTTCGCCGTGCATCAGAGCTCCGCCGTCGGATCTCGCATGATCTCGTCCAGTGTCTGGTTGATCCGGTGACAACGGCGCGCTGCCTCAAGATCGATAAGATCATCCCTCAGGTAGTCCATGCCGCACAAGTGAGCCGTCTGTTCGATTGGGGCTAGCAGCTCTCGCACCGTGAATCGGTTGAAGCCGTCCCGACGGTAGGCATCCTCGCGTCCCCCAGTGGTAACAACACTGAGCATCATCTTGCCACGCAATGCAGTGCCGGTAGGCCCGTACGCCCAGCCGTGCTGCAACACCAGGTCCTGCCACTGCTTCAAGATGGCCGGAGTGCTGTACCAGAAGAACGGGTGCTGGAACACCACTAGCTGGTGCGCTGCAAGCAGCGACTGTTCGCTCGGCCCGTCGATATCGAATTCCGGGTAGATCTCGTAGAGATCATGAAATGTCACCCCGGGCAGCTCACGTACGGCATCGGCAAGTCGCCGTTTGACCCGTGACTTCTCCAACGCGGGATGTGCGAACAAGATCAGGACCTTGATCATTGCGGCCGGTGCAATCATCGATGTTTCAGACTCCGTCTGACAGTGGCCCCGGACACTGGCAAGTGGGAAAAGCGCTCGCAGCGATGTCAATCAAGAGGACTACACTGTAAATATGAAGGCTTGAACTCAACTCTGGGTTCCCGATCTACTCACCCCTACCTGCTCTAGAATAGCCAGGGGTCCTCCCCTGCTAACCCGCTGAAGCTCATCCTCGTTGTGGACCAGAAGGGAGCCGGCGAAGCCCAGCGCGTTGACCGAAATGTGATCGCATGCCTCCTTGGAGCGCGGTACAAGGAACATCCAGTCCTTGGTGGCCAGAAGATTGTAGGGGCCTGTCACACCGGTGGCCTCGAGCATCTCAGTGTAGATGCTCTGAGTGGCACGTCCCGCTTCGAGAGCGGTCAGTCTGGCCAACTCGGAGATTCGCGTCAGGATATGTACAAAGGGGAACTCCGGGACTGTTCCCCACCTTCCTGTGAACTGCGCACGGGCGATCAGCGGTTCGATAGGCACGCGCTCCGGACCGGGCCCGAAGGGTACCGGTACCTGCTGTAGGTGCTTGTGTGGCTGACTCGCACCGGCCAACGTACCTGCGTTGTAGAATGCAAGGCCGTCGAACTCCCGCAAACAGATCCACATCGCTGCGAAGTCCCGCTGAGTCAGTAGAGTGTCCTGGTCTTCGAAGACTCGAGTCACGAGCAACACGTGGTGCTCAACGACGTTGAACTTGTTGAGCAGGCACACGTGGCTGTCGCTGATTGTGGCGACGAACACGTCCTCATCGTAGGGGAGGAAGGGATTGACGCCGGTCTCTTCCTGCATCAGCCCTGCTACTAGTTTGCGGTCGATGCTCTCCAGGACCCGCACTAGGAACCGGACGCCCGCTTGCTCCACGAGTTCGATCCGCGTTGCTATGTTCACGAGTGCCCCGGAGCGGATCGCTTGCTCGGATCGCTCCCGAACGGACTGCCAGAGTGTGCCACTCTCGAAGCTCATTTCAAGAAGGGTACTCCGCGGCTCTTCAAGGTGCAAACGTCATGGATTCCCAACAAGACCAGTACGTCGAATGACAGCTTACCACAACCATCTGTGGGGCAGGGATCTCAGAGCTGACGCCGTAGGCGCCCGTGTCTCGGTCTCACCGCCCGCTGCAGTTTGCAGTCATGTGTCAAGTCTGCTGCGGAATATCTTGCGAGTGTATCACCCTGTTCCTGCCGTGCTCCTTTGCGTAGTAGAGTGCTCGGTCAGCATCTATCATCAGCTTTGATCGCCACCCCGACGTTGGCCGGAGGCGTTTGTTGGTGAAGTGTGCTGTGGTGGCACCGATACTCGCTGTGATCGATCTCTTCGGCCATGCCACGGCCTCGATCCCAGTGCGGAAGCGCTCACCCAGTCTCACTGCTCCTAGTTGGTCGGTCTCGGGTAGGACGGCGCCGAACTCCTCTCCACCGAGACGTGCGACGTAGTCACTGCGCCGGGCCATTTCCAGCAGAGTCTTGGCGAATTTTTGCAGCACCTCGTCACCGGCCAAGTGTCCGAAGTGATCGTTGTACGGCTTGAAGTGATCTACGTCCAGGATCAGCACCGACAGTGGCCGGCCATTACGCAGTGCGCATTCCATCTGGAAGCCCAACGGATCGAGGACGGCGCGGCGATTCCATAGAGACGTGAGACTGTCAGTAGCGGCCATCGCCTCCAGCTGAACATTGACGTCCGCCAGTCGTTGAGCCTGCTCAGCGATTCTCTGCTCAGCCCGCTTCCTTTCCGTTAGATCTATGATGGCACTGAGCACGAACATGCCATCCGGTGTCTGGATAGGGTTCAGTCCGACCTCGACGGGGATCGCGGTGCCATCACGGTGTCGGGCCATGAGGTCGCGCGTATTGCCCATGGGACGAGAGTCAGGAAGACTACTGAACATCTGCCGGTGAGATTGATGGGCATCACGAGCGGTTTCCGGCACGAGGATCTCTATCGGTTGCCCGAGTAGCCTATTTCGATCGTAGCCAAAGAGGTTTTCGGTCGCTCGGTTCACCAGGGCTATGGATCCAGTGTCATCGACCAAGATCATGGCACAAGGTGCTGCCTCGATGACCGTGCGCAGCGTTGTCTCGTCCAATTCCAAGTCAGTCAATTCCCATATCTCCGAAGCAGCCGATACCGCCGGTAGTGTTGCGGTCCCGTAGGGAAAATATTCCGCGTACACAAGAACGCGTCATGGCGTTAAAGCTGTAGTGAAGAATGTGTGAATGCCACCGATAGGGGCGGGGTGAGTCTCTGGATTCCTGCAGCGCGCAAGCATACCTTGAATGCTTCTGTAGGCGGATTTGGCTATCGAGCTACAATAGCTCTCCCCGTGTTGGCGTCGCCACCAAGCCTCACCCGTGACTTGGGGATCATCATCGTGAAGCTATTGAACATCGTCATCTTCATAGTCTGCGTACCTCTTTTCTCCTGCACCGACTCCGCGTGGAATACAGCCATACCGACTGATTGGCCCTTCGACGTCCACGCCCAGCCGGTGAGGGCGGAACATGGAATGGTCGTGACCACTGACGCATACGCCAGTGAAGTCGGTGTACAGATACTCAGGGCTGGCGGGAACGCAGTGGATGCGGCGATCGCAGCTTCATTCGCCCTTGCCGTGGTCAATCCTGAAGCTGGCAACATCGGGGGTGGTGGTTTCATGGTGCTCCGCCTTGCCGATGGTTCAGCTGCGGCACTCGATTACCGCGAACGAGCCCCACTGGCTGCATCGCGCGACATGTTCCTCGATGGAGACGGTAATCTGACCGATGGCTCGCAAGTAGGGCACCGTGCTGTGGGCGTCCCCGGCGCAGTTGCCGGACTATGGGAAGCGCATCGACGCTATGGTGCATTGCGGTGGGCGGCTCTCATTGCCCCAGCAATCACATTGGCGGAAGGTTTCCAGGTGCGCGAGCGGCAAGTTCGCTCGCTGGCAGCCCACGAGTCAGAGTTCGCCAGGTACCCCCAGACTGCCGCAATCTTCCTTGCGAACGGAGCGGCACCTCAGTTGGGGGACACGCTGGTCCAGGCGGACCTATCCCGTACCCTGATCCGAATTCAGCAGGAAGGACGTGACGGATTCTACTCCGGCGAGACCGCACGACTGATCGTCGAAGAAATGCGGCGAGGGGGAGGCCTCATCACGTTGGAAGATCTTGCCGCCTATGTGCCGGCTTGGCGCGATCCCGTCCGATTCGAGTACCGTGGGTACACTGTGACCTCGATGCCTCCGTCCTCTTCGGGTGGTGCTACCCTCGCAGCGATGGCTAAGATCTTGGAGGGCTATGAACTCGGCAATCGCGCTTGGCACTCCGCCGCCATGGTCCATCTCTTGGCTGAAGCGTGGAAGCGGGCTTACGCTGACCGCAACACCTACCTGGGCGATCCTGACTTCGTTGAGATGCCACTGGATAGCTTCGTCTCAGCGAGTTACGGAGCGACCCGTCGGTCACGAATCTCGCTCGATCGCGCCACACCGTCGACGGAGGTCAGCCCCGGCCTGGGATCATTTAGGCAGGAGCACAACACTACTCACCTTTCGGTTGTGGATGGGGCTGGAAACGCGGTGGCGATTACGACCACGATCAACTCATTCTATGGCATCAAAGCCGTCGTTGCCGGTGCGGGTTTCTTTCTCAACAATGAGATGGATGACTTCGCCGCAAAACCTGGAACAGCAAACATGTTCGGTCTAGTGCAGGGTGAGGCAAACGCCATCGCTCCAGGCAAACGGATGCTGAGTGCCATGACCCCGTCCATCGTTGCACGGCCAGATGGGTCACTGTTCTATGTGGTTGGCTCTCCGGGTGGGGCTACTATTATCACCAACGTGTTCCAGAACATCAGCAACGTGGTTGACTATGGAATGAACGTGGTTGAGGCGGTGGCGGTCCCGCGGATTCATCACCAGCATCTCCCGGATCGCATCGACTACGAACGGGGATCGCTCAACCCGGAGACGATCGCCACCCTCGAAGCAATGGGACACGCCGTACGAGAGCGATACGATCCCTCATCGTTATACCCGTACATCGGAGACATCCAGGCAATCATGGTACTGCCGGATGGTATCCTGGAGGCCGCTTCCGACCCACGCCGTGGTGGGGCCGCTGTTGGCTACTAGGATGGGCGGTCAGCTGACATCCGACAGCTGGTAGCTGCTTGCTGCCCAGTGTTGTGCCGGCCGGCCTAGTCCGGTTCCGAGGTGCTTGCGATCGCACCACGAGCGTTTGCAGCTCGGGAGAGTAGCAGCGGCAGGAGGAGGCTCAGCACTGCAACCGCCCAGAGACCAATGGCGAGCGGGCTGGAGAACAGCACTCCCCAGTCGCCTCCGCTCAAGGCCAAGGCGCGCCGGAGATTCTTTTCGACCAGTGGACCGAGCACCAGGCCCAGGATGATGGGGGCCAGCGGTATGCGCAATTTCCGTAGGAAGTAACCGAGCAGTCCGAAACCGGCCATCAGTAGCAGATCGAACGAGCTCTGGTTCACAGCGTACACCGCGACGAAGCTCAGAGCCGCGACTGCGGGCAGCAGAAACCACCGCGGTACCGTGAGCACCTTCACGAATATGCCAACCAGCGGCAGGTTGAGGAGCAGAAGAAAGGCGTTGCCGATGTACATCGACGCTGCGAGGCCCCAGAACACTTCGGGGTTGTTCTGGATCAAGAGTGGCCCCGGGGTGATGTTGAGCCCTATCAGAGCACCAAGCAGCACCGCTGTTGTCCCGCTTCCCGGTACACCCAATGTGAGCATGGGAATCATGGCGCCAGTTGCAGCTGCATTGTTGGCCGCTTCTGGTGCTGCAACGCCGCGGATATCGCCCTTGCCGAACGTTCCCTCCCGATCCACGAGGCGTTGTTCGGTCGCATAGGCAACGAAGCTCGCTATTGTACCCCCTGCCCCCGGCAACACGCCAATGAAGAACCCGATGACACTGCCGCGGATCGTGGTCCATGCAGTGCTGACGAGTTCCTGCATTCTTATCCTTACCCTACCAAACGGGGCGACTGCAGCCTGGCCGAGTTCCGTCTCCTCAAGGACTTGAAGGACTTCGCTAACAGCGAAGAGGCCCACTGTCACGACTACGAAATCCATACCGTCGAGCAGCTTCAACTGACCGAATGTGAAGCGCGGAACAGCGCTATGGGGATCGATCCCCACGGTGGCGAGGAATAATCCCATTGCCGTGGCCAACAGTGCCTTCGGCACACTCCCTCCCGTCAGGCTCGAGAGGGCGGAGAACGCGAAGATCATGAGTGCCACGTACTCGGCAGGACCGAACCGGATGGCCCAGCTAGCCAGTGCCGGAGCAAACAGGACGAGACCGAAAACCGACAACGTACCGCCGACGAAAGATGCGATGGCCGACATGGCAAGGGCGGCCCCGGCCCGACCCAGCTTGGTCATCGCGTGGCCATCCAGGGCGGTGACGACCGCAGACGCGGTCCCGGGAACGTTGAGGAGAATCGTGCTGATCGAATTTCCGAATTGGGAGCCGTAGTAGATTCCAGCCAGGAGGATCAAGGCGGACTCGGGGGGCATGCCGGAGGCGAATGTTATCGGTATCAGCACAGCGATGGCGTTGATCGGACCGATTCCGGGAAGCATGCCGACCACTGTCCCGATGAGAACGCCCAGGAACGCGACTGCCAAATTGAACGGCTGCAGCGCCACCGCAAAGCCGCCTAGCAGTTGGGCCAACGCTTCCAAGCTCAGCCCCCTCCCAGAAAGAGGCTGCCAACCGGAAGCGGCAGCCCAAACACATACACGAACAGTAGGTAGAGCACCCCGCTATACAGTACGGCTGAAGCCGCGCTCTTGACCGGCGGTCCCTTGAATAGCAGGGCCAAAGCCGTCACTTCGAGCGTGGTCGACACGAAGAACCCGAGGAACGGCAGGATGAAGGCATAGACTGCCAGGCTTGAAACCGCCATGCTACCTCGTAACCAAATCGTCCGACCTGGCCAGGACGGCTCGGGTTGGGGACGCGCGAGCATGGAGGCTCCCGCAACTGCAAACATCACAGCCACCAAGAAGGGCAGAGCCTTGGGTCCAATTGGGTCAGTGAGAAAGCGGACGGTGAATGTGCGAGCCTCTATCGCGATCAGTGCCGCCGCCAACAAGCACAGGGCGGCCACGATCCTGTCGCTCCGCAGCTTTGTCATTGGATGATCCCGATCTCCTTCGCCATGTCGCGGAATGTCACGACCTGATCGTATACAAACTGCTCGAACTCCGCACCAATGAGAAAGAACGGTTCGAGTCGGCTCTGTTCCCGGGCGCGCTGCCACGCTTCGGACTGGCCGAGGATGGTGATCCTGTCGAGCCAGGCGGTGTAGGCTTCCTGTGAGACATCTGCAGGTACATACAGGCCGCGCCAGTTGATCCAGTCCACGTCGAATCCCGATTCTCTGGCAGTGGGGACCTGTGCAAACCGCCCTCCAAGCCGTTCCGGAGCGAATACCGTCAAAACCCGGATATTCCCTGCGTCGAGTTGTGAAATCATCTCCGAGGCATCACCGGAGAACAGCTGGACGAATCCGCCCAGCAATGCCGACATGGCTTCGCCTCCGCCGTCAAATGGAACGAAGCGGATTTTGGCGGCATCGATCCCGGCGGCATCTGCCAGGAGGAGGATCTTCATGTGATCCTGACTAGCCACTGCGCTACCGCCGCTCACCACAATTGCGGCGGGATTGCGTCTCCACTCTTCTACCAATTCGCCCAGATGCTGCCACCGGGCGTCTGATCGCACTGCGACGGCTCCATATTCAGCACCGACCGCCCCGAGCCAGCGAACGTCTCTTTCGCTGAGGGGTCCCCAGAGACCTTGAGCCAGGTTCAACGTCGTGCTCGAACTCGCGGCGACGATGAGGCTTTGATCAGTTGCTCGCTGGGTGACGGTGTGGACGAAGGCCACTCCACCACCTGCACCGGGCATGTTGGTTACCCGCACTGTTCCGCTCACGAGCTCGAGCTCTGACAGGATTCGTCCTACAGCTCTGCAGGTCAGATCCCAGCCCCCACCGGCGTTGGCCGGTGCAATGCACTCGACAACCCTTGAGTTGGACATTTCGGCGCATGCGATATTGCACAGATAGCACCCACATAGGAACGCATATGTCAGGGCAGATCTCATCGGCGCCTCGTGATAAGTGTGACTCGGTTCCAATCAGCAGTTACCGCCAGCGCACGACTAGCTGCGTCACCACGGAGCACCCAAGATACCCATGTTGGGGCCAGATTCAGTTGGCGTGCTCTCACGGCAGAGCGGTGCAGCCTACTCTCCGTAACACTGGTATCTTTATCCCGAACTTTCCGTGGGAGACGTGGCCCTGAAGCACTCGCAGAAGTCCATCTTCCTTTTCTGGTTCCCACTCGCAGCCACGTGGCTGATGATGTCGCTAGAGGGGCCGTTCTTGGCCGCCGTCATCGCCCGGCTCGCGGATCCCAAGTTCAACCTCGCCGCCCACGGCGTTGCCTTTGCATTCGCGCTCCTGGTGGAGGCACCCGTCATCATGATCATGAGCGCGTCAACGGCTTTGGCAGATAACGCTACGAACTTCAACCGGTTGCGCAAGTTCACCTACAGTCTCAATACTGCAGTCACTGGCGTGATGCTGTTGATCCTGGTGCCACCCATCTACGCCTTCTTGATGCAAGACGTCATCGCCCTTCCCAAGGAAGTGGCAAGCCTCACTTACGTGGCCTTATGGATTCTGCTGCCCTGGCCGGGTGCGATCGGCTACCGTCGATTCTATCAAGGTCTGTTGATCCGCGAAGGTCGTACACAGCTCGTGGCCTACGGTACTGTATTAAGGCTAGTGACAATGGCGACAACGGCCGTCGCGCTATACGTGGTGCTGGCACCACCTGGTGTGTACGTCGGCGCTGCGGCACTGGCGGTGGGTGTTTCGGTGGAGGCCCTGGCCAGTCGCTGGATGGCGCACAATAGTGTGCGCAAGCTCAGAGCCATGCTTCAGCCCGACGCTGATACCAGTCCAACGCTGAGCCATGGGCAGATTGTGCGGTTTTACTATCCATTGGCTTTGACGTCACTCATCGGCCTCGCTGCGCAACCGATGCTCACGTTCTTCATGGGGCGATCACCGGCTCCAGTGGAGTCGTTGGCGGTCTTTCCGGTGGTGGCAGCTCTCTCATTCGTGTTTCGGTCGATGGGGCTTTCGTACCAAGAAGTGGCGATCGCGCTAATGGGCCAGCGCTACGAGCATGTGCGGGAGCTTGGCCGCTTCGCTGTGGGGTTGGGTATCATGGCTTCACTAGGGTTAGCCGTCGTGGCGTTCACTCCACTGGTGCTAGTATGGTATGAAACCGTATCGGGATTGAGTGCTGAGTTGACTCATTATGCGATTCTTCCCACCATGATGCTGGTACCGATCCCACTGCTCGCGGTGATCCTCTCGTACCAGCGTGGGATCCTCGTGGTTGGTCGTGTTACGCGGCCCATCACCTGGGCAACGATAATAGAGGTCGCCACAATAGCCGTGGGATTTCCGGTGTTGAGTTGGAGTTTTGGGATGGTGGGTGTCAGCGCTGCCATGGTCACTTTCCTGGTTGGTCGACTTGCAGGCAACTTGTTTCTGGTTAGACCCTGTATGCACCTGGTGAGACAGCACGGCAGGTCCTGGAGTTGGGGCTCCAAACCGATCGAGGGTGAGGTGCGGGTGGTGGACAGCGGGCCGCCAACTGTGAGTTGACTCCCGTATGGGCTTAGTGCTCTTCTTGATTGGTCTACTCGCGGTTGTATCTGGCGGCTGCAAGCTACGCGGGCGGGTCAACACTCTGCTTGGGCGTTCATCCCTTGCGATCGCCGAGACCGTGCTGGGTTCCGTCACAGTCATCAGCTCTGGACTGGGACTTTCGCGAGTGAGGCCACTCGCATGGCTCGTGGTGTCTGCGGTGCTGGGGTTGACCCTGATTGCGTCGTGGGTACATGTGCGGCGCGTGGTACAATATCGGCGGCAACGAGAAGGATCTGTAGGGGTGCGGCTCAGGGCCCACGTTGAACGCCGAGACTGAGCCAGGTCTCGAATGGAGCAGCTACACAATGCAGGGCGAGCAATAATGGTATCTTACACCGGCAGCGATGCTGGGGCTGCCGTACCTCTAACCAGTAGTCTACAGTCGCTGACATGATCGAGGAGCTGTCTTATGACTTTCAATGCCCGTGTGATGTTCATGCCTTTGGTTGCATTTGTGACGGCTTGTGGAACTCAGGGAAACCCGTTGCAGGGGGAATGGGATACACCCTTTGGCGTTCCGCCATTTGACAAGATCGAAGACGCGCACTACCTGCCAGCGTTCCGGGCTGCCATGACCGAGCACAAGGCGGAGGTCGACGCGATCGTAACCGACCCGGAGTTGCCCGATTTCGGCAACACGATCGAAGCCCTTGAACGGAGTGGCAAGGCTCTGACCCGTGTGAGCAACGTGTTCTTTGCTGTGGAGTCCGCTCACTCCAACGATTCCATACGCGCAATTGCTCGAACGGTGGCTCCCGAGCTATCGGCGCACAATGACGACATCACCCTCAACCGTGGCCTCTACGAACGGGTGAAGGCAATCTACGACCAGCGCAACGAGTTGGATCTGAATCCAGAGGAAGAAAGGCTGCTGGAAGAAACGCACAAGGCCTTCGTGCGCAGCGGTGTGAACCTGGACGACGAAGCCCAGGCCAGGTTGCGGGAGATAAACGGTGAGCTGGCTGAGCTGTCGCAGGCTTTTGGTCAGAACCTGCTCAAAGAAACCAATGAGTTCGAACTCTACGTCGCGGACGAGGAAGACGTCCGTGACCTACCGCCCAATCTCGTTGCTGCTGCAGCGGAGGAGGCTGTGCGCCGTGGGCATGAAAGCGGGTGGTCCTTTACTCTGGCACGTCCCAGCATCAACCCGTTCCTGCAGTACTCGCCGAATCGGGACCTAAGGCGGCAGATCTTCATGGGATATGCCATGCGGGGTGATAACGACAACGAAGCTGACAACAAGGGGATCCTGTCCCGCATGGCGGCTCTGCGGGCGGAAAGAGCCAAGCTGATGGGTTACCAAACCCACGCCCATTACGTGCTGTCCGACAACATGGCGGAGACTCCGGATCGAGTCTACGAGTTCTTGGATCAGATCTGGCAACCGGCGCTGCGAGTGGCGAGGGAGGAGCGCAGGGCCCTGCAGGAGATGATGCGTCAGTCTGGTATCTCCGATCAACTCAAGGGGTGGGACTGGCGTTACTACGCGGAAAAGGTGCGCCAAGCGCGCTATGACCTAGATGAAGAGGCCGTGAAGCCCTACTTCGAGGTCAACGCTGTACGTGAAGGTGTCTTCATGGTGGCAAACAGACTGTTTGGCCTCACGTTCACGGAATTGGAGGACATGCCTAGGTGGCATCCGGACCAGCAGGTGTTCGAGGTCAAAGAAGCAGATGGTACCCACGTCGGTATCCTGTATATGGATTTCTTCACCCGGGAGAGCAAGCAGGGCGGCGCGTGGATGAATGACCTCAGGGCTCAATCGCGGCTGGACGGCGAGATCAAGCCCATCGTGACCACGAACTTCAACTTCCCGCCGCCGACGGCTGAAGGGCCTTCACTCATTACGTTCGACAACGCGAGCACTCTGGCTCACGAGTTTGGGCACGCACTTCATGGGTTGCTGTCCGATGTGACCTACGAGTCACTGTCAGGGACCAACGTACCCCGGGACTTCGTTGAGTTTCCATCTCAGATCATGGAGAATTGGATGGGTGAACCTGAAGTGCTACGCATGTACGCCAAGCATTACGAGACTGGTGAGCCTATTCCTGACGGATTGATAGAGAGAGTCAAGGCTGCAAGGCAGTTCAACCAGGGTTTCGAGACGGTCGAGTACATGGCTGCTTCGTACCTCGACATGGCCTGGCATACTTTGACTGAACCAGAAGAGAAGGACGCACGGTCCTTCGAGACAGCCGAGATGACGCGCCGTGGATTGATCGAGGAGATCATACCGCGATACCGCAGCACCTACTTCGCTCACATTTTCTCGGGAGGTTACTCGTCGGGCTACTACAGCTATATCTGGGCGGAGGTGTTGGATGCTGATGCCTTCCAAGCTTTCAAGGAGACGAGTCTTTTCGACCAGGAGACTGCGCTCAGGTATCGCGAGAATGTGCTGTCCAAGGGTGGCACGCGCCCGGGCATGGAGTTGTACGAGGCGTTCCGTGGCCGTCAGCCAGCCATCGGCGCGCTGCTGGAAAAGCGCGGGC
>Ga0111155_1027_pt1 | contig 12693 bp, 10 predicted proteins | sample DeeMarSeWOR28_12_FD_80253 | JGI IMG/M metagenome (GOLD analysis project Ga0111155, IMG submission 80253) | Gemmatimonas sp. SG8_17
AGGATAGCCACGCCTTCTCCTGCAACAAGTGGATGGTTCCCAGCCGGCGAACGTCCCGATACACAAACGTCTCCCGCCGGCCGACCTTCATTTCCAGTACGGCGTAGCGCTGCTCTGCTGCCCGGAGGGTCCGATCATAGACTATCAGGGTGCCCGTCATCCGGGGTTGGATGATCAGTCGCAGCCCGTTGCGGAGCAGAAGCACCGCGTGCTTGGCGCGGCGGGACACGTGTTCCACCCGCTGGCCGTCGAGGGAGCTGATGAGGCGTCGTCGGCTGATCCCTCGGAGCACGTCCGTCTTGTGCAGTTGTGGGTTCCTTAGGGTTCTTCCTGTCAGGTATGGGCCGATATCGCGGACAATCGTCTCGACTTCAGGCAGCTCCGGCACGAGCAACCTCACGCCAGGCAATGTCTCGCCGGTACACCTTGCCTTCGAAGTCGACGGCCTGGGCCAGTTCCCGACTGCGCTCAGCGGCCTCTGGCACGTCTGCTCCAAGACCGGTGGCACACAATACTCGGCCTCCGGCTGATAGCAGATTCCCGGACCGGTCGAGGCGCGTGCCGGCGTGGAACAGGAGAGTCTCTTCGGGTAGCTCGACAGGAATCGATATGACCTTGCCGGTGGCCGGAGCGTCGGGGTAGCCCGGCGAGGCCAAAACAGTCGTCACGGCTGCCCTGGTGGGTGCGTCGCTGTCCCGCGTCGGGTGCCACGGGTCCCCTGACGCGATTTGCCACATGTGCTCCAGAAGGCTGCCGTCGGCAGTCGGGAGCACCGCCTGGGCTTCAGGATCACCGAATCGGCAGTTGAACTCCAGGACCTTCGGGTCTCCGGCGGCGGTTATCATGATACCGGCATAGAGTACACCACGGTACGGTGCTCCCAGGTTCGCCAAGTGCCGCAGTACGGGTCTGATGACCTCCCCAGACACCCGCGCAAGCATCTCAGGAGTCGCCGGCGAGACCGGAGTGTATGCTCCCATCCCGCCGGTGTTGGGGCCGGTGTCTCCTTCACCGAGACGCTTGTGGTCCTGGGATGACGGCAGGAGCATGATTTGCTCTCCATCAGTGAGTGCCAGCACCGAGAGTTCTTCACCCTCGAGACATTCCTCAACCAGGACGCGTTCGCCGGCACTGCCGAATTTGCCCGCGAACATCTGGCGGGCTGCTGTCTCGGCCGCTGAGCGAGATTGGCACACTATAGCGCCCTTGCCGGCCGCCAGGCCGGACGCTTTGACCACCAGTGGCTCGGGGTGAGTCTCGATGAAGCTGAGTGCTTGCTGCTCGTCCGTGAAGATCGCGGCTTGAGCTGTGGGTACACCGGCCTGCAGCATGATCTCTTTGGCGAAAGCCTTGGAGCCTTCGATCTTGGCTGCGCTCGCTTTGGGGCCGAACGCTGCGCAGCCGGCCTCGTCCAAGCTGTCAACCAGTCCTGCAGCGAGCGGAGCTTCGGGCCCGATGACGGTGAGATCGATCTTGTGTTCAGCCACTGCCGACACGATGGATGCGTGGTCGGCAGGGTCGAGTGGCAGATTGGTGCCGAGTTGGGCAGTACCCGGATTCCCCGGTGCGCAGAAGATCCGAGCCGATCGAGAGAGGGTCCAGCACAGGGCGTGCTCGCGACCCCCGCTCCCGATCACCAGTACATTCACTTGTCCTTACCTTCCTTGAACGCTTCGGTAAACGCCTGCGCTGCCCGCTTAACGGCATCGGTCACGTCACCCACCGTCTCTCTCGCGCTCTTTGCATAGTGCGCTGCCGCCTCACCTATGTCCTCCGTGACAGATCGCTTCTCCTCCTCTTCGCCCCGGTGAGTGTACTGGCCCTGCACGATCGTATCATAGGCGCCGTCGGTGATCCAGCGCTGTAGCTCCGCAGCGCGTAGCGTGTGAAACGGGTGGGTCAGGCTCAGCGTGTTGAGTACCTTATACACTCGGTCCATCGGCCCACCCATGGTCTCGTACTCCCGGGCCTGCTCCATGAAGGCATCGAGATCGGTTTCCTCGGCCCTGCCTCCACCAGCAAGTTTGAGAAACACGCGCATGGAAGCGACTGGATCCTGCGTAGCTAGCAAACCCGCCCGATCTGACGAAAGCTCCGCCTTGCGTGACCACTCGAGCAAAGCCAACTGAATTGGCAGCAGAGCCAGGCCGGCCAAGAACGGGAGATTGTTGAACCCAAACATCAACAGGATTAGCAGAACGGTACGGTAGAGCGAATGCCCGCTCATCACGTGTCCCAGCTCGTGCCCCAGGATTACGCGCAACTCGTCTTCATTCAACAACTGCAATGCCCCAGAGTTGAGTGTGATGAACGGATGGTCCATGCCCACTGCACCCGCGTTGACGAGCGGCGTTTGGGTTACGTATAGCTCGGGTTGTTCGGGCCAATCCATGGTGACTGTCACCTCGGTCAAGAGGCCGTGCAACTCGGGGAACTGTCTGGGTCCGACCCGAACTGCGTTGGCCTGGAACAGCAACCGGATGCCACGCTCTCCAAAGAAACCGAAGATCCGTTTCACGACTTCGTCAAACCCGGGTATGGCTCTGAGAGTCTGAAGGGCGGCCCTGTCGGCTGGATGCTCCCATGCGGTCGCTGAGATGTCCTTCAGAATCACCCGTGACCGCTCCGATGGAAGATCTCTTTCCTCGCTCATACCTGCCTCCACGTTGTCTTCGAATTGAGCCTGCTCTAGTTCCGTACGCCCTTGATCCCTGCGGGTTTCAGGCCCCTGAGGAGATCGCTCTCAGGGCGCGGTCGAGGTCTTCCATTAGATCCGCGGTGTCCTCAATACCGACTGACAGCCTGATCAGTCCGTCGCTCAGCCCCATCTCCTCGCGCATCGTCTGGGGCACCGATGCGTGGGTCATCGATGCCGGATGACCAATCAGACTTTCCACACCACCCAATGACTCAGCGAGGGCGAAGATCTCCGTGTTCTCGACTACCGTCATAGCCCGTTCCAAGGATCCGAGCTCGAAAGAGATCATCCCACCGAAACCGGTCATCTGTCGGCATGCCAGCTCATATTGGGGGTGGCTGGGTAGGCCCGGGTAGTACACCCGCTGAACCGCCGCGTGTTCCTCTAGCCAGTTGGCGATGGCCCGTCCCGACCTGTCGTGTTGCTGCATGCGGAGGGGAAGTGTCTTCACACCTCGGAGCACCAACCAGCAATCCAAAGGGCCGGGCACCGCTCCAGACGCGTTCTGGATGAATTCGAGACGTTGCGACAAGTCTTCCCGCGTAGTGAGCACTGCACCTCCCACCATGTCACTGTGACCGTTCAGATACTTGGTGGTCGAGTGAATCACGACTTCCGCACCCAGCTCGAGCGGCCGTTGGAAGTATGGTGTGGCAAATGTGTTGTCCACCGCAACCACCAAGCCCCGGTCGCGTGCCAAGTCAGCGACGGCGGTCAAGTCCGTGATGTGCATCATCGGGTTGGTGGGAGTCTCGACGTAGATCATCCTAGTGCTGTGAGTAATGGCAGCCTCTATCTGGGATATGTGGCGCGTATCAACAAACGTGAACTGCACCCCCAGTCCTTGGAACACCTGTGTCATGATTCGGTGGGTACCGCCGTACACGTTGGCGCCACAAATGACGTGTTCTCCAGCCTGCAACAGCTTCAACACGGCGTCGGTCGCGGCCATTCCAGATGCGAATGCGTGTCCGAAGGTAGCGCCTTCGAGTGCGGCGAGATTACGCTCAAGGGCATCACGCGTCGGGTTGCGAGTGCGGGCATACTCAAAGCCCCTATGCTTCCCCAAGCCATCTTGCACGTAGGTCGATGTCTGATATACCGGCGTCATGATCGCACCGGTCGATTCATCCGGTCGCTGGCCTGCATGGATTGCGCGGGTGGCGAACCCGGCATCAAGATGTTCGTCAAAGACGCGTGTCATGGCGCTCCGGAAGGCCGTGTTTCGTGCGGGAACCTAACGCACTCATCAGCTCTACGGCAAGCGATTGTCTTGCAGTCCTGTTACTGGCCGAATAGGTTGGTCGCCATGACCGCTGTGTCAACCAAATGCCTCATTGTCGACGATGAGCCGGAGCTCAGGGATGTCGTGCGTAGGACCCTGGTGGCAGCTGGCTATGATTGCTGCGTCGCTGGCTCCGGAGCTGAGGCCATAGACGCCTTGGAGTCCAACCACGGTGTCACATTGGTCTTCTCTGATATCCGCATGCCGGGAATAGACGGCTTCACTCTGCTGCGCACGATCCGTGAGCGCTGGCCTGAGATCGCCGTCGTGATGGCTACTGGTGTGTCGGAAGTCGAGGTCGCGGTTGCGTGCCTACAGTTGGGTGCGTTGGACTACATAGTGAAGCCGTTTCAGATCGAGGAAATCACCGCACGAGCGGAACAGGCTCTCGACAAGCGGCGCCTCATCCTGGAGAACCGCAGGTACCAGAGTGGGCTGGCCGAGATGGTACAACAGCAGGCGCAGCGAATCGAAGAGCTATTCCTGGAGGGAGTCCAGACGCTGGTTGAGGCACTCGAGGCCAAGGATGCGTATACGCGCGGTCACTCGAGCCGTGTACGCGCCTACGCCGGGAGCGTTGCCAGGATCATGAACTTGAGCGAGAAGGATGTGAGGCTGGTAGAATTGGGAGCAGAACTTCACGACGTAGGAAAGATAGGTGTACGCGAAGCAGTGTTGCTCAAGCCTGAAGCGCTCGAACCGCACGAGTATGCTCATTTGATGGAACACACTGTAATTGGCGCGAACATCCTCGAGCCGCTGTCGAAGCACGCTCCTGAAATACTCGAGGTAGTGCGTTGGCATCACGAACGCCTCGATGGTGGCGGCCAACCCGACGGATTGGTGGGTGATGAGATCCCCGTCCATACGCGGATTGTCACGGTCGCAGATTCCTTTGATGCGATGACATCCGCACGGCCGTACCGACCTGCCCTCGCTGCCGTCGACGCTCTCGAAGAACTCCGCCTGTGCCAAGGAAAGCAGTTTGATGCGGATGTGGTCGGGTCATTCTTGCGAGCCTATCCTGATCCAGAGATGCTTCCCATAAGCACTCCGCACAAGACCCGTCGCACACTGCCAGCAGGCTTAGCAGCCGGTGAAGTCAGAGTATCTTCTTTCTGAGTGTCTTCGACATCTCGAGCTGGTGCACCAACAAACAGCGTATAGCAATCCATGAGCGAAACCCTAATCGTCAGTGTGTCAGGTGTGCGTGGTCTGGTCGGGAAGGACCTCACTCCCGAATTGGTCGCACGCTACGCTGCGGCGTTGGGATTCTTGCTGCGAGGATCCGGGGATGAAATCGTGCTGGCTCGTGATGCTCGTACATCCGGTCCGATGTTCGCGCTGGCCGCCACAGCAGGTCTGCAGTCGGTTGGGATGAATGTCGTTGATTGTGGTTTGATCCCAACTCCAACGGCCCAGCTCGCGGTGGAGCATCACCGCGCTGCCGGTGCCATCGTGATCACCGCGAGTCACAACCCGGTCGAGTGGAACGCGTTGAAGTTCGTTGGACCGGATGGGATGTTCCTGCCGCTGGACATGGCCGGACAGCTGTTCGATCTGGCGCAGTCCGGCGACTTTGCCCGTGCAGGGTGGGACACAGTGGGTGGGATGACCACTGATGGTGATGCGGTGCGGCGGCACATTGAGGGTGTGCTGGGACTTAGCGTGTTGGATGTTGCGAAGATCCGACAACGCGACTTTGTCGTGGCCTTGGACTGCGTGAGGGGGGCCGGCGGGACCATCATGCCGGAGCTCCTGGAACGACTTGGTTGCCGGGTAGTCACCATGGACGTGGAGCCGGACGGCCGCTTCCCTCGCTCTCCCGAACCCATCCCGGCGCACTTAGCGAAGCTCGGCGAACTCGTACACAGCAGCCGCGCCGTGATCGGGATGGCGGTGGATCCGGATGTTGATCGGCTCGCTTTGGTTGACGAGTCAGGTGCACCGATTGGTGAGGACTACACGCTTGCCTTTGCGGTGCGCTCAGTGCTGCAACAGCGTGCTGGACCCGTCGTTACGAACCTCTCCACATCGTTGGTAGTTGATGACGCGGCGAGGGAGTTTGGTGTTCAGGTTGTGCGCGCACCAGTGGGCGAAGCCAACGTGGCCGCGGCAATGAAGAGCGGCGGGGCTGTGATCGGAGGAGAGGGAAACGGCGGTGTGATGTTCCCAGCGTTGCACATCGGACGTGACGCTCCGGTGGCCGCCGCCTTGGTGCTGGATCTGATGGCTCGCACGGGCTTGTCGGTGAGCGAGTTGGTGGCCGCGCAACCAAGATACATCATCGTCAAAGCCAAGGGGCCGCGGGACAGGGATCTTGAACCTGTCTATGGTGACTTGGAGGGCGCATTCCCAGATGCAATTGTGGATCGTCAGGACGGCTTGCGCTTGGCTTGGCCCGACAGCTGGCTGCACGTGCGGCCCTCCGGGACCGAGCCGATCGTGAGGTTCATAGCGGAGGCTCGTACGGGGGCTGCCGCGCAACAGCTGATCGATGCGGCCCGGGTGAGACTTGCGCCCCCGCGGCCACCCGGATGAAGGTCGTCTTGCAGCGCGTCTCCCGCGCTAGCGTACGAGTTGGGCGGCGGGCAGTTGCTGCGATAAACCACGGTTTTCTGGTGCTGGTAGGGTTCACGAACGAGGATGCGGACGCGCAGCTCCAGTGGATGGCTGACAAGATCGTGGGAATCAGACTGTTCGCCGATGAAGAGGGGAAAATGAATCGCGATATCAGGGAAGTCGGAGGCGCGATCTTGGTCGTATCGCAGTTCACGCTGTACGCTGATGCGCGCAAGGGTCGTAGGCCTTCATTCATCGGGGCAGCTCCACCAGAGCAAGCTACGGTGAAGTACCAGCGGTTCGTGCAGGAGCTGGCTGCACGCGGAGTCCAAGTGGCGACTGGTGAGTTCGGAGCCACCATGGATGTGGAACTCGTCAATGATGGCCCGGTGACACTGATTCTCGAACGGTGATAGTCTTAGCTTCCCGCTCGCCGCGCCGTCGCCAGCTATTGGACATGCTGGGTATCAAGCATGTTGTGGACCCGGCGGAGATAGATGAAAGCGTGCAGTCGGGCGAGACTCCAGAGGATGCGGCACTACGTCTCGCCAGAGAGAAAGCCTGTCTCGTTGCGCGGCGTCACCCCGGTGAACATGTGCTGGCAGCCGACACCGTCGTAGTTCTGGACCGACAGATACTAGGCAAGCCCAGCGCACCCGAGGAAGCGCAGCAGATGATAGCTCGGCTCGCGGGACGGCAGCACCTGGTGATTACGGCTGTCGCCTTGGTCAAGGATGCGGCAATTCTCCAGCACCATGATGTGACGCGGGTGTGGTTCAGGGCGCTGGATGAGGAGTTGATCAGTGCATACGTGGCCACCGGAGAACCACTGGACAAGGCCGGCAGCTACGGTGTCCAGGGGTATGGTGCAGTGCTGGTGGAGAGAATCGAAGGGGATTTCTTCAGTGTGATGGGCCTACCGCTGCGACTCGTGATAGACCTGTTGGCGTCTGCTGGAATACCCTACCGTTTCACCCGGTAGACCTGCACTTCCTGTGCCTTGCCCTTGAGCTCGACCGCCTCCAGTTCCTCGACGGCCGGTGGTTGCCTGAGTTCGTCGTAGAATCGCTTGGTCAGAATTATCTCACCGGGTCCAGCCTTGGAGCAGAGGCGTGCTGCGGTGTTGACGGCGTCGCCAATCACAGTGTACTCCAACCGGCGATCGCTCCCGATGTTGCCCGCAAAAACCTCGTAGAAGTCGATGCCGATTCCAATCTCCACCCGTTGCCTACCCTGCGCAGCCCACTTCACGTTCAGCTTGGCCAGTACACTCTGCATTTCAATCGCGGCCTGTATGGCGCGATCGGCATCTCCCTCGCCCGAGATCGGTGCACCCCAGAGAGCCATTATGGCATCGCCCATGAACTTATCGAGAGTCCCGCCGTTCTCGAAGACGATCTCGACCATTTCGGTGAAGTACTCGTTGAGCAGTGTCGCGATATCGTCTGGTCCCATCCGCTCCGACATCGGTGTGAAGCCACGAATGTCGCTGAAAAAGACAACGACTGGCTTTCGAGTGCCGCCAAGCTGAACGGCGCCTTCCTGTGAGGCAATCTGTTCCGCCAGGTTTGGTGCGAAATAGCGTTGGAAGTTGGACAGCACTACCGCCTCGCGCTGGATCTGATCGAGTAGCTGGCCGTTCTCAATTGCGACGGCAGCAATTCCGGAAAACGCGATCAGAAACTCGAGGTCCTCGTCATTGAAGGCCTCAGTTGCTGTCTGACTGTCCACATAGATGAGGCCGAGAACCCTGCTGTCACCACCCTTCTGATTCCGACTGCCCAGCAGCGGAACACACATGGCACTGCGCACACCCTGCATGACGATGGACTTGCCGTGGAAACGGTCGTCGGCAGCGGCATTATCGGTCAGGATTGCCAGCCGCTCACTCACCGCGCGGCGCGCGATCGACTGGGGCACGTGGCGGCTTCCCCCACTGTCGCCGAGTCGATTCTTGGATAGGCGGGGTATGAGTTCTTCATTCACACCTTCAACCATCAGTATGGACACGCGGTCGACATTCATTACTTGGAAGGTGATGTCCACGACCTTCTCGAGCAGTTTGTCCACGTCCTGATGGCGTGACAGCGCTTGGGATATGTCCAACAAGAGAGTGAGCTTGCGGGCTTGGCGCTCCTCCTCTGATTCGCCTTCGACTTTCAACTGCGATCCGGCACTTGGGCGCAGACGGACCTTTTCCACGATGTCGTCAGTGTCGGGAGCCTCGACCTGGCGGACGATGGTAGCCTCTGGTGGCGGTGCGACGAAGGCACCCGAGTCGGGTTTGGGTGGCGGTGCCGGTGGAGCGATCTCCTCTACCTTGAATGCCACCCTCCCAAAGGTGACGATATCACCATCGAGAGCGACGCTCTCGTTCACCTGAGTGCCGTTCACGAAAGTCCCGTTGCTGGAACCGAGGTCTCTGATCTTCAGGCCGTTATCTGTGAGTGACAATTCGGCGTGCTGTCGTGAGACGGTGGGATCGTAGATCGGCAGGTCACTAGTCACGGCACGACCCACGATCACCGACCGACTGCGGGTGAGGTCGATGCTCTTGTCGCCTGTTGTGCTCTGCAGTTTGAAGGATTTCAAGTCACATGCCCTCAGATCGGCTGGAATATATGCCGTGTCGGATACCTTCGCTAAGACCTCGCAGCGAGAGCAAGAGCCCGGAGCACGGCACCCGCCTTGTTCTCCGTCTCCTCGAATTCCCGGGCGGGTACGCTGTCGGCAACGATACCTGCACCCGCCTGCACATGCGCCTTGTTTCCGGTGAGAATGGCTGTGCGAATCGCGATGGCAGTGTCGAGACTGATGCCTCCCCAACCCAGGTAACATACAGCACCTGCGTAGGGCCCGCGCCGGGTTGGCTCCAAGCCGTCGAGAATTTCCATGGCGCGGACTTTGGGCGCTCCCGTGACGGTTCCAGCCGGAAAGCACGCCTTCAAAGCTGCCACGGCATCGACATCCGGCCTCAGTCGTCCGCGCACTTCGCTCACGATGTGTTGCACATGGGAGTATCGCTCGATCACTTGATCTTCTGTCACACGAACAGAGCCGTATTCAGCAACCCGGCCCACGTCGTTGCGACCCAAATCGACTAGCATAGCGTGTTCAGCCAGTTCTTTTTCGTCTGCGAGCAGTTCCTCTGACAAGCGGGCATCTTCCTCAGGTGCCGAACCGCGGGGTCGAGTACCCGCTATGGGTCGCACCGTGATCTCTCCGTCTTCGATTCGAACCAGAACCTCCGGAGAACTCCCGGCAATCGTGAGGTCGTCCAACTGGAGGAAATACAAATACGGTGCTGGGTTCAGGGCGCGCAAGGCTCGGTACACTGTCAGGGGATCGGCGCTGACGGTTATGTCCTGACGCCGCGAGAGGACGGCTTGAAAGACATCGCCGGCAGCTATGTACTCCTGGATGCGGGCCACATCGCGTTCGAAGTCAGCGCGCGAATACGGGCTGTCCGTTGGTAGTGACGCTGTTGGGTCTAGCGACAGGGGCGCCAATTGGGGTGGCTCGATCAGCCTGCCAAGTAGAGTGTCGATGCGCTCCAGTGCAGATTCGTAGTGTCGCCTGAGTTCGGTGTCCGCTGGGTTGGCGGGGACATTTGTGTTAGCCAGCAAGAGTGCCCGCCCGAAGGTGTTGTCTATTACTACCAGAGTATCAACCAACATGAAGAAGGCGTCTGGCAACCCCAGGTCGTCCTCAGGTCCATCTGGCAAGGACTCTATCGTGCGAACGAAATCATAGCCGAGGTACCCGACTGCGCCGCCCGTGAAACGCGGGAGGCCAGGCATCTCAACTGTGCGGTACGAGGTTAGCTGTCGTGCGATGTGCGCCAACGGATCGCTACAAGTCCCAGTAGGTCCCCAGCCCGCCGCTGGCTTCCAGTGGGTTACTTCACCGCGCCGATAGCGCCACGCCTCTCTGGGTTCGGTACCTAGAAAGGTGTAGCGAGCCCAGCGCTCTCCGCCAACCAAAGACTCCAGCAGGAAACCAAAGGGGGGGCGCGCGATGGCAGCATATGCCATGACTGGAGTAAGCGTGTCGACAGCAAATTCACGGACCACGGGCACTAGCCCACCCCGCCGTGCGAACTCCTGGTAACTCTCGAATGTCACAGGTGCAATCATCTAGGAGCTGCGAGGAGGTATTCGCCACTCGACTGGAGCGCGCCAGCCACCGCGTCGTTCCCCGCGGGACCAGAGGCAGGAACGATGCTCCACCGGTCGACGGTGATTTCGAACCAGATGTCCAGGGCCGCAACGTATTCGCTGGCACTTCCGTAGCTCGGGGAAGCCTCCCCTACGGACGCATCCCCGTAGATCCCGAACAGGAAGGTTGCCGTGGGAGAGCGACTTTCGTCGAACAACAAATTGGCCGGACTGAGGGTGAATCCGTATTCCCCGGCCCGCGGCTGGACTGTCACGAGAACCGAGTCGTTGTCGGATAGAGGCTGTCCGTTGAGACTGACCAGGGCCTGCGCCGGGAAGCGCACTTCAACGTAGGGGATGTTGAATCCCCCAGCATGCACCAGCTGTCTTGCAGTCAGCCGGGAGTTGTACACCCAGAAGCTGATCGGGTCAACGTCTGGAGCGCCTGCCTGCTGCGGTAGGATCAGTAATTGTGCGGTCGTCAGCAGCTGGTCTTGCGGTTGGGTCAGATCGGAACACGCTACAGCGAACAGCAGCAGTGCAGCGCTTGCCGCCAGCGCCACACGCCGAGATATTGCGCGACGATGATCGCACAGAGAGTTGTCATCGCGGCGGCCGTTCTGGGGCCCCTCACCCTCCCCGCGCGAGTGACCGCACAAGACTGGAACAGCCCGGCCGTCCTGGCGCTGGTGAACCGATCCATCGAGCGGCGCGCCGCGGCTGTATCTGACAGCGGGCTTAGAGATTACCGCGCTCGGGCCCATGGTTTCGTCTTCTTCTTGGGTCAACTGGGTGAACTCTCAGAGCCGCCACGCTTGATCAAGTCGGACCAACTGGAGCTGGAAGTTTACTGGAAAGCGCCGGGGAGTAGCAAGCAGCGGATCATCGGTTGGCGCGACCGGGCGGATCTACCCACGGACATCCGCTATCATCGAGACCATTTGGGGATCGTGACGAACAACTTCGGTGACCGGATCGGCCTGGGGCACGAGGAAGAGGTTCGCAATGTCCCGCACCCGCTCTCACCGCAGGGAGCGCAGCTGTACGATTTCGCGTTGGCAGACTCGCTGACGATACGCCTGCCACCACGTGCCGTTCGCGTGTACAGCGTGCGGGTGAGGCCCAAGAACGTGGAGGCGATCGGGGTCATTGGGACGCTCTACATCGACGTGGCCGAGGCGGAGTTGGTTCAGATGCGCTTCAACTTCACGCGCAATTCCTACGTCGATGACACGCTGGAAGACATCACGATTCTGCTCGAGAACAGCCTTTGGGAGGGGCGCTATTGGTTGCCACGGCGTCAGGAGCTAGAGATCCGGAGGCGTACATCCTGGCTCGATCTGCCCGCACGGGGGATCATCCGGGGCCGCTGGGAGATAGACAGCTACGAGTTCAACCGCGACCCGCCCGAGGCGACTTTCCTCGGCCCCGAGATCGTGGCGGCACCGAGTACCGAACGCGACAGCTTCCCGTGGCAAGCAACGCTGGACGCAGAGGTACGTGCCGTCAGCGACCCGCAGCTCACGCTCGACCTGGCCGCGATCCGTTCGGAAGTGAAGCGACTGGCCGACGATCACGTACTGACAGGGTTGGCAACGGCTAAGCTCGGCGCGAGGAATATCTCCGATCTGGTGCGATTCAACGGGGTCGAAGGACTCGCACTCGGGTTCGGTGGGATTGCACGGCCCTTGGGTGGGGCAGCTGAGATCGCTGCTTGGGTGTCATATGGGACCAGCGACAAGGAGCTGAAAGGGCGACTTGAATTGCGGCGTCGGCTGGGACGGTTCACGGTTGGCGTTGACCTGATAAGGCAACTGCAGGACATCGCCGAAGAGCCGGCCATCTCGCCCGCTCTGAACTCGATTTTGGCCCAGGAACTGGGCGAGGACTACCGGGATTATCACCTTGAGGAGTCAGCCACGGTAATCGTGGGGTACGAGCTGGGACCCCGCACCACTCTCAGTTGGTCCTTGGGCGCAGAGCATTCGACG
>Ga0111155_1036_pt1 | contig 12365 bp, 9 predicted proteins | sample DeeMarSeWOR28_12_FD_80253 | JGI IMG/M metagenome (GOLD analysis project Ga0111155, IMG submission 80253) | Gemmatimonas sp. SG8_17
TGTGCCCGCCCGCGACGAGTGCGACGGTCTCCTCGTCGTTCATCGCCATGCGCGCGAAGGTCTCACGAACGTCCCGCCCCGAGGCGACCGGGTCCGGGTTGCCGTCCGGGCCTTCCGGGTTCACGTAGATCAGTCCCATCTGCACGGCCGCCAGGGGATTTTCCAGATCCCGATCGCCTGAGTAACGGCTTTTAGGCTTGTCGCTCGTAGCCAGCCATTCATCTTCGGCACCCCAGTAGACGTCTTCTTCCGGCTCCCAAACGTCCCCGCGCCCGCCGCCGAAGCCGAAGGTCTTTAATCCCATCGACTCAAGAGCGCAGTTACCGGCAAGAATCAGGAGATCGGCCCAGGAGATCTTACTGCCGTATTTCTGCTTGATTGGCCAGAGCAGCCGGCGCGCCTTGTCGAGGTTCACGTTGTCCGGCCAACTGTTGAGGGGCGCAAAGCGTTGGGTGCCGGACCCCGCGCCCCCGCGGCCGTCGCCGATGCGGTATGTGCCTGCGCTGTGCCACGCCATCCGGATGAAGAGCCCCCCGTAGTGACCGTAATCGGCCGGCCACCAGTCCTGCGAGTCATTCATCAGCGCATAGAGGTCCTTCTTCAGAGCCTCCAGGTCGAGTTTCTTGAATTCCTCAGCGTAGTTGAATTCCTCGCCCATCGGATTGCTCATGTGAGAGTGCTGATGGAGAATCTTGAGGTTCACCTGGTTCGGCCACCAGTCCCGGTTCGACGTACCACCGCCGGCAGTCGATCCCGTTACCGGGCATTTGCTATCTTCATTCATTATGTTTCCACCTTTCCTTTGCTTCGCTTGCTGCCCCGCGCCTTCTTTGCGCGCCCTCTCATGACTACCTGATAATCCTGCACTTCGAACTCGGCAAGCGCCTTCTCACCGCTCACCTTCAGCGCATCCCACGGTACATCGTAGATGCGACCGGTCTCGCGCTACGTTGGGGTCGAACACAACAGTGCCCTCCCTCAGCAGCTGGGTGCGCAGCAGTCCCTGGTCAACAAGGAGATTCAGTGTGTTGTAAACCGTCGCACGAGATATCGTGGGGCACCCTTTTCGAACCGCCTCCCATACCTCGTCTGCGGATGGGTGCTGTGTTGTCGCAAGCACGTACTCGGCTACCACGACGCGCTGCGGCGTTGGCCGGATCCCGTATTCCCGTAGCTTCGCGTTCGTATCATGCACGGATTTAGACTGCATCTAAATCCACAGATTGTCAAGCTCACAATCTCAGCTGCAATCGGATCGTCTTGTCGAGCGAGGCCACGAGCCACCTCTGCGGAGCGGTGACATCTCCGAGCAGCTCCAGCAGCGTGCTGTCCACGTCATTCTCCGATCGTTGATTCTGGAGGGAGCATTGCAGGGTTCTGCAAACCGTTTGCATACGCTCGCGAATCGGAACATGACATATGTTTCGTGCGCAGACGGTGAGTGGTTGAGCGGCGTACAACTCTCCCCCGATGGCGCCGAGCACAATATCGAGGTTGCCAACGAAGTTCCAGTTGCATGGAAACATCACGTCGATGGCCACGGCCAGCGAGAAATCGGCAGCCTCGCCATTCACGGTATCGTGGATGCGCGTCTGCATGGTCTGCTTCCAGAATTCCTCGTGCTCACGATAGTGCTCGGGGCATTCGGCATCGCCCGGAGGTTCAAAATCAGCGCCACACTCCTCCATGAAAACATACACCGAGTCACCATGGTGCATCGAACGAGGCCAGCCAATGAACTCGCGAATGCGTTCAATCAAGCGTTGAACTTGCCACTCCTTGAGAGCCGAGCGCTCACCGAGCTTGCTCAACAGACAGCTCGCTGATCGGCCCCCTATCTTGATCTCGACGGAAGCGGCCGGTTGGCCGGCACACCAGGCTGAAAGCGCCACACAGGCGTCTCTCCAGTCACGCTCCGCCGGATGGAGCTCACCGGCCGTTCGAGTGCCGAGTCCCTTGGCTGTATCTCCCTCTCCGATCGCCTCGATGATGTTTGTGACCCAGCGCTCGGCCTTGTGATGGCAGAGCTCGAGAGTCGAAATGAGCTTTCTTATGCGCGTGATACTTTCGGGCAGCGGCGAAAGCTCGTCCTCCAGCCGGTCGATTTCTCGCATCTCCTCGTCGGTCTCGACACCACAATTTGCCCAGCATTCCCTGCAGGGTGGTGTGCTCGCAAGGTCAGGGCTCGCTTCAGTCGTCATCGGTATGCTCCTATCACGCGTTCCCACCTCCTACATGATCAGTGACACGGGACTCTATTGTAACGATTTCACCATCCCGGCAGCCACACTTCCGAGTCTCTTTGCAACCCCTCGACGGAGTGGTATCTCCACACGTGCTGAAGTATCGATAGACGAAGGCTCGATGAAGAGGCGTCACATGAACGCAGCCGTGAATATGGCCTCTGTCGGTATGGTGTTGATGGTTCGTCCCGGCGTTCTTGATCAGACGCGTGACGATGGCGCGGTAGCCGATACCCAGCACCTGGCCCGTGACCACCGGGCGTCCTGCGAGGAGATGGCATAGCTGGAATGGCAAGCCTGGCACCAGTTTCTGTGTTAGTTAGCTGTTACAGAGTCCTACATCGATGAGTGTGAAATACAACAAAGGACGACACGAACTTGCCCTTTGTTGAGCGGGAACAGCAGCGGCGTCAGCGGAGGCTCGCGAAACCTCCCAACCTCTGCCGCAGCTGAGTCTGATCGGCCGCTCCCGACACACCGAACACGCCTGATCCCGTGCGTGTGACACCCACCAAGCCGCTGTAGGGAACCTCCCGGAAGAGGACCGTGTGCCCGTTGTGCTCGAAGGACTGCCACCGGTCGGCCAGCGCGTCCCAAACGGTGGATGCGGCCGAGGGAAGCACGACGAACCCTTGCCAGCTATCGCCCTCACTTCCCTCATAGTCTGCGTAGACGCATTCCGTGAGCTCCGCCAAGCCCAGGAGCGACACGGGCTGGTACCCTTCCGAACCGGCCACCTTGCCTGCTTCGGGCAACAGCGAGAACTCCTGAGGCATGACGGTTTCGCCGGGAAGGGAGGCCGCCAGTCCCTGCAACAGTCTACGGCCCTCGGACTCGTCAAGCTCGCCGTCGAAGGCGTTCACCTTCGCGTACGTGCTTCCCTTCACCATGAGAGCCAGGTAAGGGGGCGAGACGGCCGCGATGGTGGCGTCTGCGAGATTCACGCCTCCGCCGGAACTCTCTCTCTTGAACACGCCCACCGCGCTCAATGGAGAGGCCATCTCGTAGAGATCCACGGTGACCGACACGCCCGCCGCCGCCATGTCCGCCGTCGTGCACGTGCGGACCCCGTACTCCACGAAGAGCACAGCGGCGCCGTCGATGTACTCCCACAGAGTCTCGGCGTTGTACACTCGCACCTCCCCGGTCTGCGTCCAGCCCTCCACTGCGGGAAATCCGGACGGTCCTCCGGTGCAGGATGCCGCAAGGGCCGCAGTGGCGAGGACCCTCAGTAGTGCGATCCTGTGTGTGCTGTTGCATCCCATGTTGTCACCTAGGTGAGCGTCAGAAGGTCGTGTACATGGAGCATGTTGGCTTGGATGTTCAGGCCGTAGCGACACGCACCGGTACAAAGCCCCGCGCAGTCCTTGCAGGGTTCCGCACCAGATCCATCGAGGGCCGCGTATTTGGACATGGCATGCCGCTCCTGGCCCTGACCCTCGAAGTAGTACGCGAAGCGCATGATCTTGCTGACCGGGACACCGAACGGACAACTGTCCATGCACTCGACGCAGCCGTGGCGGCAGTACTGGTTCTCCAGTGCGGAGCCGGCCTCCTGGAGCAATTCTTCTGCGGGCGCGGTCAACCGAGTGCCGGAGAGGGCAACGATCTTGTCGATGAAATCGAAGTTCCAGGCGGAAATGCACGCCGTGTGCATGTCCGGGTTCTGCAGTACCCATTGGATGCTGGCCAACTGCAGCGCTTCCTCGTTCTCGATTCCGTAACGCTCGGCGAAGACCTGGGTCCTCGCCACGAACTCGTTCTGTGCATCCGAATAGGTCCGCAGCTCCCGCAGTGCAGCCGCGCGGCTCGATCCGGTCCGCATCATGGCGGTGAGGTATTGCTGGAAGACCTCGCTCAGGTTATCGGGGTCGAACGGCTCGGCCCGGAGCTTGCCAGGGGCGGTCTTCATTGCGGTCGTCCCCACGTTGTTGGCTTTGGCCGCCGCGATGATCCTATCGCCTTCGGAGTGGTTCAAGAAGTTGTATACAAAGAGCAACACGTCGAACCGGCCGTCTTCAACCGCCGCACAGAGGACGTCGGCCATGCCCGTCTGATCGGTCGCCTCGGACCCGTGGTAGGTGACCCCGGTAAACCTCACCCTTCCCTCCGCCTTGAGCTGGTCCATGGCGGCATGGTACCCCGGAGCGTTCAGCCAATCCACCGTGCTGACGCTGCCCATCAGATAAGCGTCGATGTAATCGGTGCCGAGCCGCTCCAGGCTCCGGCGGGCCCGCGTGAGCACCGCTTCTTTTTCCTCCCGGGGCCTGATGTCGGCATTCGTGGCGATGAAGATCTTATCCCGCTCGAAATACTGCAGCGCCCCGCGGATGGCACGATCGGCGCCGCCATTTTCATAGTACTCCGACGTGTCGATGTAATTGATCCCTTTGTCGCAGGCATACCGAACCACATTGGGTTCTCGCAGGAAGCTCCCGCCAAGGCTGATGTCGGACACCCTGAAACCGGTACGCCCGAGGGTCCGGTAACTTTGAATGCGGCCAGCTTGACTCGGTTGGACAGGAAAGAGGGACGATGCTCCGGAGGACTCCGAGCGGACCGTGCTCTCCGGGATCGGGGCACGACCCAACACCACCCCTCCCGCTAGCGCCGCACCGCCCGACTTGACGAAATCCCTTCGATTGATCCGACTCCGATCACGGTCGACCCGAATCCTTTTCTTCATGGCACGGCTCCTGGGTATGGTCGAGTATCTCCTCCGAAACCACAGGCAAGAGAACCAAAGGAGCTGTTTCCTCTCCCTGCCTGCAAACGCCCGAGTTAGCCAATGATTACACCTTCAAGTATATCACAGAAATCGCAGCCCAGGGGCAGGTCTTCGTGCTCTATGACGAAACGATCCGCGCCGATCGGATAGTCGAAATCTGGCAAAGGCGCACTAACCGGGCAGAGCGCGCGTCGTCTGGCCGTCATCGAGGCGGCCCCGAGCGGACTCGGCAGCGATCTCGGCGATGCGATCGCTGAGCTGCTCCAAATCGCTGCGCTTCTTCCGCGACACCGCGCGGAAGATCGACCGCGAGAGCGCATACATCCCGCCGAACCACACCGCTGAGAGCAGCCCGGACTCGAGGCCGTAGCCCAGCCAACCGAGGCCGATGCCCAGGATCGTGGCGACCCCACCGACGCCCCCACCGACCAGGATGCTGCTATGGAGGCTGACGGCCAGTTCACCGAGCCGTTCCTGGATGTGGATGCGCGTCTGTCCGCCCCGCGACGTGACGCGCACCTGCACCGCACGCCTCTTTCCTAGGACGGGCTTCACCGTTCTCCAGGTGAGCGACCGCCCGAGCGTGTCGACCTGTCCCTCCGTCGCGAGCGTCGCCTGTACTTCGTCGACGATTTCATCGTATACGGACTCAGTCACTTCGCCGTCCACTGCGCCTTCCCACTCGATCACCGTCGGACTGCCGAGCCAAAAGGCACCCGGGCCGGACTCGGCGCGCGGCTGGACCGTTTCCCGAGACTCCAGTTTGCGTGCCGCTCGCTGGACACGCTCCGGCGAGATACCGACGTCGTTCGCGATCTGCTGAACAGTGCCAAGCGACATCCCCTCTTCGGTGGGGTGCGCCAACTGCTCGTCGGCCGCTTGCCTTACGATCTCCTCCACTTCGCTGTCACTGTAGCGCCGAACCGCGCCCTCCTCGGCGCGGAGGGCAAGCAGGAACGTTGCCACGGTTTCGAAACGATCGCGCGTGCGGATGGTGAGTGCGCGCACCAACGCCCGTTCGATTGATCCACCGATTTCCCGGATGCGCGCATGGTGCCGTTCAGGCAACTCGGTGAACTTGCCAAGCTTGAGGGATTCATCCGTCTGCCACATGCCCGGGGGCTCGCCTACGAGCATCTCGTATAGCACGCAGCCCAAACTGTACACGTCGCTCCGGGCGTCGAGATCACGGTCGCCCGCCGCCTGTTCGGGGCTCATGTATCCTGGGGTGCCGAGGGCGAAGCCAGTCTGAGTGAGGTTCGCACCGCCGGCCGTGCTCACGGCCCGCGCGATGCCGAAGTCCGCGACCATGGGATGGCCTGCGGAGAACAAGATGTTCTCCGGCTTGATGTCGCGGTGCAGGATGCCTTGCCGATGGGCGTAACTCAACGCGTCTCCCACGTCCCCCACGATGCCGAGAGCCGCCGCCGTGTCGATGCGTGTCTCGCGGAGCAGGCGCGTACGCAGCGATTCGCCGTCGATGAACGGCATGACGTAGTACAGGAATCCGGCAGCCTGCCCCGAATCATGTAGCGGGATGATGTGTGGATGCGTCAGGCGAGCCGCGATCTCGATTTCCTTGAGGAACCGTTCCGCCCCCAACGACGCGGCGAGTTCCGGCTTGAGCACCTTGATGGCGACGTAGCGGTTGTGCCGCACATCCAGGGCGAGGTGTACGGTGGCCATGCCACCCGCACCGATTTCCCGCTCGACCACGTAGCGGTCGCGGATAGCGTCGGTGAATGCGGTAGGAAAGTCGGGCATCCACACAACATACGTGCGGAGCTGCTCGACCGTCACCTCCGCTGCGGGGACCCGCGCGGTCGCGAACTACCGATTCAGACGTGCCTGCTGTGCGTCGTACTTGTCCGGACCGCGGTGGGAGAAGCCAAGCCCCATGCCAAACGCTCGAGCGACTAGTCCCACACGCGGACGAAATTCCCTGTCGAGTGAGAACAAGAGGCCCATATTGCCAAATGCGCCGGGGAGAACGCCCGGATAGACGTTTAGGGCGACCCACCGCTCGGGTCCCCACTCCAGGGAAGCGAGAAGCGAACCGTTCCGATCGTAGAAAATGCCTGCACCGACGCCAAAAGTGACGGATTCTTCAAGCGTGTTCGCATCGACAATCTTATTAATGGTCTCCCCGCCAACAGCGATAGAAAACGCATCGGTCTCACCGTGAGCAAACGAGAGGCCCAGCCAAGATCCCAAGCCAAGGCGCCATAGGAAGTCCACCTTGTCGACAAAAGGCAAACCGAACTTGAACGTCATGTAGTCGCTCACATTGTAGACCTCTCCGTTGGGTGTAAAAACCGGTTGGAGAGACCAATCCATGATTCTTCCTTTCCCGACCCAATTGCGCACCCCTGGTATGCTGAAGACGAGAATACCGCCGAGGTCAAAGATGATGAGGTCGGCGAAGGCCGCGGATCCCGCATTGCCGTACCCCGTTTCGGCCATCTCGGTGATGTACGCCGCGGCGAACACCGTGGCGCCGGCCCAGAGTTTCGGCACCGGCCAGGCGTGGTCCGCAAACCATCCTTCCGTCCTGACGTAGGTGACGCCGCCCTGGAAGAAATGCAGTGTGTAGTTGGGCATCCAAGCGGAGCGCCACTTGCGCCACCGAAGCGGGAGCACCTCGTTTTTCACGAACGGCCACAACCCGGTACGGTCAATCGCCTCGCCAGGGTGGGTGATAGACCGCCAGACGCTGCGAGCGGATTGTCTGTACGGGAACTTCACGAGTGACGGAGAGAATTGCTCGAGGCGCCACACGTCGAGGCCACGGTTCACCAGCATGGACAATGGATTGAAGTTCGCAAGGCTCCCGTAGGGCTGCCGTCGATATGCCGGCGGCAGGCGATCGCTCGGCCGGCTCTTGGCCCTTGCAGAATTGGACGTATCTGCTGCGATGCTGTCGGGCTCGGTCGCCTGGGCTAGCGTTGCCGTCTGTGCGGCAAGATCTCGAGACAGGGAGGTCGCCAGGAGACACACGATAACCCCGGGCACGCCGCGCGAACTGACGTACGCCGCAGGCGTTCGATTCCGCTGTCTTGATGACCTGAGTCGACCACTGATCAACGCAAGACTCCGTGTCGGCCGCCGGAAGGAAGGTAAGGGCTGCTGCTTGTTCGTTGCAACGGAGTGATCGACCTGACGCTTTAGGAAACACTGAGTGGAAGCTTGTCGGCAGTCCGGGGTTCGCGAGCGTGCGCTCGCTTCACCTCGATCGCGTGGGCGATCTCGGCTCACCTCCGCAGACCGAATCTCCGTAGGGGCGCGTGCCTCGCAGATCACTCACTTGGCAAACCTTAGTTGTTCCCCTCGCTACTTCTTTATAGTGAACGGCACAGTATAGACCCGATCCGGAACGAGTAGCTCAGCGAGACCGCAGGTAGACCGACAGTGCGCGATATTGTCATCACGATTCGGAAGAACGGCAATCGACACTGTGCGCGGCATGCCTGTACACAATTGGAGGCATCACATCTGAGGGAGTCAACTCACCAGTGGCTCTTGATCGTCGCAGTAATGGCCGCGTCTTTTGGGATGGCCGCATGTTCCCAGGCTCCGCGCGCGAGTGCCGATGATGCGGGTGAGTCAGCCGCGCCGGTCGAGGGAGCCAGTGACGCTGTGAGATCCGAGGCGGCCAGTGAACATGCGAGTTCCGAGGGAGCCGGCGAACATGCCAGTGCCGAGCGTGTTGGTGAGCATGTTGAGGGCGGCGAGCATGGTGAGCACGGATCGGTAGGTGAAGGAGAGGAATCGGGTGCGTACATCGGGCTCTGGGATACCTGGGATGCGGCGCGTAACGGAGCGCGGCTCGTGCTGGTTACTTGTGAATCTTGTCACAGATTCGCTACTCGCTTTTGCGGTGCCGCCCCTGTATAGTTGTGCCGCTGCGGACCACTGGCGCTCCGCGATCGAATGGCACCCCGGACCGCCTCAAAGCGGCCGTCCAACGGCGTGGGCCGGGTGACCTCACATCGCCTCGGAAGATGGCGCTCCCCGCGGTCTGCGAAGATCCCTTTGGGACACGGAGTGAGTGAATGTTGCGAACGTTGGGACTGCTCGTTGTGTGCAGTGCGATGGCACTGTCTAATGCGCTTGCGCAGCAAGTGAGCTTCGCAGCGCTCGGCGACGAAGCCGTGCAAAGAGTGCAGGAGTATCTCAGGGTAAATACGATCAATCCGCCGGGTAACGAGTCTCGGGCAGTGGAGTTCTTTGCCGCCATATTCGAGGCGGAGGGGATTCCCTACGGAACCGCCGAGTCGGCGCCGGGGCGGGGGAACATCTGGGCGATTCTCGAGGGCGGAGACGAGCCCGCCCTGGTCCTGCTCCACCACACCGACGTAGTCCCGGCTGACGAACAGTATTGGGATATGTCCCCGTTGTCCGGTGCGATCGAGGACGACCACATCTACGGTCGTGGTGCACTGGATACAAAGACCCTCGGGATCTTTCACCTGCAGACGTTCCTGGCGCTGCATCGCGCCAAGGTGCCGCTCAATCGCGACGTAATCTTCATGGCCACTGCCGACGAAGAAGCCGGCGGGTTTTTCGGTGCGGGATGGTTGGTCGAGAATCGGCCAGAGCTGTTTGAGAATGTCGGTTGGTTGCTCAACGAGGGGGGCGGTGGAAGCGTCGCTGGCGATTTCATGCAATTCGGTATTGAGGTAACCCAGAAGGTGCCGATCTGGTTGCAGATCACGGCCACCGGAACGCCCGGCCACGGATCGTCTCCGCGCGTGATGTCGTCGGTCAATCGACTGATACGGGCACTGTACAACATTCAGAACCACAACTTCGAACCACGCATCGTTTCCGCCGTGGACACGTATTTCAAAGGCTTGGCCGACCGTGCGCCCGAGCCTTGGCGGAGTCGCTACGCGAACATGGCGGAAACGGTGCAGGACCCCGAGGCACTACTCGAGCTCCAGATCGAAAACCAGGGTCTGCATGCGCTGACACGAAACACCTGTTCGATCACGATGCTGGAAGGCAGCAACAAGATCAATGTGGTTCCGCCCGAAGTGTCCGCACAGATCGACTGTCGGATGCTGCCCGACCAAGATCCCGCTTTGTTCGTGACCGAGTTGCGGAGAGTCATCAATGATCCTGCAGTGGACATCGATGTGTTGATGGCTTTTGCTCCCGCCGTGTCGCCGACGGACACGGATCTCTACACAGCGATGACCACGGTCGCACAGCGACATTTCCCGGGCGTATCGGTCATTCCCAGCGTTTCGACGGGATTCACGGACAGCCACTTCTTCCGTGAGATCGGAATCACCAGTTACGGCTTCAGTCCCTCCATGGTCCCCGTGGCGGATAGCCCCGGAGTGCATGGCAACAACGAGCGCATCTCGGTTGAAAATGTGCGGCGCGGCACGCAGATGATGTATGAGATCGTGGAGTCGGTGGTGCGGGGGATTGTACCCTAGCCAATCGCACTGGATGCGCCCGTCGTCTAGCCCGCGCTAGTGTTGGCGCGCTGCCCGCATTGCGGTCGCTCGACCTGGCCTGCATCCTTGATTGTTGTCTTTGCGATCTACCCAACAGTGGTCTCCCGACGCAGGAGTGAATGATGGAAGAGCACGGACGAACCGCAGGCCGGCACGGGCTCGACGCCAACGGCATCCGACATGCGAACGTGATCTGGTGGAATCTCTCGACCCCGGTCCTGTACGAGCATGCGGTTCAACGACACGAAGGGCACACGGCACACCGCGGACCTTTCGTTGTCCGCACGGGCCAATACACCGGTCGATCCCCCAAAGACCGCTACATCGTGCGCGAGCCGTCGAGTGAACAGGCCATCTGGTGGGGCAAGGTCAATCTCCCCTTTGAACCAGCTCGGTTCGACTCATTGCATGCCCGTCTGCGGGCCTATTACCAGGGCAAGGACCTCTACGTCCAGGACTGCTACGTCGGGACAGACCCGGACTACCGTATACCCATCCGGGTAGTGAACGAAACCGCGTGGCACAACATGTTCGCGCGGAACATGTTCGTGAAGGAAACCGACCCCGAAAAGCTCACCAACCACGATCCGCAATTCACGGTGATCCATGCGCCTGGTTTCAGTGCGAGTCCCGAGGAAGACGGCACCAACTCGGAGGCCTTCATTCTGCTGCACTTTGGGCGCAAAGAAGTGATCATCGGCGGTACGGCATACGCCGGCGAGATCAAGAAATCGATGTTCACCGTGATGAACTACTTCCTGCCGCCCAAGGGTGTGCTCTCCATGCACTGCTCGGCGAATTACGGGAAGGACGAGGATGACGTCGCTCTGTTCTTCGGGCTTTCGGGCACCGGCAAGACGACGCTCTCGGCGGACCCGAACCGGACGCTGATTGGAGATGACGAGCATGGCTGGAGCGAGAACGGCGTGTTCAACTTCGAGGGTGGCTGCTACGCGAAAGTAATCCGGCTCTCTCCCGAGGGGGAGCCCGAGATCTACGCGACGACTCGACGGTTTGGCACCATCCTCGAAAACGTGGCATTCCACCCCGAAAGCCGACGGGTGGACCTCGACAGCGATGCGTTTACCGAGAACACCAGGGCATCATACCCCATCTCGCACATCCCGAACGCCACGCTCACGGGACGAGCCGGCCACCCCAAGACCGTCATCATGTTGACGGCGGACGCATTCGGTGTGCTGCCACCGATCGCGCGCCTCAATCCTGAACAGGCGATGTACCACTTCCTGTCGGGTTACACCGCCAAGGTCGCGGGCACGGAGCGTGGTGTGACGGAGCCGCAAGCTGCCTTCAGCGCGTGTTTTGGAGCGCCGTTCATGGCACTCAATCCGGTGATCTACGCCGACCTACTGGGCGAGAAGATCGCCAAGCACGATGTGAAGGTCTGGCTGGTCAATACAGGATGGAGCGGAGGTCCCTACGGAGTCGGCTCGCGCGTCAAGCTCGAGTACACGCGGGCAATGGTCACAGCGGCGCTCGGGGGTGCGCTGGATGATGTCCCGATGCGGATAGGCAAGATCTTCGGCCTGGCAGTGCCAGAGAAGTGCCCAGGCGTGCCCGACGACGTGCTCTACCCCCGGGCGACCTGGGCGGACACTGCTGCGTACGACGCCCAGACGAAGAAACTGGCCGGGATGTTCGCCGAGAACTTCGAGCAGTTCACTGCACACGTCCCAGAGACTGTCAGGGCGGCGGGCCCGAAGGCATGAGGGATCGAATGTCCCGGACCACGTCGGGTGCTCACTCAGGGAGGCGTCGAAAGACTGTTACGACCGAGCCGATCCCGGAGCGGCCGTTGCTTCGTGCAATTCTGAGGCGGTACCTACCCCCTTTGGGGGTAGGTGTCAACGATTGCTATTCGAGAGGCGGCTGAGGGCCGGGAACAATCCCGTAGAGATCTGGATC
>Ga0111155_1031_pt1 | contig 12330 bp, 12 predicted proteins | sample DeeMarSeWOR28_12_FD_80253 | JGI IMG/M metagenome (GOLD analysis project Ga0111155, IMG submission 80253) | Gemmatimonas sp. SG8_17
CTCCTCTCTGCCCCGGCGGCAAACACGTCAATCAGCGGTCTCACGTCGCGACAACTCGAAATCCAGCAGGGAGTGGAACAGCATCTCGCCAACAAGGTGGAGCAACTGCTGACGACCGTGGTCGGGAATGGACGAGCCAGGGCCCAAGTGGCCGCGCAGCTGAACTTCGAGCAAGTCGATCGGACTATCGAGTCGTTCGATCCCGAGGGTCAGGTCGTCGAGACCGAGCAGCGCAGTGAGACCGGGACAGGTGCTGCCACGGACGCCGGCTCTCAGACGGTCATCAGCAACTCCTACCTCAACTCTCGCCGAATGGAACGGATTGTGGGCGCGGTTGGAGGCGTCACACGGTTGACGGTAGCGGTTCTGGTAGACGAACGGGCGCTCCAGTCGAGTGATCTCGCCCAAGGTGGCGTGGACAACCGGCTCGCCAGCATCGAAGCGATGGTACGAGATGCTATCGGTATCGATGAGACTCGCAACGATCGCCTCACGGTAACAGCGATTCCTTTCGAGCCCGTAACCGTTACCGACGATCCTCTCGTCGGAACCATGGTACCGCCCAGTGGGCCGACCAGATTGCTGGAGATCGCCCAACAGCTCAGTCGTCCTCTGATAGCCCTGACAGCGATCGTCGCATTGCTATTACTGGCCTGGCGCGTACTACGCACTGTCCCAGCGTTGCCTCGGGCTGGTGAAGCCACTCAGGAATCGCTGACAGGGGGTGGTGCCGGACGTCCGGATCTCGAGCCCGGCGCCGAACCTAGTCCAGCAGCACTCATTCAACGGCGGCTCCAGACGGTGGCCGCTGATCGGCCAGAACTGACCGCCCAGGTTGTGCGGACCTGGCTCACCGAATCGCGATGACCGACTCGAGCGGCAAGGGACCCGCCGCGCACACTGCGCTCAGTGGCGCTCAGAAGAGCGCTGTTCTGTGCATGGCGTTAGGAGCCGAGCGAGCAGCACGGATACTTCAGGCGCTGTCACCAGAAGAAGTTGAACTCGTCACACGAGAAATCGCGGCGACCCGTACTGTCAAGCCAGCGATCGTCGAGTCGGTGATCGGTGAATTCCAGGACGTCTCGCTCGCGGTCGAATCTGTTGCCGGCGGCGGCATTGAGTACGCACGCCAGATCCTGGAACACACGTTCGGCGGCGCGCGTGCCAAGAGCATCGTCGAGCGAATCGAAGAGCAGTTGACCAGCACAGGACTCACGCGTTTCAAAGAAGCAGCGCCAGAAGTGCTAACCAACGTACTGCGAGGTGAACACCCGCAGACTATCGCTCTCGTTTTGGCCCATCTGGATGTGAAGCAGACTCTCGGTGTCCTCGATGCGATGGATCCGGCCGTGGCCGCCGACGTTCTGTTTCGAGTGGCCAAGATGGAGAAGGTGTCACCCGAGATGGTGTCCGCAGTCGAGGCCTGCCTTGCCAATAAGGGTGACGTGACACTCTCGCAGGAAATGACGCTCACAGGCGGGCCTGCCGCAGTGGCGAAGGTGCTCAACCAGGCAGATCAAGCCCTGGAGAATTCACTGCTAGGAGAGATTGCCACGCGGAGCACCGAACTCGCCGATCAGATCCGCCAGCTCATGTTCGTGTTCGAGGACTTGCTGCTGCTCGACGACCGCAGCATGCAACGACTGTTGCGAGAGGTTGACGGCAAGGAACTGGCGCTGGCACTCAAAGCAGCCAGCGATGACCTGAGACACCACATCCTCAAGAACATGTCCGAGCGAGCCGCGTCCGCTCTCGAGGAAGAGATGGAATTCCTGGGTCCCGTCCGGGCCCGCGAAGTCGAGGCGGCCCACACCCGGATCATCGAGACCGTGCGAAGGCTGGAGGATGCGGGGGATGTGATCATCCGGGGCCGCGGTGGAGACGACGATGTCATCGTCTGATTTCCGCCCGGTCTGGCCTGTTAGGGTGAAACGGGACCTGCAAGACCTGCCGCTCCCGAACATTCCCGGCACCAGCTCCCCTTCGGGCCAGTCGGCGGAGGGGCACCTGCAGCTAAAGGATTTCGCGGTCGAGCCTGCCGGTCAGCCACCTTCGTCGGAGAACCGCGCCGCGGACACAACCGACCTCATCCAGCATTCCTACCAACGCGGCTTCAGCGACGGGCTGGACCAAGGGATAGCTCAGACATATGAGAAGATCGCTACTGGCCTCGAAGCCCTAGCCGGGCTGATGCAGTCACTCGAACAGACCCGCGCCGATTTCACCCGCGACCTGGAACAGAGTCTGTACGCTCTGGCAATCGCCATTGCGCGACATCTGATGCAGCGAGAAGTGAGGACCGATCCCACTATTGTGCGCGAACTAGTCCAGCAGGCTTTGGCCCTGGTACCCCATGACATGACACTCGAGGTAAGGCTGAACCCCGAGGATCTCGAGGCCTTACACGACCAACTGGATCAAGTCGGCATCAGCGGTCGCCCGCTCCACATCCAGTGGCTCGCCGACTCTACACTGGAGCGTGGCGGTTTCCTCCTCGAAACACCTCTGCGCGTGGTAGATGGCCGGCCCGACGATGCCCTCCGCGCCCTATACGATCGCTTGAGTCATGAGTAGCTCGACCGTCATCCCCGATCTGGCAGATCTACTGCCCAAGATCCAAGCCCAGCCACCGTTCGCGGTGCACGGACGAGTCACGCGGGTAATCGGCCAAGTGGTGGAGGTCTCGTCTTTGGAAGTCGCGGTGGGTGAAGTCTGTCGGATCGAGCCCGACGATCACCACGGGGTCCTCGCCCAAGTGGTGGGCTTCCACGAACGCGGCGTGCTGTTGATGCCGTTGGGAGATCCCACTGGGATCCGCCCGGGCGCTCTCGTAGTCCGCCTGGCTCGGGCGCTCTATGCGGAGACTGGGGAAGGTCTGATCGGTCGAACCTTGGATGGGCTCGGGAGACCGATCGATGGCGCTGGGCCCGTGGGAGCTACGCGACGCCGGCCGCTGACTGCCGCCCCGCCTAATCCACTCGAGCGAACTCAAATAGAGAACCCGCTCGGTACTGGTGTACGCGCCATCGATGGTCTGATCACCTTGGGTAAGGGACAGCGGATCGGGATAATGGCCGGTAGCGGGGTGGGCAAGAGCGTCCTACTAGGGATGATCGCCCGACAAACGACAGCCGATGTGAACGTAATCGCATTGCTAGGCGAGAGGGGTCGGGAAGTGCGGCACTTCATCGAACGTGATCTGGGTCCCGACGGTCTCAGGCGATCGGTGGTGGTGGCTGCAACCAGTGATCAGAGCGCGGTGGTCCGTGCCACGGGCGCACTCGTGGCAACTGCGATAGCTGAGTACTTCCGGGACACGGGACGGAACGTGTTGCTCATGATGGATTCTGTGACCAGGGTGGCCATGGCGTGGCGCGAGGTGGGTCTGGCGGTCGGAGAACCACCCACGACGAAGGGTTATCCGCCGTCGGTCTTCGCCCATCTGCCCCGCCTGCTGGAACGTGCCGGCACGGGCGCGCAAGGCACTATCACGGGACTCTATACCGTGTTGGTCGAAGGGGACGATTTCAACGAGCCGATCGCTGACGCCACGCGCTCTATCCTCGATGGCCACATCGTACTGGCTCGCAGTCTCGCGAGCGCAAAGCACTTCCCGGCGATCGACGTGTTGGACAGTGTGAGTCGTGTGCGTGACGAGGTGATCGACCGAGAACTGCGCGACGCTGCGAACACGATCTTGCAGCACGAGGCCGCATACCGCTCCCATGAGGACCTGATCTCGGTAGGAGCCTACAAGCCCGGTGCCAATCCCACCGTGGACATAGCGATTGCCATACGGCCTCAAGTGCTCGCCTTCCTACGCCAGCAAGCGGAAGAACCTTCCAGTCTGGCGGATGTCCGCGATTCGTTACTTCGCATCACCGGACAGATCTCAGCAATTCAACAAGGATCCCAGTCATGAGCTCATTCGTATTCCGCCTCGACCGCTTTCTGCGACTGCGGGTCCACGCCGAGCGCAAGCGTGCCGAGGAGTTGGGCGTTGCCGTTCGAGAAGAAGAGATATCGAAGCTGGAAGCCGAGGCAGAGGCCAAACGACTCGAGGCCATCGTGGGACAGCCGCCCATCGAGCCCGGATCGGTCGCCACCGCCGGCGCGCTCCAGAACCGCGATCTCATACTTGATGCAGCAGTACAGCAAGCGGATAGAGCGATGGACTGTCACCAAGACAAGAAGAAGGCCGCAGAGCTGCAGCGCGAGCTGTGGGGCAAGGCGCGCGTCGAGCGCAGGATGATAGAAAGACTGCGGGAGAGGCGTGAGAGTGCCTGGGCTACTAACGCAGCTCGTGCCGAACAACGCGAAATGGACGAGACCGCGGCGAGAGTTCGTGCCAACGGAGGACAGCACTAATGAAGGGGCTTGTCGCAGGAGCAATTGTGTTCGCGCTGAGTTCAGCGGCGGCTGCCGGTTTCGTGGCGATGAAGTCAGCGGACACGCCACATCCCGTGCAGCAACGCCCGGACTCGACAGTTGAGGCGCTACCAGGACGGGCAGAGAGCCCGGTCGATACTGCACTCCAGATCGCACACTCGGCTGTGGACAGCTCCGTACCTACAGACACGGTGATACCAACTGATGGGAATCCACCGGAACACAGCAACATTTCAGCAGGACAGCAAGACTCGAGTGCAATCCAAACCTCGCCGGTAGCGTGTCCGCCAGTGGCGGCCGCGGCACCACCCGTCGATTCCTCTAAGGCTGCCGAACAACAGACTCAGGCGTATCGACAGGTGGCACGCATCATCTCGAATATGAGAGACCGCGATGTCGCAGCCATGCTTGCGCATGTCAGAGACGAAGATGTGGAGGTGATTCTGCGCAACGTCACGGCGAGGGAAGCTGCCAGAATACTCGGTCAGCTGTCCGGCGAGCGTGCGGCCATCCTGAGCCAGCGCCTGCTCGCAACCACACCCACCGAAGGGGGAACACACTGATGAACCCGATTGCGATGGTGATCGGTGGCCCATCTCCCAGTGGACAGACTGAACAGGTCATGCCGCTGGAACAGAGCTGTGAGGACGCCTTCCACACTGCAATGCTGTTGGCGTTCCTCGCACCTGCTGGGACCGGCGTTGTGCCCGTTGCCGCTCCAAGCGGAAATGTCGAGGTCGCGGATATCGCTGGCGATGCCAGCGAACAGACTGCGAACAAGGAATCTGCCCGGAGCCAAGCAGGATCGAACACCCCAGTTGCACAGGGCGACTCCCAAGTCGTCGCCCGGCCGAGGATTCCGGCGGTCCCGGCAACCGCCCAGGCGACCGGTCACAGCCTGCTCGAGGCAAGATCGGCGGTACCTTCGGCGGCTCCGCATTGTGGCTCCCAGGCAGACTGCGAAGCAACGACTCCGGCCGAGCAACAACCCGATGCGACCGAGCAGCCCCTGCGACAGCGAGGCCCTTCAGGTACCGAGGCCGATCCGCGCAGTAATGCTGCAGCCCGAGCAGAGGTTGATCCACGCGCCGTAGCTCGCGGCCCTGTTGAAATCGGCCCACACGCTCCAGTACACGCTCGCGCGGATGCCAACCCGGGCCCTGCCGCTCAGGCTCCCCCTGTTATCGCGTCGCAAGCGACCGAAGTCGCTGGCAACCGAAGGGCATTCGAAGTCCGCCCTACCGCGGCTGACCATATGAGCCCTCCAGCTGAACGGCCGGCAGCGCCCGCCGAGTCCCTTTACAGAGCGCCAGGACTGAACACACAACAGGCCGCACCTCCACGAACGCTCCAAACAGGAGTGTTCGAGTCAGTCACCCCCCCGTTGGGAGGGTGGCAGCAGCTGCAGCCGGAGCCGCCACCTTCTGGTCGTGCCCCTGCGCACACCGCACCCAGTGGAGAGCAACCCGCCTTCCCGTCACAACTGCCGTCGGAGGTCACCATCGAAAGCGTGCGAGCAACAGGGCAGCACGATGCTGCTGCTATGGCTACAGAAACCCGCGCCGACAACGCGCCCAGCCGAATGGCAGACTGGCTGCCGGAGAGGTCGCGACTAGAGACCCTCGAAATCTCGAAGCCAACCGGTTCCAGTCCGCCATTCGGCACTAGATCAGCTGAAGCTACAGATACTCCGGGTCGCCAATACCCCAACCATGCGCTCCCCGGCCCAAGACGCATGACACACCAGACCGCGCCAACAGCACATCCGTCTCGTCACCAGGCGATGCGGGATCTGGCGACAGACAAAGAAGTGCCACTGGGGCAGGAGAAGCGGATCGATACCGGCAGTAGGGACAGACACCCCGTGACCGTTCCCGCTGAGGGCCCGGTGACTTCGGTAGGCGCCCGCTACGCAGGCGTCATCGACCGATCAGTGTCCCATGTCGTTCCGAGCGGCACTCAGAAGTCGGGACAGCCTGCGTCACCCATCCGCCCTGTCGAACTCGCAGCGATGCCGAAGCCGGAGGACCGTGTGACGCTGAAGTTCACTGACGACAGCGGCGTGGATGGCCGTGTTCGTGTCGCGGTCCGAGGACAAGACGTGCGAGCGACCATCGTCTCCGGTGATCCCGCCATCGCTGAGCGGCTTGAGACCAGGCTCGGTGAGCTACATCGCGCCCTGGATCAACACGGATTCCGTGATGCGCAACTCAACGTCCAACACGTGCGGCGGACGGAAGATGCCGCTGGTATCCTGACGGCAGCGCCAGCGCGCCCAGCGACGGACAGCTCACCCGGCGCTCCGGGGTCGCGTGGAATGGACGAACAGGGTAGCCGAGGCCGGCACCCCGAGGACACCCGCGACCAGCAGAGTCGCAACAACGGACGCTCACAGCACCGCTCCCGAGAGCGCGGAAACAGGTAGGGCCATCATGACTGCACCCATCAATGGACTGGGGACCGTCGTCACCAGCGCAACCGAGGCGAAGAAGACTGACTTGGGAAGAGAGGATTTCCTGACGTTGCTAGTAGCCCAACTCCGCAACCAGGATCCGCTCAGCCCACTCGAGCCACATGAATTCGCCGCCCAGCTTGCCCAATTCACCAGCGTGGAGCAGTTGACCACCCTGAATGCAGCAGTTGTTCAACAGACTGAAGCCGCTCGGATGGCCGCTCTCCTGAGTGAGACCAACCTCGGTGCCTCACTGATCGGGCGTCAGGTACTCGCTGAGGGCAACCAGGTCACCGTATCGTCGTCAGAGCGAGGCGAAGTAGAGGTTGAGGTCGGTAGTACAGGTGGGCAAGGAACGCTACGAATCTTCGACCAGAATGGGCAGGAGATCGCATCAGTCGATTTGGGATTTATGGGATCTGGTCGGCAGACTCTGGCGCTTCCGGCCGACCTTGCGGCCGGCACCTACACATACTCCATCGAGGTGATGGGGGAGGAAGATGTCCCCGTGCCAGTCGTGAGCTATACCTCGGGAGTGGTGGATGGTGTGCACTTCAGAAATGGTGAGATCGTGCTCCGCATCGGCTCCATGGAAGTGCCGTTGGATGCCCTGGTGGAGATTCAAACAGCAACCGAGGCGAGTTGATAGAGTCCGCCTCGTGAAACGGCATACAGAGCGATTTGGTTAACCTCTAGCATGGAGTACCAGACAAATGATGCGTGCACTCTTCGCCGGCGTGTCCGGTCTGCGTAATCACCAGACATGGATGGACGTAATCGGCAACAACATCGCCAACGTGAACACAGTCGCCTACAAAGCGTCGCGTGTCACGTTCAAGGAAGCTTTTGCACAGTTGGTGCAAGGTGCGGCACAGCCAACCGGGACTGTTGGCGGAACCAACCCAATCCAGATCGGCGCCGGGGTCAACATGGGTAGCATCGACCAGCTGTTCACTCAGGGCAGCCTGCAGTCCACCGGCCAGAACACCGATCTAGCGATCCAAGGCGATGGATTCTTCGTCGTGGACAACGGTCAACGTATGAACTACACCCGTGCCGGCAACTTCCAGCTCGATGCAACTGGTAGGCTCGTCACTCCGGCTGGATTCGTGGTACAAGGGACGTTGGCCGACCAGCTCGGAGTGTTCTCCACGGGGGGTGGCCTCGAAGCCATCCAGATTGATCTGGGGGCAACTTCACCGGCCCGCCAGACAACCCAGGTCGGCCTTTCAGGCAACCTCGATGCAACAGCGCAGGTCGGCGACATACACAACATGGCAATTACCGTGTATGACGCGACTGGTGCGCCACACGAACTGGACGTGACTTTCACCAACACCGCGCCTGGAGCGTGGTCGTGGTCGGCCACCAGCACGACCGCAGCGATCACACCCGCTGGCACAGGAACGGTCACGTTCAACGGCGACGGCACGCTCGCCACGTTCACCTACCCTGGCGGCGGCGCGGACTTGACAGTGACACCCAACAGTGGAGCTGCAGCTGCCTTCCAGGTAACGATCAACGCGGGCACAGTCGGCGACATAGATGGCCTGGCGGGATACGCAGGTGTGTCGGACGCAGTGATCGACAGTCAGGACGGATACCAGGCGGGGAGCCTCGTGGAGATCACAGTGGACTATCGCGGGATCATAACCGGGTTCTTCACCAACGGAATCAGCCGCAACCTAGCGCAGATTGCGCTGGCGAACTTCGACAATCCGTCCGGTCTGATCCGGGTCGGGGACAGTGTCTACACGGAGTCGGCCAACTCCGGGTTGCCTATCATCGCATACGTGGGATCCGACAGTGCGGCTTCCATCACGCCGGGGGCGCTCGAGAGTTCCAATGTGGACATCTCCCAGGAGTTCACGAACATGATCATCGCGCAACGGGGATTCCAAGCAAACGCGCGCGTCATCAGCACGGCCGACGAGATGCTCAACGAGTTGGTGAACATCCGTCGTTAAGCGGCGTCCGTCTAGTGATGCTGCCCAAACCACCGGGCGGCATCACTAGCGGCAATTATCACCACCCCCACCGGCAGAGTCTTCCCTCGCAGTCTCCTCGAACAACAGCGGTCACATATCCCAGCTCCGTCGGTCCGCCGCCCTTCACCAGTTAACTCTCTACAAGACAACAGGCTACGTGAAACCGCGTGAACCTGTGATGGGGTGCTCCCGACCCCTGCTCCCCGGATCGGTGTGTGGTACGTCTGTTGCTCTTTGAGCGACTCCGAGTGCGAATCATCCACCAGTTACGCGATTTGGAAGCGATGACAGACGAGGCAAGACTCCGACCTGACAGCCAGAGCGATGACGCGATCGAGGCGCCTCCCAAGAAGGGGACGAGCGCACTGCTCGCGATTCTGGTCCTCGCCGGTGCGCTCGGTGCAGTTGCGGGGGGCGTGTTCATAGGACCTCGCATAGCTGGAAAGACGCAAGTCGACCCGAGCGAACCAGAACAGGCCGCAGCCGAGACAGGCCACGATGAGGTTGCCGGGAGGTTCTTCGAATTGGAGAACCTCATAGTCAATCCGGCAGGGTCGCGGGGTGATCGGTTCCTCATGGTGTCCGTGGCATTCGAAGTGCCTCATCAAGAGATGGTCGTGCTGTTGGATGAGCGTGAGGCGCAGGTCCGGGACGTTGTGGGGGCGCTGCTGGAGGGTCAGACCCTGGAGATGCTCACTCGAGCCGGTGCCCGCGATGACTTGAAACGACAACTGGAGGAGGTTGTGGCGCCGCTGGCAGGGCAACCCGAGTGGATGCGCGTTTACCTCCCCAGATTCGTCATCCAATAACAGAGGATCACCGGTGACTACAGCGTCAGAACAACCAGCAATCGATGCCGGTACAGGACCACTGAATGAAAAGGCCACACCTCAGATACAGCCTTATGATTTCGTGCGTCCAACACAGATATCGAGGGAGCATCGTGCGATCCTCGACGCCGTGTTCGGGCGGTTCGGGCGATCACTCGAAGGTTTCCTGTCGTCTCGGCTCAGGACGCCAGTGGATGTGGCGGTTCAAAGTGTCGAGCACATGACGTTAGAGGGCTTCGCTCACACCTTCAGCTCTCCCTGTGTGGCATTCCTCTACACGACTGGTTGCCCCCAAGGAGGTGAAGGAGTAATCGATGTTGGCACTTCGGTCGCCTACTACCTCATCGATTGTCTCTTCGGGGGATCGGGCGAGTCTCCACAACAGGAACGGCCACTCAGCGAACTCGAGCAGTCGGTGGTGCGCGGAGTCGCGGAGCGCATTCTCATGCTACTGCGAGATGCCTGGCGGGGCGACCTCGAGCTGGCACCCGAGATAACCCAATACGCATCAACTGCCGAGAGCCTGCGGGCCAAGCACGCGGAGCAAGAGGTCCTTGCAACGCGTCTGGGGATTCAGGCCGGCGCTTTCACGGGGGAAGCATCCCTGTGTTTCCCCTTTTCATCCCTCGAGCCGCTCATCCAAGCGCGCTCCAGCGACAAACGGACTGGAGGCTCAGGGGGTGACGACGGACAGGCGCGATATCGCGCTGCTATCGAGGAAGAACTCAAGCGTGCGCACATCTCCCTGGAAGCACGTCTTCCCACGTTGAGTTTGAGAGCACGATCTCTGGCCGGCCTGTCGGTCGGTCAGGTCATCCAGACTGGTCACCATATCGAATCCCCCATCGAACTACACATCAACGGTCGTTGTCGGTATCTGGGAACATTGGGCCAGGTTCGCGGCCACGTCGGCCTGCAGATCAGTGAAACGATTTCTGCAAGACCCGGTCACAATGCAGGACAGACGACGCGCGGGAGAGTCTTGTGACAAATCCGGACAGCAATGCACAGCAATCCGTGGACACACACGAATCGGTCGGCGCCGGCCCCACGGGGCGGAGCTCGCTCGACACAGTGCTCGACGTATCAGTGCCCGTGGTGATCGAGTTTGGCCGCACCAAGATGATCCTTCAGGACGTCCTGGAATTGGGACCAGGTTCAGTCATCCAGCTAGACCGCATGGTTGGTGAGCCAATCGACATCTACGTTAGCGACCGCAAACTGGCTGAGGGTGAGGTCGTCGTGATCGACGATCACTTCGCCATCCGGGTGACCAACGTGCTCTCCGACCGCCACATCGAAGCGGCTTAGCGATCAGCATGGGTGTTTTCGGAATCATCGCCGCCCTCGCAGTGACAACCGGCGTGCTGATCCTGGCGCTCCGGGTGCTACGGAACCTCGCCGGTCCACGTGTCTGGGACGGTCACGGTGTTCCACTGCAAGTCCTGCAACGTGCTTCGATGGGCCCACGCCACGGAGTCGCGTTGCTGCGAGTTGCTGATCGTGTCCTTGTGGTTTCCGTAAGTGAAAGCGGAACGAGCCTGCTCACGGAATTGTCGGGCAGTGCCCTCCAGGATGCACTCGAGGTCAACGAGGGCCAGGACAGGCTACCCAGGTCTGGTAAGTGGCGGTGGCCCGTGCTCGGCTGGCTTGGCTTGGTCGCACTCCTGATGTGCTCGCCTGCAGCGTCGCTGGCTCAAGCGTCCACTCCACCACCCCCGTCCAGTGGGACAGTGGCACCAGCAATAGCCGTCCCATCCATTCCACAGATATCACTCGATCTGAGCGACGGCGAGAGTGAACTGAAACTGTCGGGGGCGGTTGGCATCGTGGTGTTCCTGGGTGCGATGACTTTGCTCCCGGCACTTCTGCTGCTGATGACCAGCTTCACTCGCATACTCGTCGTGCTGCATTTCCTGCGCTCTGCGCTCGGCACACAGACTACCCCGCCCGGCCAACTGCTAGTCGCCATCGCAGTGCTGATCACGTCCGTGGTGATGGCCCCGATCCTCAGCGATGCCAACCGCACTGCACTGACTCCGTACTTCGACGGAGAGATCAGTCAGGTCGAAGCCTATAAGCTGGGCATCGTACCGTTCCGTGGCTTCATGCTCGCCAACACGCGGGAGCAGGATCTGGCCATGTTCGCTGACCTCTCTGTTGAGGAGGATATCGAATCCGTGGACGACCTGCCCACGGTCGTAGTCGTCTCGGCCTTTGTCACCAGTGAACTACGTACGGCGTTCCAGATTGGGTTCCTCATCTACGTGCCGTTTGTCGTGATCGACCTCATTGTCGCCTCGGTGCTCATGAGCATGGGCATGTTCATGCTGCCGCCTATCATGGTCTCTCTCCCCTTCAAGCTGCTGCTCTTCGTGCTTGCAGACGGATGGAGTCTGATGCTGCAGAATCTCGTGGCCAGCTTCAGGGTGTAGACTCGATGACTCCCACCCTAGCTATCGAGTTCATTCGCAACGCCATCCAGGTTTGTCTACTGGTTGCCGGGCCGCTCTTGTTCACCGCACTAGTCGTCGGTGTAGTCGTGAGCCTCGTTCAGGCTATCACTCAGCTGCAGGAGCAGACACTGACCTTCATCCCCAAGCTTCTAGCTGTGGGACTGGTCCTGCTCATCTCGCTGCCCTGGCTCATGATGACACTCACCGAGTTCCTG
>Ga0111155_1063_pt1 | contig 12303 bp, 9 predicted proteins | sample DeeMarSeWOR28_12_FD_80253 | JGI IMG/M metagenome (GOLD analysis project Ga0111155, IMG submission 80253) | Gemmatimonas sp. SG8_17
CGTTGAACACCCCGGCCGCGTCGGCCTTGCTTTTGAACCCACCCCGGACCGTGCGGTGACTGAAGTGAGAGGGGCGCTTTGGTTGGACGAGTCGACATCCGAGCTCCAGACGCTAGAAGTCACGTACACCGAGTTGCCTGGGAAAGTGGTGGATGAACGTGCAGGAGCCACAGTTGAGTTCATGAAGATCCCCTCCGGAGCATGGATAGTTCAGCGGTGGCAGGCAAGGACTCCACTCATCCACCTGCGGGTGAGAGGCAATCCTGTGGAGGGTGCCCGTCGACAGGAAGCGGTCGTCAGTGGGTTCCAGGATATCGGCGGGGAGATCCTCGAGATCACCGCTAGCAACGGATCCAAGATCTACCCAGCCACGCTCGCGCACCTCACTGGGTCGGTTTTTGACAGCACAAAGGCCCAACCGCTTGTGGGAGCGCACGTGGTGATCGCGGGAACCGACTTCTGGACCTCAACGGACCGCAACGGTGAGTTCCACCTTGCCGTGCCGTTGGAAGGTGAGTACACGGTTTCCTTCGCGCACCCCTGGCTCGACTCAATCGGCGTCGATTCCCCGGAAATCACTGCACGTCTTGCCCGTGAACGCACCGACACGGTCGTGGTGACGATCCCCCATGCCATGACGGTAGCGGCTCAACTTTGCGGCACGGCACCCAGTCGTCAGGATCTGAGAGTTGTTGTCGGCCGCGTCGCGGGCAGTGACCACGAAGCCGTCTCCGGCGCTCTTGTTACGGCATCGTGGCAAGAGATCGTTCCCGACGACGAGCGATTCACAGTAAGAGATATGCAGCAGGTTGGTGAGACTGACGACTCGGGTTTCTACGTCCTCTGCGGGCTGCCGGTTGGACGCCCGCTGTCGATAGCGGCTGACCACCGGAGAAGGAAGAGCCGAACCGCGAATGTGATCTTTCCCCGGATTGCCGAAGGTGACCTGTTGCACGCGTGGGACAGGCATCCAGATCAGGCATACAGCAGTTCTTTTCCCGCCCCACCTCCGATATGGATGGTCGACCTCGACATGGGGATCGACGATAAGTCCGCCACGAGCACCGTCTCCCAAGCGGTCCTCTCCGGGTTGGTCGCCGATCGGGCGTCGGGTCAGGGCCTAGAGGGTGTCGCGGTAAGCCTCAACGGCAGCGAATCGGTGGTGAGCCGCAAGGACGGTACTTTTGACCTGGTTGCTGCTCCCTGGGTGCGAGGCACGAACACAGTCTCGCTCCGGCGCAACGGATACCGTGATTGGGTGCAGGAACTCTGGATCGACGAGAGTGAAGCTGCGGTGACCATCAGTGTGCTCCTCGAGCCCACGGAGGTCATTGCGCTGGAACCAATCGAAGTCTCCGCAACCGCGCTGCAGTATCTCGATGAGGTCGGCTTTTCTGAGAGGCGGGAGCGGGGATTGGGACGATTCATGGATCGAGCTGGGATCGAGAGCCGACTTGGCGCCGCCAGAGACATCGGGCACCTCCTGACAGCTATCCCCGGCGTGATCATCGTAACCGACGGCAGAGATGGTATGTCCGGCACTCTGCTCCGGGTGACGGGCATGCCATCGGGCCCGGGCGTGGGATGTGCGGCCCCCAAGCTATTCGTTGACGACAGGCACATCCCCTTTGACACATTCGGATCGCTCGCCCAGGTGGTACAGCCGGAGGACGTTCTCGGAATCGAGATATACCGTAGCCCATCCGAGATGCCTGCGAAGTACGGGGGAGCCGAAAGCGGCTGCGGTGTCGTGCTCATTTGGACCAACCAACGGAACCGAAGACCGTTCTAAGCGCGCCTGAAATTAGTGAGTGAGCTGTCACTCAGGAATTGTAGTGGTGGCTCAGAGGCGCTGCTACCTGGCACGTAACAGTTTGAAGTATCACGACTTGCGCAACTTCTTGGAGTTCCCTTATATTGCCCCCGGACACTGGACTGCGGTGCCCAGCATCGCAGTCTACTGATCATGTGGCAGGGCACTCAGACCGTGAGCCCTAACCAAGGTTCGAAAGACGGACATTTGCCAATAGTCACATTCTCGATTCGGCCGGCGTTGCGAGCGTCTACAGCTCTACCTGCAGGAACCCATCACTGCCTCAAGAATTGACGGCGGGCCGGCCCTGTGCCAGTGACTCTGACGGAGCCGCAGCGTGATGCACTCGGGGGCTGAGGGTGTTGCTGGCTCTGACTCAGCAAAGTCGCCCACGGCTAGCCTGAGTTCTGCGGACCGCGAGATCCATCTCAAGGATCTCGCGGCCGTTGTAGCTCACCACTGGCGAGTGGTCGTGATCGTCCCCGCTCTAGTCGCCGGTGCTGCCTACTTCACTGGCCGAGATGCCATCACACAGTATAGATCGCAGCTAACCGTCCAGATAAGTTCGCCGAAACAGGTGTTCGCGCGCATGGACGATATTGATGTGGATGAACTCGCCCTGCGCACGGACCCGGTGCTCTCCGAAGCTCTTGTGCTGACGACCCAACAGCTCGCTTTGCGAGTGGTGGATGCCCTCGATCTGCAGCTAGAGCTTGTAGACCCCTCGGTCCACCGTGGCAACGTATTTGCAGCTGTGCAGGTCGAGCCGGACGCACCCCTGGGGAGCTATGTACTGCTGCAATCAGAGGCGCCTGGCCAATTCCAGCTGCAGGATGAATTCACCGGCGCTTTGGTCTGGTCAGGGTCGCGCCAGGAGACTGTCGCGGGACCTGGATTCTCGTTCCAAGTGCTCCCTGGGCAGCTACCTGATGGCCTGGTAAGGTTCCGTATCGTGAGTCCTGAAGCTGCCGCTGCCTGGGTGAACGCAAGTGTCTGGTACGGAGTCAGGGAAGCCACCAACGCAGTGGATCTCACTTTCACGGGTACCGATCCCACCCTCGTGCCGCACGTTCTCAACCAGTCCGCTCTGCAACTCAGGCTCGACGGAGCGGATCGGGCCAGGCGGGTGGCCACGCAGAGAGCACAACACATACTGGTGCAGCTAGACCGGGCAGATCACGACCTCCAGGCGAAGCTCAGGGAGCTGCAGGAGTTCAAGGAGGTACAGCAGATCACTGACCTCTCGGCAGAAGAGCGGGCCGTCGTTCAGTCAATTCAGTCCTCGGAACAGGAAAGGCAGCGGATACTGATAGAACTCTCGACTCTCCGAGAGGCGCTCGCCTACAATGACTCAATCGGCATCGAGACGCTGAACCGGCTCGCTGCCCTCCAGGGCAGCGCAGCCAACGCGGCCATCGTGTTCCAGATTCACAATTTGCTCGATCTGTACCAGGAACAGAGGACGTTGACTGCTGGGGCTCTGGGATTGAGTGAGGACAACCCTCAGGTCGGTGCGATCAGCCAACGTATTCGCGCGGGCCACGAAGCCCTCAGGGCGGCCGTGGAAGCTGCAGCTCAGGGTCTGGAGGACCGACTCGCGGCAATGAGTGCCAACACTGCTGAACTGCGAGCTCGACTTGGGACTTTTCCGGGTAAGGCAACTCGAATTGCTCAGTTGGAAATCGAACGTGACATATTGCACGACACATACAGTTACTTGCTCGGACAGTACCAGCAAGTCCAGATGCAGGAAGCCTCGATAGCTCCGTACGTGACCATTCTGGATGGGGCATCACCCCCCGTCCCGATCGGCACAAATCTCAGGCAGAAGGTCCTGCTGGGTCTGCTCGTAGGCTTGCTGCTCGGCATCGGTGGAGCCTTCTTCCTGGAGTACCTAGATCAAACAATCAAGACCGCAGCAGATGTGGAACGTGTGGTCGGCGTGCCGGTGCTCGGCCTGATCCCCTACGAGCCCAAGCTGTCGGTGGTGGCCAACGGTGCACGCAAGCCGATCCTCGCGATGCACGTGCTCGCACCCGACGACCCAACAGTAGAAGCGTACCGTTCGCTGAGGACCAACGTGACGTTCGTGGCCGCGGAGCGGCCCGTTCAGGTCGTTGCGGTAACCAGCCCTGGCCCTGGCGAAGGGAAATCCACGACCGCAGCAAACCTGGCTTTGGTGCTGGCGCAGAGTGGCAACCGGGTTCTCTTGATCGACGGGGATTTGCGGCGGCCTTTGATTCACCGGACATTCCAGTTGGTCGACCAACCCGGCCTCACCGACGTGTTGATAGGTAACGCCAGCGTGCGCGAAGCCATGAGACCCGACGTTGCGGCGAACCTCGACGTTCTGCCCAGCGGTCCCAAACCACCCAATCCAGCAGAGCTCTTGGGATCGGATGCCATGCGGCAATTACTGGGCGACGATCGGCGCGACTATGCCTACGTCGTGTTGGACACCGATGCAATGATCTTGGTGTTCAGGAGTGGTGACACCGAGGAGTCAGCGGCCCAGCGGACCATGAGTCAGCTTGGCCGGGTGCATGCTAGAATCGCTGGGGTGGTCCTCAATAGCGTGAGCCAGCGACACGACCGCTACTACAGCTACTACTCCAAGGGCAGCTACCGCAGGGAACGCTCGCCCGGGAGAAGCATTCGTGAGCGGTTGATCAAGTTCCTGTAACAGCCCCACCGAGGAGCTTCGGGGACTTGGGACCCGCATGTCCAACTCTTCAATTGAACTGGATCACCTGGTCGCGACGGCTCCCAACGCTGACGTATGCGATAGGTGCTTCGATCATCTCAGCAATCCGATCAAGATAGGCTCGAGCTTGGCGAGGTAGATCTTCGGGTCGGCGGGCATCTGCCGTGTACGTCGCCCAGCCTTCCATCTCCTCGTATACCGGTTCGATGCGATCGAGACTGCCGATGTCAGCCGGGAAAGAGTCCATTCGTTCCCCATCGAGCTCATATCCCACACATATCGGGACAGAGGGGACAGTATCTAGGACATCGAGCTTTGTAACGGCCAGCTGCGTGATACCGTTCACGCGAGCCGCGTACGAAGCAACGACAGCATCGAACCAGCCGCACCGGCGTGGCCTGCCCGTGGTGGCTCCATATTCCCCTCCCAACTCGCGCAGACGCTCACCCACCTCATCCCTCGCTTCAGTCGGGAGCGGCCCGGTCCCGGCACGAGTCGTGTACGCCTTCACAACGCCCAGCACGGCTTCGATTGACGTCGGACCGATGCCCGATCCGGTTGCTGCCCCCCCCGCCGTGGTGCTAGACGAGGTCACGAATGGGTAGGTTCCATGATCCACATCTAGCAGCGTTCCCTGAGCTCCCTCGAGCAACACGTTCCGCCGTGCCTTTATCGCCTCATGTATGAGGAGACCGGTGTCCGCTATGAGCGGCAACAGTCTCGGGCCGACCCGTTCAAGCAGTCGTAGGTGGTCCGCCAAGTCTGCCCGTTCGCTGAAATCCAGCATCTCGCAAAGGCGATTGGCGCGCTCGACGTTGATCCTGACCAGTTCGCGGAGCCGGTTTCCATCCCGGAGGTCGCCCACGCGAATACCCCGCCGCCCGTACTTGTCCTCGTACGCTGGCCCGATACCCCGCCCAGTAGTGCCGATATTGCCTGTCCTCTCGCGGGCCCGGTCCAGCAGTACGTGATAGGGAAGCACCAAGTGGGCCCGGTCAGAGACCAGCAGGCGCCCCTCGACTTCGGTCCCTCGTTGTTCCAGGGCCTCCATCTCTTCAATCAGCGTATTCGGATCCACCACAACCCCGTTTGCTATCAGACAGAGGGCCGACTGATGGAGGATCCCGGAAGGAACCAGGTGAAGAATGAACTGCTCCTTGCCACACACTACAGTGTGGCCGGCGTTGGCCCCTCCCTGATACCGGACTACCAAATCGGCGTGTTGAGACATGATGTCGACGATCTTACCCTTCCCCTCGTCCCCCCATTGAGCACCCACAACGACAATGCAGCGACCGCCAGGACCAAACATTGAGCAACCCACCTTCCGCGGGTAGAGCGCAAAAAAACCCCGGGGCTACCCCCGGGGCATCCTTCGGATAAAGCTAGGCTTCACCTCTGGAGCCGTCAACCAAGCAGACTGTTCAGCGCCGCACTAGTCGCCCTACCCGCCATGACAGCAGCGGCGACGTCGACCCGATCGCTTGAGTCCCTCGATGTGTGGACTACTCTCAGCGTGTTCCAGTCACCGCGGCTCAGGGACACTCCCGGCATCCCAGCTCGAGCGAGAACCACTCCATCTACCAGAATGCCTGGAGGCAAGCTGCGACAGATGACCGTTTGTCCCAAACTCGCTAGCTGGGAGGCCAACGCATTCGCGATCTCTCGGCCGCGGCCACTCGTCTCATCCTGGGCGCGGGTCCGATGAATCATCACTCTGTAGCTCCCGCGTGAATCGAGGCTGTCAAAGTTGAGAAACATCCCTTTTCCACCGTACTGGCTGGTCCATGCAGCGGCTCCCGCCATGCCGAACTCTTCCGCACCAGTTATCAGCACACCAATATCGCTTCGGGTTCGCAGGCCATCAGCGGCGACCAGTGCGGCCAACACACCGGTGGCATTGTCAACCGCTCCCGGAGAATCGTTCGACACAGTAGCGCGAGATAGTGCACCGCCCCCCAACACCGTCGCGAAGCCAACCGGGAATGCAAACCACCACGGCAGTGGAGTGAATATCCTGAGGGTCAGTGCCACGATCATGAGGGCTAATCCTGCGCACAGCAGCGCGACGGCCAACACCCGCCCACCAAGCGATAGCTGCTGGGATTTGCTGTCAGAGTGTGCGACTAGCCATACAGCCGGTCGATCACGTTTCGCCCAGATGTTGACTGCCTCGACCTTGAGCGTTCCAAGCTCCACCCAACCCCGATACGATCCAACCGCCAGAAGCGAGATCAGAGTGAATGCGCCTACCCCAATGAGCGCCACGGACCAACCCCAACCCGGCGGTCCCACAATCAACAGCGGCGTAAGGATTAGCGCAGTCCAGCCAAAACCAGCTCCGGCCACCGAGGCTGATACGAGTGGGCTTGTCGAGGCCGTGAAACTGTCTTTGAAAACCGTGTAGCCCGATTCAGTCAAGCGCTCTACGATGGCTGCTTCGACATCCCTCAGGGATTCCGATCCTGGTAGCCGCGGCACCGCGATCCGTTGCAGGAATTGGAGTGGCCAACCGACGTCCGGCACACTAATCAGAAGCTGGGCCGGCTGGGCGTAGGATGCCTCTAACCTTGTCACGGTCCTTGTCTGGCAAATCGCGCAATGGAGGCCTGACTGGACCGCCGGCTAGTCCAACAAAGTCCACTGCAGCCTTCACGCCGGCCACTCCGAAACACCCAACAATCTCACGATGCAGCGGTGCGACGACCTCCTGAGCCGCACCGGCCCGGCGTCTGTCATCGGCTGCGAACGCCACGCCGATCTCAAGAGTTTGCCGGGCCGCAAAACATCCAGTTGCGGCGATTGCTCCGGCGCCACCCATCTCGAGAGCTGCGTAGTACAGCGCTCCCGAGCCGACGAGCAGCGTCCAGTGCGGGACTGCATCACGGTAGCCAGCAAAGTTCTTGATGTCGCCTGAGGAATCCTTTGCTCCCCAGATATTGCTGTGATCGGCCAGCGAAGAAAACAGGGAATCCGTCATGGCGATATGAGTGTACTTGGGCATGTTGTAGAGCAGCACCGGAACCGGAGACTCGTCGGCCACTCTCTCAAAGTGAGTAGTAAGTGCCGCGCCTGTCAGCGAAGGCGCATAGTATGCAGGGGCCCTCACCAAAACCGCGTCGGCCCCTTCGTCGGCGGCAACGCGACAGGCGCTGATAGTGGCACGCGTGCTTTCACGACCTGCCCCAGCTATGAGCCATCTATCACCTGGGACCACGTCCCGAAGCCAGGATACAACGTTGCGATACTCTTCCTCACTGAGCAGAGCGGCTTCTCCAGTAGTCCCACACGCTACTAGACCGTCTACACCAACGTCCAGCAGAGCCCGCGAATTGTCCCGTAAGTGAATTGGTGCGATGTCCCCGGTTGCACTATCGAACGGAGTAGTGAGTGGAACCAGAAGTCCATTTGGCCTATTGGGTCTTTGTTTCATTGCTGTCGCCAGAGCTAGATGGAGCGTGACGCGTACAAGTGGATCTCAACTCTCCTGACCCGCAGCATGGTCGGGTTCCCTCGGCTCCCGTGCTGCGGATAGTGACTCTGAACCTTCTACGAATCGATCCTGGAACGCTGCGGGATCGTTAGCTGCGATCTTCGCCGCTTCCAGCGTGATGACCTTCCCAGCCACAAGATCCGTCAAGTGTTGATCAAACGTCTGCATGCCGTTCTCGTTGCGCCCCTTTGCGATGAAGTCCCTGAGGTCACCAACTCTAGCTCGGTCGCTGATCAGATCGCTGACCTCCGGTGTGCATATGAGCACTTCGCACACGGGACACCTCCCGGTCCCATCAGCTCGCGGAAGCAACCGCTGCGAAACGATTGCCATTAGAGTATTCGCCAATCGCTGGCGCGCGATCTCCTGCTCGTCAGGCGGGAACATCGCTACGAGACGCGCAATGGTGGTGGTGGCGTCCGGCGTCGGCAGGGTACTCAAGAGAAAATGACCCATTTCGCCCACTTTGAGTGCCGTGTCAACTGTCAGCAGATCCGGCAGCTGATCGATCATTATGACATTGCAGTCTTGCCGCATCGCAGCCTTGAGACCGGCGCTGAAGCTGACCGTGTCAGCTCCAATCTCGCGTTGCGTGACAGAGCTATTGAGATCGCGATGTAGGAATTCTATTGGATCTTCCAGAGTGACGATGTGCCGTTTGCTGGTCGTGTTGATGTGATTGAGCAATCCTGCCATCGTTGCGCTCTTCCCACTACCGGTTGGTCCTGTCACCAGGACGATCCCTCGTTCGAACCCCGCAATCGTCTCGAGGACTCGTGGTAGCTGTAGCTTGTCCAATGTTGGGACTTCAAACGGAATAACCCGCATCACGATCATGAATGATGATCGCTGCCGCAGAATGTTCACTCGGAATCGGCCAACCCCAGGAGATCCCCATGAGCAATCGTAGTCCTGAATCTGGTCAATGCGACTGCGGACTTCCTCCGATACGATAAACCGAAGGGCAATACTCTTGGTCTGCTCAGGTGTGAGTCGTTGCTTGGTGAGCGGCTTCAGCTCACCTTCGATTCTCGCCCGAAATACGTCGCCAGCCTTGATATGCACGTCGGACGCGCCACGTTCTACCGCCGCTTTGATTATGCTCTCCATAGATCAATAACCGAACTCCATGTCGACCAAGTTCCTGAGGCGGCCACCCTTCTTGTACCGATCGATGTTCTCGAGAATGAGTGCCATCTCCCGCGCCCAGAACCCGCCCGATACGCCGCTTACGTGGGGCGTGACAAACACCTTGGGATGGCGCCACAACCCGTGATCCGCCGGCAACGGCTCGGCCCCACAAACATCCAGCACGCACCCTGCCAGGTGCCCGCTATCAAGGTGGCTCAATAGGGCCTCCTCGTCCAGGATTGCACCCCGGGCCACATTGAGAACGTAAGCCCCTCGCGGCAGCAAGGCCAACACCGACTCGTCAATCATCCTCACGGTCTCCCGTGTATGGGGGATGGCGATCACGAGAACGTCACTCTGGCGAGCTAGATCAGGAAGGTCATCCGGACCCCCGAGCCACACCAGGTTCCTCCGCCGCGCCTGGCGGGGGCGTCGGCGCACAGCCCGAACCGTCATTCCCAGCGCCCGACACTGCCTGGCGACCGCCCGCCCGACCCCACCATAACCTACGAGACCAACCCGGAGATCAGCGAATTCCCGAATTGGTGTGTCAAGTTGAGTCAACTCACCCCTAGCCCACCGTCCTTCTCTTTGAGCCGCTACTGCGACGTGGAATCCGCGTGCACAGAAGCCGATTGCGGCGACGACCCAATCAGCCATCGGATCCGCGTGTACGCCTCGGGAATTGGTAAAGACAGCACGACTGGAACGCAACTCAGGTGTGATGCTGCCGCCGACTCCAGCAGCAGCAGTGTGCACCCAGCGAAGCTTGTCTCCGGCCTGTTTGACAACCTCAGCTGAGATACCCCATCCGAGATATACTTCAGCATCCACAGCAGCGTCGACCACCTCCGAGGATGGACCGGACCCATCACCGTCAGCCGTTCTTCGTCCGGTGACGTGAACGACCTCCCAGCCGAGGCCAAAGGCGCGGCGCAATGAGGCAGCCAAATCAGGGGGTATCGACCAGATCGGTAGCGAGGACGACAGGTCTACAGCTGCTCGCCTCACCTTAGAACCACTGAGTAGATGGGTCCGCGCGGCCGCTGAACTGCCCCGCTGCGAGATCAAATGTACCCTGAGGCACCTTCATCTCACCTGTTCTGCCCCAAGCTTGCCTGGCATCAATCCCATCCGCTCACGCACGCCGCTCATCGTTTGCACGGCGATTCCACGCGCCCGTTCAGCACCAGCGCGAAGAATCTCATGCACCTGGCCGGGATCGGCCTTCAGCTCCGCTGCTCTCTCCCGCATATCAGCGAAGGCACCAGTAATAGACTCGACCAAGACACGCTTGCAATCCAAGCACCCCCAGGCGGCCGAGCGGCACTTGTCGGCTACTTCGGTGACCACATCGGGTGAAGAGAAGTGGCGGTGCAGTGAGTAGATATTGCACACTTCTGGTGTACCGGGGTCCGTACGTTTCACCCGAGCTGGATCAGTCACCGCCGGCCTGAGGCGATCCCAGATACCGTCTGGGCCTTCCATGATACCGATCGTATTGTCTAGGCTTTTTGACATCTTGGCCTGCCCGTCCAGGCCAACTATCCTCCTTGCTTCCGTGATGACGGCTTGTGGCTCTGGGAAGTAACCCTCGTCATACCTACCATTCCACTTCCGAGCTATCTCGCGCATCAGCTCCACGTGTTGAACTTGGTCTTCCCCAACCGGTACGAGTTCAGCCTTGTACAACAGCACGTCAGCTGCCTGGAGTATCGGATAGTTGAGCAGTCCGGCCAACACACTTTCATGGCGGCGGGACTTGTCCTTAAATTGGGTCATCCGCTCGAGCTCACCAATCGGAGTCACCGTAGTGAAGACCCAGCTCAGCTCAGTGTGCTCGGGAACGTGTGATTGCACGAACATGATTGCACGCTCAGGATCGATGCCGGCAGCAATGAGGCTGACAGCCATATCGAAGGTACGGGTGCTTAGGACGGCTTGGTCGTAGTCTTGGGTCACAGCGTGGTAATCGACGATGCAGAAGACACACTGATACTCTTGCTGCATCTGCACCCAATTCTGCACGGCACCCAGGTAGTTGCCGATGTGCAGTTCGCCAGATGGCTGAATTCCTGAGAATACTCGTCGCATCAGAGCAAGCTACGGAGACACCAGGGGGGTCGCAAGGTTGGGAAAACACACTGACATATTGGCCCTGACGCTAGACGCGGCCCAGAGAGCGGCAGGATATATCCGGTCGGTCCGGCAGCTACCACAGCCTGCCGCTTGGGGGCTGAAGGGCACCAGTGACTTCGTCACACAGGTGGACCGCGAATCAGAACAGCTGATTGCGGAGCTGCTACTTCGGGAGTATCCAGATTCTACAATCATGGGTGAAGAACTCACACCTGACAGCCAGGGTGAAGAGAATGGGCTGTTGTGGATCGTGGATCCTCTTGACGGAACGACCAACTTCCTGCATGGATATCCAGCATATGCGGTGAGCATCGCAGCGGTGGTCGACGGCAGACTTACCGTCGGCGTCGTGGCCGATGTCTCCCGCAACGTTGTGTATCACGCGACAGCAGACGGGGGTGCTTGGTGCGGTGAGCAACGACTGGAGGTGTCAGGCACATCCGATCCGGCTCTGGCCTTGATCGGCACTGGCTTCCCGTTCAAGGCGTTGGACCAGTTGCCACAATATCTACGGAATCTCGCCAACATACTCTGTAGTACGAGCGGAATCCGACGCGCAGGATCAGCCGCGCTTGATCTCGTAGACGTTAGCTCGGGCCGTTTCGACGGATTCTGGGAGTTGTCGTTGGCACCGTGGGACGTGGCGGCTGGCACCCTATTGGTCCGGGAGGCCGGTGGAGTGGTGACAGACACCGATGGAGTCACAGATGTCGTGCGCCAGGGTCCTATCGTGGCGGGGAACCAGGAGATGCACAGGTGGTTGTTAGAGGTCCTAACACGTTAGGCGAGACCACCAGAAGACCGCTCCGGAACCGAACCGCACCTCGTCGTCGTCGGCATCCACAAAACACGTCCGATCTCAAACCGAGCACAGCCGACTAGTTCGCTCCAGTCGTAACCGCAGCTGCCGTTAGTATCCGCGGACCTTCTTCAGCGATTACCACAGTATGCTCGAAATGGGCTGACAGCGATCCGTCAGCGGTTACAATAGTCCATTTATCATCGAGCGTTCTCGTATTGGCT
>Ga0111155_1070_pt1 | contig 11945 bp, 13 predicted proteins | sample DeeMarSeWOR28_12_FD_80253 | JGI IMG/M metagenome (GOLD analysis project Ga0111155, IMG submission 80253) | Gemmatimonas sp. SG8_17
GCTCTCCGCTCTCCGCTCTCTCTATTCCCACCTAAACATCTTCAACGCCACACCGAAAGAGGCAAGCCCCCAACCGGCCACTATCGCCAGCAGTCCGCCGACGGCAACGATTGAAGCCCCCTCCAGCATCACTGCTCGCAGTGCATCGTTGAGGGCAGTCAGCGGAATGGCCACGATAAAAGGGTGCAGGACCTCCGGGAAGTTGGAATAGGCAAAGAAGATCCCGGAGAAGATCCACATCGGAACCATTACCAGGTTCATCAGTCCGGACACGCCTTCTATGGTACGAGCGCGGCTCGCCACCAACAGCCCGATCCCTGAGAACGTCAACGCGCCGATGAACACGATGGCAGCGATGGAAAAGAGCGAGCCGCGGACGGGAACGCCGAACACCAGGTGTCCAAACAGCAGCACAGCACCGACTTCGCCAACCAAGAACACCATTCTCGCCAGCACATGGGACAGCATATACTGGCTCTTGCGCATCGGGGATGCCAGCAACCGCTTCAAGAGCTTGTGGTTGCGCTGGCGCACGATGCCGTAGCCCACACCCCACAACCCGGTACCCATGATGTTCATTCCGATAAGGCCCGGTATCAGAAAATCGATGTATCTGCTGCCGGGATCCGTGACTCGCTGCTCCCTTATCTCTCGCACATCCCGGCGGCCCGAGACTTCCTGAATAGCGTTCTCGACCACCAACCGTGCCAGATTGGCTTCGCTGCGCGTGGAGTCGTAGCGTAGCAGTGCGGGCTCCCCAGCCACAGCGACCAGCGCGATCCGACCAGTGCTGAGACGTCGCTGGGCTTCATCTCCTGCCAGTAGTACCGACTCGATATCGGGCAGGGAATCCAGACTCTCATGCAGCTGCCGTCCGCCAGGTCCATCCTCCACCGCGATCCTGACAACCGCAGGCCCACGACTGCTGAAGGCCAGGCCCAGGGCAAACGCCAGAATGATCGGGAACGCAAAAACCCAAAACAAAGCCTCGGGCTCGCGGGTGAAATCCCGGATCCGCCACAACGTCAGCTGCAGGAGAGGGCCACCCACCGGACTAGTCATCTCGTAGGTGTCTCCCAGTCAGTGATAGAAATACGTCTTCCAGCGTTGCGTGATGCGTGAGCAGCTCGCTCAGGCGGGCTCCCCGTTGGGCCAGTAGTTCCATCAAGGCAGGTACAGCCTCATGGACACGCCTCACAGTCAAGTGCACCGTCCCGTTCTCGACGCGAACATGGTGTACACCAGGTAGTGTCGCCAATGCGCTCGATTCAACGGAGCCTGCATTCTCCAGTGCGAACTCGACCACATCCTCAGCGCCGAGCGACGCAATGAGCTGTTGGGGAGAACCCAGGGCGATGATCTGCCCGTGATCGATTATCGCTACCCTGTCACACAGCTGCTCTGCCTCTTCCATGTAATGGGTAGTCAGCAACACCGTGCCACCATCTCTCCCGAACCCCGAGACGATCTCCCACAGCTGGCGGCGTGACTGCGGATCGAGACCGGTGGTAGGCTCGTCGAGAAAGAGAATTTCGGGTCTACACACCAGAGCACATGCCACCGCGAGTGGCTGCCGCTGACCACCGGAGAGCTTGACTATCCAGGAGTCCCGCTTCTCCTGCAGCTGGACCTGCTGCAACACTTCGTCAACGGCACACCCTTCGCGGTAGAAACTGCGGAACATGGTCACCGTCTCTCGCACCGTCAGCCGCTCGGCGAGTTTCGTCTCCTGCAACTGAGATCCCATCCGTTGCCGTAGCTCCGGTTCGTGCGAATCCCAACCGAGGCCTAGAACCCTCACCTCTCCCGCATCCGGTTCGAGCAAACCCTGAATGATCTCGATCGTGGTCGTCTTTCCTGCCCCGTTGGGACCCAGCATCCCGAAGCATTCACCGCGACTGACCTCGAGATCGAGGCCGTCCACGGCGACCACGGATCCGTAGCGCTTCACCAGACCACGACACGAAATGGCTGACTCAGGCATACGCGCAATGAATTGTGCCATGCTATCAGAAGCAAGTTCTGCCCAAGCCTGGCGCACGCGGTGGAGCTGCGGCAGGTTGAGTTGATGCGACTTGCTCTCCCAGCCACGGTGATCCTGGCAGCCTGGATCCTACTGTACTTGCAGATCGATCCGATCCCGACCTGGTTCTATGTCTTTGCCTGGTATCCCACGCTCATCCTGCTCGATGCAGCTGCGTCACGGCTGGACGCAGGGCCATCGATGTTGTGGCGTCGACCCATGTTGTTCGCACTGGCCTGGTCGCCCATCGTCTGGTTGGTGTTCGAGGCCGCCAATTTCCGGCTGCACAACTGGTACTACGTGTTCTTGCCTCACTCAGTCTGGCAGCGGTGGACCGGAATCATACTCTCGTTTGCTACCGTGGTCCCGATGGTGCTCTTGGCGGAGCGCGCGCTGCGAGCGGCTGGCATGTTCAGCACCGGACGAGGACCTGTCGTCACAGTACGACACAGCGACACTCGCTGGGCCGTGGCGCTCGGTGTCGGGATGGCTGTCCTGGCACTGGCAAGCCCGCGCACCTTCTTCCCGCTCATCTGGGGAGCCGTATTCCTGATCATCGATCCGATCCTGTTCCATAGAGTCCCTGCCTTCTCTCTCATCGGAGACCTCAACCAAGGCCAGTGGGGCAGGATCGGTCGCCTCATGTTGGGTGGGCTCGGTATTGGCCTGCTGTGGGAGTTCTACAACTTCTGGGCGCGCGGGAAATGGATCTACACGGTGCCGTGGCTCGAGCACACCAAGCTGTTCGAAATGCCACCGATTGGATTCTTGGGTTTCCCATTCTTCGCGCTCGAAGCGTGGTCGCTGTATCACGCTCTCTGTGCTCTCCGAATCGCCGTCCCAATGGCGGGAACCGACAAGTGCTCGCGCACTCGTACTGCAGCTGCAGGGTCGGCAGCAGCTGTCATCGCCGTGACCGTCCTACTTGGAATGGAGTCGCGTACCATCAGCTCGACGGTACCTCGGCTGCAGGATGTGCCGGGTATGACCGTGCCTCAAGTCGCTCAACTCGAGGCTGCGCATGTGCGATCGGTGTTTGCTTTGGCCGACTCGGATCCGGAGCAGCTCCAGGCCACCGGGAGCCTCTCGCCTCGAGCTGCGCGCGAGCTGGTCGACAAAGCACGTTTGGCCACGCTGCGGGGGATCGGCACGCAGCACGCTGCGGTCCTCGTGGATCTCGGGATCGGCGACATCTGCGCGCTAGCGCGGCAAGATCCGGACATGCTCAGCTGGGAAATCAGCCACAGGTACCCGGCACCGCGTCCGACTCCGCCGGAGATACGCATCTGGGTGCGGGCAGCGGCTCGCGCATGCGGCGACTAGTTAGCTTGTACTCATGCTCACGACTGTACTCAAGGTCCTGATCGGGCTCGCCGTCATAGCGGTTCTGGGGTACCTGGTAGTCGCAGGAATGGCATGGAGGTACCAGGACCGCATGGTCTTCCCGGCGCCGCGTGGCCCCCTGCCCCATCCAACCTCGTTGGGCATCGCTGATGGTGAGCGCGTTACCGTCCGAACGAGTGACGGTGTCGCTCTACAAGGTTGGTATTTGCCTCCCAACCCCGCTCCCGCGCAGGGCACTACCGCGCCCGGACTAATCTGGTTCTACGGCAACATGGAGACAGTAGAAGGTATAGCTCCAGCGTTGCGAGACTTCCGCCCTCCCGGCATCGCTGTGCTGGCACTCGACTACCGGGGCTACGGATCCAGTGGTGGGGAACCGACTGAACAGGGGGTGTATCTGGATGCAGAAGCCGCTTGGGAGTATTTGGTTGGGCGTCCGGCTATCGACTCGACCCGTATCGCCGTGTACGGGCGATCCGTCGGAAGCGCGGTGGCTCTGTACCTGGCGACGGAGCAACCGGTGAGAGCGGTCATTCTCATCGAAATGGGACGTGCCGTAGCCCGGGCCGGCCGGGCCGAAGCGTTGATAGAGATACCGGAAGCGGGACACAACGATACCTATTTCTATGGCGGCACCATGTACATCAGTCGCTTCCATGAGTTCCTTAGAACACACTTGCGGTAGCACAGCGCGGCATCCCCACCGCAAAAGACGACGTACGCGGACTTGACGCCAACCTACCGGCAGTTCAAAATTCTAACCGTAGTTCAAACTTGACATCTGGAGCGACGTGATGCCGGCAAGTCGTATTGCGACGAATGCATCACCGCATATCAGAGAGAAGCACCGCCGCCGACGCGCTGAAATCCTCCACGCGGCGCTGCGGGCTTTCCGTGAGTGTGGCTATCACTCCACCACGTTGGACGACATCGCTGAGCACGTGGGTGTCCGTAAGACTGCGCTCTACTACTACTACCCCGACAAAGAAGCCATTCTTTACGAGTGTCACCGCGAGTCACTCGCTGAGATCGGGCGACTGACGAAGGAGGCTCGCAAGCTCGCCACGGCGTCGGAGCGCCTGACACACGTGATCCGTGAGCACGTTCGCGTCATGACCGACACGCTCGAAGGATCGCCGCTGGCGTTCGAGGTGACGGCGTTGTCGCCCGAACGCCAGCAAGAGGTTATCGCGGCCCGCGACCGCTACGAGCGGGAACTGCGCAAGATCATCGATGAAGGTATCAAGAGCGGTGAATTTCGGGCGGTGAATTCCAAGATCGCCGTGTTTGCCATACTCGGCGCCATCAACTGGATCGCCCGCTGGTACCGACCGGAAGGATCACTGCAGGCCCCTGAGTTGGGAACTGAGTTCGCTACCCATTTGGTTGGGGGCTTGACGTGTCGGTAGCCATGGCGATGGGACCACGAAGAGTAGCAAATGTCGGAGAGTTCGCACTGCTGAAAGTACCCTACGCCAGAGAGTGTGCGTCATGAAGGCAATCCAGCTGACAGCGGTAGGAGAGCCGCTGAACATCCAGGACGTCCCCAAGCCCGAGCCGGGGGAAGACGAGGTGACGGTGCGTGTCGCAGGATGTGGCGTATGCCACACGGACATCGGGTTCTGGAAGGATGGTGTTCCCACCAAGAAACAACTCCCGCTTACCCTGGGGCACGAGGTCAGCGGCATTGTCGTGGAGGCAGGGTCCAACTACCAGCACCTGCTGAACCGCGAGGTCATCGTCCCTGCGGTGATCCCCTGCGGTGAATGCGTCTTGTGTAAGGAAGGACGAGGCAATATCTGCCGCGCGCAGCTAATGCCGGGCAACGACATCGACGGCGGTTTCGCAGAGTTCGTCATCACACCGGGCCGCGGTCTGTGTGTCGTGGAGGACCGCAGCGGCTACGAATTGGAGGAGCTCTCGGTCATAGCCGATGCGGTCACGACACCATATCAAGCCATCGTCCGCAGCGGTCTGCGAGCGGGTGACCTCGCGATCGTAGTTGGAGTGGGAGGTGTCGGAACATACTGCGTGCAAATCGCTGCGGCATCAGGTGCTCACGTGGTGGCGATTGACGTGGATGACTCAAAGCTAGCCGCGGTCACCGGCCACGGAGCGGCTCTCACGATCAACGCTTCGACAACTGACTTCAAGGCGACAAAAAGCCAGATCAAGGCCCAGACCAAAGAGTGGGGCGTCGCCGGCCACAGCTGGAAGGTCTTTGAGTGCTCCGGTCAGCCGGGCGGACAGGACACCGCCTATGGGTTGCTCACCTTCGCGGCGACTCTGATGGTTGTAGGCTTCACCCTTGCGAAAACCGAGGTGCGCCTGAGCAACCTCATGGCATTCGACGCCACAGTGCAGGGAACGTGGGGCTGTAAGCCGGAACTGTATCCAGAGGCGCTGCGGCTGGTGACCGATGGAAAGGTGGACTTGAAGCCCTTCATCAAGACGTACCCGATGAGAGATGGGCCCGATATCATGCAGCAAGTCGCCGATCATCAAATCGACAAACGCGCCATCCTGGTTCCGGATTGGGCTTCGTGAAGCCGCCACATCCGTGAACCGCTAGAATGGGAGACAGCAACCATGCTGAACAGTCACACCCTAGTTGACGGTCTGAAGTTCACAGAGATCCAGTATGAGCTCCGTCCCGTCCTCGATCCGGCCGGCAACCCCGTGGAGGGGTTGCACAACGCCTGGATAACCCTGGACAACCCGAAACAGTTCAACAGCTACACCACCGACGCGGTCAAGGAAGTCATCCTCGCGTTCCGACAGGCCAGCATGGATCGCAGCGTGGTGGCGTGTGTCTTCACGGCAGTCGGTGACAAGGCGTTCTGCACGGGTGGAAACACCAAGGAGTACGCCGAGTACTACGCGGGCAATCCGCAGGAGTACAAGCAGTACATGCGACTGTTCAATGACATGATCGACTCCATCCTGCGCTGCGCCGGTCATCAATCGTGTCAACGGCATGCGCATAGCAGGCGGTCAGGAGATCGGTATGGCCTGCGATTTCACCGTCGCCGCCGACACGGCTCGGTTCGGGCAGGCGGGACCCAAGCACGGGTCGGCACCCGACGGTGGCTCCACGGACTTCTTGCCGCTCTATGTCGGATTTTCCCGTGCGATGGAGAGTGGAATCCTCTGTGAGATGTGGAGCGCGCACAAAGCATTGTTCATAGGTCTACTGAACCAAGTGGTACCGGTACTCAAGGTGGACGGCAAGTGGATTCCCAACCCGATGGTCATCACCGACCGGTTCGTCGACGAGTTCGGCAACATCGTCTACGGAGACTTCAAGGTAGGTGCAGAGAGGAACGCGGCCAAGGAGATCTTGGCGAAGGCGGAGACTGATCTCAGCAAGCTGGACGAAGCTGTAGAAGCTCTGTGCACGAAGATTCTGATGCTGATGCCGGACTGCGTCTCCAAGACGGTAAACGGTCTCCGCAAGCACAAGCAGTGGCATTGGGATAACACTAACGTCACCAATCGTGAATGGCTGGCACTGAATATGATGACCGAAGCCAAGGCCGGCTTTCGGGCGTTCAACGAAGGTCCCAAGGACAAACGGGAAGTCGATTTCATCAAGCTGCGTCAGCTACTCGCGCAGGGGCATCCCTGGGATGACGAGCTGATACGGGCGATCTCGCCGCAGTATCAAGACACTTGATCGACCCGGCGCGGGTGCAAGCCAGTGCTCTCGCGCTACAGCGACTCGGCCCTGCTGTTGCCGTCCGGGGCTGGCGTGTGGTGAAGACCGCAAACGACCGCAAGCAGTGAGAGCACGGACCACGTGAGTCCGTGCGCGGAATGGAAGGGGAAAGGCTGGTATGGACCTAGGATTGGAAGGCAAGAACGCCATCGTTACGGGAGGCAGCCTCGGTATAGGTTCTGCCATCGCCGTAACGCTGGCAAAGGAAGGTTGCAACGTCGCAATCAACTACAGGCGTCATGACACCGAGGCGAAGCAGGTGATTCGAGAGGTAGAGCAGGCGGGTCGCCGCGGCCTGGCAATAAAGGCGGACGTGAGTAGCTACGACGACGCCCAGAACATGGTGCGCACTGTGGTTGAGCAGTTCGGTAGCCTGGACATCATGGTGTGCAACGCCGGCATCAACTGGGACGGCGTGATCTGGAAGATGACGGAAGAACAGTGGGACACCGTGATCAATGTGAACCTGAAAGGCTATTTCAACTACAACAAGGCGGCCGCCATGGTCTTCAAGGATCAGAAGAGCGGCAAGATCGTCAATATTTCGTCGATCAACGGCATGCGAGGCAAGTTTGCCCAAACCAACTACGCTGCTTCGAAGGGCGGCGAGATAGCGCTGAGCAAGTCACTGGCCCGCGAACTGGGCAAGTTCAACGTGAACGTCAACGTGGTTGCTCCCGGGATGGTCATGACCGACATGGCCCGAAACATCCCCCCCGAGTTCCTGACCAAGGCAATGAACGAGACAGTGCTGGGCCGCTTCGCGACAGCGGAGGAGTGCGCCGATCTGGTGGCTTTCCTCTGCTCCGATCGTGCTCGTCACATCACGGGTGAGACAATCAAGATCGACGGCGGACAGTACATGTAGCCGCACGTGAGAGGACTATGACTAGAGTAGGAATCGTTGGAATAGGACACGGCGTCTTCGGCCGTCGCAGCGATGCCACCGTGCAAGAATTGGCGTTCGAGGCCTTCCGAGACGCGCTAAACGATGCAGGTATCGATCGGGCTGCCATTGACGCGTCGGTTATCGGCGCCGTCCCCGAGTACCACAAGCAGCGGTCCCTCGCAGGGGTCGTGCAGGAGTACCTGGGCCTCGTGCCGAAGCCGACTTGGCTCACTGAGGTCGCCTGCGCATCGGGCAGTGCAGCCATTCGTACCGCCTGGATGTCAATCAAGGCCGGACTTCACGACGTCGTGGCTGTGATTGGTTGCCAGAAAATGACAGAGATGTCTACCGCCGAGATTCTCGCACTGATGGGCAGAGTGGGTGAGGTGCAATGGGAGTCCGGGTTCGGGACCACGTTCCCCGGCTACTATGCAATGTTCGCCAAACGCCACATGCATGAGTACGGCACGACTCGCGAGCAGCTGTTGCAGGTCGCGGTCAAGAACCATTTCTATGGAGCCAAGAACCCCAACGCTTTGTTCAGGAAAGAGATCACCCTGGAGAAGGCCATTGCATCCGAAGAGGTCGCAACGCCGTTCCAGGTGTACGACTGCTGTGCCAACGCAGACGGTGCCGCCTGTGTGATCCTGGCAAGTGAGGATCGTGCCAAAGAGATAACGCAGCAGACGGTCTGGTTAGACGGTGTGGCATGTGCGACTGCCAGCATGTCGGTTCTGAGACGACCCAGTCTCACGGGGCTACCCAGCGCAGAGAAAGCAGCAGCCGACGCCTACGCGATGGCGGGAATCGGCCCGGCCGACGTCAAGGTAGCGGATGTGCACGACTGCTTCACTGTGGCCGAGATAATGGCATACGAGGATCTCGGCTTCTGCAAGAAAGGCGCAGGAGGGCCGTTCATCGCAGAACGCCAGTCATACATAGGAGGCAAGGTGGCCGTAAATGTGGACGGAGGTCTGAAGGCCAAGGGCCACCCCATCGGTGCCACCGGTGTTTCGATGACGTACGAGATCGCCAAGCAACTGCGTGGCGAGGCGGGCGAGCGTCAAGTCCCCAACGCCGATGTCGGCCTGACACACAACGTCGGCGGCATCGGCCAGTACTGTTTCGTTCAAGTCTTGAAAAGGGATTGATCGATGTTCGAGTGGTTTGGGAAGGTCAATTTCACGCCATACACGAAGGTCAGCGATTTCGCCCGTCACCTGAGGGACGGGCACCTCATGGGCTCGCGCTGCAAGAAGTGCGGTGCGACCTCATTTCCACCGCGAGCTGACTGCGAGGCGTGTACCAGCGGTGACTTCGAGTTCTACGAAGTCAGTGGCAAAGCCACGCTCAACACGTTCACCAAGATCGTGGCTGCGCCCACCGGCTTCGAGGACGAGGTCCCCTACATCGTGGGAGTGGTCGATCTAGCTGAGGGTGGCCGCGCACTTGCCTGGTTCGGAGAGAGCGTGCCGGAGGGCGCTATCGAGATCGGGATGGAACTCCAGGTGGTCCCCCGCATCTTCGAAGAGATGGAAGACATCAAGGTCTACTACAGCCTGGAGCAGCCCGGTACAACCTGGTCGCAGGTGGACCGTACTTGGTGAGGCCGAGCTAGCGTCTGCCTGACTGCCGTCGCCGGCTGAACTCAGACACGGAGCGAGAACCAATGACGATCGAAGTCACCGTCGCAGACGGTATTGGCCGTGTTAGGATGAGCAATCCTCCGCTCAACATTCTCACCAGAGATGTCATGGCAGCACTGCGCTGCGAACTGGAGAGCCTCCAGGGCGATCGATCCCTGCGGGTACTCCTGCTCAGCTCCGAAGGCAAGCACTTCTCGGCCGGGGCCGACGTAGGCGAGCACATGCCACCTCACTACCAGGAGATGATCCCTGAATTCCTCGACACCGTCGCAGCGATTGACGCGTTTCCTGTACCCGTCATCGCACCTGTTCAGGGACGTTGCCTGGGAGGTGGGTTCGAGTTGATCCAGGCCGTAGATCTCGTCATCGCAGGTGAGGGCGCCAAGTTCGGACAACCCGAGATAATGCTGGGCGTGATTCCTCCAGCAGCAGTGGCACTGCTGCCCAGCATCTGTTCCCGCGGTGTTGCGTCCGAAATCGTGTTCACCGGGGATCCGCTCAGTGCCGCACAGGCGGCAGCAGCTGGGATAGTCTGGCAGGTAGTGCCTGACGAACGGTTGAACGACTACGCACTGGAAGTCGCCAATCGCATTGCGCGGCACAGCGGGGCCGCCCTACGAATTGCCAAGCGTACGCTGCGGGCCGCTACGGCCGTCACGAGAACCGCCGCGATGTCAGCGGCGGGGAAGGTCTACGTGGAAGATCTGATGGCGACGGAGGACGCTGTGGAGGGGCTCAGTTCCTTCCTGGAGAAACGGCAACCCGAGTGGCAACATCGGTGATCAACGATCGGCTCTTCCCCGAGTGGCGAGGCCAACCCCTCGACGAGATCCTTTATCACTGCCGGGAACTCGTGGAGGACATCAACTTCCCGACGCTACGACGCTGGCGCGAAGCGGGGGGGAAGGTCGTCGGCCATTTCCAGGTCTACTTTCCTGAGGAGATCGCGCACGCCGCTGGTGTACTGCCCTTCAAGGTTCGGGGGGCACCTGTAGAGGCGACCAATGCGGACTCCCGCTTTGGATCCTACCTGTGCTCCATAATCAAGACATCACTGGAGCTGGTCCTGGCCAAGAGCGTGGAATTGGACATGTTCGTGACGCACCCGATCTGCGACGCCGCCCGCAATCTGGCAGCAGTGTGGGGACGGAACTTCAGCTACCCCTGTCAAATCCTATACCTCCCCCAGAACGCCAACTCACAGCACGCGCCTGAGTATCTCCGCGGTGAGTACGATCGGCTGCGGCGCAGTATCGAGGATATCGCCGACTGCAGCATCACCGACGACCAGCTGCGCCACTCGCTGAGCGTGTTCAACGAGAACCGAGCTCTGTTGCGCGAGCTGTACACTATCAAGCGCGATTCTCCTTGGCTGGTGTCACTGGATGAGGCGTACATACTGGTGGCCGTGGGAGGCCTGGTTACCAGAGAAGAACACAACGCTTTGCTCCACACCGTCTTGCCCTTGATCAAACAGCGGCCAGCCAAGCGGCAGGACAGGATACGGGTGGTCTTCGAGGGTGGGTTCTGCGAGCAACCACCGCTGGACTTGATCCGGGCCATCGGCCGGTCCTGCTATGTCGTGGCTGACGACCTGCTCATTGGGCTGCGCTGGATCCTCGAAGACGTGCCCCTCGCCGGCGACCCGTTGTTCAATCTGGCCGCAGCATATCTGGAGCAATCCTCCTACAGCCCGGTGCAACACGACTTGCGTAAGCCAAAGGAGAAGATGCTGCTCCAGCGCATCGCAGATTCCCAGGCCCAGGCAGCGATCATTACGGCTGCCAAGATGTGTGAACCGGGGCTGGAGGAGCAAGTCGCTTACACCCGGAGCTGCTCGCAGCCGGCTGGGAACGAAGATTCGTGGCCGACAGGCAACGTGTCAGCGAAGCCAGGGAGTTGTACGAGCAACTCGGCTACGAGGTGTGCACCCGGTCGCTCGGACCCGACGAGCTGGGTGATGAATGCGAGGACTGCAAGTTGGTGGCGCTGCTCCACTTCCAGACGATCTACACGCGGAAGAAGAGCGAGTGACGTGATGGCGGCGAGCGGACGTCGCGCGGAGACCGCTAAGCCGCCAAGGTGATCAAACCGAGGGAGACCTGTGAATGTTCACCAAACTCAGGGATTGGGAGAAGAACCGGCTTCTCTTCCACCTCCAACGAAGACGCAGTGAGTGACGAATGAGATATGCAGAGACAGGTTTCAATCTGGAAGTCGATCTGACGAGAGGGAACATCGAGCGGGTGGCGACCGACCCTCGGCTGACCGAGCTTCATCTGGGAGGGCTCGGGACCAACGCCAGGATCATGTGGGACAGGGTCG
>Ga0111155_1072_pt1 | contig 11685 bp, 9 predicted proteins | sample DeeMarSeWOR28_12_FD_80253 | JGI IMG/M metagenome (GOLD analysis project Ga0111155, IMG submission 80253) | Gemmatimonas sp. SG8_17
CGGCGCCGTACAGATTTGTGACTGTGCTGATGAACTTCCCCTCGTTGGCACCAGTCCGTGAGTAGCGTGCCGTCGGTCCCACCCCCACGTCCAGATTCTCGCCGAAGGAGCGCGCGAACATCGGCTCGACCGTCACCAACCTTCGCTGGACCTCGTAGAATTCCGTGTCGCCGCTGTCAGCGGTGTTGTTGCCCAATCCGTAGAAGTGAATCACGTCAAAGGACGTACCGAACGCGCGGGTACGGAAGTGTTGTCCTGAGTTCTCGAATCGATAATCGTGCTCCATAGACAGGTCGAACCGGTTGCGTGTCGCCACAGAAGTCGACAGCGTCCATTTCGCAGCGTACGGATCCCTGCGGAAGCCAAACTGCCGTCGCGATAGACCGGCCTTGAAAAGCACACCGTAGTCGGTCCCATAGGCGACATATCCGGTAGGTACGATCGCCGATCCCCAATCTCTCGGAGCGGTCCGCTGCTTGGACCCATAGTCCTTGTTGTTGATACCGGTACCACCGGGCGGATCACCGATCACCCGGTTGTCACCGGAGGCATCGTACAGCTTCACCTTGGCGGTGGGTGTCTCGAACGCATAGGTATCATCACCTCTTCCGCCGATTACCCGCACCAATGACCCCAGTCTCTGGGAGCCACTTACTGCAACGCTGTCATCGCCTCCGTATAGGTAGATGCGCACTTCCTTGGTCTCTCGCGGGTCGATCCGTCTCTCGAAGTAGGGAGACGCTTCGCTGGAGCTTTCCGCCAGGAGAATCTCTATGTATCCGCCAGCACCCTCCCTGATCTGCGCGGTCTCCGCTTCATCTGAGGCGTGGACCTCCACGTTGCGTGCCAGCAGCTCGTAGAATTTCGCAGCAGCCCCACTCAATCCGTCGCGTCTGCTCCTCAGAGTCGACTCGAGCCAGGCACCATCCAAACGATACAATTCGTCTGGTAACCGCCGCACGGCTCGTTTGATGGTCTCGTCCGTGATCTTGGCCGCGATGCTGGCAGCTATCGAATCCCAAGCCGACCTATCGAGATCTGCCAGGAACCGCCTGTCGATGTCACGGGCGTTCCAATGAAGGCTGAAGACGCTCAGGTATTTGTCGGAGTATCCTACGATCTGCGGCATGCTCCACTGCGCCAGTGCCGGAAACAGGCCATCGAGTTTGGAGAACACCTGATCGCGGTCTCGCGGTATGGGGTACCAACCCGGCAGCGAATCGCTGCCGAACTCGGCCCAGCGCCACTGGTCGATATGCCGGTCCCAGTCACCCAAGTAGAAGTCCAGCAGCCGAGCATTCAGAAAAGCACGTGCATTGACACGGTCGGTCGGTTTGTCACGGATTCGCTCGATCAGTGTCTCACTCCCGATCACCCGCTTGGCACCGGCGAAGGCGGCGATGTCGGCGTCGTACTCGTCCGGCCGCTCTTCGATCATGCCCAGCATGTGGGCGAATTCTGCACGGAACTCTCCTAAGCGATCGTCATCCGGCATGACAACCAGCAGTGGTGCCGCATGCAGCACTCCTGCTGTCTCTAGAATTGGAGAGCTGACCACGGCTCCAAGAGGATGTTGTGAGCTGATCTGGTCCTGCATCACATCCGCCGCGATCGTCGTCCTCAGCAGCGGGGGGAGCGCGGCAGCGGGATCCTTGTCGATCGACCGGAACGAGTACTCGCGACCGTCTGCGTCTCGGAATCGCAGTGATTTGGTTTGTCTTCCGCCACCCCGTTCCGTCGGAGTCAGCCCGCCACCACACCGTTGCAGGTCCAGCACGGGAACGCGGAACGCCGTAGTCCATGCGCCGCGGTAATGGTCACCCCAGAAGAACCGACCGAACCCGCCCATGGCGTACCGCTCGCCTGGAACGACGCTCACGGTCGAATCCATGCACGATCGACTCATCTGACTGAAGGCCGCTACAGGGAAGAAGTATGCCGCAGCCAGCACCACGACAGGAGCCGGACGCAACGGCCCGAACAGCGCAATCAGGCCCCGCCCGCCCCTGCGCGTTACGGGGACCGACACATTCGATCCCGCTACCATGAGCCACCATTCATCGTGCGAATCTCAAACACCGTTCGCCCGGTCGACCTTAGCGATCCGGACGTCAGCTGCGCCTGACAAAGTACGCCTCCGCTGCACCATCTACCAGTAGCACGAGCAGCCAGCGCCAACGCCATTACGGAAGTGGCGGTGTGGTCGGCGGTGGCCTCCGGTGCTTTGTCGCCTGCTCGAACGCATAGGCCAGCGCGATGAGAGTGGGTTCCGACCAAGCATCTCCGAAAAACTGCAGCCCCACCGGCAAACCGTCTCGGACATAGCCCATTGGGACCGTGATCGCCGGAAATCCCGTTCCCGGCGCGAGATCCTGGCTGTTGTCCCCGTGCGGCGTGTTGAGATCTCCTATCAGCCGAGGCGGGTTACTCCAAGTGGGATAAACCATCGCATCCAGCTGGTGCGTCTCCATCTGCCGCCGCACGGCCTCCCGCAGCAACTCCTGATTCTCCCGGGCTCGCACGCAACCCGCGTCCCGATCGGGCGGATCTTCCACCTGTAGAAAGAACTCCAGTCTGGGACGAATACTTGGGTGAGTCCGGCCCGACTCGACTATCTCGGCGAGATTCTCGACCGGTGCTGCCGGCCCCAGCGTCGCCAAATATCGGTTGATGTCATGCCTGAACCGCCGGCACCATAGGCCACTGCGTCTCAGATCACCGATCTCGGGAATGGTCACTGAATCCACGATGGTAGCACCCCGCTGGCGCATGGCCCCCAATGCCTCTTCGAACCGCCCCAGCACCTCGGTATCAGCTCCCTCCCGGTTCGACCACTGGCGCATCACACCGACTCGTGCGCCGTCCAAAGCCGTCGGATCCAAGAAGTCGGCATACCGGCCAACGCGGTGCTCCCGGCTCGCCGCAGTCACCGGATCGGCCGGGTCGTAGCCGGCAATGACGTCAAACCCCGCCACCGCATCGGTGACCGTTCGAGCCATTGGCCCACCGATGTCCTTATCGAGATACAGGGGGATGATCCCGTCTCGGCTGGTTAGTCCCATCGTCGAGCGGATTCCCACCAGGGCGTTGTGTGACGACGGTCCCCGGATCGAATTGCCCGTGTCGGTACCCAGGCCCACCGTTCCGAAACTCGACGCCACTGCGGCAGCGGTCCCGCCGCTCGATCCTGCCGGAACCCGGTTCAGCGCATACGGATTGCGGGTGTGGCCCGGCAGCATCGAACCCACCGTCTCGTACGGCGTGAATGCGAACTCAGCCATGTTCGCCTTGGCGAGGACGATCGCGCCAGCTTCACGGATACGGCGGACCTGAAATGCATCGTCGGGAGGCAGCGACCCCGCAAGAGACAGCGAGCCTGCGGTGGTGGGAAGGTCGTGCGTATCGTAATTGTCCTTGACAATGATTGGAATTCCATGGAGGGGTCCCACCATACCGGACTCCGCGAACACGCTGTCCAGCGTCGCGGCACGCGCCAAAGCGTCGGGATTCACCACGATGATGGCGTTCACCGCGGGTCCCTGCTTATCATATGCTGCGATCCGATCGAGATAGAGCTGGACCAGTTCGCGAGCGGTCAAGTCCCCAGCCTCCATCGCTCGATGGATTGCGGCAATCGTGGCCTCCGAGACATCGAAGCTTGCCTGCACCTCAGTCTGGCAGAACACCCTTGGGCCGACTGCGACGCTGACAATTGCACAAATCAACAGCGGACGGCGCAACCCGATCGTGCTCATAATCGTCTCCCGTGCAGTGATTGAGTTCCTACCGTGTCAACCAGCACACCACTTTTGCCTCAGTCATCTCTTCTATCGCGTATTTGACGCCTTCACGCCCCAACCCCGAGTTCTTGACTCCACCGAACGGCATCGTATCCAATCGGTAGTCAGTGCTGTCGTTGATCATCACGCCACCACACTCCAAGCCTTCCGCGATCTTGAAAGCAGTATCCACATCGCGGGTGAACACCGCGGCATGCAGGCCGAAGTCAAGACTGTTGGCCTGCGCAACCGCCTGCATCTGATGTGGGATAGAGATTCACCGTCGGGCCGAAAACCTCTTCACAGTGAACGGCAACATCCGGTGGAACACGCTCCAGTACGGTAGGTTGAACCAACGTGCCGCTACGACTCCCTCCTATCAGCACTCTACCCCCCCTCGCGACAGCGTCACCGATCCAGCGTTCCACCCGAGCGGCCTCTCGCTCAGTGATCATCGGCCCCATGTCGGTCGCCTCGTCGAGTTTGTCACCGATCCTGTAGGACGCCGTCCGATCTACGAAGGCGTCGCGGAATTCCCGATAGACGTCCTGCTGAACGTATATTCGCTGCACCCCGATACAGTTCTGACCTGCCGCCCAGAACGAGCCTGATACACATCTTTCAACCGCCCAATCTAGATCGGCATCGTGCCACACGATCACCGGCGAGTTCGATCCCAGTTCCATCGCAAGCTTCTTGATGCCGGCGCGAACCGCGATATGCTTGCCGGCCTCCACGCCGCCGGTGAATGAGATCATCCGTACTCGGTCATCGGTCACGAGGGCATCACCGATCACCGAGCCATGACCAGTGATCGTTTGTAGCACCTGGGGTGGCAACCCCGCTTCCAGAAAGGTGCGAGTCAACTCGATCGCTGAGAGCGGAGTGACCGTAGCCGGTTTGAGAATCACTGCGTTCCCCCCTGCGATAGCCGGCCCCAGCTTGTGCGCCACCAGGTTGAGCGGATCATTGAATGGAGTTATCGCCAGCACCACGCCGACCGGCACGCGCTCGAAGTAACCTCGACGGCGCTCGCCATCCGGAAACGAGTCGAATGGGATTGTCTCACCGCAGATGTGCCTGGCCTCCTCGGCAGAACTCCGCAGCGTATTTACGCAACGGGCTACCTCCTTCCGTGCTTCGCGGATGGTCTTCGAGCCCTCTCGTGCTATGGTCTGTGCGAAATAATGGCTTCGCTCTTCCACCAAGTCGCCTACCCGACCCAACACAGTGGATCTCTCAAATGGAGTCATCGCGCGGGCCACGTGGCTGCCGGTCACCGAAGCCGCCAGGACAGACTCGACATCACCGGACCCTGCCGCAGGCACCGTATCTATCAATGTGTCATCAAACGGATCGCGCACCTCGATCTTCTCCGCTCGATCGGCCCACTCACAATTGATGAACATGTCCATCGATCCTAACGCTCCTCTCGATGTGCTATCCGGGACACCATTGCGAGCGGTTCGCCTTCGCTAACCGGGGGAGTGCCAAGCACGTAGTTCACCACTCCTGAAAACGGCGCTCGAATCTCACTGATCGGGTCGCCGAAGAAATCCACCAATACACCGAGCAATCCACCTTCCGAAACCGCATAGCCGTCCCTCACGCGGGCCTGAAACATCCCCGCTGCCGGGCTGCGCACTACCTGGTAATCGGTCAACCACACTACTCGCGTTTCGACTTCCGCGTCTCCTGCTACCATTCCTAGGTGTCGCAGCAGGTTCCAGACACCCTTCTCGGCAAGGGCGATCCAGGACTCCGCGTTCGAGCCGAGTTGGCCCGTCTCGGTGGTCATCGCCGGTATGCCACGGGTCAATGCAGTCTGATCCGTATACACGGACTCCCGCGGGTCGACTGGTCGGCCTTCATCGATCACGATGTGATCCAACCCGAAGGCCAGCGCCATGCCGTGAATGGTTGAGTCGAGGGCAGCGTCCCCGGTTACGGGCATGTAGAGGTAGGGACGCAGCGCCTCGTTCCCATCACCGCCATGTAAGTCGACGACGTAATCAGCGCTCTCGATGACCTCCGTCGTGATGGCGTGTGCGATCCGTTCACTCACGGTACCGTCGGATCTCCCGGGATACACACGGTTGAGGTTCTTCCCGTCCACGGGACTGTAGTAAACGGTGCGTCCCAGAAATGATGGCACGTTAGCCACGTGCACCAGGATCACAGAGCCATTCAGCTCCGCAGGATCGATCCGGTTACGAACTCGTTGCAGCGCAGTAATAGGTGGATACTCATACCCATGGGTACCAGCGATCAGCGCCAGCACCGGCCCAGGCGCTGCTCCGCGGACTACGGTTACCGGGATCCGCGTTCCTCCATCGATTCCTGGAGGCACTTCGATGAACCCCGATACGAGCCGACGAACAGTCTCGTAGCTTCCTGTCCTTCGGCCGACGTGGCAATTCCTGAGATCAAGATGGCCGTTATGGCCTGCCGCATGAGTGTCATCACGACGATCCTTGCTGGGGTCATTTCAAGTATCGCTCCCACCATCTCAACTCCTGGAGGTATGCATGCACCTGCCGCCATGGCGTCCAACCGCCGTGGTACGATTCGGCGTAGCGAATGAAAATCGCAGGAACGCGCCGCTTCTTGAGTGCCAAATACATCTGCTCACCTTCCTCAATTGGCACACGGTAGTCCCATTCGCCATGTATGAACAACGTGGGCGTGGTCACATTTGCAGCGTGGGTGAGCGGGGACAACTCGATCATCAGATCTCTACTCTCCTTCTCCCACGGAGGTCCGAAGAACTCACTCTCCTTTGTGCGCGGAATATCGGCTATACCGTAGTCACTCATCCAATTGGAGATCGATCGGCTGGATACAGCAGCCGCGAAGCGATCGGTGTGGCCGATGATCCAGTTCGTCATGAAGCCGCCGTACGAGCCGCCGGTGACTCCGAGTCGCTCAGCATCGATGGGATAGTGATCCAACACGTAGTCAATACCTGCCATGAGATCCTGATAATCGAGCACTCCCCAGCCCCCCCAGGTAGCCCATTTGAATGCCTCACCGTATCCCGTGGAACCGCGCGGATTCGTGAAAAGGACGAAATATCCTCGTGCAGACCAGAGCTGCCGCTGGAATGAAAAATCGTTGCCGTACGCGCTGTGGGGGCCTCCGTGGATAGCGAGAATCAACGGATAGGTCCGGTTGAGTTCGTAGTGCCACGGGCTCAACAGCCAACCCTCGACTTCTGTTCCGTCACTACTCTGGTAAACGAGGTGCTCGGGTGCATTCAATTCAACTTGGCTCAGCAACTCGTGGTTGCCGCTGGTCAGTCGCGTCTCAGTGGAGCCGTCCAGACGGGCGACGTAGACGTTCGAGGGGTCACCCGGCTCGCTGGCAGTGAACGCCACCCACCCGAAATCCGCGGAGAACGACATGTCAGCCAGGCGTCGCTCACCGTGGGAAACCTGGGATACTGGTCCACCCTGAGGACCTACTCGAAACAGATGCGTATTGCCACCCACCCCTGCGTTGAAGTAGATGAACTTTCCATCCGGACTCCACTTTGGTCCTCCAGGCATCAGATCCCATTCTCCGGTGATATTGCGTGGCTCACCACCCGACACCGGCACGACAAACAAGTCGATGGGAGAACCGTGCGCCTGCCCCGACGCGATCACTTGATCCAGCCCTTCGTATCCCCTGACCACGATGAAATGGCCGTCTGGCGACCAGGCAGGATCGGAGTAGTGATAGCCATCGTTCGTGAGGCGTGTCGTTTTGCCGTTCAGATCAACGGTCCACAGATCACTGCGCTCGTAGGTGTACTCGTCTCGCTGATGGGAATCGGCAGTGAAGGCCAGAGCGTCCCCAGCGGGGCTCCATGCCGGACCTTGAACGTCCACACCCAAGTCAGTGATGCGCCTCGCAGTGCCGCCCTCACGTGCGATTACGTATAACTCCAGCGGCGGCGTCGCATGAGGATCGCGCGGATCGCGCAGATAACCGCGCCGATCGAACCGATAGTTCATCCAGTCGTATATGCGCCCGTCAAACTGCTCTTCCACTCTGGCTTCGAACTCCGACAAAGACTCTCGTTCCGGCCCCGTGGACGGTGGAGTCGGCTTGGTGAATGCCATCTGGCGCCCGTCAGCGCTGAACACAGGAGCACCATCGACCCCGGCTATCTGGAACGCCTCGCCTGCCGGTCTCCCCATTCTCAGAAACCAGACGGAGCTCCGCTTCGTGGCTTCGCGATCGATCACTGGGCGGGAGGATGAGAACGTCAGCAGATCTCCGTCGGGAGACCACCGCGGATTGCCGGCACTGAATGAGGGACTCGTGATCCGCGCTGGATCTTCCGATCCGTCGGTGGCCGCCAACCAGATTTCGCTGTGTCTCCTGTTCTCACTTTTCACGATGAACGAACGAACAAATGCTACCCAGTTGCCATCCGGCGAGATCGCCGGGTCTCCCAGGTCCTCTATCCTGAAGTAGTCCTCGAGCGCGAGGCGTCTGCGGGTCTGGCACTCCAGAGCCGCCGGCAGACAACACCCAAGCAACACGGCGGTCGTTGCCGACCGGACTAGTGTGACATACTGAATCACGCGGCTGTTGACAGGCATGGGGATGCTCCTGAGACAATACGATTTGTTCGACCCTTGAAGGCGTACGCCGACGGCGTCCGCGTCAGCAACTAAGATGCTGCCTCAAACGACCGAGAGCGAGGCTACCGCTGCAACTGGGTGGCGTTCCGAATCTGTGTTCAGATGCCAGTAGCCCGAGAACCCGTGCTCCTCCCTTGACGTAACACTCTGAAGGAGGGAGAATCAACGCTGCAGACATTGATTCGAGAACGGAGACGGATGGACATGCGGATCAACGCAGTTGCCCTGGGGTTGACTTCGATCATGCTCGGTGCTGCCTGCGCAGCCGACCGGCCACGTTGTCCCGAGACGGAGAATACGGTGATTCTCACCACCAATCTCGGAGAGATGACGATTGAATTGTATCCCGAGCGGGCGCCGATCACGGTGGAGAACTTCCTCACATATGTGGATGCTGCCTTCTACGACAGCACGTTGTTTCACCGGATCGTGCCCGGTTTCGTGATCCAAGGCGGTGGGCGAACGCTGACTGGGATGAAGGAAACACGCGATCCGATCACGAATGAAGCCGACAACGGTCTACTCAACGAGCGGGGTACGCTCTCCATGGCTCGACGACCGGATCCCAACAGCGCCACGTCCCAATTCTTCATCAACCTCGAGCACAACGAGATCTTGGATCATGGAGTGCGCGACTTCGGCTACGCTGTCTTCGGCAGAGTCGTCGAAGGAATGGATGTGGTAGACCGGATTGCGGCATTGCCGACGGGGGCGAACGAAGCACCACGGGATCCGGTGATCATATTGACGGCGTGCAGTAACAACAACTGACATCCGGCGCGCCCTACGGACGGGTCGTTACGAGTCTACGATTGGCCGCCGGGTACCCACGCGGACCTGCGGCTCGGTCCTTACCGGGCAGCGGCGAACATCACTATCCCCAACACGAGAGCGCCTAGCAGCCCGATCAGCAGTGCAATGATCATGGCAGGCCTCTGTCGGCTCGCTCCACCCACCCCTGCACGCATCTCCACGATGCTCATAGCCTGCCGAACGTCTCCGAGGCCGGTCCGAGGACGTCGCTTCTGAAAGTCGACAATGGTATTCTCTATCTCACGAGCCAGGTCTTGAGCCTCGAGACTGGCCTGGCGAGGAGGTACGAAGGTTGGCGGAGGAACGAATGTCATGGCGACCTCAACCGGTTTGTTCAAGCTGCACACTAGTGGTATCCAATCTAATGCCACGGCAGTGTTGCTTGGAACTGATTTGGTTTGTCGCCCGCACAACCATATCTCTCTGCTGCAGAGGGATTCGACGTGTTGATCACGGACCGAGCAGGCTCGTAGATAGGGACCGTCGCAACTAAAGAAGACGGCGGCCTCGGTCGGGGCTCCTCCTGAAGACGACTGTCGCGGTCACGTCGGTGCCGTTGGACCTCGGCCAGCCAAACGAGGTCAATCGGCGGCGCACCAAGCTTCCAGTTGATCGACAGTGATGTCGTAATGCGAACCGTGAGCCCGCGGAACACCGTTTCGCAGTACGATCGCTTGGGGTGACTCGTGCTGGATGCGCAAATCGCCGGCCAACTGTCGCGCCAGCTTCCGCTCACCGACGACATCTACTATGTAAACGGGTACGGCCGGATGGCGAGCCATGAAGGCCTCCACCTGCCGCATTGCCTGCTCGGAGGTACGACACAAAGGGCTGTGCTTGTAGATTATCGCCAGTTCCGCCTGCAGCACCTCGTTCAGCGCGTCGTTTCTCAGCTGGTCCAGCTCCTTCTCGGTCTTCTTGTCCCGTCGAAACAGCATCGAGTCCTCGCGGATTGGTGCCAGCACAATATAGCCGCTGCCGTTCCCGGTGCCGTTAGGTCAAATCCCCTCAACCGGCGCCGTTCTGAAACTATGTCGGTTTCCGATACGTATGCCGTATTACGATATGTTCTACTCGCAGCGCACTGGTGAACACTATGACCGACATATCCCTGCGGATCAGACAGCTGCAACCGCTCAGGCCAGCTGTCTTTCACATCCTGCTGGTGCTCTCGGACGGAGAGAGACACGGCTACGCCGTGAAGCAGGAGGTCGAGCGCCGCACCAATGGCGTGGTCAAGATGGGTCCGGGAACGCTCTATGAATCGATTCAGCGAATGGTCGAAAATGCCCTGATCGAGGAGGCGCCCCGGCGGCAGCACAGACAAAACGACCAAGGTCAGCGCCGCTACTACCGCCTGACCTCGTTCGGCAAACAAGTGCTGCAGGCAGAGGTCACACGACTCGCGGATATCGTTGACTACGCCCGGTCATCACTCCGCGGTACCAAGCCGGCCTAATGCACCCTGCGCCGTCTCGCCACAGCACCGGCATCCGGCTGTTTCGGGTGCTGCTGTTGCTCTTTCCGCGGCAGTTCCGCCGCGCATACCGCGAGGAGCTCGTGCAAACGTATATCGGTCAGCGCAGCGAGGCCCGCTACAGGGGCTTGCTGGGCCGTTTCCGCTTCGGCACGGACATCCTGACAGACACTGTTTCAGCAGCTCTGCGACGCCGCGCGACTGTTCTGGGAGGGAGGACCCGCAAACCGCGATCACATCACTCACCAGCTGCGACGATCACCAGACCGGGGATGGGTAACATGACTAGCTCAGTGCTGCAGGACATACACTACACGATCCGCAATCTCGCAAGGAATCCCGGCTTCACGGCGCTGGTAGTCCTGATACTGGCGATCGGGATCGGCGCCAACGTGGCCATGTTCAGCACCATGAACCAGGCGCTGATCCGGCCGTTGCCCTACCCAGAGCCCGAGAATCTCGTCCTCGGACGAGCGACCTTCAACGGCAACCCCAATCCTCTGATGTCTGCCTACGACTACTTCGACTACCACGAACGCAACGAGGTATTCCAGTCGCTCGGCGCCATAAACTTCGGTCCCATCGACTTCACAATAACCGGAGGTGAGGAGCCGGAGCAGGTAGGGGGAGTGTTCGTTTCTTGGGACTTGTTCGCCACTCTCGGAATACCCGCCACAGCCGGGCGCCACTTCACGCCCGAGGAAGGCCAACCGGAGGGCCCCGGTGTCGTGATGCTAAGCGGTGGCTATTGGCAGCGTAGGTTCGGTTCAGCGCCCGAAGCCGTGGGACAGACTGTCACGGTCAACGGCTTTCCGTTGACTGTGGTCGGGGTGATGCCGCCGGATTTCCGCTTCCTCCACGATGCAGACGTGTGGGTCCCAATGCGGCGTGATGGCCCGTTCGCAGGGGCGAGACGTTGGCACAACTGGTACCTGGTCGGCAGACTCGAGCCAGGAGTGACGCTCGCAACGGCCCAAGCCGA
>Ga0111155_1060_pt1 | contig 11677 bp, 15 predicted proteins | sample DeeMarSeWOR28_12_FD_80253 | JGI IMG/M metagenome (GOLD analysis project Ga0111155, IMG submission 80253) | Gemmatimonas sp. SG8_17
TGGCGAAGCCAGGGCTGTGGGCCAGCGTCCGGAGACCGTAGCGAATGTCCTGCGCCAACGGTTGGAGGGCAGCGGTCCTGCGACTCCTTGACCTCTCAGACCGAGCGGCGGTGACGCCGAGTCGGGCACGCGACCTTCCGTCACGCTGCGCTCGCAACGTGGCAATGACACGCCAACCGGGGATCAACAGCACTTCACGCCACAAGCGGAGCCGCGCGTACATAGGTCCCCGCGATTGCTGCCACTCGGCGTATGCCTCCAACAGATCACCTGCGACTTCGCTGCGCCGCGCACTAGAGCTGAGCCAGCGGATCAGCGCCAGGGCCACCCGCGGGGGAGCCTTCATCGCGTGGCCTCCTGCTTCACACCAGTCGGGCCGGCCTTGTGCCACATCCGATCGCGGGTCCGCCGCACCTCGGTTAGTAGCTCCAGGCCGGCGCGTGTGATCCTGTAGTGCCGTTTGCGGCGGCCCCCTCGCACGGGGGTGGGCTCACCCAACCACGACTCCACCAGTCCCTTGCGGGCCAGGCGGTCCAGCGCCGTGTAGATGGCGCCGAGCGACACGGCCCTGCCAGCCTCCAGGTCGAGCACCTGCTGGATCGTCACTCCACAGGCGTCATCCCCTTCCAGCCGAACACTCAGCAGGACCAACTCCTCAAAATCCCGCAAGCGCAAGTCGGTCATTGCTTCTCCAGGTGTATCATATTGATTTTTACTACGTTGGTATTAGTAATTGGTTTCAGACCGTCAACTGAGAGTGTCGACCCAGGCCCTGTGATTCCGCCCGGGCGTCTCGGGCCGCTCCGGCGGGTTCTCGCTCAAATGTCAGATTGAAACAGAAAAGTCCGGGGGTAGTGTGAAATAGAAATGTCCTCCCCCCGGGGTTAGGGTGAAGAGTGGGCGGGCTCCTGAGCAGCCTGCGCAGCGTGATACCTGGCGATCGCATAGGGATTGGCGATGAGTCTGTTGTAGTGAGCCGGCCGGGACGCCGCCGAGCCCGCGTTCTACTTCACCCCGTAGCGCGCCGCTTCGTCGAACATGTCGATCACTTTGACCTGGCTGTGGAACACTGCGGAGTGCGGCACTCCGTCAGGTATGAAGTACGTGTCCCCCTTGCCGAGCCGCTTGCTCTCTCCACCTATCGTTAAGGTCATCTCCCCGGCGAGCACGACTCCAAACTGGGCTTCGTGGCTGTGCTCAGGTACCGCACCGATCGGGGCGATGTCCATGAAGACGAGTTGCTGTCGCGGCCCCTGTAGCAGCCACCCTTGGACGCCGTCGAATGGTATGTCTGCCCGCGGCAGATCGGTGATCATGCTGGGATACTCCATGCGTGTCTCCACAGTCTTCGGTTACGCTGACGGTTGATTCCACTCACCCTTGAGCATATCTATACTTTTGACATACATATACATACTATAGTCAACGTGGATGGACGCAATACGAAGTGGAGCAACGGTGGCGCTCAGCGTCGGGGTGCTGGCCGCCGGATCGGCCGCGCCGGAACAAGCTGATCGTCGCAGCCAATCCCCGCCCACTTGGTACTGGATGAGAAGTTGCCTGGGTGAATCGAGATCTCCGGCATTGCGCCTAACCGCTGTCCGGCTGCGCGACTCCGCATTCCATTTGCGAACACCGCCGCAGGGTCGCCGTGACGTCCGTTTCCGATCTAAAGTCAAGCCCAGCATGCTCTTGGTGAGCTGAGACAGCCGGGCACCGATGATGCTCTGTGACGGTCAGAACGATCCACCGCGCGGTGCATCAGGCAATAAGGCACTGGGAGCGACACGACAACCTGCGAGGGGAAATGGAACAACTGCAATTGGACGGACTGGACCGTCGCGGATTCCTGGGCGGCTTGCTGCCGGCCTGCGCAATGACCTGCATGGGGTCCTTCGCATTGTCATTCGGCAGCCCTAGGCGAGACTACACAACCGTTCAGCAAGACACACACAAGTTCGACGCCCTGGTCGATCCGGTACCCACATGGCGTCGGCTCGAGATGGTGAAGATTGCACGCTTCTTGGAGTTCTCTCAGTATCTAGCGGAGCAGATGGGGCGAGATCGCGTCAGCGAGATCCTCAAAGACTTTCAGTCGCAGCGCAACGCGAGCCAGGCCAGGAACGCCACGCAGAGGCTGGGATCGGACGACTTCGCCGCGTTCAAGAGGTTCTACGACCCGTCGATACCGGCGTTGAATCGGATCGTCACCATGGAGATCGTCGAGAACACAGACACAGTGTACGAGTGGCGGATCACTGAGTGTATCAACACCGAGCCGTACCTGCGTGCCAACGCGGGGGACCTCGGTTATGCGGCCGCATGCTTCGGTGACTATGCTTTTGCCCAGAACTTCAACCCAGCGATCAGATTGACCCGTGACATGACCATCATGCAGGGTCATCCCTACTGCAACCACCGCTACACCTGGGAGGGATGAAGAGACTCGGACAGGGTGAACGTTGCCCCCGACGAGTTCGGGAGATAGCCTTTGTCCGTGTCCCCCTCACTCATCATCCTCTACGAGCACGCTCCTCTCGTGGCGCGGCTCGCCGACCGGCTGCGCCGCCTCGGTGTCACACTCCGGTCGGTCTGCATCCACGACGCGAGTATTGCCACGGATCAGCAGGACGATGGCACGCCGGTGGTGAACCGGGTCGGCGCATATCCCGCGAGCGGGGGAGACGTGCGGATCGTGCTCAAAACCCGCAGCTACCTCGCGGACCTCGAGGCTAGCGACAGACGCGTGTTCAACGGCGCGCACTCTTACCTGGTCGCCACGTCCAAGCTGCGTCAGCGCGACGTGATCGCAGGCGCTGGCTGCAGGGCACCGCGGTCAGAGGCCGTTCGTCATGTTGGTGACCTGGCAACCGCGGCTCGGGGGCTGCGCTATCCCCTGATCTTGAAGCCCAATGTCGGTGGCAGCGGCGTCGGGATCCACGTGCTGCATGATGCCGCGGGCCTCACGGCTCTGGCAGCTGATCCGGATCTCTTGATAAGTGTGGACGGCGTCGGCGTGCTCCAGGAATATCATCCGCCTCGGGACGGAATGCTCGCTCGGTTGGAGTTCTTAGGGGAGGAGCTGCTTTACGCATCTCATCATCGACCCGCCGTCCGAGGCAGTCGAGGAGGCACGCGCAATCGTGCGGGCTGCCCAGGCCGATTTCGGTGCAGTGGAGTATGTGGTGAGCGACCGAGACGGTGAGCGCTACTGGTTCGACATCAATCCCTTCTCCAACTACGTCGCAGACGTGGAGCGCCTCGGCTTCGACCCGGACGATCGCCTCGCGCGGTTTCTGGCCGCTGCGGTATCGAGCGCCGGGAAGTGATCCGGCAGCAGTCGCGCCCTGACGAGGGCGCGCTCGGCCGAGAACCGCGGGGCTACCGCCCCATGGCTCTCACCGTACGCTACTCGCCAACCGGCTCAGCCGTCCGGTGACGATCGATCCAAAAGGCCCAGGGCACGAAGATCCAGAGAACGAGCCCGCCGACGCCCAGGGCAGACTCCGACGGTGGTGGGCCGGCGAAGCTGCTCACGAAGAAGGCAACGAGCACCAGGATCATCGTCCACAGCCCCCAGCGACCGATGCGATCGCGTGGTCGCGTGACCCTGGCATAAACTGCCAGGCCCAGGGCCAAGAAGCCCAGCTCCAACACGAGAGTGACAGCTGCCGAGTGCCACAGACCCAGGCCCACTCGGAGTCCGGACCCCGGCCAGAGCGGCAGGTCCGGGCGATGCACCAGCAGATCCAGCACCCAATGGCTCAGAACCAGCCCGCCGACGACGGCGGCTCCGCGCAGGCGCCTCGTCGCGACGAAGTAGATACCGCCGATCGCGACAGCCCAACCGGCTACGGCCAGCAAACTGTGGCTGAAGGGATAGTGCACGAAGTCGAGTGCGCTCGCCTGCGTGAGACCCGGCACGATCCGGACGCTCTCCAGACCCAGCAGCAGCAAGACCGGCCAGAGCAAGTCCAACCACTGGGCGGCCATCACCGTGGATCCCAGGGACTCCTTGCGTGAGACCCCCTTCGCCGCCATAGCCACACCGTAATGAGCTAGGAACATGTACTGACTCGCTTTCGGTTGCCTACGCTGCGGCCGCGAAGGCCACTGCATCCTCGGTGGTAGTGCCCTCGATACCAACGTAGTTCAACCAGACCCACACGAACTCCATGAGCTGGACGGAGATGAGGATCTGATCCAGGCGAGCGCGACAGTAGGAAACTTGCGCTTGATAGCGAGTGCGGCAGCGGCGTGGTTGATGGCAAACAGGGGAACCTTCCTTGTGTGTGGCGAATCGAGAATCCGCATTCTGTGCAAGGCTATGATCGCATCATCGCCAAGCTGCAGGGGAGACGCAAGTTAGAAGTTGACGTGGTCAACCGTCTCCCTCAGTATGGGCCGGACGCAGCCCGAATCCGCTAGGGGTCGGCGATCCGCAGCATCGGTGACTGCCGCCAACCGCCTTTCCTCGCTATATTTACCCGCTGCAGTACGAACCGCGAGCTGGCATCTTCTCTCCATCATAGAACGGTCCCCGCTCAGGATTGGGTACCGGCGCTTCCCCAGGCCCATCACTTCATTCCTCAGGTTCAGACAAACTGGAGCATTGTATCCCGGTGACACGGATGTCGCCGGCGTGCAAGCGCATACGACTATTGGGAGTATTTGTAAGAGAATGTCATTTGAATTACTGGGCCTCGCGCCCGAATTGTTGCAGGCTGTAAGAGAGCAGGGATACACCGATCCGACTCCGATTCAAAAGGAAGCGATCCCCTTGGGCCTGCAAGGCCGTGACGTGGTGGGGTCGGCGCAGACCGGAACGGGCAAGACGGCTGCCTTCCTCCTGCCGATAATCCAACGGTTGAGCGGAGGTCCTCGCGGTGTCTTGAGAGCCCTGGTACTCGTGCCAACGCGGGAACTTGCCGAACAGGTAGTAACCAGTGCGCGAACCTACGGACGCCACTCCACGTTGAAGTCTGTCGCTATCTATGGCGGGGTCGGTATGGAACCGCAAACCAGGGCCCTGAAAGACGGCGTCGATATCGTGATCGCAACGCCGGGACGGCTGTTGGATCACATAGGTCGCCGCCACGTTGATAGCTCCAAACTCGAGGTGCTGGTGCTCGATGAGGCCGACCGTATGCTAGACATGGGGTTTGCTCCCGACGTCAACAAGATACTCGGGACTCTACCCAGTCAGCGGCAAACGATGTTCTTCTCGGCAACGATCTCGGGAGATGTGGATCGGCTGGCACGGCGCGCGCTCAACGGGCACGCGGCAGTGGACATCGGGAAACGGGCCGAAGCCGCCGACGGTGTCGAACACCTCCTCGTGGCGGTCGACAAGTCCTCCAAGCGGAGCCTGTTGGCGCAGCTGCTGCAAGAGGTGCCGGGGGGTCGTACCCTGGTATTCACGCGAACGAAGTACGGCGCGGACAAGCTTGCCCACCAGCTGCGTCGTGAAGGGCTCGACGTGGCGGCAATTCATGGTGGTAAGACTCAAGGTTCCCGCAACAAGGCCCTAGATCGATTCAGACAAGGTAAGACGCGTGTCCTCATCGCGACTGACCTCGCGGCACGCGGGATCGATGTTGACAATATCCTGATGGTCGTCAACTACGATGTGCCCAATGATGCTGAAGTGTACGTGCATCGTGTAGGTCGGACTGCACGTGCTGGTGCGAGGGGAGTGGCTTTGACACTCATGTCGCCGGACGAATGGTTGCTGATGTGCGACGTGGAGAAGCTGATGGGCCGGACCTTCCGTCGCGAAGTGATGCCGGGGTTCGAGCCGTCAGTCGAACCGATTCAGCCCGAAGAACGGAAGCGGGCGCCTGTCCGGCGGGGGCGTTCTGTGATGGCGAGGTCGGGCGCAGCACGGAGGACGTAGCACCGCCTCACTCCGCACGAACTGTGCGTGGTCCGGAGAGCAATTGTAGGAGTCGAGAGCCGCGGTGAACGTCGTCTCACGGAGATCTCCGCGAGCCCACCGTGCCGATCAGTGACTCGAGGTCCCGCTCGATCCCCTCGGTCATGCGACGGTGGGCCTCGATCGATCGCGTGAGTGCAACGGCGCCCGCGGGCCTGATCTGGTAGAACTTCTTGCGGCGTCCGCCGCGCTGCGGGGTGGGGTCGCCGATCGTCGACTTCACGTAGCCGTTTCTCTGCAGTCGCGCGAGTCCGGTGTATATGGCCCCGATCGCCACCGACCGACCCACCCGCACCGCGATCTCCCGGTGAATGGTTGCTCCGTAAGCATCGCCTTTGAGCCTGACGATTGCCAGCAGGATCAGTATCTCGAATTCACCGAGGATCTTCGGCATTCAGCTATCTCTCCATGGTTGTACTGCACTGATCGTCGTGTAGCTCAGTCAATACCCTGGTCTCATTCCTGCCGCAGAGCCGCAAGCGGGTCGATGCGACTTGCCCTCCGAGCGGGCACGTAGCACGCAGCCAGCCCCACCGCGATCATGAGGACCGACACCGCGGCGAACGTCCACGGATCGGTCGGGCTGACCTCGAACAGGAACCCCCTCATCAACCTGGTTGCGGCGATCGCCACTGCGAGGCCGACTACCATCCCGACCAACGCGAGCTGCATACCCTGCTTCACCACCAAGCCAGTGACCGCACCGCCGCTCGCTCCCAAGGCGATGCGGATACCGATCTCGTTCGTGCGCAAGGCCACGGCGTGAGAGATCACGCCGTACACTCCGATGGCGCCGAGGAGCAACGCAGCACCTGCGAAGACCGCCAGCACGGTCATCAAGAAGCGCGGACGCGCTAGCGATGCCGCGGCGATGTCGTCCATCGTCCGCAGCCAGACGATGGGAAGCTCCGGATCCAATGCGCGCACCAATTCGCGCACGGGGCCTGCCAAACTGAGTGGATCGCCCTGTGTGCGCACCACGAGCGTGTTGGTCCTGGAAACAAAGCCTCGAGACCAATCCACCGTCTGGTGGTACTGGTAGTAGAAGATCGGGTAATTCTGATCCAATCCCGCGTACTTCACGTTGCCTACGACACCGACAACGGCATGCCAGGGACCGTCGGTCGCGAAAAAGCGAATCCGCTTGCCGATGGGATCGGCGCCAGGCCAATACCTGCGGGCTAGTCCCTCATCGACTATCACAACCAACGGACCTTCGGGCAGATCCGTCTCGTCGAACAACCGGCCACGCAGCAGCGGGATCCCAAGAGTTTGAAACAGCCCGGACGCCGCCGAGACACCGTCCCCCGTGCAACAGAACTCGCCGGCAACCGCTCCCTCCATACCCTCGATGTGAAACCGCCCATCGGTATCGTTCGACAGCAGGGGCGGTCGCGACGTAAGCGCGACGCTCTCGACTCCCGGCAGACCACTGACTGCCTCGGTCAAGTCTGCATAGAAGTTCACTGCCTCATCCGCAGTGTAACTGCCGGACGGCAACGAAAGACGTGCGAACAGCAGGTTCTCCATTCTGAACCCTGGATCTTGCTGCAACAGGTGCCAGAAACTCTTGGCCAGGAGGCCGGCGCCGAGCACGAGCACAATGGCGAACGCAACCTCTGCCGCTACCAGCGTCCCCCTGAAGTGGAGCCGGCTCCGGGCAGCGGTTGATTGCCGACCCGCCTCTCGCAAAGTTTCTTGCGGGTTGGTGGAACCCGCCTTGAGCGCCGGTACCAACCCGAAGATGAGCGTCGTGAGCACCACGACCACGCCCGCGAACGCGAGCACACGTCCATCCAGACCGATCTGGTCGATCCGGGGAATGCTGCCACCTTCCAGGGCCAGCAGTGCGCGCACACCTACCTGGGACAATCCCGTGCCGATGAGCCCTCCGGCGGCCGAGAGGAGGAAGCAATCCGTGAGCAGCTGTTGCACCAGGCGGCCGCGACTGGCACCCAGCGCGCCTCGCACGGCCAACTCGCGGCGCGTGCCCTCGCTGCGAGCGAGCAGCAGGTTGGCGACGTTCGCACAGGCTATGAGCAGCACGACACCGACCGCGCCAAGCAGGAGCAACAACGTCGCTCGGACGTCGCCGACGGTGTCGTGCAGCAGGGGAGTCAGGTACAGGCCGTGCCCCACGTGGTGGTCGGGATAGTCGACTGCCCATTGGGCCATCAACGTCTCCATCTCGGCATCGGCCTGCTCGAAGCTCACGCCGGGCGCGAGGCGGCCGATCATCCAGAACCAGTGCCCGCCACGCCACGTGCGGGCAGGATCGAGCGGCAGCTGCGTCCATAGCTTCGTCTGCTCAGTCGGGAAGGCGAAGCCCTGCGGCATCACGCCCACGATCTCGCCGCCCGAGCCGTACTCTTCGTTGTCGAGTCCGGCCTCCAGTGTCTGTCCCACGACGCTCGTATCGCCACCGAAGCGGCGCTGCCAGAAGTCGTAACTCAACACGAACACCGGCCGCGGATCCGCTCCGTCGTCCGACGCCAGGAGAGTCCGCCCCAACAACGGCGGCGTGCGCAACACGGAAAACGTGCTCGACGACACGTAGCCGGCTTCCACCATCTCCGGCTCGCCGGTGCCTTGGGTGATGGTCAGCATCTCTGTCGACACGGCACCCACATGCAACAGCGAATGACCCTGGTTGACGTAGTCGAAGTACTCAGGTGAGCCGACCGGGTACTTGGGAAAGTCGTAGCCGCTCTCCGGGGTGAATCGCGACCAGATTGCTACGAGGTCACCCGGTTCATCGTACGGCAGCGGTTGCAGCAATACACCACTCACCACGCTGAAGATGGCGGTGTTGGCGCCGATCCCGATAGCGAGAGTGAGCACAATGACAGCCGTGAAGCCAGGCGTCTGCGACAAGCGCCTCAGCGAGTACCGCACATCGCTCGCGACCGACCAGGTCATGCTTGGTCGCCGGCGCCCCGCCACACCAGAGCCTTCTTCCGCCACTCCGGACTGCAGTACGAGCCGGCCGGCGGACCTCAGCACCTGGCCCCAATACCAAGCCCACGCGCCAAGACGGCTTCGATCTGCTAGTTGCTCCGCCAGATCGCCCAACAGAAATTCACGCTCGGCGCGAGGGGTGATGATTGACAGCAGAAACGCGGCGAGTCTCGGTGGTGAACGGCGTGTCACAGTTGCCCCCGTTCGGCTACCTCAATAATATTACACTGCAACGCAGTTATTATATCAGAGTGTAGTTGGTCAAGTGACAGAAATCAAGCAGTGCGGTCTCAGGGCCATTTCATGCTCTCCGAACGGCATGCGGGGAACCCCATCGGGCACTCAGAGGAAGGCGTACTACGATTCAGGCACTGCGCTGCAGTATATACATATGGGTGACCCGGTTCATTGGTGGAGAGCGTATTGAGGCACCGCAACGCGCGAGAACGGCACTGAGAGACTTCTCGCTTGCCTGTTGTGCGTGATAACATGCAGTGTCGCATGGCCCGTCACGGGCAGTGACCAACTCGGCATGCCAACCCCCGGGGCTCCAGCACGGGTATCGCGAGGAGGGGGTTCTCGCTCCATCCGGTAATGGTCGGCGAGGACCTTCGTGAGGCGGCCGAGGGTGTCAGTCTCGGGCGCTCCCATGCGACACCGCCAATCGTGTCGTGCAGTCGCGCCCAGACGAGGGCGCGCTCGGCCCAGAACCGCGTCCTCGAAGGACGCACTGCTCCCTGCCGAGCCGCCGGTGTGCCAACGAATTGCCCCCTCCGGATATCTAACCAGTTGATAAGGCCGTACGGGCCCAGTTCGACATATCCAGGTCTGAATCGGACTGGATACGCATGCCGTAGGGATGAGAGAGGCATCCGCCAGCAGCAATGACCAGTGTCAGCCGAACAGGTTGGAGGATTGCAGTGATTACGAGAGTAGCCTTTCGCGTAGCGGTAGCGGTTGTGGGCATCCTGGCATTGGCCGCTACTGCAGCAGCCAGTCAGGGCGATTCATTCGAATGGCAGGGTCGCATCGCAACCGGTGACGTTTTGGAGATCAAGGGTGTGTCCGCCGACATCCGGGCTGAGCTGGCCGAGGGTAGCATGGCCGAGGTCACGGCCTCGAAGCGTGGTCGCAGCCGCGATTTCGACGACGTCGACTTCGAAGTGTTTCAAGATGATCAAGGTGTCACGGTCTGTGTCATCTATCGCGACCGCCGCGGGCGCTGGACTTCGTGTGAGCCCGGGGGATGGGGCCACATGGACCTGGACGACATCGACGTGTCGGTGGACTTCACCGTCCGGGTCCCGGCCGGAGTAGAGTTCGCTGGGCGGACGATCTCGGGCGACGTCGTGGCTGAGGGATTGCGGTCGGACGTCGTGGCGAAGACGGTGAGCGGGAGGGTCACGGTCTCCACTTCGGGCATTGCTGAAGCCAGCACGGTCAGCGGATCGATCCGCGCCTCGCTGGGTCGGGCCGATTGGGACGGTGAACTGCGGTTCAACACGGTCAGCGGCAGCATCACGGTGGAGCTGCCCCAAGGGTTGGACACCGAGGTCCAGTTCGAGTCTATCTCGGGTGATTTTGATTCGGATTTCCCGATCACCACGCGGAGTGTAGGGCGCCGTTGGGTTGGCGGTGCACTGCGGGGGACGATCGGTGCCGGAGGGCGGTATCTGGAGCTCAAGACCGTGAGCGGTGATGTACGCCTGATTAGCCGCTAGGGCGCTGCGTCACCAAGTACACTGCCGGTGCCTGGCGCACGGTTGCCAGTACCGAGTTGTTAACGCCTAAGAGACGCTGTGTCGTCGGGGAGTCCCACCGCGCGAGGAACTGAAGTGTGTGCCGCCGTTCCGTCTTGGGACCCTTCCCTCAAGCGGTCTTATATCTCATTACAGTACAATGGCTTGCATAGAGTGAGCCGACCTTTTGTCTGGGCGTCGAATGTGTTACAGAGATACACATGTGTACAATCAGTACACACAACCAGAGGTGGTTTGGATCGGTGACCAGAATACACATCTTGCTGGATGAAGCGGAGAAGGAACGGTACCGCCGCCGTGCCGAACGAGCGGGGATGTCGCTAGGAGCGTGGCTGCGCCAGGCGGCGCAGGAGAAACTCGCGGCGGAGCAAAGTGCGATTCGGCTCGAGACGGTCGCTGAACTCCGGGCGTTCTTTGCCTCCTGCGATGAACGTGAGCCAGATAAGGAACCCGATTGGGCTGACCACCGGCGGGTGATCGAATCATCGCAGCAGTCGGGGCTCACTCCCACATGATCCTCGTCGACAAGAATGTGTTGATGTATGCGGTGGGAGGAAAGCATCCCTGGAGACGGGAGGCCAGACGTTTCTTCGAGGACTCGTTGCGCCGAGGCGAGCAACTGGTGACTTCGGCGGGGGTGTTGCAGGAGTTGTTGCACGCCTACCTGCCGGTTAGCCGGCTGGCTACACTCGATGCCGCACTTTCCTGGCCGAGGCGCGCATTCCCGTGGTGTGGCCGGTTGAGCATGAAGACGTCCGACTAGCACCAGACTTGATAGGTCGACATGCCAGTCTGGGAGCGCGCGATCTGCTGCACCTCGCATGCTGTCAACGTCGAGAGGCGTGGCCTCAAATCGTTCGACCGTGCTCTGGCAGCGGCCTTTGACAAGTCTTGAGGGCAACGTCCGGTCGTCTCCATAAACGCAGAGGCGCCCGCTGAGACGCTGATCTCGTCGAGCCGTACCGCGCCGTACCGCGAGCGCCTGCACGGCACCTTCCACATGGCGATGACCGGCCCGGACGGG
>Ga0111155_1039_pt1 | contig 11338 bp, 8 predicted proteins | sample DeeMarSeWOR28_12_FD_80253 | JGI IMG/M metagenome (GOLD analysis project Ga0111155, IMG submission 80253) | Gemmatimonas sp. SG8_17
ACCCGAATTGATGAGCCTGCTGGTTACGCAGATACTGGCCGCTTGCTCGACGTCTGCGTCGGAGAGAACGAGGTAGGGATCGCTGCCACCCAACTCGAGTACCGTCTTCTTGAGCATCTCCCCGGCTTTGCTCGCTACCGCTCTCCCAGCAGGAGTGCTACCGGTCAAAGTGACAGCTTTGACGACAGGATTCTCGATGATTGCGTCTACCTGCCGACTCGTGACGAGCAGGGAGCGAAAAGCGTTCTCAGGGAAACCGGCTGCTTTGAATATGTGTTGGATAGCCAACGCGCACCCAGGCACGTTGGAGGCATGTTTGAGAACTGCCACGTTGCCTGCCATGAGTGCGGGTGCAGCGAAGCGAAAGACCTGCCAGAAGGGAAAGTTCCAGGGCATCACGGCCAGGATCACGCCCAGAGGCTGATAGCTCACGAAGCTTCTGGCTGCGTCGGTCTCGACGATCTCGCGCTCCAGAAACCCGGCTGCATTCTCAGCGTAGTAGTCGCAAACCCAGGAGCATTTTTCAGCTTCCGCCCGACCCTGACTGACCGGTTTCCCCATCTCCTCTGCCATCAGCCTGGCATAGTCTTCGGTCCGCTCGCGGAGAATCTGTGCCGCTGATTTGAGCAACTCGGCTCTAGTTGCAAAGCTCGTGCGGCGCCATTTCAGATACGCTGCTTGTGATTGTTCCAAGGCGTCCACGACGTCGCTCGGCTTCAGCTCGTCGTACTCTCTGATGATCTCGTCAGTGGCGGGGTTTATCACGGGGAGACTCATGTCAGCCAGTCCTAGTTGAGGTTGAAGTGGCAGCTCCCGGGAAATCTAAAGCAGGCGGTGATGGGATGTTGAGGGCCGGCTAGGGATGATCGTCATCTCCTTCACCGTCTTGTACTGTCCCGACAGTCCCGCGGGTGGGTCTGAGAAGCGTTCCATCCTGCAGACTCCGGCGGGCGTCTCACATGGGACCCCGTAGCGTCTTGGTAGGTCTTTCCTACCGTCAATATCGCGGCCTCGGCGAACACCCTCCCTATGAACGATATGCTGGCAAGGGTCCGAGCGAAGAGAAGTAGCCCATGAACTCTCTGCTTTCCATCGGCGCCGCTCTATGGTCTGCTGCTGCCGAAGGTTGGTCAGTCATTGTTCCATGCTTACCGGTTCAGTGGCTGGTGTGACATCATGCCCTGAACGCCGTCACGGTTCCACGCTGGTCAGTCGCCACAGAGCCCGGAGTTGTTCGCGAGTGCCCAGTGCAATCAAGACGTCGCCCGGCTCAAACCGCATGTTGCTGGGTGGATTTGTAAGCACGGTCCCGCCATCGGACCGGCGCACGGCTAGTACATTGGCGCCCGTTCGCTTCCGGACTTGTGCCTCTTCGACGGTCTTGGAGTGGAGGTCGCTGTGAGGCCACACCATGCATTCCTCGAGCCACAGCTCCAAGTCACCTGAATGCATCACCACGTCCAGAAACTCGGTGACTGAGGGATACAGCAGCTGAGTGGCGATTCGCTGCCCGCCCATGGTGTACGGTGATATGACGCTGCTGGCGCCGCCCCGCAACAGCTTCCCTTCGGCCGAGGGTAGGTTTGCGCGAGCCACGATCATTAGATCTGGTCTGAGGCTGTGAGCCGAGACGGTGATGTAGAGATTCGTCGGATCGTCGCCAGTGGCGGCTACCAATCCTGCCGCGCGATCGATACCTGCCTGTTTCAGCACGTCGTCGTCGGATGCGTCGCCGTACACGAAGAGCAGGTCGTCGCCTTCTGCACCGTTCGCAACCGCCTGTTCGATCACAACACAGTTCTTCTTCCGTTGGAGCAGGCTCGCGATTACCTGTCCCCCGACCCTACCGTAACCGCAGATGATATAATGGCCGCTAAGCCCGTCGATACTCCGTTGCATACGCCTTCTCCGCATTGTGCCATGCAGCTCTCCACTCACGATTTGCTGACCGATTGTGCTGAAAAGAAAGGCTACAGCACCAACACCAGTGACGATCAGTGCTGTTGTGAACAGCTGGCCGTGAGGCGAGAGAGGTCGCACTTCGCTGAAGCCCACGGTCGAGAGTGTGATGACAGTCATGTAGAGCGCATCAGCGAAGCTCCAGCCCTCGATCAGCATATACCCCAGTGTCCCAGCGACGAGTATTGCCGCGAGGATGATGGCGAGTCGAGCTAGGCGTGCACGCATGAGTGTCGGCCGTTCATGACGCTGGAATGTGACTCGTGTCCGAAAAACCAGTGCTCGAGTCGCGCTAAAGTACTACCTGAGTTCGGGGCGGAGGAAGCACCCGAAGAATGCGGAGTCGCCGCCAGGTCGTGGACACCGCGGTGACCTCCGGAGTCGATCACGATGCGGCAGCATCCAGCACGCGCTCGAGCCTTTCTCGCACTTCTTCGGCGAACGGCGCAATGGAGGCGTTGCCTGCCAGCTTCAGTTGCTCAACGGGATCGATAGCCGCAATCACCGATTTGTCAGGCTCGTCGGAAGCGTACACGATGACGTTGCACGGGAGTAGCAGGCCGAGATCGCGCTCGGCAGATAGGGCCTGGTGTGCGATCGGTGGGTTGCAGGCTCCCAGTATGATGTAAGGGCGAAAGTCCACGTCCAGTTTCTTCTTGAGAGTAGCTCTGACATCTATCTCTGTCAGGACTCCAAACCCCTCCTTGGCGAGTTCTTCTCGCGTTCGCTCCACCGCTTGCTCGTAGGTCAGGGCTACCTCTACACTCATTCCGTAGTTGGTGGTTTGTTGTGGCATTGAGATCGCTCCAAGGGTTGATCACACTTTGCGTTGCTCAACAGAATATAAACCTGGCTACGTAAAGTTCACCTTATTATGAGGAAACCGTTGACGCCGCAGGTCTGGGCTTTTACCATACGACGCCTGCCTCGGGCCGGTCCCTTTTTTCTACGCCAACTCTAATTGACCATAGATGGATTCAAGTCGTAAGAAAACACATCGCGACTCCAGCTTTGTAGTGGCTAGTCTCATAGTCCCTGCCGCCACGCTGCTGAGTGGCTGCGCCGGCCAGTACCCGCAGTCCACACTCGACCCGGCCTCCGGCTTCGGCACCCAGTTGAGTGATCTCTTCAGTACGATATTCTGGTGGGCCGTAGTGGTGTTCGTGGTTGTCGAGGCACTCCTGGTCTATGCCGTGATCCGGTATCGCGCACGTCCGGGACAAGAAGGTAAGCCCAAACCAGTTCATGGCCATACGGCACTCGAGATCGCCTGGACCCTGGCTCCCGCCGTCATTCTGCTGTTCATCGCCGTTCCTACGATCAGCACCATTTTCAGAGTTGATGGTACTCCAGAGTCAGGCGCGCTCGAGGTTGAGGTTGTCGGCCACCAGTGGTGGTGGGAATTCAAGTATCCCGAATACGGCGTAGTCACTGCGAACGAGCTGCACGTGCCCGTGGGCCGTCCCTTGGCCCTAGCGATGACCTCTGTCGATGTGATTCACAGCTTCTGGGTGCCGCGGCTGGGCGGCAAGAGGGACGTGATTCAGGGGCGCACGACACGCTTGGCGCTGACGCCGGATTCGGTGGGCATGTACATGGGCCAATGTGCCGAGTTTTGCGGTGAGTCCCATGCCAACATGCGAACTCGTGTGTTCGTAGACACTGAAGAGGACTTCGAGGCCTGGGTCGCCCAGCAACTGACACCCGCTCCGCCGCTGGATTCACTCGATGGGTTGGTGCGGCAAGGCGCCGAAGCCTTCACCAAGATCCGCGATCCGGCCAACCATTCCTGCCTTATCTGTCACAAAGTCGAGCCGCTTGCGTTTGGTGCAATCGGTCCCAATCTGACCCACGTGGGTGGTCGGACCACAATTGCAGGTGGCACAATTCCCAATACTCCCGAGGGATTGCGTAGCTGGCTGCGTAATCCACCTGGCGAAAAACCAGGCGACCTCCCTGGTAGGTCAATGCCCAAGATCGACCTCACCGACGAAGAGATAGAAGCGCTAGTGGCGTTTCTCCAGAGTCTGAATTAGACGAGACGTTTGATGGCCACCTCTGCAGCTGGGCACGAGCCCGCGGTCGCATCCGCCAAGAGATCCGGTGTCTGGAGTTGGATCACCACCACTGATCACAAGCGGATAGGTATTCTCTACGGGGTCACCGCCTTCACCTTTTTCTTGATGGGCGGTGTCGAGGCTTTGATTATCCGCGCGCAGCTCGCGCGGCCAAACGGCACGCTGGTGGACGCCGAGACCTACAATCAGCTGTTCACGATGCATGGCACCACCATGGTATTCTTGGCGATCATGCCACTCAGCGCCGCGTTTTTCAACTACATGATCCCGCTGCAGATCGGCGCGCGAGATGTCGCCTTTCCTCGGCTCAACGCGTTCAGTTACTGGGTGTTTCTATTTGGCGGATTGTTCTTGAGCGCGAGTTTTCTGTTCGGCGCGGCGCCCAACGGCGGCTGGTTCGGCTACGCCAACCTCACTTCCAAGGCCTACTCTCCCGGCCTCAACATCGACTTCTGGGTGCTGGGATTGCAGGTGCTGGGCATCGCGTCAATCGCTGCTGGGATCAACTTCATTGTCACCATAGTGAATCTGCGGGCACCGGGTATGACTCTCATGCGAATGCCGGTGTTCACGTGGATGTCGCTGGTCACACAGTTCATCGTGGTAACGGCTTTTCCGGTGATCACGGTTGCACTGATCTTCCTGCTGTTCGATCGCTTCTTCGGGACGAATTTCTACAATGTCGCCGCTGGCGGTGACTTGCTGTTGTGGCAGCACCTCTTCTGGTTGTTTGGCCATCCTGAGGTGTACATCCTGATCCTCCCGACGATGGGCATAGTCTCGGAGGTACTCCCAACTTTCTCACGCAAGCCGCTGTTTGGCTACGCCGTCGTCGTGTACTCAGGCGTACTGATTGGAGTGATGGGCTGGGGAGTGTGGAGCCATCACATGTTCGCGACTGGCCTTGGCCCCGTGGCGGATTCAGTCTTCAGTGCTACTACAATGCTCATCGCAATTCCCACCGGTGTGAAGATCTTCAACTGGATCGCCACGATGTGGGGAGGCAGGATCGAGCTCAAGACGCCGATGCTGTTTGCGATCGGCTTCATCGCGATGTTCATACTGGGCGGTTTGTCTGGCGTAATGCACTCATCGCCCCCCAGCGACTTGCAGCAGACCGACACGTACTTCGTGGTAGCGCATATTCACTACGTGCTAGTGGGTGGGGCTATCATGGGAATCCTGTCCGGCATCTACTACTGGTGGCCGAAGATGTTCGGCAAGGTGCTACACGAGGGCATGGGCAAAGCGCATTGGCTGTTCATGGTAGTCGGCATCAATCTCTCGTTCTTCCCCATGCACCTCATTGGTCTCTTGGGTATGCCGCGCCGGATCTACACGTACGACACTCAACTCGGGCTCGATACCATGAACTTGGTATCGACGGTCGGTGCCTTCATTCTCGGTGGGTCGTTCTTGATCTTCCTCTACAACGTTTGGTGGACGCGGAAGAACGGACTAAGGGCTGGCAATGACCCATGGGGTGGTGCCACACTCGAGTGGGCTGTGTCGTCGCCGCCCCCGGAGTACAACTTCTCCGTGATACCCCAGGTCAACAGCCGGCTGCCTCTCTGGACAGCCAACGGGCTGAATGAGATTCCGGAGGTACCGCCTGAGCCCATTCACGTGCCGGGCGGGACGTACTGGCCGATCCTCACGGCCGCTGGGATCCTGGCTCTGGCTGTAGGCGCGATCATGCACAGCCTCTGGATCGTGTTGGGTGGCGTGGGATTTACGGTGTTCAGCATCTACCGGTGGGCATTCGAGCCCTTTGAGGTTTAACAATGACGCAGGCTGTCGCCGCTCATCACACCAGTACCGGACTCGACAACAAGAAGCTTGCATTCTGGCTGTTCATCGGATCCGAGTGTCTGCTATTTGGGAGCCTGATTGCGACCTATCTGGTGTACGAGGGCAGGAGTATCAGCGGGCCAACGACCCACGAGATCCTGAACATCCCGGTTACTTCGATCAGCACATTCGACTTGCTGATGTCGAGCCTGGCGATGGTGCTGGCTCTCGCTGCCGTCACGCGCGGCGACAAGCTGTGGTCTCGTGTCTGGCTCGCCACTACTGCGGGTTTGGGAGTGGTCTTCCTGGGTTTCCAGGCTTATGAGTTCGTAACCTTCGTGCATGAAGGTCTCACTCTGCAGGTCAATCTTTTCGGGTCTACATTCTTCACACTCACCGGATTCCACGGTGGCCACGTGCTTGTCGGGGTGATCTGGCTGCTGACCCTTTTCGTACGATCGTTGCAAGGGAAGTTGGGGCCGGACAAAGCACTCAATGTGGAGATCGCCGGACTGTATTGGCACTTCGTTGATGTGGTGTGGATCGTCATATTCACAGTCGTATACTTGATTCAAACCAGCGCGTGAACCTGCCATGACCGAATCCCCTGAGTCGACCAGCCAGCACGCTCATCCGACGGCAGGTGCCTACCTGGCGGTTGCGGGTGTTCTCACAGTCATCACGCTTGTCGAGGTCGGGATATTCTACGTCCCAGCTTTCCAGGCGATTCTAGCTCCGGTCTTGATCATACTGTCGGCAACCAAGTTCGCGCTGGTGGTTATGTTCTACATGCATCTGAGGCACGACCACCCACTCTTCACGGGAGTCTTCGTACTCCCGCTCGCGATTGCCCTGGCAGTGGTGGTAGCCTTGTTGCTCCTGTTTGGAGTGTTTGGCTGACCGGCCCCGGCGGCCCTAGCGTCGGCGCACCGCCAACCTCAAGGCCCAACTCCCGGCGGCACCGCTCAGCCCACGCCCACAGCCCAGACAGCAGTAGCTCCACCCAACTCTCATCCCCCGGCCGGGTGGCACTACCACGCCCAGCCCAAAACCAGACGGCAAGGGACCGCGGACGTGGACAAAAGGTCAACGCCTCATGCCGTCCGGCGGGGTGTGGTCTGAAGGGAGGGCTATCGTCCTATACCGTCTGGTGCCGTTTGTGGCGAGCTGGAAAGACAACGCGCCGGCACCTCTCGGACCGACGCGTCCTCCACACATGACTGGGTGGAGATGCTACCGCGACCCGCTGGCCATCCTGATGTACACCAGGCGGGACTGCTGGCCATCTGATGCCACGCGCGTGACTCGCACAGGTACGACCTGCCCCGGTCGCACCCCACGCAGTGCTTGAGACAGTTCATCTCTGGTGCGAACGCGCTGGTCATTAACCTCCGTGATGATCTCGAACAATCCCCGCTCAGGGCTGCTAGCGTTCAGCTTGTTGCGTGCCGGTCCATCTCGGTCGACGTCGACCACTGCGAGTCCGGTCACTCCGGAGTCAAATCCGTACCTGGCTGCAGCGTCGCGACCGAATGGCTCCAGAGCCACTCCCAGCCGGGGCTCGAGCTTTCCGGCCTCCTCGATATCCTCTGGCTGGACTTGCGCTACGGTCTGCTCGGCCGCGGTGTCGGCCTCGCGTAGTCTCACCGTGTAGGTGAGGCGTTCGCCACCCTTGCGCTGGATTGTCACGTTTACTGTTTCACCCGGACGCTTGAAGCCCACGAGTTGCTGCAATTGCGCGGTGTACCGGATCTTCTCACCGTCCACCTCTACGATAACGTCCCCCGGTTTCAGACCTGCCCTTTCAGCAGGGCTGTTGTCGTCAGAAAAGCCCTGGACCTGGACTCCCCGGATCTCAGTGAGTCCCACATACTCTGCGACTTCCGGATCGACATCGGTTATAGACACACCGAGTTGCGCTCGAGTGACCTTGCCGGAGGAGACCAATTGGTCTGCAACGTTGCGGACCAAGTTGATTGGGATGGCAAATCCGTAGCCGGCGTAGACGCCGGTCTCGCTGGCTATGGCTGAGTTAACACCGATGACCTCTCCTGCGATGTTGACCAGAGGACCGCCCGAATTCCCACGATTGATAGCAGCATCCGTCTGGATGAAGTCGTGGATCGACCACTCTGCTCCCTGTTGCGGCCGGAGCCCCCCGAGACGGCGGCCTCGGCCACTCACTATCCCTGCCGTGACAGTGAAGGAGAATTCCTGCCCGAGTGGGTTTCCTACGGCCATAACCCATTCGCCCACACGTACGTCGTCCGAATTGCCCATTGCTACCGCTGGCACGTCGTCCACATCAACCTTGATGACCGCTACGTCAGTGAGGGGGTCGTAGCCCACGACGCGGGCCTCGAACTGACGCTGATCGAACAACGTGACGTCAACCCTGTCGGCACTCTGTACCACATGGCTATTCGTGATGATGTAGCCGTCGCTCGATATCACGAATCCGCTGCCCGATCCCTGGCGTACCCGCGGACTCTCTTCCGGCATTTGGAAGTACCGCTCCATGCCTGGGGGGATACGCAGGTCAGAGTGGGCGTTGTCCTGTCGCTCTTCCACACTGATGTATACGACAGCGGAGCGCACGGCTTCGGCAACCGCCGTGAAGGCATTGCCCAGATCGGCTAGGGGCTGCGCCTCCGGAACTACTGGTTTCTGCGGTAGCGGTAGACCTGCCAGGCTGATGCCGGGGGCCGGCTGCGCCAGTGCCGGCGGCGTCAGTGAGTCCTTTGGCAGATCGATGATGGAGGTGAAGCCGACGGCCAAAACGGCAGCTGCACCTATCAACACTGCAAACTTGATCCAATCTCGGGTACGTCTCATGGCTGACAACTCGCTCAACAGTGGTTAAGAAGCAAATCCCTTCGATACGACCTATCTAGCTACAACCCCGAACAGGGAGATGAGTTTCGTTGTTCCTCCCGGCCCGATCCAGCTCACGATTATTCGACAACTACGACTTGGAGTCGTCCACGATCTCGTAGTCGGCCTCCACGACCTCCTCCTCCTTCTTCTCGGTTGCATCGTCAGGGGCAGCCTCGTCCCGCTCAGGCGATTGGGCCTGGGCCTCCTGATACAGCGAAGCTCCGGCGGCGGAGTAAGCTTGGCTCAGTTCTTCGAGCGCCTGCTTGATTTCCTCAGAGGCCCCCGAACGCAAGGACTTCTTGGCTGTTTCAACCGCGTCCTCGAGGCGCTTCTTGTGGGTGCTGTCCAGACGATCCGCCCACTCCCTGCTGTTCTTCTCCACTTCGTAGACGAGGGAGTCTAAGCGGTTCCGTTGCTCGACCTGTTCCCGCTTCCCCTTGTCCTCCGCGGCGTGCTGGTCCGCATCCTTCACCATACGGTCGATTTCTGAGTCGGAGAGACCGCTGGATGCTTCGATCCGGATCTTCTGCTCCTTACCCGTGGCCTTGTCCTTGGCGGACACGTGCAGGATGCCGTTCGCGTCAATGTCGAATGTCACTTCGATCTGCGGCATGCCGCGCGGGGCTGGTGGGATACCGGTGAGCTGAAACCGTCCGATCGTGCGGTTGTCGATCGCCATCTCTCGTTCGCCCTGCAGCACGTGGATCTCGACCGTGGTCTGGCTGTCCTCCGCGGTGGAGAAAACTTCGGTCTTCTTGGTCGGTATGGTGGTGTTTCGCTGAATGAGTACCGTGGTCACACCTCCCAGCGTCTCAATACCGAGCGACAGGGGGGTCACATCCAGCAACAGCACATCCTTCACTTCCCCTGCCAACACGCCGCCCTGAATCGCCGCGCCGATGCCGACAACCTCATCGGGGTTAACACTCCTGTTGGGTTCCTTACCAAAGAACTCCTTCACGACTTCTTGCACCTTCGGGATTCGTGTTGAACCGCCGACCAGGATCACCTCATCGACATCCGACGGCTTCAGATTGGCGTCGGCAAGGGCTTTCTCCATCGGTGGGACCACCCGCTGGATTAGGTCGTCGACCAACTGCTCGAACTTGGCCCGGGTCAACGTGCAGTTCAGGTGCTTGGGACCGGACTGATCCGCCGTAATGAACGGCAGATTGATCTCGGTCTGGGCTACCGTGGAGAGCTCCATCTTGGCCTTCTCAGCGGCTTCCTTCAGCCGCTGCACCGCCATGGCATCCCTTGAGAGATCGATGCCTTGATCCCTCTTGAACTCGGCCTCGAGCCATTCTATGACGCGCTGATCGAAGTCGTCACCGCCCAGGTGCGTGTCACCGTTGGTTGATTTGACTTCGAACACACCCTCGGCTAATTCCAGGATCGAAATGTCGTAGGTTCCCCCTCCCAGGTCGAACACGGCGACCTTCTCTTCCTGCTTCCGATCCAACCCGTACGCCAGAGACGCAGCGGTAGGCTCATTGATGATGCGGAGGACGTCGAGTCCGGCGATCTTGCCCGCGTCCTTGGTCGCCTGTCGCTGGGCATCGTTGAAATACGCAGGGACAGTGACTACTGCCTTCTGGACCGAATGTCCCAAATAGTCTTCGGCCGTCTGGCGCATCTTCTGAAGCACCATGGCCGAAATCTCAGGCGGCGTGTATTTCTTTCCCTGAATGTCCACGGACGCGAGGTCGTTCTGGCCCTCGACCACCTTGTAGGGCACCAACTCGATCTCATGGCTCACCTCGTCCAGCCGGCGGCCCATGAATCGCTTGATTGAGAACACCGTGTTCACAGGATTGGTGACCGCTTGCCGCTTGGCAACCTGACCAACGAGGCGGTCTCCGTCCTTGGTGAACGCCACCACAGACGGCGTCGTACGTCCGCCCTCAGAATTGGGGATAACGACCGGATCACCACCCTCCATGACGGCAACCACCGAGTTGGTGGTGCCCAAGTCGATCCCGATTACTTTCTCCGCCATTCTCAACTCCTCTGCAATGAACCTAGATGCACGCGTTTCCCGTAGGGTCGCGAAGAGCAAGGCCCATACCACGGAAGTCTGCCAACTTGGCAGACATACTGGGCTGTCGCTACCTGTGCTTGCTGCGTATTTCGCTAATTGACTTGAACTTAGCCCACCCATTAGGTTAGCGGCGCATGTTCCCCTACAAAGACGAGAACCCTACCATTCTGACGCCTTACGTCACGCTATGCATCATTGGGGTGACGAGCCTGGTTTGGCTGGTCTATCAGGGTGCCGGCTTGGAACCTGCGCTCTCGAACTCGGTTTGCGATTTGGGTGCCATTCCAGGTCGGTTGTTCGGCCTTCCGGCCCAACCAATCTCCACGCCCCGCGGCCCGGTGAACCTCTGTCCCGATGCTCCGGGTTTCGCCTGGTACACGGTAGTGACCTCTGTCTTCCTACACGGCGGTTGGTTTCATCTGATCGGGAACATGTGGTTTCTGTGGGTCTTCGGGAACAACATCGAAGACTCGATGGGACACGCACGGTTTGTCGGGTTCTACCTGGTCTGTGGTATTCTCGCGGCGCTGGCGCAGATTCTCGTCCAGCGGGACTCGCCGGTCCCCATGGTGGGGGCGTCGGGAGCCATCAG
>Ga0111155_1045_pt1 | contig 11246 bp, 8 predicted proteins | sample DeeMarSeWOR28_12_FD_80253 | JGI IMG/M metagenome (GOLD analysis project Ga0111155, IMG submission 80253) | Gemmatimonas sp. SG8_17
CTCTGCAAGATCTTCTTCGGAGCCCCGACCGGATCCGACGCAGTCGAAGCGGCGGTAAAGCTCGCCAAGTACAATTCGGGGCGCTATCCCATGATCGCGTTCGAGGGCGCGTACCACGGCATGACAGCCGGAGCGCTATCGCTCTGTAGTGGCGCCCCTTTCAAAGGTGACTTCCTTCCGCTGCTGCCCGAAGTTCATTTCGTCCCTTACTCATACTGCTACCGCTGCCCGTTCAATCGTGAACCGACTAGTTGCGACCTCGAGTGTGGCAAGTTTTTGGAGCACGTTGTCGAGGACTCACACTCGGGTGTTGGGAAACCGGCGGCGATCCTGGTGGAAGCAATCCAGGGGGAAGGAGGCTCGATCGTCCCCGACGATCGGTTCATTCCCAAGGTCCGGGAAATATGCACAAAATATGGGATCCTGATGATTGTGGACGAGATCCAGGCCGGGTTCTGCCGTACGGGCAAGATGTTCTCTTTCGAACATACAGGAACCGTCCCTGACATCGTGACCATGAGCAAGGCACTCGGTGGAGTGGGGTTTCCGATCTCGGCGGTAGCTTACCGAGAAGAACTCGACACCTGGCCACCGGGAAAGCACATCGGGACCTTCAGAGGCAATATGATCGCTTATGCCGGCGGCGCCGCTGCGATCCAATTCATGCAGCAACACGGCTTGGCAGATCATGCCATGCGGCTTGGAAACCTCGTGCTCGATTGGCTGAAACAGCTCGAGGGCGACTCTGAGATCATCGGTGAGACTCGCGGCAAAGGGCTGATGCTCGGAGTGGAGTTTGTGAAGGACAAGGTCAGCAAAGAGCCGGCACCTGAGCTCGCCGCTCAGGTTCGGACTCTGTGCCATAAACGCGGTGTGCTGATCGAGATCGGAGGACACTACTTCAACGTCGCACGATTCCTGCCACCGCTGGTACTCACCGAGGAGTTGGCCCGGAAGGGGTTTGACATCTTTGCCGAGTCAGTGCGTGAACTCGAGAAGACCGGGAGATGAGGTGGTGCATGATAGATCGTTGCTGATCAGAGGCGGCACCGTTGTGCTCGGACCACACGTGGAACAGCGGGATGTGCTGGTACGGGGGGAGACGATCGAAGACGTGGGACTCTTGAGCTGTGCAACTGCAGACACCGTGATCGACGCGGACGGTCTCTTGGTACTGCCTGGTGCGGTAGACACACACGTGCACCTCAATGATGTCTTCATGAATGCCGTGAGCGTACACAATTATTACACCGGTACTCGAGCCGCCGCGTTCGGCGGCGTCACCAGCATTGTCGACTTCTCCAACCAGGTCCCAGGTGGCTCGCTGATGAAGACGGTGGAGGACAAGCATGAAGAGGCGAAGGGTAGGGCTTTGATTGATTGGGGAGTACATCCCGTCATCACGCGACCAGACAAAGAGACTCTCGATCAGATTCCCGCTGTGGTCGGACTGGGAGCCCCTACCATCAAATGCTACATGACGTATCGCGAGGATGGACTACTGATCGAAGACGAGGATCTGAAGCAAATTGCCGTCCGCCTCAGTGACTCGGGGGGCATGCTGATGCTGCATGCAGAGGACAACGAGATGATTGAGCGGAACGTGCCGCGGCTGATCATGGAGGGAAAAACGTCCGCTACCTACCATGCCAGGAGCAAACCCGAGGAAGTCGAGACCTCTGCTATCGGCAGGATCGTCCTGATGGCGCGCGAAACCAGAGCGCGCTTCTTCATCGTACATCTGGCGAGCCGTGACGGACTCGATCTGGTGACAAACGCACGACAGGAAGGACTGGACATCACTGCTGAGACATGTACCCACTACCTCATCCTTACCGACGAAATGCTGGAACGGGAAGATGGGATCAAGTGGATCTGTTCACCGCCGTTGCGCAGTAGCGGCACCAGAGACGTGTTGTGGCAAGCTGTAGCGGACGGCCGGCTCTCAATGGTGACTTCCGACGATGCCGCCTATTCCTGGGAGGCAAAGCTGTACGGTGTCAATCGCTTCGATAAGTGCCCCAACGGGATCCCCGGCATTGAGCCCCGCTTTCAGATCCTGTATTCGGAGGGAGTAGCCAAGGGTCGCATCACGCTGCCACGCTTCGTGGAGATTGTGTCGACTGCGCCGGCGACGATGTTCGGATTGGCACCGCGCAAAGGAAGTCTGGCACCAGGCTCCGACGCTGACCTCGTCCTGTTCGATCCAAACGAGAAATGGACAATGAACCAGGAGACCCTTCACATGGCGACGGACTGGTGTGCCTGGGATGAAATCGAGATCACGGGTAAGATCCGTAAGGTGTATTCGCGAGGCGACCTCATAATCGATGAAGGTGCATGTCTGGCGAATCCGGGACGAGGGCGCTACATACACTGCGCGTTGCCGGGAACTCGTTATTAGCCGTGATTGAGAGTCACGCAAATGATTTCCCAATGAGAGTGCAGAACAATCAGATCTTTTCGGGTGCGACTCCGCAAGAGGTGGCCGCCGATCTGGCGCCGCTGGTCGACTTCCAGGACGACGGTGTTCCTTTGGAGTCGCTTCGCCAGTTAATCCATAGGCATCTCGAACCGCATCTCATGCGCTATGATCTCCCCCAGTTTCAATCGATGTTCAATGCATTTCTCGAACCTGGTGCTACCCTCGGCGCCCGTGTGGCCCTCCAATGGAACCAGGGAGTGACCAACTGGCAGGTATCACCGGGTGGGGCGATGCTGGAAGAGCTGGGCTGCAAAGCGCTGTGCCGGCTGTTTGGACTCGACGAAGAAGCTGACGCCACGGTCATGTACTGCGGCACGTATGCCAACCAGCAGGCGCTCTATATGGCGCTGGATGCGCATGCAAGGTCGCGAGGGTTCGAGTTGGCTGAGACCGGGGTGGCTGGATTCGCAGATCCCAGCAGGCTGGCAGTGATTGCATCGACGGACGCCCATTTCTCACTGAGACACGCAGTCCGGACACTGGGGCTCGGTGAGCGGAGTCTGGTAACAGTCGGGGTCGATGCCAACCGGAGGATCGATCTCGATCAGCTGCAGAAGACCGTGGCCGAGCTGCAGCGGGACCGGGACATCTTCTGCGTGGTTGCAACCGCCGGGACTACTTCGACCGGTTCGGTGGACCCCGTTCTACGTGTGGCGGAAGTGTGCGAAGCAGCCAGTACTTGGCTGCACGTCGACGGCGCGTACGGGCTGGCATACAGATTAGTCCCCGAGTGGGCGCATCGCTTCGCCGGAATAGAGCGCGCCGACTCAGTCTGTTGGGATCCTCATAAGCAGTTTGGCGTGCCGATCCCAAGTTCGATACTTTTCGTCCGGCGTGCGCGGGACTTCGGCCGGATGGCTCTCTTCAGCAGCTATTTCAACCGGCCCCAAGTCGGTCAACCCAATCCCGGACTCAAGTCAGCGCCATCGACACGGCCACTCACGGTGTTGCCCCTGGTAACTTCACTGCGGCATCAGGGATTGAACGGCGTCGTTCAACGACTCCGTGCTCCATTGGAAACGATCAGAATGATCGCGGCACACGTCAGCACTCAGGCAGACCTGGAGCTATGTCATGAGCCCGACACAGCTGTTCTCTGCTTCAGGATCACCCAACAGGGTTGGGATGAAGAACGATTGAACCGGTTGCAGCGCACCGTATACGAACGGGTCATGCAGCGGGGTGAACGTACCATATCTATCACACAGATAGACGATAAGACGACATTGAGGTTAGTTGCCGTGTCTCCGACCGTAACCACGGCTGCAATGATGGACACGATTGAGTACGTGCGTCGGATTGCTGCAAACGAGTAGGCAGCCTTGATAGACGGTATCCTCGACGTCGCAGCGAAGATAGACGGGCTCCTGTGGGGCCCGTGGACCATAGTTTTCATCGCATTCGTCTCCATCTACTTGACGATCCGTGCCAAGGCATTTCAGGTGCGACGGCTTGGCCTGATCGTGAGCAGCACCTTCGGCAGCCTAGTCGAGGCTTCCGGCGGCGGGCGCGGGAAGACGGTTGAGGCTGCGCGGACTCGCAGAGGGAGAATGACCCCGTTCCAGGCCACGACTACGGCACTCGCCAGCACTGTCGGGATGGGGAGCATCGCAGGTGTGGCAACCGCGCTCTCGACTGGTGGTCCCGGAGCGATCTTTTGGATGTGGCTGCTGGCGCTGCTCGGCACCATCACCAAGACGGCCGAGATAACGCTGGCGGTGCATTACCGGGATATCGACGAGCAGGGACGTATACGCGGCGGGCCGATGTACTACATAAATCGAGGTCTCGGCTGGTCCACGTTGGCTCTGCTCTTCAGCCTCGGCATCGTCGTCAATTCCCTGTGTGCCGCATCGCTCCTCCAAGCACATACTGTGGGCAGATCGTTCCTCAGGTCATATCATATCAACCCTTATGTTGTGACCGGATCGATGACCCTGCTGGCCGCGATAGTTGCGGTCGGGGGGGTGCGAAGGATAGGCCGCTTCAGTGAAAGACTCGTTCCACTGATGTCAATCGTGTACGTGCTGGGCGGGCTCACAATCTGCTTCGCCAACTTCTCGGCAATCCCCGACGTCATCGGATCAATCTTCAAGTATGCCGTCGCCCCGATGCCGGCCGTGGGTGGATTCGCCGGTGTAGCCGTAGCCCAGGCCATCCAGACCGGGATGGCTAGAGGGATGTTCACCAATGAGGCGGGCCTCGGTACTGCGCCGATAGCTCATGCTACCGCTGATACAAGACACCCCTTCCAGCAAGGTATGTGGGGCGCGTTCGAGGTTTTCGCCGTAACATTCGTTATCTGCAGCATCACGGCCTTTGCAGTACTCTCGACCGGCGTGCTTGCGGGCGGTGAATCAGGCATCGAGTTGGTGATATCTGCTTTCTCGACAGTGTTCCCCGACGTGGTTTCAAACAACCTGATATCCTTCTGCATACTCACCTTTTGTCTGACTACACAGATCGGCTTCTTCATCTACTTCGAAACCGCTTCCGTCAACGTGTTTGGCAGGAAGGCGATCAAGTATGTGAGATGGCTCTATTTCGTTCCTCCTGTACTGTTTGCAGGGGTGGCCGACGTAGACAAGGTCTGGGTGTTTGCGAACATCGCAGTTGGTGTCTGTGCCATACCCAACTTGATTGCCGTACTTGCGCTGAGCGGAGCCTTCTTGATGCTCATGCGGGATTACATGAGTGGACAAAACCTTTACGCCACCGACCGGATCGATGTGTCGCACGAATACGTGAAGCAACGCAAATGACGGGAGCAGTAGATATGAGGATCTTCATCATCAACCCCAATAGTGATCCGGACATGACCAGCAGGATCCAACGCAGTGCTCAGGAGTACGCAGTTGGTGAGTTTGAGGTCGACACGAGATTGACACCTGGCGCACCGCGTTTCATCGAAACCTATCAGGATCGAGTTCAGGCTGCACCTGGAATGATGCGGCTCGTCCGGGACAACGAACCAGATTCAGACGCCTTTGTTATCGCGTGCCACTCTGATCCGAACGTCGATGCCATCAAGGAGATGACGGAGCGCCCGGTGGTGGGTATCGGGGAAGCATCAATGAAGATCGCAACAATGCTGGGACACAGTTTTTCCGTGATTACGACACACCGACACTCGATCCCCGGTAAGTTAGCCCAAGCCCGGAAGTACCATTTGCAGGAACAACTCGTTTCGGTACGAGCGCCAGATGAAGGACGGGAGGGGTTCGACGATCAGGACCTCTTCCTGGCTCTCTCCAGGGCGGCGGTCCACGATGACCTGGCGGAGGTGATCGTGTTGGGTTGTGCAGGGCTCTCAGGTATAGACAAGATGATCCAGCAGGCTCTTGGTGTACCGGTATTGGATGGCGTGATCTGCGCTTTGATCCTCGCCACCGGGCTGGTGCGCTACCGTGTCTCTACTAGCAGGGCATTTGGTTACGACCCGAAGTGTTGATGAATCTGATCCTCCCGACTTCCCCCTCCCCACCTTAGATTACGCCGTCCCTCCAGGTCTGGGGAGCAAACTCTATCCGACTAGAATGGAGCACCTCGTGACACCTCAGCTTCGCAACCCGATCAGTGCGGCATCGCTTCTAATGGCCTTGGCAGCGGGCAGCCTGACCGCGCAGGAGTTTCTGACGCCAGCCGAGCGTACCGATTTTCAGGCCGGACCAACGATGTACGACGATCTGATGCAATTCGTCTTCGAGCTGGAGGCTAACAGCGACTTGATCCAAGTTCGCAAGATCACTGAGACTCTGAGAGGTCGTGATGTGGTACTGAGTATCTTGGCCAATCCTCCAGTGTATCAGGCCTCAGACTTGCTCGGCTCTGACAAGCCGATCGTGCTCATCGTGAACAACGTGCATGGAGGTGAGGTGGCCGGCAAGGATGCGAGCCTCATCATCATGCGGGACCTGCTGTTCGGGGAGCTGCGTCCCCTTTTGGACCATGTCGTCGTGCTCAATGTCCCAACGATCAATCCCGACGGTGCTGAGGAGCGTCGCAGGCAGAATGAACAGAACTTCGACATGAATCGTGATTACTTGAAGCTCGAGTCACAGGAGATCCACGCTCTCGTGACCAAGGTGATTCACGAATGGCAACCGGACATTCATGTCGACACCCATCACGGAGGTGCTGCACCGTACACGCTCACGTATCAGACCATCATGAATCCCGCGGGCGACCCACAGATCATGCAGTTGGCAAACGAGGTTATAGCGCCGCGTATTCGTGACGCTCTGAGATCGGAAGACTACGATGGATTCTGGTATTCCGGGCCAACGATGGTTGACGGGGTAGCGGGTTGGGGACCTACCTCGGTCGAGCCGCGTAAGCAACACGTGTATTCCGGTCTCGCAAACGTCGTGGATTTCTTGTTCGAGACTCCATCTGGCTCGCACCGCGTAGTCAACGATGGTAGCCGGGTCGTTGCAATACCCCGTGAGGAGCGGTACAGACATCAGGTGCGAGGCCAGTACATTGGCCAGCGCGAGCTGATCCGGTTTGCGGCAGACGAACCGCAGCGGTTACGCCAAGTAGTGCGCGGCGCAAAGGAACGGGCCACGCAGCTCGGTGCCGACGACAGCGACGACGATCAAATCGTGCTGGACTACGTGCAGATCGCCAAGCTGGAAGCCGAGGTATGGCGCGACAGGACCTGGGGGCAGCCGCGGGAAGAAACGCCCGCTACCGGCGAAGGCGATCGAGTGGTTGAATACGAGCTGCTATCGCTACCTGTGTTTACCAAGTTCGAACCAACCCGCACAGCCGTAAGACCTTGGGGCTACGTGTTGCCCCCGCAGCTGGCCACCGTGGTTCCGTTACTCCTGGAGCATGAGATCGCCGTCGAGCGCTTGACCGAACCGGCGAGGCTCGAGGTCGAAGTGTACTACGCCACGGAGATAGACAACTCGGAATACTTCCAAGGACACTATCTGAATCGAGTCGAAACAGCCAAGCGAACTGAGACAGTCGAGTTCCCCGCCGGATCGTTCTTCATCCCGGCCGGCCAACCGAAATCGAACTTGATCTGTTATATGCTCGAGCCGGAGACAAATGACAATCTCGTCACCTGGGGCTACCTCGATCCCTATCTTCAAGCGATGACCGCTGAGCAAACCCAGCAATACGTCGAACGCATGGCACGGTTCCGCGCCCGGAGTGGTGAACAAGGACCGCCACCGCCGGGACAGCTGGTCCCAATGTATCGCCTCATGAAGAAGACCGTTATCAAGGGAGCGCTGGTCGAGCAGTTCAATGAATATGAGAGGAATCGGTATGTGAGGTGAACGGGGGGGAAGCGCATCAACGGGCACCATATGTCTTTACAGAGGAGACATGCACCATGGCAAGTCTTGCAGATCGGATGATTGGGGCCGCAACTCTCAACCCCCGCACGTACGAGGAAGTCGAAGCGGACAAGACCTCCCTGGGCCAGGCGATGACAGTCGTCGTCCTATCGAGCATAGCTGCCGGCCTCGGCACCGGTGAGGGAATCCTCGCGGGGATCGCCGGCACAATCATGGCACTGGTTGCGTGGTTCATCTGGGCCATGCTCACGTACGTGATTGGTACCAAGCTGCTCCCGCAACCACAGACCGAAGCCGACATCGGGCAGCTGTTGCGCACCACCGGCTTCGCGGCTTCGCCCGGCATACTACGCATCTTCACCATCATACCGGGACTTGGCTCGATAATCGGCTTCGTCGTCAGTATCTGGATGCTCGCCGCGATGGTCGTGGCCGTGCGACAAGCGCTCGACTACACGAGCACTCTGAGAGCCGTCGGCGTATGCATAGTCGGCTGGCTGGTCTTGGTCTTGGTTACCGCGGTGCTCATGGGAACGGTGGCGGGAATGTTCTGACGCATGCAGTTATGTAGACGCGTGGTGGGCTGCAGTGTTCGACCACTCGCACAACCGCGCGGATACGCTGCTACTTGATCACTCCCCAATACAGGGCGAGGGGAATCAGCATGTAGAGCACCACGTCGCGTACCAGGTATGCGACAAACACGACCAGGACCAAGCGCCAGCCGCGGCGCCTGATCAATCCCCTGACTCCGTGTTCCCTCAGTTCGGCTCTGAGCTGCTTGATCTTGTCAGTCATTCACCCGGTTTCCGGAAGACTGCGCTCGTGTCATAGACCGGTGCATCCCTGTCACATTCAAGCCGAGCGGCAGTCGTAAATGTACCCGGCGGATTCCATTACGGTCCTCTGCCGACAGGGCCGCTGGTCCTCGTCTCGGCCTTCTTGATCAACCACTTCGACCTGCGACAGGACGAGTGGCAGTCGTCATTCGGCCTTCTTTCATGCCCGGTGTGAGCCGGATGCCCCGGACTTCGTGCCTTGGTGGCTGGATGACCACCGGCAGCGTGAATAGACACTGCGACCAAGGGAGACCACGGACAGACAATGGGATTACCGGATCGGCGGTGCGCAGACCCTAGCTGAACGCCGTACGGTCCCCTACGTTAGGCCTGCTCAAGGTAACCCCGTAGGAGGCCAACAATGAATGCGCACCTGTCCGCCAGTAACGCGACCCGGCTGGCCTTGGCCGGGACCGGCTTGGTACAGGGCTTCGTATACTATCTCGCCTATGAGTTCTGGCCCGAAGATCCCACCGCCATTGCCCTCACGGTGGCACCGGTTTTCTTCGTCTCAATCACTGCCATCGTAATTCACTTATCCTGGACCGGAGCCGACCTGAAGCGCCTGGCCATCGTCGCCTCGGCTGTTGCTGCCTCCTTCGCCGTACTCGCGTTCTGGGTCTGGCGTCAGATCCCCGTGAGCGACACCTCGTATCAGTGGGATGATTCACGGGCACCGACGCTCATAGCCGGCACAGCGCTGGCGCTGTACGTGCTACTGCCATTCTTGCAGATCTATCAGAAGAGCGGACGCCGTGACTACCCCTACCCCGACTTGTTCCAATATAGCTGGAACAATTTCTACATCTTGGGAATAGGAGCGCTGCTGACGGGAGCGTTCTGGTCGATAATCTTCCTGTGGTACGAGTTATTCAAGCTCATCGAAGTGACGTTCTTCGAGGACGTGTTCACTCATGCAGCATTTGTGAGCATGAGTCTGACGACGGTCTTCGGTTACGGGGTGGCACTGGGACGAGAACGGGAACGCATCACAAATACGCTACGCGGAATCACTCTAGCGATCTTCCGCACTCTATTGCCACTGTTGGCGCTCATTGCACTGCTGTTCTTGGTCAGCCTCCCGTTCACGGGATTGCAGCCGCTGTGGGACACGGGACATGCCTCTGCGGTCCTGTTATCGCTCATCGGCCTGACGATCTTGTTCCTCAACGGCGTCTACCAAGACGGCACGGGCGAGCCACCGTACGATCGCCGTGTCAGACTCGGTGTAGAAGCAGCCCTATTGGCGCTGCCGATATACGCCGGTATCACTACCTACGCGCTCGCCCTGCGGATCGGGCAATACGGTCTCACGCCTCCCCGATTCTACGGTATGCTGTTCACAATCGCCGCAGCGCTCTACTCCATCGGCTATGCCGTGGCCGTACTGGTTCGCCTTGGTGGCTGGATGGACACTCTGCGCCGCGTCAACATGGGAATGGCCTGGTTCATAGTCGCCTGCGTGGTTGCGGTACACACCCCGTTACTCGATCCGCTGTCTCTCAGTGCAAGAAATCAGTTCAACAGGTTGTCAGAAGCCAGGGCAGATGCCGTGGAATTCGACTACGGTTTCCTGCGGTTTCGGCTCGGCCACGCCGGTTACGAGAGGCTTGCCCGACTGGAACAGCTGAGTGACCACCCGCAGGCAGCAATCATCCGCGAGAGAGTCGCTGCCACGCGAGAGGCGGAGTCGTATCGTGAACTGCTAGCCCAGCCCACGGTTCTCCTGACCGCGGATGACATCGAGCTAGCGGACCCCGACCATACACTGCCCCAGGGACTGCTGCGGGCCATAGCCAGCGACATCACACGCAGCCAGACCAGTGACTGCAAGGAAGAGGGTGACTGTCTGATCGCGCCCGTAATGCTGGACCAGGATGACGACTACGAATACGTGTTCATACTATCGGGATTGACCGAATACCAGATATTGGCATACGACCGGAATGCCGCCGGGGACTGGGAACGGATCGGAGAGATGGTGCGTATAGGCCCCGACCGGGAGCTTCCCAATCGGCTGGCATTGCTCGATACTCTGGCAACGGCGGGCGTGAATCCCGTCGCGGTACCCTACTCGGACCTGGAGATCGGGGGCATCAGGCTGCGCTTCGGGTCCAGGCTGGCAGCCCGCCTGGCCGGCAAGTAACTCGCCGCCAACGCAACCAGGCCCAGGACAGGCAGGACGGCGATGAACGTCGTCGGGTCCGTTGCAGACACACCGAACAACAGTGACGCCATTACTCGTGTCAGTGCCACCGCAGCAGCGAGACCCACGAGCCCTCCGATGCCGACCAATAGAATCGCGCGGCGTACGACCAACCGAACCACATCCAGGCGACGCGCACCCAGCGCCATCCGCACACTCAACTCCCGGGCGCGCTGGCGCACGAGGTACGCAAGCACGCCGTAGATCCCCAGAGCCGAGAGGAGGAGCGCCGCACCGGCAAACGAGCCCAGGAGCAACACGGCAAACCGTTGCTGGGCGAGGGAGGACCGGAGCTGAGCCTCCATAGTACGGAGTCCGACCAGAGGAATGGTGGGATCCAGTTCCAGCAGGGCCTCGCGCACCAGCCGCGCGGGATTGGGGACGGCCGGGTCAGTACGCACTAC
>Ga0111155_1042_pt1 | contig 11227 bp, 10 predicted proteins | sample DeeMarSeWOR28_12_FD_80253 | JGI IMG/M metagenome (GOLD analysis project Ga0111155, IMG submission 80253) | Gemmatimonas sp. SG8_17
CGATTGATCCCCCCAAGAGTGGTCCATGCTACCCCACACATGACGGTGCCACGATTCTACACCCAACCAGCGGCAATTCAACCGCGTCTGCTATCCATCCCGCAACTCCAGCCGTCTCACAGGACTGAGGTTCGGCGTGAACCAGGAAAGCAAACTTAGGAGATGCTGGGAGTCGCCGCGTGGCCCGGTGACGGCTAGACTACGCCGGGCTGAATACCGGGTTCAGGTTAGCCGTCGGCTCTGAATCAGTGTGGCTTTCTATGGCGGGGTCCTGTTATCGGCGACGACTAGAGGCACTTGAACAGCAACGCCTGCCTTCCAAACCGAAGCTCGTACGGACCGATCACTTGGCCCGTATCGGTGAGCGTCACACTCAGGGTCATCCGCCGTCCGTTTGTCCAGCCGCGGTATCGAGCCGGGTGCTCGTCAGGAACTTCGTCTTCTCGCACCGGACCACCGTGTTCGAAGACGTGCGTGCCCGGTATGTCGAAGTTGCCGCCGGGGTCCGGCACAACGGGCTGGGCGAGGGCCCCATATGCACAGTCGTATTCAACTGTGGCTCCGTCCCATGCGACCGTGAGCAATATGTGTTCGCCTCCCCATGTCCCAATCAACTCAGGCCCCAAGAGGCTGCGGCCACAGCCTGCCACCAGCAACAGGACAGCCAAGGCAGGCACGGCTAGAAAGTCGGTTCGGCTCATGCTGCATCCACCCGCTGGGGTCCGCGATCAAGCAACCTACTCCGTAGACAATACCCGCCCGGGCTCAGGCCCGTCACATGCGGCTGCGTGAAGGAGATTTCTTGAGCTGTCTTGCCTCGAATGGGATGCGGCGAGTGAACTCGGCGTTACCGAGTCAGTCGAGCAGATACTGCAGCTACGAGAAGTGGCTGCGCGGTGGGTGCCTCAGTCGGTCTTCCGGCGCTCCCCGTTCTGGCGCCGGTCCACCCCGGTACGCTGTCCCACTTGAAGCGCAACGGGAGAGAGTCTACGGTCCCCTTCCCGACGCTCCTTTCCCTTGCGACGCTCATCTCGTTTCCAGCGGGTACGGGTACGAATCTCTCTCAGCTCCTCTGTTGTTTCCCCCGTGGTGAGCCGGGCCATTATCTCTGCAGTATTGTGAAAAATTGATGAAATTTTTGTGAAGTCGGCCGGCCGGTCATTAGCAGCCCGACTTCGAACCGTACCCGGACACATTCTGGCGCCCGATGCGACCGGTCGATTATGTTCTCGTCAAGCCGGTAGCGCGTTACCTGGTGCTTGGTGGGCGGGTTGCAGCGCCCGTCCCTGATTGTGGCAGTCCACGCCGGACGGGCCGGAGAACGGAGCATTCATGAGCCTCAGATATCAGGTGTCCATCATCTCGGTCGGTGAGGGGCTTCGGTCGGTCCGAGAGAGGATCGTCAAGGCAGTAGTGCACATGGGTCACCTGCCGATCGATCTGGTGTCCGCTGATGTGTTCCACCAGGCACCGGTGGAAACCCTCACCCGACATCTCCAACGCACCGACTATCTGGTGGCGGTCATAGCCTCAGACCGGGAGGTAGCCCCAGAGATCGTGGCAAAGGCCGGGGAGGCATGCGACCTTGCTGCGCAGAATGGAATTCCTGTCCTCGGTCTGCTCGCTCGCGACTCAGCGGAATCCGGGGTGGTTGAGAGTAACGCCACCGCATCCCTGGTGGCGGGCATTGAGAGCAGCAAGGCGGGCGCCGTGCAGAGCCTCGAGCACCCGGCCGTGGCCACCAAATTGCTCAGCGAGTTGTTTGATGCCCGCCCCCGCCCTGGCTATGTGTCCGGCAACGAACTCCCCAGCAGCGACGTGGCCAGTGAATTGGTTCGCTTGACCAAGGAGAATGCGGAGCTGCGCGAATCCGGGGTCAGTTTCCAGCAAGGTATACCCGAGGAGATTCGCTGGGAGCCAGTTGTTGGTGCGCTGGAGGACAACAAGATCCTGATTCCGGTTTGGAACAAGTCGGCGTCGGTGTGGGAGCAGCCTGTGGAAACGAGCCTGTTGACCTTCTTCTCCCGCATCGGACCACAACTCACGGTGGAGCTGTCGGCGGCCGATGCCGCCGAGTTCGTGCCGACCGGAGTGTGTCACTTGGAGGCTCGTGACGGAAGACCACCGTGGGTGGTACCACTCCACTCCCTGAACCTGTGGCTCACCGATCTGTTGGCTCTTGGGCTGGTGGCCCCTTCCAAGCGCAAGCACATCAAGAAGGACCGCAACCAGTATTGGTCGTTGACCTCCGAGGGCCGCGAATTCCTCGCGTACGTGCGCCGAACTGCACTCAATGCCGGAGGCCACCGCCACGTCGGATTCACATCCGAGTTCCCCATTGTAGTTCCCTACGAGGACGAGGACGACTAGCCGACGACCCGAGCTTTATCTCGGCAGGTACCTCTTGGGGAACTTCGCCACGACGGTGTAGATCGGATCGACCACGTTTGCTATCGTGCTCTCCACCGCTTGCCCGAGCAGCGTGTAGGCATCCCACCGCCCAAAGCCGTACTCTTCTTCCAACCACTCCACCAATTCGACGTGCGCCAGCCGATAGGCGTCGATGAGGGGACGGGCACTTCCGGCCACCATTATGTACTCGTCGTCTTCCAGTCGCGGCCAATCAATTGTCTTGCCCTTTATGACGTCGATCCTAAGAACCACGTCCACAGACGTCTCCAACCCGGTACCACCCACTTCACCGTGCCCTTGACGCGCGTGAGCATCACCGAAGTAGAAGTAGGCGCCTTCATGAAACACGGGAAGGAACACGGTGGTGCCCTCGCGGACCTCAGGAGCGTCCATATTGCCGCCGAAGTCTCCCGGCCACAGCCCGCTGAAGGCCTCTTCACCTCTGGGAGCAACTGCCACCCGTCCAAGCATCGGCTGCAAATCAATCTCGACAGTCTTCATCCTGCTGTCCGGCAGCTCCGTCCTGCCTACCATCCGCTCGTGATCGAGTTCCCACACGTATCGCCGAGAGGGGATCGGATCGTTCAGCATGCGAACCCGTCGGTCCGCAGATAGCCCACCGAAATCAGGGCTTATCCGCGAGGCTGCCAGATCGTGGTTCAGTTTGACCTCGACTATCTCAACGACGAGCATGTCGTTGGTAGTCACGCCCTCGACGTAGATAGGTCCCACTTCGCCAGGAAACGCACCGCCCTCCCGCGTAAAATACGGTCCGAAATTGGTGTTGGAGATGAGGACCGTGGGAGCCGTAATCCGCAGCACCGGTTCACGCACCGCGAATGTCGGGTATCCAACTGTCGGCGTGAACCGCACCGTGTCCTGGGCTGACAGGCTGACACCGCTCAATAGAAGAGCTAGAACGACCGGAGTGAACGTCGCAACACGCATGATTCCATCCCGAGAGTGACTGGGCGTAATCTGAGCGGCAGCAGAGGCCCTGGCAAATAGCTCACCGCCGATCGGTATAGCAACTGGGTTATCGGGACGTCGAGTGCGACTGACCAGGGAAAGACAGCGCTAGGTTGTGACGTGATTGGAGTCCGACTGACTACCGGGTCCAGAGCACGATGACTCCACAATCCGAACCCGTGCGGTTGAACTCGGGTGGCACCTCGCTGGCTCCATTGTATATCTCCAGGGCCGCCAGATCTTCGACTTGGATCGACAGTAGAAAGCTGATGTCGAAGAGCATACCGTCCACATACACAATCGGTTGCTGCAGCAGGGTGCGGCAAATAGAGGAAGCGCTCGAGAACAAGAAGTAGTCGTTGACCCCTGCCATGTTGCTGCCCGCGCGAAGCACATCGACACCTCGTGCTCTGCGTATGACGTCCGTGATTCTCAGGCCCGTCAACCGCTCCAATTCGTCCGGACCGAAGAACTGTCCTCTTCCCCTCTCGCGGCGCCGGAAAAAACCGACGAGCTTCTCCGGCACAGCGATGTGCTCCCCTGCCACGACGATCTCCTCCAGCCCGACTGGCAGGGGACTCAGGTCGACGCTCAGCGAAACATCGGAGTCATCTTCATCGACCATGATATCGAGCCCGATCGGCTCATATCCTCGCCGGTGGAATTCCACCCGGTTTGTACCCACAGGCACCGCAACGTCCACCAGGTCAAACGTCCCGTCGGGCCGAGTGCGGGCCGTGTCGGCCCCGTTCAAGATCACCAGTGCAGCTTCAAGCGGCTCTCCCGTCTCCCGATCGGACACCATTCCAGTGAGCATCACCCTGTCACTCAGCGTGCCGGCCTGATCTCGTGCCACCAGGTCGAGATCCACTTTCCACAGGCCGTGAGGGGCCGAGAAGGAATGATCATAGACCTGTCCCGGACTCCTGTCCCAGGCGAAGAGAAGATCCTGCTGGCGCACTTGCGGGAAAATGATGCTCGCCTCCCTGCTGCTGGTAGCTCCTTTTCCTGCGGTCAGGGTGACAGGGCGTCCGACCGGGATGTCGCACAGCGCAAAGAACCCGTTGCTGTCGGTCTTGACCTCCTCGCGCACGTCACCGACTCGGTATCTGGCGCCGGACGATGAGAGGGTCTGCCACTGGGCTGACACGGTCGCATCTGCGATCGGCATTCCCGCCGCTCGGACTACACCGACCACTACACGTGCGTCACGTATGCTGAGGCTGCGTCCACATAGGCGGCGCATCACGTTGGTGACGTGCGGGATCCGGAAAGACGCGGTCTGACTGTTCTCCCGCGACAACCTCACAGCGTGCTGTGAGCTTCCTACCGCAATTGAGTCCAGCCAGGGATGGGTGACCACCAAGGTGTACTCGCCCTCGAGCGGTGCGGCAAGATCGAAATGTCCGTTGCTGTCGGTCACAGCCCTGAAATCCGTGCCCGCCACACCAACGACTGCTGTACCCAACGGTCGCCCCATGGTGCTATCAAAGACTTCTCCAGTCACCCTGGAGAGCGGAGTCTCGAATACTCCGACGCCATCGCGCGTAGCCACCGCCAGGATTTCACCACCGGTGTCTCGGAACCCTGACACGGTTGGCCTCCGTCGCATGAGGCGACGGGAATCTTCCACTACCGTGATGACCGGAGTCCTGACCTGCCAACGCCGCACGATCCAAGCACCTGACGGAAGCATCATGAACTCAACCGTCCCACCAACCCGACTGTCGTCGAGGCTCTCGGGGAGACGCGTGTGTCTCACCTCCAAGGAACGCAATTCTGATGTGGCCTCATTCAACCACAGAGTTCCCTCGACGTCGGGAAGCCGGCGATCGGTCATGGGTTCGAACGCGAGGCCAACCAGACCGGGTCTCTCGTCCGGGTCACGCACAACGTGGAAGCAGTGTGTCCCGAGAAACGTCGGATCGAGCAGTACTCGCGCGTCTGGCATGTAGTACCAAGTCCCATCACTGCGAGCGACGATATAACCCTCCGCTGCAAGCCGGTCTGCGGGAATGCTGTTGAAAGGCGGCTCGGAAACACCGGACATGGTGTTGCCACGCTCGCTCAGTACCTCGCGACGGTGTTCGTCCAAATCCCTCTGGTAGCTGTACTTGCGGTAGTGAAACACCTCCTGCTCGTCGCTCCAAGTCGTGGCAGCCAGAGCTTTCCGAATCTCTTCCCAAATGACCACGGTCGCCGCACCCCGCTCCGGATTGACATGGCAGCGGTCCTTGCCCTGTATCTCCACTGCGGCGAGTTGCACGGGCAGCGCAGCGACTTGTAGCGTGTAGTCGATCGTGGCATCAGCAGCGAGCTGGAATGGATCGGACAGAAAGGCACGGTAGCCGATGCGTTCGGACTTCAACCGATAGACACCACCGCTGGGCGCTCGCAGCGTGAATCTTCCAGCTCCGGAACTGAGCGCGCGGGTCACTTCAGCACCGGCTTCGTCCACTAGAACGACGAACCCAGTTCCGACCGGTACTCCACTTGTCGAATCCACGACCTGCCCCATCACCACCTGCCCCTGGAGCGAGCCCGCGGCACCCAACAGCGCCGCCAACACACCTAGCAGGCCAACACCTTGAGGCAGTGGATTACGCGTGTATGGAGGTAGTGAATTAGGCATCTATGGATTATATACCGGGAGATTCGCCTTTTGTGCCACTCCATGCCCGGCTGGGCTGGCAGCATCGGAGTGGCCATTTCCAACTGCTGGGTGAACACCTCGGGGTCGAACCACCCAAGGCTCTCGCTCCAATAACATACTCAGAACTGTTAGCCCACTCGAAACTAGTGTGATCATGGAAGAACTCGTAGTCCTCGTCGACGACGCTGACCGGGAGCTGGGATGCGAGGAGAAACTGGCAGCACACCGTAGCGGTGCCTTGCACCGCGCTTTTTCCACGTTCGTCACCAATCGCAGCGGCCAACTCTTACTGCAGCGCAGGGCTGCGACCAAGTACCATTCGCCTCGGCTCTGGTCGAACACCTGTTGTGGACATCCGCGGCCAGGCGAATCGATCGAAGCCGCTGCTCACCGCCGGCTGCGAGAAGAAATGGGGTTCGACTGCTCTCTGACGGTGTCCTTCAGTTTCACGTATCGGGCCGAGTTAGGCGGCGGCATGGTGGAACACGAGATCGATCACGTGCTGGTTGGACAGTTCAACGGTGATCCGGTCGCAAACCCCGAGGAAGTCGAGGCGTGGCGCTGGATCGACAAAGCAGAACTTGCTGCAGAAATAGCGGCCCACCCGCATCGTTACACTGCCTGGCTCGGCATTGCACTCGAACAACTCAAGCGCCGGGAATCGGCACCTTCCCTATAGCTATTCCCCCATCTCAAGAAAGCACGCTACATGGCTTCTCAGACCTCGGGTTTAACGGCAAACGCCAAGCTGACTGCAACCAAACGGCTGTTGGCATTCCTAGCGGGTACGCTCACCATCGGCACGATCGTTGCCTGCGTCACTCCCGAGCTGCTCCAAGCGCAGAAACCCCGGTGGCTACTCCCGTCTCGGGAATTCTTGCCAAAGCTCATCGCTGGACCGCGTGATCCGGTGACGCAAGCCAAACTGGTCCTGGTCGCGGAGAGCGTGAACCAATTCGAGGACGTGGCTGAGGCCGAGGTCGCGTTGGGCGCCTCGGTACCGGGGTTTCTCCTGACTGGACACACGCTGCAAGATGCCTTGGTGTTCGGTATTGAAGCTGCAGTTTTTGGCAGATTCACGCTGGAAACCATCGAGCGGGATGTGATCTCTACCGACTGGGTCGTACTCGTCCCACTCGTCCTGCACCGGGGCCATCACTGGTTCCGCCTGGCCTATCACCATATCAGCTCACACCTTGGCGACGACTACATCAACCGGTTCCGGACTGAGGCCAGTAACTACGGCCGAGATGCCGTAGACGGTTTGGCCTACCTGCAGGTCCTCCCGCAACTCGCCGTGTACGGCGGCGCCAACGTAGCCTACAACGTCCATCCGGACGGCGCCCGGCGCTGGACCCTGCGGTTAGGGAATGAGTTCAAGACGACTGCAACCGACGGCAACTTCATGCCGTACGGAGCGCTGGATTTTCAGCTGGAGCAGAACAACGACTGGGAGCCACGCGTCGACGTGCAGCTGGGAGCCTGGTTCCCGAAGTTGGATGGGCGGCGCGTGGTGCGCTGCGGGATCGAGTTCCTGACCGGGCCCAGCCCGCAAGGACAGTTCTCCGGCTTGAACGCGGCGGAAGTCAGCTTCGGGGTGTGGGTGGAGTTGTGATGGGAGCGAGCCGAAAGCGGGGAGCGGGCCGCCCACCACCCCACCCCACTCTCTGCCCTCTGCTCTCTGCTCTCTGCCCTCTGCCCTCTGCCCTCTGCCCTCTTACCGCTCCCCGCTCTCCGCTCTCGGCTCCCCGATCTTCAGCCACTGATCAAACCACTCGATGTTCCGACGCATGGCATCGAGCTGCAGCTTGGGCTCCTGAATGCCATGGGGCTGGCGGGGGGAAACCACCATCTTGGTCGCCACGCCTTGGCGTTTGAGCGCGTTGTATAGCTCGTAGCCCTGGGATATCGGCACGCGCGCGTCATGCTCTCCGTGCTGGACCAAAGTGGGAGTGGTGACACCCTTGACGTTGAACATCGCCGAGTGCGTTCGCCAGTTGTCGAACTCGTCCCAGAAGTCCCCTCCGAAATAGTCGGGAATGAAGCCCTGAATGTCCGCCGTACCCGTGAACGACATCAGATTGGTGACTCCGGCGCCGACCGAGGCAGCTTTGAACCTGTTGGTCTGGGTGATGATCCACGAAGTCATGAAACCTCCGTAGCTCCAGCCCATGACGCCGAGCCGCTGCGGGTCAGCAATTCCCCGGGCGATCACTTCATCGACACCAGTCATGATGTCGTCATAGTCGCCGCCCCCCCAGTCGCTGTAGTTCGCGTAACGGAACTCCCGACCGTAGCCACTGGAGCCGCGCACGTTGCAGCGCAGCACGGCATAGCCGTGCGCTGCGAATGTCGCGATTGGATAGGCACCTCTCTCCGCGATGAACCCTTGAACAAAAACACCCGTCGGTCCGCCATGCACGATCACGAGCAACGGCACCGCAACTCCCTCCCGGTAGCCCACCGGATACGTGAGCAAGCCTTCGATCTCCATATCGTCGCTCGACCGCCAGCGCACCACTTCAGTTCTTCCGAGCGGTGCTCCCGGCAGGTCCTGGACCCAGCTAACCTGCGTGGGGCGGAACCGGTCAATGGGGGTCACATAGGCCTCGGGAGGTCTCTCGGGAGCCTGGGACACGAACCCGACGTGGCTCGCCGTGGCGTTCAAGCTCACCGCGCCGACCATCATGTCGGGAGGCGAAATGTCGGTGGGACTGCTCCCGTCTAGGGGCAGAGAACTGAAACGGTTGACTGTGCGATGTGTCTCCGATATCAAGACCGCCCTACTGTCGGCGGACCAGCCTATTATCCCAGGTTGCTGATCGTAGCTGTTCGCCAGCGGTTGCGGCTGGCCGCCACTCGGATCGATCACGTGGACCCGCGAAGTGAAGCCCCAGCTTGGCGGTACATCACTTATGGTGAATGCAATCCAGTCGCCGTCCGGCGAGTACACAGGTTGGCTCTCGGCAGCTTGTGTAGCCGCTAGGGAACGTATCGCCCCGGTCTCTACTTCAACGATCGATATGTCTGATCGGGTCCAGTCATCGACTAGCGGCGTTGGGGTGTGGGCAAACGCTATGAACCTGCTGTCCGGTGACCAGTTGAACGCATTGCCCGCGAACAGCGCGCCGATGTTGAAGTTGCCCTCGGTCAGCCGGCGAGTCTTCTGGCGCTTCTCTTCAGGATTGAACGGCACGACGTGAAGGTGAGCCATCTTGAAGTTCTCATCCACCACTCTGGCGTCGCGCTTTTCTTGCTCGGCTCTCTCTTCTTCTTCGCTCGGTGGATCCGTCATCACGAACGCAATACTCTTTCCATCGGGGGCGAACCTGAACGCCGTGACTCCGGTCTTCACCTCGGTGATCTGCCGCGCCTCACCACTCGCTCCAATCACCCATATGTTCGGCTTCCCGCCACGTGACGATATGAACGCGATCCACTGTCCGTCCGGCGACCAGGCGGGGGCGGTCGCCGACTTCTCCCCCTGCGTCAGCTGGAACGATCGGGACCCGTCTGTCGCGGCAATGTGAAGATGGGAGAGCCATTCGCTCTTTTCCCCTTCCATCACTGCCTCTGTCACCTGGAACACCACTTGGTTGCCGTCCGGTGAAACCGCTACGTTGCCGATCCGTTTCACCTGAAGTGCCAGCTCCGGACTCCACTGTTCCTGCGCAGACGCAGTAACCGATCCGACCGTCAGGGCAAAATAGGTCAGGCATACTGCACGAAGGATGACCGCTGTTTTCCGCATGGCATGCTCCCGAGAGGAATGTCGCGAATGCCACCCAAGCACTGTCAGAGTCACCAGGCTATGCCGTAGTCTTCCCCGTGATGGCTCGACCCACCCCACATCGTTCCATGCTTCCAATCGAAGAAAATCGCGTTGATGGGTCCCGAGGTGCGCTGGCTATAGTCCAGGTCGTAGCCCATGGCTGACAATTCCGCGCGGACCCACGGCGGTATTGACTCGTTCAACAGGAGCCGGCCCGGGCTCGACGCATGAGCACCAAACGAGCTCCTCATCTGATAGCTATTGATGTTCGCCGCCTCCACCGACTGCTGCACATCCATTCCGAACTCCACGACGTTCAAGAAGAACTGCAGCAGGTTCTGGTCCTGGGAATCACCCCCCTGCACCGCAAACGACAAGTACGGCTTGCCATCTTTCAACGCAAGACTGGGGGTGAGGGTTGCCCTCGGCCTCTTGCCCGGTTCAACCACGTTGAATGGATTGAGTCTCTCGTCCAGAACGAAGCTCTGCATCCGCTGACTCATGCCCACTCCCGTTCGTCCCGCAATGGTCGCTGGCACCCAACCACCGCTCGGCGTAACTGACACCACCCAACCCTGTTCGTCGGCAGCCTGTATCGAGGTCGTTCCCGCGTAGAAGCTCTCCTCAAACGACATCTCGGATTGTCCAACCGAGCCATCCGGAGTGGCAATGCTCGTGTCAGTATTCCATTGCTCCAGGAGATGCAAGAAGGGGTTCTGCTCCCCCTGGAATGGGTAGGGATCACCTGGTTTCACGTCCGGATCGTTGCGTTCCCAGTTGATCTGCTGGAACCGCTCGCGGGCGTAGTCCTTGGACAACAGACCGTCGATAGGCTCCTCAGGTGGATAGTAGGGATCGCCGTAGTAGAAGTCCCGATCGGCAAAGGCCAGATTCATCGCCTGGTAGAGAGTGTGGATGTACCTGGTACTGTTGTAGCCCAGGGACTTCACGTCGACGTTCTCGACGATATTGAGTGCCTGTAGCAGGACCGGTCCCTGCACCCAGCTCGTCAACTTGTAGACCTCAATGCCCTTGTACGTTGTCATCACAGGCTCTTCGACATAGACCTGCCAGTTTGCCAGGTCCGCCATCGTGTGCAGTCCGCCCTGCTCTTGCGAGCCCCTGACGTACTCTTCCGCTATGTCCCCCTTGTAGAAGCGGTCGTACGCCGCGTAGATGGCTTCCTCGCGGCTCTTTCCCTCAGCCAACGCCTGCTGCTCAGCGTCGACTAGTTTCCGCAAGGTGGCCGCGAGATCGGGTTGCCGGAACACTTCTCCCGGGTAGGGGGCCTCGCGCTCTTCACCTAGATGCGGTAGATAAACGGCCTTGGAATAGGGCCACCGCTTGATCCTCTCCTTGCTGCGCTCAATCGAGTTGGCCGTTTGCGCTTCGATGGCATAGCCCTCCGCCATTTGGATCGA
>Ga0111155_1044_pt1 | contig 10926 bp, 10 predicted proteins | sample DeeMarSeWOR28_12_FD_80253 | JGI IMG/M metagenome (GOLD analysis project Ga0111155, IMG submission 80253) | Gemmatimonas sp. SG8_17
AACTGCCGGTGGCAGCACGCCGTGCGTATCCGAAATCACGCCAACTCGCATTTCAGCTATCGCCGCACCATCTGGGAAACAGATCGATCGGTATCTTCATAGGGTCCAGAACACGCTAGACAATGCAGTCAGCCAGGTCATCCCGATTGGGGACCCTGGCGCGGCCGGCATGACCATGGCGGTCCGAACGAGCCGATCCCGTCGATCTATCTCTGCGACGAATTCCTGCAGATTGTCTATGGCCAGCCACCTATCCCCAATAGAGTGATGCCACGCCGAACGTCAGTCGTTCGACACCGACGCGGCTGAAACCCCGTTCCAGCATCAGAGCGGAGAACTGTTCGCTGCCCGGAAACCGCTCCACCGAATCTGGCAGGCAACTGTATGCCGTCATATGTTTGGAAACCGCGCGACCTATCGTTGGAAGGAAGGTGCGGAAATAGCAAAGGTAGAGCGGTCGCAATGGCCAGGTCAGGGATATCGAGAACTCCAGCACGACAAGGCGACCTCCGGGTTTGAGTACTCGCGCTATCTCGGTGAGACCAGCATTTACGTCCGCCAGGTTTCTTATTCCGAAGCCTACAGTACAGCCATCGAAACATCCATCACGAACCGGGAGACTCAGTGCGTCTGCACCCACTGGATGGATACCTGAGGCCTTTTGCCGACCTCGTTCCAGCATGGGAAAGACGAAATCGGCACCCACGACGCTGCCACCAAAGCCGGGGATCTTGGCCAGTTCCGCGGCTAGGTCGAGCGTGCCGGCACAAAGATCCAGGTACAATCCTCGCGGCGCGGCCTCCCACCCCAACCTGCGGACGGCGCGGCGGCGCCACAGCCGGTCGATGTTGAGGCCGAGCGTGTGGTTGAGCAGGTCGTAGCGCGGAGCAATGGCTGTGAACATCTCGCGCACGTACGACCGTTTCTCGAGGTCCGAGTGGGGCCCTCCTTGCGACGAAGGAGCCGGCGACATAGGCGCAAAACTTACTGGCGTTCTTGAACTTACCGCAAGAGCGGTGCAGGTTGAAACTCGCTATGACTGGGCGGCGTAGGGGCTCCAACCGTCAATGGCTCCCCCCCTCGATCTCTCGACCGCCACCGACCAGGAGGTCGTCAAGCAGGCCCGTGAGGGTCACGAGGCAGCATACCGGGAGCTGATACGACGATACCAGCGACCCGTATTCTCTCTGATATATCGTATGGTACGCGACCGCGAGCTTTCCGAGGACCTCGCCCAAGAGACCTTCGTGAAGGTCCTGAACGCCATAGACCGCTACCGCCCCGAGTTCAAATTCTCCTCGTGGGTATTCAAGATCGCCAACAATGCGGCAATCGATCACCTCCGCAAGAAGGAACTGGACACGTTGTCACTGGAAGGCGGGCCGGATGCGGTGACAGCGGAGCGGATCGAAGCGACGGCGCTCCAAATCGGTGATTCAGGCGAATCACCGCTCGACGAACTCGAGGCACGCGAACTGGGATCAGCGATCGAGCGTGCCATTGGGCAGCTGAGACCGGAGTATCAGACTTGTATCATTCTGCGACACGTCGAGGGGAGACCGTACGATGAGATCGCTGACATACTGGGACTCCCCCTTGGCACGGTCAAAACATACATCCACCGTGCCCGAGCCGAACTGAGGGACATACTCGAGCCACTGCGTGAAACGATGTAGTGGGAAATGCAACTGCTGCGTAATCGAACTGTAATGCAGCCATGAAACTCCGGTTGGCGGCCATCGTATAGTCTGACAAATGAGAGAACCAACCGAGAACGATCGTCCGGCGGCCGACGAAGACCCGGCTCTAGACCGGGCGTTTGCGTCGCTCATACACTTCTCACCGGCACCCGGATTCGAAGATCGAGTGATGGCAAGAGTGGCCACTCCCGCGCCAATTTGGATTCAGAGACTGAGGTGCCGCATGCGCTCACTGGCGGAGACCGGCCGGTTGTCGTGGCTGCTGGGCGGCCTGGCCGGTGCATTTGCACTTTCCGTGTTCGCGGTCGTCGGCATCGTCGCTCTGAACGCTGAGGCTGTCAAGCAATCGCTCAACGGTTTGTTCGCTGAGGTGGGACTACCGATCTGGCGGGCCACGTTGGGCATCGCTACACGAGTCGTCCAAGACGTCTATTCACTGGTCGACTCCGTCACATTGCCAGGTCCCGTCTGGGCAGCTCTTGGGGTCGGCTGCTGCCTCACGTTGGTGCTCAATGTCCTGATACTCCGCAAACTCATGCAGCCTGCCGGGGCCAGAACGGTGAAGCTCAATGCACCGCACTGAGATCGCGCTGGCGTTGGTCGGAATCGCTGTGGGATCGATGCTGCCAGAGGCGGTAGTCGAGGCACAGTCGGCTTCGAGACCGGCGGAGTACGTTGTTGCGCATTCTTCGGTGCTGTCCCAGGGTGAGGCTTCACTCGAGCTGCAGCTATCCAGCGGCAAGACCGTACGGGTGACATTCAGCCACGGTTCCGTCGTTGTTGAACGGACTGGGCCGGACGGTAATCAGCGCGAGGTCGTCGCTCAATACGATGTCGGCGGGCAGTTCGAGACCGCCTGGCGCGAGTTGGCAGGCCGGGCGAGCAGAGCCGATCCAGCCGAGATGCTTGCCGCGCTCCAGCAGTGGCGAATGGAGGGACTGAGTGATGCCGAGTTGGCGGCGCTGCGGAATACCATTGGGCCATTCACTGAGCTAACACCGGCCTCAGTCTCGCCTCCGATGACGGCAGCGCGCCTGCTGACGGGGCCCGAGATTGGCGCATCCGATCCGGAGACCGACTTTGCGGCTGTAGTTGGCGCACTCGAAGGCCTCGAGGGCCTTGCGGCACTGAGAGCACTGGAGAGCCTGAAGGCACTCGAGCTGCTGGAGGGAACGGAGGACCCACAGCGGATCAAACAGTTGGAGCAACTGGGTGCGCTGGCGACGCTTCAGGGTCTGGAGCAGCTGAAGCGCGAACAGCCCCACCCGGTCACCGAGCTCGGGTTCGGCGCGATCGCGCTGCAGGTGATCAATGACCTACTAGGCCTGATCGCCAGCTTCATCGCCTTGGGTGCTCTCGGGTTCGGATTGTCCTTCTTTGCGCCCCGCCCGCTCGAGGTGGTAGCAGACACGGTCCACCAATCGTTCTGGCGCTCGTTCATGGTCGGGCTCTTGGCCATCCCTCTCGTGATTCCGGTCTTCGGGATGCTGCTAGTGGGCCTCGCACTCACCGTCATCGGAATCGTTGTGATCCCGTTCGCCATAGTGGGTTTCGTGATAGCGGCGGTGTTGGCGATCCTCGGAGGTTACATCGCCGCGGCCCGATCCGTTGGAGAGGTCTATCTGCGGCGGAGGATGTCTCTGGGGCATGCGGTTGGAGGCTGGCTCGCATACCGCTACGTGGTCTACGGACTGGTAGCCATCATGAGTGTGTGGATACCGGCCGTCTTGTTGAGCTGGATACCGCTCGCGGGCACCATCGCGACCACGAGCGCGATCGCTATAACGTCGATGCTGGCCACGGCTGGATTCGGCGCTGCGATCCTCTCACGGGCTGGAATCCGTGGGACATTCGGTCGACGCTTCGACCAGGCCCTAACTGACGAATACCTGTACCACACGCCGCAGGCTACACCTATCATGCGCACGCACCACCGAGATGTTCACTCTCGATGACTGATCGATCTACCTGTTGGCTGTTGGGCGTTTTGTGCGGAACGGCGGTTCTGCTGCCGGCTCCAACGCCGGCACAGTCGTATCGCACCGTATCTGCCGCACGCGTGGCGATGGGAGAGGAACACCTCCAGGTCAGCATCACATTCGCCGCCGGGGTTGTGCGGGTGATGCCGGGTGATGGAAGGACCTTGTACCAAGGCGAGATCTACTTCGACGATCAGAAGTTCCGACCGGTTGCGGAGTATGACGACCAGACACAGTTACTCCGCTTCGGTATCGATGCTCGCGACGGAACGGCCAAGGTGGGCAAGATCGAACGGCCGCAGAGATTGGACCTATCACTGGCCCCGCAGGTTCCCATTGATTTCACCGCGTCGTTGGGTGCCGTGGAAGCCGACCTCGAACTCGGCGGCCTGTCACTCGAGTCGATTGCGGTCACCTCCGGCGCCGCAGCAGCACACGTTTACTTCAGCCGCCCAAACCGGATCCCCTGTACCACACTTCATCTCAAGACCGGAGCTGCAGAGTTCCGGGCCGTTGGGCTGGGAAATGCCCGCTGCCAGCGTGTAGTCTTTGCCGGAGGTGTGGGTGATGTGACGCTCGACTTCACCGGTGAATGGGTGGCCCGCCGTACAATCCATGAAGCCGACATCAAACTGGGCCTGGGCCAACTAACGTTAAGGCTGCCAAAGACTATTGGGATCGCGATCGAAGTCGATCGTTTTCTGGCAACGTTCGAGCGTTCCGGCCTGACGAAGGTGGGCTCGAGCTACCTTTCCCACGGTTACGATTCAGCGAGCACCAAGCTACACATTGCTCTGAAAGCCGTCCTGGGCGACATCGATATCGAGTGGGTCGAGCGTTAGGCGCCCGCCCATGGTCAGCCGGTTATTATCGGCAGAGAGATGGATTTCCCGCCCGCCTGGTCGACTACCCGGCGGGAGAACTCAGCGAGCGCTTGCGCGGCAGGTGAGTCGGGTTCCGCCACCACAACCGGTTTCCCCTGGTCTGCCAAATCGGCCATCCGAGCCTGCAGCGGAATGCGGCCCAGCAACGGGATCTCGAGCTCGTCAGCCAACCGTTGGCCGCCTCCTGAGAGGAAGATGTCGCTTTTCTCGCCGCAATGAGGACACATGAAGTAGCTCATGTTCTCAACGACGCCGAGCACCGGGACTCCGACGCGTTCGAACATGCGTGCCCCCCTCAACGCATCTCCAACGGCCATTTCCTGAGGAGTAGTTACGATAATCGCTCCCTTCACACGCACGGACTGCGTCAAGGACAGCTGCGCGTCTCCGGTACCGGGAGGCAGGTCTACGATGAAATAGTCGAGGTCGCCCCAATCGACATCCTGAAGGAACTGCGTTATTACCTTCACCACTATTGGCCCACGCCAGATCGCCGGAGCATCTCGCTCAACCAGGAAACCGAGTGACATGAGCTTGACTCCATGGCTTTCCAGCGGGGCTATTCTACCGGCCACGACCGGCGGCTGCCCACTGAGACCGAAAATCCGCGGTATATTCGGGCCGTAGATGTCCGCATCCATCACGCCCACCTGATTGCCCATGCGGGCAAGTTGAGCAGCGAGATTCGCCGCTATGGTCGATTTGCCAACACCGCCCTTCCCACTGGAGACGGCCAGGATCGTCCCTAAGTTGGGGAAGTCAACTGGCGACTGGGTGTGAGACGGTTGTGCCCGGTGTGCTGCACCGGCCGGCGCGCCTGCAGCAGCGGCCCGCGGCGTCGGTTCAACCACCTGAATATCGACTTCGGTCACGCCCTCGACCTCGCGGACGGCGCGGCGGACATCGCGCACGAGCGCGGCGGGATCGTCCCTCCCGAGGGCAAACGTGAGCGACACCCGTCCGTCCGCGCCGATGTCCAAGGATTGGACCATTCCGGCGGAAATGACGTCGTTGTCGACCCGCGGGTTCCGCACGTTTGTCAGTGCTCCCGCTACGAGTGCTTGTAGCTTCTCAGACATAGGATCGTATCATAGAAAGGTGGGACGACCCAATCAACTCCGTCGCGCGCACAGCTGGCGGGCCGCGGCCAGCACGAGAGCCTGTACCGCCGCCATATCGCCAGCGATTGAAGCCCCGGCTGCTTTCCGATGTCCGCCACCACCAAAGCTCTCTGCAAGACTGGCGGAGTCGACCGAGCCCTTAGAGCGAAACGAAACCTTGACTCTCCCGTTGGCCAGCGGGCGGAATAGTAGTGCCAGTTTCACGTCTCGCAGAGAGCGCGGGTACTCCACCACTCCCTCCAAATCGTCAGCTTGCAGGCCGTGCCGCTCCAGTGCGCCGGGTGGCACCGTCACCCAAGCCAGGCCGTACTCCCGCTCGACCACAAGGGTGTCCAGCACCTCGGCTATGAGTCGAATCCGTCCCTCGGACTCATTGGCGTAGACGTTGCTGTAGGTATCCTCGGGATCGAGCCCGTGCGCCAGCAGGTGCGCAGCCACCTTTAGTGCGCGCGGCGTGGTATTGCTGAACCGGAACCCTCCGGTATCGGTCATGATCGCCACGTAGAGCGCACGAGCAGCCAGGAGTGTGATGGTCCACCCAGCAGTCTGGGCCAGATCGTATATGAGCTCGCCGGTGGCGCACGCTGCAGGGTCGACCAGCCGAGGACCGTCGGGCAGCACTCCCTCACTGGCGTGATGGTCGATGCACACCACCGGGACGGTGACTCGTTCGATGACCCTCCCCAGGTGCCCGAGCCGACCCAGATCAGATATGTCGGTGACCACAACTGCATCGGCTCGCTGCAGATGCTTGACTGCCTCGCCCGTCTTGTCTGCCCGATCGGCTCCCTCAAGCAGGAAGCGGTAACGGTCTGGAAACGGAGTCGGGTTGGTTATTGCGGCACGCACAGACCGCTCCATTAGCAGATGCCACAGCGCCACGACCGACCCGCAACCATCGCCGTCGGCGTTCACATGTGTAGTGAGCGCCACCCGCATGCCCGGTTTGATCAGGTCCACGAAGGATTTGGCCGCGCGGCGGCGGACCGCGGGCACCCGTACCCCGCGCCCCGGAACTGTACGTGGTTGTCCGAAAGCCATGGACCGCAACTTAACCGGCCTGGGAAAGATCGCGAAACTCTGGCAGCGCGCTACGCTTCGGCCGTCTTGCCCGAAAAGTACTCCTTGGTCAGTTTGGCGACGGTTCCGCCCAGGAACGCCAGGCCAACCAGGTTGGGGAACGCCATGAACCCGTTCAGTAGTGTGCCCATGGCCCAGGCTAGCGGTACCGAAACGACCGCACCAAGCATTATGAGCGCGACGAAGAGAACCCGGTACGGCGTGATCATCTTCGATCCAAACAGGAACTCGAAGCACTTCTCGCCGTAGTAGCACCAGGCAATCAGGGTGGAGAATCCGAACAGGAAGCTGGACAGTGCAACGATGATCGATGCAAAGGGTATTGTCGTGCTCATGGCAGCGGCAGTCAGATCGCCGCTGGTGTCTTGGTATCCGGCCTGAGTCCACAGTCCCGAGGAAAGGATGACGAATGCCGTCATCGAGCAAACGAGAATGGTATCTACGAACACTTCGAACACACCTACGGTACCCTGCTCGCTGGGGTGCTTTACGTCCGCAATACCGTGCGCAATCGGTGCCGAACCCAAGCCAGCTTCGTTTGAGAGCACACCACGGCTAACTCCGGCGGCAATGGACTGCGCAACGGCGGCACCAATGAAGCCACCGACCGCAGCCGACGGTGTGAAAGCGTGCTCGAAGATCATGACGAACACCCGCGGTATCTCCTGCGCGTTCAAGAGCATGTAGGTGAGGGCGGCGCCGATGTACACGACGATCATCGTGGGCACCAGCTTCTCTGCTGTCGCCGCAATACGCTTGATCCCGCCCAAGAGGACCAATCCAACAGCCACCGTGATCAGCGCACCGGGCACCCACAGCGGCATCTCGATGCCGACACTCGAGCGCATCGCCTCCACAAATGTGCGTGCGATGGTGTTGGACTGAGCCATGTTACCGGTGCCGAACAGTGCTGTTGCCGCACCGAAGAACGCAAACAGAATCGCGAGGAGGCGGCCCAGTCGTTTGAACGGAACACCTTCCGATATGTAGTACATGGGCCCGCTTGCCAGTTCACCACTCTCCCGAGTCACACGAAAATGCACGCCCAGGACCGCCTCAGAGTACTTGGTCGCCATCCCTACGGTGGCTGTGACCCACATCCAGAAGATCGCACCGGGGCCGCCTACCAGAATCGCAGTAGCGACACCCCCGATATTGCCATTGCCCACCGTAGCTGCGAGCGCCGTGGACAGCGCCTGGAATGGCGTGATGGTGCCTTCTTGACCCTTACTCTTGGAGAACGCTCCCCCCAACACGGTCTTAACCGCGTGCGGGAACCGGAGGAATTGTACGAATCCGCTCCTCACGGTCAGCCATCCTCCGACCACGATCAGAACGATAGGCATGGCGAATGGCTGCCACACGAAATCGTTGACAGCCATGATTCTATCGGGAAGGTTGCTCAAGAAATCCATTCAGATCTCCTTGGGATCCATGTGTCAGCCGCTCTGCGGCGACCACCGTTCACCCCGGTCGATCAGGTGCCGGTGGTGAACGGGAAAGCTCGGGACAGCTCGATCTGGGATTATTCAAGTCTGCATCGAGGTGACCCCGCTGCCAGCACCCACGGTCCAAACACTCCCACACCTCGAGACCGGGACAGAGCAGTACCGCACAAGACTAGGTGTAAACCGGGCAGTGTCAAGCAGGTACGGTGGGTGGACAGGTCTTCTCAACAGGGCGCGGGTCGAGTCACCCCTCACAGACTGTAGTTTGGTGCCTCACGGGTGACAACCACGTCGTGCGGGTGCGACTCACGGTACCCTGCGGATGTAACCTGCACCAACTCCGTCTCACTCCGCAGTTCCGCTAGCGTCGCGGCTCCGCAATACCCCATCCCACTACGAACGCCTCCGCTGATCTGGTACAGCACGTCTGCCACGGGACCACTGTAGGGAACTCTGCCCTCGATTCCCTCCGGTACGAGCTTGCTAAGCGGTAGGTCTCCCTCTTGGAAATACCGGTCGGCCGATCCCTCTTGCATGGCGGATAGCGAGCCCATCCCACGAACGGTCTTGAAGCGGCGTCCCTCCAGCAGGAAGCTTTCACCAGGGCTCTCCTCAGTGCCCGCCAGCATCGAGCCGAGCATCACACTGGAGGACCCGGCAGCAAGCGCCTTGACCGCGTCTCCGGAGTATTTCACGCCGCCATCCGCTATTACCGGCATGTCCCCAGCGCCTTGTACCGCGTCCAATATCGCCGTAATCTGAGGAACACCCACACCGGTGACCACCCGCGTGGTGCAGATGGATCCGGGCCCGATACCCACCTTCACGCCATCCATGCCGCGTTCCACGAGAGCCCTCGCACCGGAAGCCGTGGCGACATTGCCGCCAATCAGTTGCGCGTCGGGGAACGCCTCTCGCAACGATGCTGCGGTTTGCAGCACGCCCTCAGAATGGCCATGGGCAGAGTCGATTACGACTGCGTCGGCGCCCGCATCGAGAAGCGCCTGCGCGCGCACCTTGGCCTCACCACCGACCCCCACTGCAGCGGCTACCAGGAGGCGACCGTGCTCGTCCTTGTTGGCGTCGGGATAGAGCCTTCGCTTGAAGATGTCTTTCACGGTAATGAGGCCCATCAGAGTACCGTCGTCGCTCACCACCGGGAGCTTCTCGATCCGGTGCTCCCCGAGTATCCGCTCGGCTTCGTCCAAAGTGGTGCCAACGGGAGCGGTTACCAAGTTCTCTTTCGTCATGACCTGGGCGATGGGCCGATCCATGTAGCGCTCGAACTGGAGATCCCGATTGGTGATGATGCCAACCAGGTGTCCGTGGTCGTCCACGATCGGGACGCCGGAGATCTTGAACCGCCGCATCAGGGCCTCGGCCTCCCGCAACGGTCGGTCGGGACCCAAAGTTATGGGATTCATGATCATACCGCTTTCCGACCGTTTGACACGATCGACCTCGGCCGCCTGCCGATCGACGGTCATGTTCTTGTGGATCACCCCAATACCACCGGCTCGCGCCATTGCAATGGCCATCTCCGATTCGGTCACCGTATCCATTGCGGCCGACACCAATGGGATGTTGAGATTGATCCTGCGAGTAAGCCTGCTCGTCAGATTGACATCCTTCGGGTGGACCGTGGAGTGGCGCGGGACGAGTAGAACGTCGTCAAACGTCAGAGCAAAGCCTGCGCGCAGAGTCGGCATCAAGTCCTTCCTGGATACGAAAAGACCCGCGGTGCGTTAGGTGCAAAACGGGCCGATTCGAGCCTAGTCTGGTGTTCCATAGCGGAAGGTAGCCGGGGTGCTACCACGCGGTCAAGACGACATCAGATCCCCTTCTCATCGGATGCGGATTCAGCGCCGCCGGCGTCGTGGCTGGCGTCCTCAGCCGACTGCCGCGCAACATCGCTAGGTTCGGCTTCAGCCTCTGGGGCGGCTTCAGCCTCGGCGTGGGGTCCCGTCTCCGTTCGCCTTTCCGCCTCCTGACCGGGTCCCTGCATCTTCTCAGCCCCTACCGAGCCGGTGGTCTCTGGCCGTTTCGATTTCGCATCCTCGGAGATATCCAGCCGCTGGAGTTCCTCCACCACCACACGTCCGGCATCGGCCACGCCACGCACCACACTCGACGCCGCGTCCAGAACCTGGGCAGTGCCCTTTATCGCTGCACCACCGATACGGCTAGCTCGCAGCGTGCCCTCAACATTGTCCGCCAAACGTTCCAGCGGACTTCTGTCGCGGGTGCTGCGGTTGTACTTCGATTCCAAGAATTCGATGTAATCGAGTAGCTGCCGGGCCGTCTCGTCCGGCAGTCTCTCCAGACGCTGGATTATTGTCGCTTTGATCTTCTCGTCCATGGTCGGGAATCTCACTGCTGACGGACAGCGATGTCCACCAGCTCCAGTATCGGGTTGCCAAGATAGCGGGATCGAGCAACCCGCACCCGCCCAATGATTACCACCTGAGTCAGCGGGCTGAGGCGCTCTACCTGCGATAGCTGGTCCGGGGACAAGATCACGTACACGAAACCAGCCTCCGGCAAGGGGCCTCGAGCCAGCATGTAGCTGCGGCCCTGTGGTATCTCACTACGCAGTTCGTCCGCCTGTTGTGTCGCGAGATACTGCAGCGTCCACTGCAACAACTTGCCCTGGTACTCGCTCGGCTGGCCACGCACCTCAGCCCCTGTCACCCCAGCCAGCACGCCGTCCGCTG
>Ga0111155_1057_pt1 | contig 10734 bp, 10 predicted proteins | sample DeeMarSeWOR28_12_FD_80253 | JGI IMG/M metagenome (GOLD analysis project Ga0111155, IMG submission 80253) | Gemmatimonas sp. SG8_17
CGATCCCCGGCCGCACTCCGATCGGATATGGTCAGCACGGCCACCCTTATCGACATGTCATCCGTCCAAGCCGTTCCTGCTCCTCACACTCCCGTCCCGGTAGAAAGGCATCGAGACAACCTCTGCTTCGACGCGCTTTCCTCTACAATCAATCTCTATCTTGGTGCCGGGCTCTGTCGAATGCGTCGGCAAATAGGTGGTGCCGATAGCGATCTGGAGACTCGGGCTGAATCCACCGCTGCGAACAATGTCCACCCTGCGATCGGCTAGAAACACATCGTACCCATGCCGGGGGATTGATCCACGCTCAGTCACCTTGTAGCCGACCAGGCGCCGCGTGGGCCCTCCCGATCCCTTGACCTGCTCCAGCGCGGCTCTGCCATTGAACGGAGCACCCTTACGGAGCTTGACTATCCAGCCGAGACCGGCCTCGTAGGCATTGATATTGTCGTCGATGTCATTACCGTACAGCGGATACCCCATCTCCAACCGCAGCGAATCCCTCGCTCCCAAACCAACCGGCGCGGCACCACCCGATTCCACCAGAGCATTCCACACGACCTCGGCATGTTTGGCCCTGAAGTACAGCTCGAAGCCATCCTCACCCGTGTACCCTGTGCGTGAGATGAAGCAGTCTGCCCCCGCGACACGCCCAGTCTCGAAGCGATAGTAGCGGAGCTTGGAGACATCTGGCTCGGCAAGCGTGCTGACGAGATCTTCAGCTTGCGGGCCCTGCACGGCCAGTAGGGCCACCTCGTCTGATATGTTTCTCAAGCGGACATTGATCCCACTCTTCATCCCGACAACGTGCTCCCAGTCCTTTTCGACGTTCGCACCGTTTACCACCAGCATCAGCCGATCGTCGAAGCGATAGACGAGGCAGTCATCGATGAAAGTTCCCATGTCGGTGAGGAGCGCCGAATACTGTGCCTGTCCTACCTCAAGAGCAGACACGTCGTTGCAGGTCAGGCGGTTCACGAAAGCGTTGCGATCAGGGCCCGAGATCTCGAATTCACCCATGTGCGACACGTCAAACACCCCTACCGATGTTCGTACGATGAGGTGCTCCCGCTTTATCCCTGTCTCGTACTGCACCGGCATCTCGAAACCTGCGAACGGAACAATCTTCGCGTTGTTAGCACCGTGAAGATCGAAGAAGGGTGTCCTCTTCAGTTTCTCTCCCGACATTACCTTCCTTTCAACCCATCAGGGTGGCAAGCAATGCTTTCTGCACATGCAATCGGTTTTCGGCTTGATTGAACACCCTAGACTGTGGACCATCGATCACTTCGTGTGACACTTCCTCGCCACGATGTGCCGGTAAGCAGTGAAGGAATATCGCGTCAGGTGACGCCAACTTCATCAAGTCCCCATCAACCGTGTAACCCTTGAAAGCCAATCTCCTTGCTTCTGCATCGGACTCCTGTCCCATGGACGCCCATACGTCAGTGTTTATGACCTGAGCTCCTCTCACAGCGTCATCAGGATCTTCGTAGATGCTCACCTTCGTCGCCGCCTTAGCGCGCTCGAAGATATCGTGATCCGGCTCGTAGCCCTCCGGGCACGCTATCCTGATCTCGAATCCCAGCACCGCAGCTGCATTGAGCCACGAGTTGGCCATATTGTTGCCGTCACCGACCCAGGCGACGATCCTATCTTCCCAGCTCCCCAGCTCTTCCCACAGAGTGAATACGTCTGTCAGCACCTGACAGGGATGAAGCAAGTCGGTCAGCCCGTTCACAACGGGGACTGTCGTGTGTCTCGCAAGTTCCTCAACATCGGCGTGCGAGAAAGTCCGAATCATGATGCCGTCAACGTAGCGCGAGAGAACCCGCGCAGTATCCGCGATCGTCTCACCTCTCCCGAGCTGCAGGTCCTGAGAGGATAGGAACAGAGCATGGCCACCCAATTGGTATGTGCCCACCTCGAACGACACCCGGGTCCGAGTACTACTCTTGGCAAAGATCATTGCCAGCGTCTTGCCCGTGAGCTGTCGGTCCGTGTATTCACCGGCTTTCATTGCGGCGGCGAGTGCGAACAGCTCCTCAATCTCACCCTTCGAGAGGTCGCGTATCTGCAACAAGTCTCGCTTTGGCATATTTGGACACTCTAAGTCGGTCAAAATGACAGGTCGAGGATTGATCTTAGCCATAGTCCCAATGACTGGCAAGGAGCATCTAGAGGAGCGTCTCCAGTTGCAGGATAGCTGTTGTGACGAGGGGTCAAGCAGTTGCGAAGAGACCCAGCGTAACTGCGTATTGCTCCTTGAAACACCTAGCTCCCGGGATCTACCGCGCAATACGCTACAGGATGTATTTCCGCAGGTCTTCGTCTTCCACGATCCGCATGAGCCGCTGTTCCACCGCTTTGGCATCAAACACAACGTGTTTGTCAGGTACGTCAGGGAGATCAAAAAGCAGGTCTTCAAGCAACGTGGTCATCACGGTGTGTAGCCTGCGAGCACCAATATTCTCCATTCGCTCATTCATGAGCATGGCGATTCGAGCGATCTCTCGCACGCCCTCGGGGCTGAACTCCAGGACTGCACCTTCTGAGGCACACAGCGCCTGGTATTGCTTCACCAGGGAGTTCTCGGGCTCAGTCATGATGCGAACGAAGTCTTCCGCGCTCAGTGACGACAGTTCCACGCGGATCGGGAACCTGCCCTGCAACTCAGGGATCAGATCAGAGGGCTTGGCTACGTGAAAGGCCCCAGCTGCGATGAAGAGTATGTGGTCGCTCCGCACATACCCATACCGCGTCTGCACGGTCGAGCCCTCTACAATGGGCAGTAGGTCGCGCTGAACACCTTCGCGCGAAACGTCGGGCCCAGCCTGGCCCCGCTCACCCGCGATCTTGTCGAGCTCGTCGATGAAGATGATGCCATGATTCTCAACTCGATCGAGCGCCTCATTTACGACGTCCTCCAAGTCGACCAACTTCTTCAACTCCTCATCAATCAGAATCCGTCTCGCGTCGGAAACCCGCACCGAACGCCGCTTCGTCCGCTTTGGCAGCATGTCCTGAAGCATCTCCCCCAGATTGATGTCGGGAGCATCCATTCCGGGTTGCGGCTGCATGAACTCTAGGATCGGAAGCGCCTGCTGGGTTACCTCGATTTCCACCTCCCGATCTTCGAGCTTGCCATCGCTCAAGAGCTGTCGGAGCTTGTCCTGGGTGCGCAGGTGCCTTTCCTGAACGCTCTCACTGCCACCGGTCGACGGTTCTTCCTCTCGTACCTCCCCAGTTGAGGACACTACGAACAGAGCCTGTCGTTCGGGCTCCTGGCTCTGTTCCGTTTCACTTGCGCCCTTCGGTGATGCGGGCGCACGAGCAGCCGCTGTCAGCGGTGCGGCAGCGGGAGCAGGGAACAGCAATTCTACCAGTTTGTCTTCGACTCGCCTCTCGGCGACCGGATACACGTCCTCCTCGCGCTCACTGCGGACCATATTGATTGCCGCATCGACCAGGTCACGAATCATGGATTCTACATCACGGCCGACGTAGCCTACTTCGGTAAACTTAGAGGCTTCTACCTTGATGAACGGCGCACCGGCTAACCGAGCCAACCGCCGTGCTATCTCTGTCTTGCCGACGCCTGTGGGGCCGATCATGATTATGTTGTTTGGCAGTATTTCGTCACGGATCTCCTCGGCCGCCTGCTGCCGCCTCCATCTATTGCGAATGGCGATGGCAACTGATTTCTTGGCGTCACGTTGTCCGACGATGTAGCGGTCCAATTCTGCGACGATCTGGCGGGGCGCCAGTTCTTCCAACCACGGGATGGGTTCCGGTCCGCTATCGATGGTCCGGACCTTGGAGTCGGTAGAGTTCTTTTCGGTCGTCATCTGTCACCCATCACCACAGCAGCCAACATCATCCGAGTTCCAGAATGTTGATGTTCTCATTCGTGTAGACACATATTGCCGCTGCAATTCTCAGACTCCTCTCGACGATCTCCTTAGCAGTCAAATTCGAATCTTCGCTCAGTGCTCTTGCAGCGGCGAGAGCGTAGTTCCCTCCGCTGCCAATCGCCACCACACCATCGTCTGGCTCAATCAACTCCCCACCTCCACTCACTACGAATGAGTGTTCATCATTCGCCACCGCTAGAAGGGCCTCTAGCCTTCGTAACACTCTGTCAGACCGCCAGTCTTTCGCCAGTTCCACGACAGCTCGTGACAAGTTCCCCGGAAAGCGTTCCAGCTTCTCTTCAAGCTTCTCGAACAGCGTGAAGCCATCCGCAGCCGCGCCTGCAAAACCAGCCAGCACCTTCCCACCTGCCACGCTGCGTACCTTGCACGCACGGGCCTTGACAACCGTCTCTCCCATGGTAACCTGGCCGTCACCACCCATTGCCACCTGGCCCTGCTTCCTCACACACAAGATGGTAGTAGCCCTGACCTTATTCTGACGCATCTCTGCCTCCTACCGTTCCGCTTCCTCGCTGCCCCCGCTTGCACTTGCAGCAAATCCAGGCAATCGCAAGACCGTCCAGCTAAGCCCGAGGGTGCGCTTGATCATACACCCGCTTGAGTCGCTCCACGCTAGTATGAGTATACAACTGAGTCGTGCTGAGTGATGCATGACCCAATAGCTCCTGGACAGCGCGAAGATCGGCTCCCGCATCCAGCAGGTGCGTAGCAAAGCTGTGGCGCAGACTGTGTACTCGAAAGCCCGAGCTCTCGTCCAGCAATCGAAGGAAGCGGGCTACAATGTGCTGGACTCCACGCGGTGAGAGTCTTCTTCCCTTAGTCGACAGGAAGACAGCCCGCTTGTCACTCTGCCTTACCGGAAGCTCGGCCAGCAGGGCATCCCGTTCAACCTGATAGCGCCGCAGAGCGCTCGATGCATGGCTGCCGAGTGGCACGATCCGCTCCTTCTTGCCCTTGCCGCGCACTTTTGCTTGGCCGGAAACCATGTCCACGTTGGACACGTCCAGGGCAGCCAACTCTGAGAGTCTCATGCCTGTGGCGTAGAACACCTCGAGCATCGCAAGATCGCGGGTCTCTTTGAATCCTCCTTGATCCGCTAACGACTCCGCAAACTCGAACATCACATCAACTTGCGCGCGATCCAGCACCGCCGGCAACCTCCTCTCGAGCTTGGGAACACGCACAGCTGCGGCTGGATTCGCCTCAATGCCATAGCGGCTGTTGAGGAAACGATAGAACGCACGCAATGCGGAGACCGCTCGCGCGACTGTCCGTTTCGCCAGCCCGCGACGAGCGAGTTCCCCCATGAAACTCCTCAATGCCACCCGGTCTACGGTCACCCAGTCCCAGTTCGACCGCCCTCCAAAATAGCCGTCGCAAAACTCCTGAAATGATCTCAGGTCGCGCCCGTAGGCTTTCACAGTGTGTGGTGAATCCTGCCGTTCCTTTTCAAGAAACTGCAAGAATTCATCAAGTTCAGGTCGTGCGTCCTTGTTCACGCCCGCTGGGGAGTCAAGGACATTGCCAGATACCTCATAGTCGTCAAGGCCCGCGTTGCTAGGAGCCTACGTTTCTCCTGTTTGCTTTTCACCGGACTTTCCAAGGGTGCAAGCAATCCCAGGTTGGCGTTCATTGGCTGAAAGTGCTCAGGATCCGCCTCGTTAATGTAGTGGAGCAAACCACCCAGCATGGTCTCAGGAGGTGGGACCACTGGCTGATCTCCATGGAGCATACGTGCCAGGTTGATGCCGGCTAGCAATCCAGTGCCCAGAGATTCCGTGTAGCCCTCAACTCCGACCATCTGACCTGCGAACAGTAGCGATTCATGATGTCGAGCTGAAAGGTAGGGCGTCAGCGCTGCGGGAGACTTCAAGTACGTGTTGCGATGGACGCTCCCAAAGCGTAGGAACTCCGCCGACTGCAGTCCCGGCACCAGGCGGAAGATCTCCTTCTGTGCAGCGATCTTCAGCCGTGTCTGGAATCCAACCAAGTTCCACATCTGGCCAGCCGTATCTTCTTGTCGCAGTTGGACGACGGCGAAAGGTTCCTGGAGAGTACGCGGATCTGGCAGGCCCACCGGCTTCATGGGGCCAAAGCGGAGGGTCTCTGCTCCCCTCCTCGCCTGTTCCTCGATCGGCAGACAGCCCTCGAAGTATGGCACCTTGTCGAACTCGTGACCAGCGTGTTGATCGGCGTCGCAAAGAGCGGAGACAAAGGAGTAGTACTGGTCTTCATTGAACGGCGCGTTGACATAGTCTGTCCCCCCTCCCTTCCCGTAGCGCGACAACCGATACAACTCGGACCAGTCAAGTGATTCGCTGCTCACGATGGGAGCGATGGCGTCGAAAAAGGCAAGTGACTTCGTCCCCAGCTGCCCACAGATGACCCGCGCCAGGCGGTCCGATGTGAGTGGACCAGTGGCGACAACAGCAGGTGGAGACAAATCGACAGCTTCCCGACGCTGCACTTCGATTCTTGGATGGTCCGAGATCTTGGCTGTCACGCCAGCACTGAATACGTGTCGATCCACCGCCAGGGCAGCGCCGCCCGGCACCCGTGCACTGTCCGCCACATCCAACAAAAGACTGCCCAGCAGACGGAGTTCGGCCTTCAGCAGGCCGTGCGCATTAGTGATCTCAGTCGATTTGAAGCTGTTACTGCAGACTATCTCTGCCAGTTGATCCGTCTGGTGCGCAGGCGTACTTACGATGGGTCGCATCTCTATCAGAGTCACGGCTACCCCTCGCTGGGCCAGAGCCCACGCAGCTTCGCACCCAGCAAGGCCACCTCCTACAACCGTGGCCCTCATTTCTTGACTGCTTTGTCAGCCTCCTCGCCTACCTCGAATTCCTGCCCGCATTTGACGCAACGTCTGTATTCACCCCGAGCCTTCGTGGACCGCATCTCAGCCCCCACATAGCCACAAACCGGACACTCCTCAGGGCTGGGGCGGTACCAGCTGGAGAAGTCGCACTTGGGATAGTTGGCACACCCATAGAAAGATCTGCCGCGTCGAGTACGTCGCTCGGAGAGTTCTCCGGTTCCACATTTGGGACACTTGACACCGAGCGGAATGGGTCGAGTGTGCGTGCACTTGGGGTACTTTGTACAAGCCAGGAACTCACCGTACCGACCTGTCTTGATGACCATAGGAGCTCCGCATTCGCGACACACCTCATCAGATGGCTGATCCGGGATTTTGTCCCTCTTGAGTGGCCGCGTGTGACGGCATTTCGGGTAGTTGCCACACGCGATGAACGGCCCGAACCTCCCACTCTTGACCGTCAGTGTACCGCCGCACTCGGGACACGGCTGCTGCTCGATTTCCTTGACGTCGAAGGCCTCGCGAATCATGGCCACAGTGTCGACTTCCTCGAGCGCTTTTGCGAACGGCTGGTAGAAGTTTTCCAGGACTGTACGCCAGGCAAGTTCACCATCTTCAACCTTATCCAGCTCGTTCTCCATCTCGGATGTAAACTCGACGTTGAAGATGTTTGGGAAGCGGCTCACAAGTACCTTCGCAACGGTCTCACCAAGCTCTGTGGGTTGAAATCGCCTGCTCTCTATCCGCACGTAGCTCCGCTCTCTCAGCGTGGAGACGATGCTCGAGTACGTACTTGGCCGCCCTATTCCGAGGGCTTCCAGCTCCTTGACCAGGCTGGCCTCGCTGTACCGTGGAGGAGGCTCAGTGAAATGCTGCAGCGCTGCAAGTTCGCAGACCTCGGCCCGGTCGCCTCTGTTGAGTGCAGGCACAGGTGCGAGATCGTCAAACGTCTTCGCCTCCTCGGCCTCCTTCGCCTCTGAGTAGAGCACGTGGAAACCATCGAACACCACTACTGACCCAGTGGCGCGGAACAGGTACTGGGCGATATCGAAGTCCAGCGTGGTAGTATCGTACACCGCTGATGTCATCTGAGAGGCAACGAAACGTTGCCAAATCACCTGGTACAGTTTCTGCTGGTCGCCGGTGAGGTGTTTTCTCACCAGCTCAGGCGTCAGAGTGACATCCGTTGGCCGGATCGCTTCGTGCGCATCCTGTGCATGAGTGGACTTCTTGGTTCTATACACGTTCGGCTTGGCCGGCAGGTACGGGTCACCATACCGTTCGCTAATGAAGGACCGCACCTGGTCGATCGCACTGGACGCCACCCGGGTAGAGTCGGTGCGCATGTAGGTGATGAGACCCACGGCACCCTCCTTACCCAACTCAACACCCTCGTAGAGCTGCTGCGCACATGCCATCGTGCGCTTGGCTGAGAAGCCAAGGCGCTTAGCCGCCTCCTGTTGCAGGGTGCTAGTGATGAAAGGTGGCGCGGCATGTTTGCGTCGCTGCTTGCGCTGGACGCTGGAGACCGTGAACGGTTGCCCCGTTACGTCCGAGACGACGGCATTGGCAGCCTCAGCCGTGCGCAAGTCAGGCTTCCGACCATCGATCTTGTGCAGCTTCGCTGCAAACCGCCGCTCCATGGCCTCGAGTTCCGCCTCTATCGACCAGTACTCTCTTGGCTTGAAAGCCCGAATCTCTCCCTCACGTTCCGTTATGAGCCGAAGTGCTACGGTTTGGACCCGACCGGCAGAGAGACCAGCCTTCACAGATCGCCAGAGCAACGGACTTGCCTTGTAGCCAACCAAACGGTCTAGTATCCGGCGCGCCTGTTGGGCGTCCACTTTTCGCTCGTCGATCTTGAGCGGGTTGTCCATCGCGTGCTCTATGGCGTCCCTGGTGATCTCGTGGAACATCACGCGAAACACTCTCGACCCATTATCGAGCTGCTGCGCGACATGCCAGGCAATGGCCTCACCTTCGCGATCTGGGTCCGTGGCCAGGTACACCGAGGCCGAGTTCTCAGCCGACCGTTTGAGGTCAGCCAGGGTCTTTCCCTTGCCTCGAATAGTCACGTAGGTGGGTTGAAATCCCTTGTCCACATCGACGCCTAGTTCACGTTGTGGCAGGTCGCGCACATGACCGACGGTGGCTTTGACAGCGTAGCCAGTTCCGAGGTACTTGCCGATCGTTCTCGCCTTAGCCGGCGACTCGACGACCACCAAGGACTGCTCACTCTTCCGCACCCGTCTCTGTGTCTGTTTCTTCTTCTTATTGGGCATCTCACTCGCTCAGTTGCTCACCACTACACACTATCTAAGGCCAGACCGTCAAGGCACTCTCAACCCGGTAGCGCCTGTCTCAACAGCACCCTCTCAAAGTCCGTAAGGCCCAGGGGGAAAGACGACCTCCTCCTAGGCCTCTCACAACAGCTGGACAACACATATCCCCACCTACCGCATTGGCGGTGCGCGCCAGACCGGCGGGGGCATTATTACCCCCCTCCGCCCCGCAACGCAACCTCCACGACCTCGCTTGCTACTTCCTCGGCTGTTTTCCCATCGGTATCGACCCTGATGTCACAGCGCTCATAGAACGCCGCGCGTTCGGCCAGTAGCTCCCTAATCTTGGCTGCCGCATCAGTGCCGGACTCGCATGGTTTCGGCACGTTCAAGCGACCGGAACCCGGCTTCACCCTGCGTGGCGAAGATCTCGGGAATGTCCATCCCCAAGCGACTCTCAATCAGGGCATCGATGTCGCGTAGTTGGACTCCGAGAGCGCCCGCAACAAGTCGCCCAACAGTACTCTTGCCAGCTGCCGGAAGCCCAACCAGCAGAAGGTGTCGGCTCATGCACCGCTTCGCAGCCATCAAGTCCGGCGTTGCTCAAGCCGCCGCAAGTAGCTGACGTAGTTATCACGCATCTCTGGCAGTGAATCTCCCCCAAACTTCTCTCTCATCGCCCTAGCCACCACAATTGCCGCCATGGCTTCAGCAATTACTCCCATAGCCGGAACAGCGGTCACGTCCGAGCGTTCTACCTGTGCCTTGGCGGGTTCGCCGGTCACAAGGTCGATCGAAGGCAACGGCTTGCGAACGGTTGCGATGGGCTTCATGGCGGCGCGGATCACCAACGGTTCGCCCGTCGTGATCCCACCTTCAAGCCCACCGGCCCGGTTAGTCGTGCGCCCAAACCGACCACTCCTGTCCCCACCCCCGCTCACGATCCCATCATGCACTTGCGAGCCTCGTCTACCTGCAGCGGCGAACCCGAGCCCGATCTCAACTCCCTTCACACCTGGGATTGACATGATGGCTCGCGCAATCTGACCATCCAACTTCCTATCCCATGACACGTGTGACCCCAGCCCGACGACAAGGCCTCGGACAACGATCTCCGCTGCCCCTCCCAGCGTGTCCCTGGCTTGATCAGCTGCGTCGATCTCTGCCACCATCTTGTCGGAAGCCGTCGGGTCGAGGCAGCGTACAGGGGATTCGTCTGCCAGCTCATTGAGCGGTGCAGGAAGTGGTTCCGGCACGTGAGCTCTTACCGACCCGAGTTCCACTACATGGCTGCCGATCTCCACCTCAAACTCCGCGGCAAGCTTGCGGCACGCGGCACCGCATGCCACCCGCGCCGCAGTCTCTCGAGCGCTGGCTCGTTCGAGGATGTCTCGGGCATCACGCCGATCATACTTGAGCACGCCAGCCAAATCAGCATGACCAGGGCGCGGTCGCCGCACCTGCCGACGACGCTCCTGGTGACCTGGGGGATCTGGCTCTGCACACATGATTTCCTCCCAGTTCACCCAATCCCGATTCCGGATCAGGAACGTAATCGGCGAACCGAGCGTCTCACCTGCGCGCACTCCGGAAAGGATCTCCACTTCATCCGCCTCGAGCTTCATCCGCGCACCTCTGCCGTAACCCGCCATCCTCCTCCGCAGCTGCCGGTTTATGTCTTCTGCGACTACCG
>Ga0111155_1073_pt1 | contig 10660 bp, 10 predicted proteins | sample DeeMarSeWOR28_12_FD_80253 | JGI IMG/M metagenome (GOLD analysis project Ga0111155, IMG submission 80253) | Gemmatimonas sp. SG8_17
TGGCTAGCGTACCGATACATCGTGTATGGGCTCGCGGCACTACTGGCGATTTGGCTACCCGCAGTTCTGTTCAGTTGGGTACCGCTTGCAGGCAAGGTTGCCATGACGAGCGCCGTCCTAGTCACGTGGATGTTGGCCACTGCAGGACTCGGTGCAGCGGTCCTCTCACGGGCTGGCATACGAGGCACCTTCACCAGGCAACTTGATCGAGCTTTATCAGACGAATACCTGTATCAGACCCCCGCAGCGACACCCGTCACCGAATCGCGGGACGGGATTGAGCGGCCCCGACAGTGAGCATGGAGTACATCCCGATGCGGCGCGCAGCGATTCTGACTGCTGCAACCACAACACTCGCTACCGTCGCACTCGCAGGACAATCATATAGGACAATTACTGAGGCTCGCACGGCCCGCGCTGAAGATTCGCTGTTCGTCGACGTAAAGTTCATGGCTGGAACGCTACAGTTGGCGCCTGGCGACGGGACGTCTCTGTACCGGGCTACGATCAACTACAACGAAGGCGATTTCCTTGCTTTCACTGACTACTACCCAGACAAGAACAGACTAGAGATCGGACTCCGACCCAAGGAGGACCTTGTGTCCCGCCTAGGGCGAATCAAGACAGCGCAGCGGCTCGATCTCTCAGTAACGCCACTGGTGCCATTGCGGTTGTCCTTGGAGTTGGGGGCGGCTGAAGCCGAGTTGGAGCTTGGAGGGATATCTCTGGTTGGCGCGGACATCGTCGCTGGTGCAGCCACAGCACACCTGTCTTTCGGCGAACCGAACCGGACGACATGTAACCGTTTGACCCTAAGAGCCGGGGCGGCCGAGTTCCGAGCTGATGGGCTGGCAAACGCACGCTGCCAGCACATTGTGTTTGCCGGTGGCGTCGGTGACGTGACGTTGGATTTCACAAGCCGGTGGACCGGCGCCATGGTACACAGCGCCGAAATCAGCTTAGGCCTCGGTCAACTCACCCTGCGGCTCCCTGAGACTCTGGGTGTTGCGATAGACGTAGATCGGTTTCTAGTGAGTTTCGACGACGTTGGCTTCACCAAGAGCGGGGCGAGGTACGTCTCCCCTGGCTACCGCTCCGCCACATCCAAGCTCGACATCAAGCTCAAGGCCGTCCTAGGAGACATCGACATCGTGTGGATCGAGCCCTGATCGGGTTCTGCGCAGCTTCCCGACACCAGTGAGTCACACGTCAGAGACAACGGCAGCAGGCCTGCGCCCGCCTCCCATTTGCCGCACGGCCGTGGATCCAGCAGGCGGTGGCTCAGCCCGTGATGATCGGTAGGGGCACTGTTCGTCCACCCGCCCGCTCGACAATCTGCTCAGTCATGCTAGAGAGGGCCTTGCCGGCGGGCGACTCCGGCTGAGCGATCACGACCGGTTTGCCCTCATCTGCCAGATTTGCCATCTGGGCCTGCAGTGGAATGCGGCCCAGGAGGGGAACCTCAAGTTCGTCCGCCAGCCTTTGGCCACCACCCTCCTGGAAGATGTCGCTGCGTTCGCCACAATGCGGGCAGGCGAAGAAACTCATGTTCTCGACGATCCCCAGAACCGGAACGCCCACCTGCTTGAACATTTTAGCTCCCCGCAGCGCATCGCCAACGGCCATCTCCTGCGGGGTAGTGACGATGATCGCACCTCGCATGTGGACGGTCTGCGACAGAGACAGCTGCGCATCACCTGTACCCGGTGGCAGATCGACGATGAAGTAGTCTAGAACACCCCACTCGACGTCGTGCAGGAACTGGCCTATGATCTTCACGACTATGGGACCGCGCCAGATCGCCGGTGCATCTCGCTCTACCAGGAACCCCAGCGAGATCAGCTTGACACCGTACCGCTCCAAGGGCACTACTTTCCCTCCGATCACCGGAGGCTTCTCCTGGACTCCGAAGATGCGTGGAATGTTGGGTCCGTATATATCAGCGTCCATCACGCCCACTCGTTTGCCCTTGCGAGCTAGTTCGGCTGCAAGGTTAGCGGCGACAGTGGACTTTCCCACTCCACCTTTACCGCTCGACACGGCCAGTATGGTCCCGAGGCTGGCAAGCTCTTCCGGCGGCGCTGTATGCGTCGCCTTGGAAGCCGCTGCAGGCGCTTGAGCGCGTGCCGCCGTAGCCCCTTCGCCATCAGGTTCCACCACCTCTATCGCAACATCAGAGACGCCTTCTACAGCCCTGACTGCTCGGCGGATTTCTCGTACCAGCCCAGCCGGGTCGTCGCGCCCAAGTACAACAGTGAGAAAGACCTGACCAGCCTCATCAGCGGAGAGGTCACGGATCATCCCAGCGGAGATTACGTCTTGGTCAACGCGCGGATTGCGCACATTCGTGAGCGCACCTGCTACCAGAGCATCTATTCGGTTTGTCATGGTCAGGAATGATAGAGGCGCGTCGATGGTGAGGCAAGCAGACTCTAAGCTAGCGCTGCCCTGGCCGCAGCGAGCACAACTTGCTGTACTTCACTCATCTGCCCGGCCAGCGACGCTCCTGCCGCCTTGCGGTGACCTCCCCCTCCAAATCCCTCCGCCATACGCGCAACATCAACATCTCCAGTCGACCGGAAGGACACTTTCACCCGCCCATTTGCGAGCGGCCGAAACAGCAAAGCGAGACGCGTACCCTTGATTGACCGTGGAAACTCGACGACACCTTCGAGATCATCCGGTTTGAGCCCGTGGCGCTCCAGCGATCCAGCCGGCACTGTCACCCACGCCAAACCGTGTTCCGGCTCAACGACCAGCGTATCCAGCACGTCGCCCATAAGTCGCAACCTGCCCTCGGATTCGCTCGCGTAGACGTGGCGGTACATCTCCTCTGGATTCACTCCGCATGCCAAGAGGTGGGCAGCGATCTGCAACGCCCGAGGAGTGGTATTGCTGAACCGAAATCCTCCGGTGTCCGTCATAATGGCGACGTACAGGCCGCGTGCCGCTGCGGGGCTCAGCGTCCAGCCGACTGACTGGGCGAGATCGTAGATCAACTCTCCTGTAGCGCATGCCGTCGAATCCACCAAGCGCGGGCCGGCGGGCAATGTACCCGAACTGGCATGGTGGTCGATGCACGCCACCGGCACGCCGGTCTTCTGGATCACAGGTCCCAAATGCCCGAGCCTGCCAAGGTCCGATATGTCGAGCACCATGACCAGGTCGGCCCGTTGGAGATGCTTCACGGCATCTGCTGACTTGTCGGCCAGTTCGGAGCCTGCCAGCAGAAAACGGTACCGGTCGGGATAGGGAGTTGGGTTGGTGATTGCCGCCCGGATTCGGTTGTCCGTCAAGAGGTGCCAAAGAGCTGCCACTCCTCCGGCGCCATCCCCGTCAGCATTGACGTGCGTGGTGAGTGCGACCCGCATGCCGGGCTCGAGCACAGCCGCTATAGCCTCACCAGCCCGGCGCCGTGCGGCCGGTACCCTCACACCTCGGCTGGATGAGCCGTCAGTCCGCTGGGCCGGCATGGACCGCAACATAATTGCGCGGTCCACTATTGCGAAACCCGCAGTAGACTAACCCGCGGCCGCCTCTCTCGAGAAGTACTCCTTAGTTAGCTTCGCAACTGTGCCGCCGAGGAAGGCCAGACCGACCAGGTTGGGGAATGCCATGAATCCGTTCAGCAGAGTCCCCATTGCCCAGGCAAGCGGCACCGACACGACGGACCCGACCATGATCAGCGCCACGAACATCATCCGATACGGCTTGATCATCTTGGATCCAAACAGGAACTCAAAACACTTCTCGCCGTAGTAGCACCATGCGATTAGCGTCGAGAATCCGAACAGGAAGCTAGACAGGGCGACGATGATCGATGCGAACGGAACGGTAGTGCTCATTGCCGCGGACGTCAGGTCACCACTGGCAGTCTGAAATGCGCCTTCCGTCCACAAGCCTGAATCGAGGATCACGAACGCGGTCATCGAGCAGACCAGAATAGTATCAACGAAGACTTCGAAGACCCCGACGGTCCCTTGTTCGACAGGGTGCTTTACGTTCGCGATGCCATGCGCGATAGGAGCCGAGCCAAGGCCGGCCTCATTGGACAGTACACCTCGGCTCACACCGGCAGCTATTCCCTGCGCCACCGTGGCTCCGATGAATCCCCCAGCAGCGGCCGACGGAGTGAACGCCTCGCTGATTATCATGGCCAACACGCGAGGTACGCCATCAATGTTGAACACGATGTAGACAACGGCCGCCAGGATGTAGATCACGATCATCGTCGGTACGAGCCTCTCAGCCGTCGCCGCGATACGCTTGATCCCGCCAAGTAGCACCAGGCCGACGGCTACGGTGATCAGAGCGCCAGGAACCCAGAGCGGCATGTTGATGCCAGCGTTCGCACGAAAAGCCTCGACGAACGTCCGAGCGATGGTGTTCGATTGGGCCATGTTGCCGGTCCCCAGCAGCGCGGTGGCCGCACCGAAGAAGGCAAACATGATCGCGAGGATGCGGCCCAAATGAGCGTTGGGGACGCCGCGCGCGATATAGTACATCGGCCCGCTGGCGAGCTCACCGGTCTCTCTTCTCACACGAAAATGCACGCCCAGCACCGCCTCGGAGTACTTGGTCGCCATCCCAACGGTCGCCGTCACCCACATCCAGAAGATCGCACCAGGACCCCCTACCAGAATTGCCGTTGCCACCCCACCGATGTTCCCATTTCCAACAGTGGCGGCCAGCGCAGTCGACAATGCCTGAAATGGCGTGATCGTGCCCACCTCGCCTTCAGTGTGCTTGAATGCACCCCCGAGCACCCTGCGGACGGCCATCGGGAACCGCCGAATCTGGACGAAGTCGCTGCGGACCGTCAGCCAGAAACCGACGATGATGAGCACGACCGGCATGACCGCCGGCTGCCAAACGAAGTCGTTTATAGCAAGGATCTTATCGGGAAAATCGCTGAAGAAATTCATGCAGATCTCCTGTTGGACGATAGCCCCCGAAAGGACCGCCGTTCCCCTTACCATGAAGGGATGTAGTCAGACGGGAACGCGTGCCGACGCCATCCGGAAGCGGGCTCGCGCAGTGGCAGGGCTACCCATTGACAGGGTCTTCTCCCGCCCGGCGCCTAGCCCCCGAGTTGTGGAGCGAAGCACGGCTGGCGGAGAAGACTACGGCCTATCCGGGAAGTGTCAAGCGTCGAGATCATTGGGCCGCCCCCACCTATCCCCGGTGGATGACCTAGATACTGTAGTTCGGCGCCTCCCTCGTGATTACCACATCGTGCGGATGTGCCCGCAGTACCCCATCCCACTTCGAATGCCACCCGCAATCTGGTGGATCACGTCACCAACGGGCCCTCGGGATGGCACCCGCCCCTGTATCCCTTCCGGCACTAGTTTCCTCAGACCAGTGTCGCCATCCTGAAAGTACCGATCGGCGGACCCTTGCTCCATGGCTGACAACGATCCCATCCCACGCACCGTCTTGAATCTGCGACCCTCTAGCAGAAAACTCTCCCCGGGACTCTCCTCAGTACCCGCCAACATTGAACCCAGCATCACACTCGAAGCACCAGCAGCAATTGCCTTGACCGCGTCTCCGGAGTACTTGACTCCGCCATCTGCAATGATGGGAACCCCACCAGCCCCCTCGGCAGCCTCGACGATGGCAGTGATCTGCGGAACTCCGACACCGGTTACGACACGTGTAGTGCATATAGATCCAGGGCCAATACCGACTTTGACACCGTCCGCTCCGCATTGGATTAGGGCCTTGGCGCCCGCAGCCGTTGCCACATTGCCTCCAATCAGCTGCGCATCCGGAAACGTCTTTCTGAGCGTCGTGACGGTCTCCAATACGTTGGCTGAATGGCCATGGGCAGAGTCGACTACAATTGCATCTGCCCCGGCGTCAATCAGCGCCGCGGCTCGCGCACTAGCCTCGTTGCCGACTCCCACAGCAGCCGCAACCCGGAGACGGCCGTGCCGATCCTTGTTGGCGGAGGGAAAGAGACGCCGTTTGTGGATGTCCTTGACGGTTATGAGACCCTGCAGCAGTCCACTATCGTCCACGACCGGGAGTTTCTCGATCCGATGTTTACCAAGAGTCCTTTCCGCGTCTTCGAGTGTCGTCCCCACCGGAGCGGTGACCAGATTCTCTCTGGTCATCACCTCGCTTACCGGACGCTCCATATTGCGCTCAAACTGGAGGTCGCGGTTGGTGATGATCCCGACGAGGTACCCACCACCGTCTACGATCGGGACGCCCGAAATCTTGAAGCGCTCCATCAATCCTGCGGCTTCGCGTAGAGGCCGGTCCGGCCCCAGTGTGATTGGATTCAGGATCATCCCACTTTCCGACCGCTTGACACGATCCACCTCAGCCGCCTGCCGATCGATTGTCATGTTCTTGTGGATCACCCCGATCCCACCGGCGCGGGCCATCGCTATGGCCATCTCGGCTTCGGTTACCGTGTCCATCGCGGCCGAGATTAGAGGGATGTTCAGGACTATGTCTCGGGTCAGTCGAGTTGTCAGGTCGACGTTCTTGGGATGTACGGTGGAGTGCCTCGGAACGAGCAGCACGTCATCAAACGTCAGGGCATTGCCAGGGCGGAGCTTAATCATGCCATTCCTCATTGAGACGTGAACACCCGCCTCGCGCGAGCGCAGGGCGGGTGCTAACATGGAGATTGAGGTCTTCCATAGCCCAAGGTAGCCGTGCGGCCACGCCCGGGTCAAGCAGGTTCCGGCACTACCCCACCACTATTTGTCCTCGCTGTCTGCTCCAGCGCCCGTCTCGTCACTGGAGCCCTCGTCACCAGGTTCTTCTCCCTGCGGTCCAGCGTCTGGCGCCCCGGTTGCGGTTCCCGATTCCGGCTCCTCAGCTTTGGCCGAGGTGGCAAGCTCCTCCTCCAGCTTCTGGAACTCATCCACCACAGCCTTACCCGCTGCGGCAAACCCACGCATCAGGCTGCCGGCAGCTTCAACGATCTGGGCCGTCCCTTTTACGGCGGCACCGCCGATGCGGCTCCCCTTGAGGGTCCCTTCTACGTTCTCTGCCAGTCGTTCCAGCGGCGTGGCCTCACGGGAACTACGGTTATGTTTGGACTCCAGAAACTCCATGTAGTCCAAGAGCTGCCGTGCATTGTCATCCGACAGTCCCTCGAGCTTCTCAGCGATTCTGCCCTTCAACAACTCGTCCATGGTGACCACCTCACGGTTGACGAACCGCCAGATCCACCAACTCTACCACCGGGTTGCCCAGGTACCGGGAACGCGCAACTCGCAGGCGCCCGATGATGACAACCTGTGCAATTGGCGCTAGTCGTTCGACCTCAGCAATCCTGTCTGGTGGAAGGATTACATACACAAAGCCTGCTTCTGGCAACGGCCCCCGCGCCAACATGTATCGCCGCCCTAACGGTATTTCGCTCCGGAGTTCGTCAGCTTCCTGGATGGCAAGAAACTGCACGTTCCACTGGAGGAGCTTACCCTCGTACTCCTCCGGGCTAGCACGCACCTCGGCACCGGTGACCCCCTCCAGCACCCCGTCGGCAGCAGGTCTCAAGTCTGATTCTCTCACCCACCCCTCCAGCTGCACCCGCACCCACTCGCCCGAGCGAGCCAGGATCTTCACGGGAGTGCCTTCGGCCAACGTGGCTGATTCATCACCTTGGAGGACTCTGACCATCGGAGCGGCATTCGATAGTACGGCACGGTCCAGCCGCGCCCCCGAATCCGCTTCAATCGGCGGCGCTGCAGCGCCCGCCGACCTCGTAGCCTGCTCTCCGAGTCGCTCGAGGGAGGCCGCCCACATCCAGCCTGAGCGCCGGACCTGAATCCAATTCGCCTGGCGGTCAATCTCCTCCAACAGTGCTCCTTGGGACAACCGGGCCAGGATTGCACCGTTGGGCGTACCGCGCAGGTTCTCGCCACCCTCTTCCATCACTTCGAGGTCATAGCCGTCTCGCGTAGTCGACCGCACAGATGCCGACCAGATCCAACCCTCCAGCTGGACTTGGAGCCACTCAATTTGTGACGGGACGGCTTGGACCTGGGAACCCGGCGACACTTGGGCCAGAATGGGGGCAGTCGCCGAAGCTGCGCGCCGGAAGTTCTCCGTGCGCACCACCCGATACAGCTCCTGCGCCTGCAGAGGAGCAGTGAGAACTCCTGCTCCAAGCGCGAGCACGACGAAGCGGGCTGGTAGCGAACCGCGGGGGCGGCTAGATTGCCTCATTCTTGATCTCAAATTCCGCATACTAGGAGCAGGCGGGCCGGATGTCAAACCGAACCAGTGGCATACTGAAACATGTGATCGTGGCTGCCATGCTCCTATCACCCACCGTCGGCTGGGGGGAGCTGTGTGCACAGGTTGGGCACACTCCCGAATCGTCCCCCTACAGGAGCCTGCGGGCCACTAAATGGCTTTCACTTGTCGGCGGGTACCTGAGCGGTCCAGCCGGTTCGGCAGGAGTTGGCCCCACGGACGGCCCCCTCGCTGGGCTCCAAGCGAGTATCAAGATGGGTGGTCCGGCGGACGCGTTCCTCGACCTCAGCGTGGCAAGGCTGAAGCGTACGTTGATCCACCGAGACTCGGTCCCGGAAACACGAGCAATCGGTACTGCAGACCAAACCCTGCTGTTCGCCGACGTCGGTGCCAATCTACTTCTCACGGGTCAGAAGACCTGGCACGGTCTGATACCATATGTCGGCGGCAACCTGGGCTTGGTCTTTGGCTCGGACGTGAAACAGGACAGTAGCGGATTCAGATTCGCGATCCATTTTCACACAGGCCCCCAAGTCGGCATCCGGCTACATCCGTCCGACCGGATCTCCCTCAGGGTGGAGGCGCGAGACGCCATATGGCGTCTCAGCTACCCCCTCGCGTTTCTAGAAGCGCCAGGCCCGGACATCCCTCCCGTGTTGGACCCTCAGATTCATGATGAGTCTGAATGGATCCATCATCTTGTGCTCACGTTCGGGCTGGCCTTCGCCCTCGGCTCATAGGACCAACCCTTCGGGCCAGGATCCATCCACTCTCGGCGCGACAACTCATGCATCGAGCGTGCAAAGCCGCTCGGCTCACAACATGGGTCGCGGTGGTGCAGGTCGGCAGCCTCTTTCGTAGATTGATAGGATGGCCACTGTTCATTTGACCAGGGTGGTGTCTTTCGCCGCCGCCCATCGATACTACCGTCCAGAATGGTCCTCGGAACAGAACGTTGAGGCATTCGGAAAGTGCGCCAACGAGCACGGGCATGGGCACTCGTACGAATGCCACGTCACCGTTTCGGGGCAACCAGACGCGGACACTTCCATGATCATGGATCTCTGTGAACTCGACGCTATCCTGCATGCAGAGGTGATAGAACCGTTCGATCACCACCATATCAACCACGACGTCCGCGAGTTCGCGTTTGGTGCCCGGGTCCCGACCTCGGAAGCCCTGGCCGTCTACATCTGGACGCGGATTGCACCCAGACTCCCGGAGGGGGTCCGACTCACGAGAGTTCAGGTCCACGAGGACCGTACGCTCTATGCGGAGTACAGCGGCGAACCGTGAGCGAGCCAATTCACATTGCTACGATATCAGCAACTCAGCTGGAGGTGACTTGGACGTGCGCGGAGCGATACTAGCCGGCGGCACAGCGAGTCGCTTCGGTGGCCAGCCGAAGGGGTTGGAGCATGTGGGGGGTGAGAGAATCCTCGACCGCGTCGCACAGGCCCTAGCAGCCGCCACTGAGACGTCACCGCTGCTCATCGCCAACGCCACCGAAGCTGCGGATTGGAGACCGGATCTAACAGTGATCCGGGATGCGATCCGCAACTGCGGTAGCCTTGGCGGTATCTATACGGCGCTCAGTGCCTGCGAGGCACCCGTTCTCGTGATGGCTTGGGATATGCCATTCGTCCCGGTTGAGCTATTGGCGGAGCTGGTGAAGCGCTCGGATGACTACGATGCATTCCTTCCCGAAAGTAGCGGGGCGAAGAACCGCCTGGAACCGCTTTGTGCCGTGTACAAGCCCAGCTGCTTGGACGCGATCCGTGAGCATCTCGCGGACGAGGATTTCAGAGCCTCGGGGTTTCTTGATTCCGTGAACCTCGGCACTCTATCAAGGGAGGAAGTGGAGCGCTACGGAGATCCTGAGACCCTTCTGTTCAACATCAACACACCCACCGATCTCACGAAGGCACAGGAGTTGTGGCGTAGCCTGCACGAACACTAGGATTCCGGCATAATGCTCTATAAGCTCACGCCAGCCGAAGCCGCCCACAACATCCTCAGCACTGTGCGGGCTCTGCAGCCTGAGACTGTAGCCCTGGCTGTAGCCCTGGACCGGGTTCTGGCAGACGGGATTACCAGCCCCATTGACCTACCGTATTGGGACAACGCTGCCATGGACGGCTATGCCGTTCGCAGTAGCGACGTCTTGGGCTGTTGCCCCGTGAAATTGGCGGTAGTGGATCGAATCGCAGCCGGGGCTTTCCCTACGAAAACGGTGGGATTGGGTCAGTGTTCCAGGATCTTCACTGGGGCCCCCATCCCTGAAGGAGCCGATTCGGTCATTCGCCAGGAGGACACCACCGAACTCGAGGCCGGGGCCGTACAGATCGATGACGATCGCGATGCTGGACAGAACGTCAGACAGCGCGGCGAAGACATCCAGGGTGGTTCCCTCGTATTGGCAGCGGGCACCCAG
>Ga0111155_1074_pt1 | contig 10466 bp, 10 predicted proteins | sample DeeMarSeWOR28_12_FD_80253 | JGI IMG/M metagenome (GOLD analysis project Ga0111155, IMG submission 80253) | Gemmatimonas sp. SG8_17
CAAGCCGATCCGGGATCCCAAGACCTTGGCCCGTATCAGGTCGCTGGTAATACCCCCGGCCTGGTCCGATGTGTGGATCTGTCCCAAGGCCAATGGTCACATCCAGGCGACCGGCCGGGATTCCAGGGGACGCAAGCAATACCGGTATCATTCCCGGTACCGCAAGGTACGTGACGAGACCAAGTTCGACCGTATGCTGGCCTTCAGCGAGTTGCTGCCCACAATCCGGAAACGGGTGGAGCGGGACATGTTGCGGCCCGGACTGCCCCGAGAGAAGGTGTTGGCCACTGTCGTACGTCTGCTCGAGAAGACCTTGATCCGGGTAGGCAGCGACGTCTACGCGAAAGAGAACCGCTCGTTCGGTCTCACCACCTTCAAGAACCATCATGTGGCGGTGACCGGCTCGCAGCTCAGGTTCGAATTCCTCGGCAAGAGTGGTGTGGCGCACAAAGTCGCCATCACCAGCAAGAGTATTGCCAGGATCGTGCAGCAGTGCCAGACGTTGCCAGGACAAGAACTGTTTCAGTATCTGGATGACAACGGCCGACGGCAGGACGTAGACTCGGGTGATATCAACGAGTACCTCAAGCGAATAACGGGCAAGGACATCTCGGCGAAGGACTTCCGGACGTGGGCGGGGACCATGTACGCCGCCACCACGCTGCGCGACATGGGGCCGGCCACGACAAAGCGGGAGGCTAAGCGCAACATCATTCGGGCCATCGATCGAGTCGCACAACGACTGGGAAACACGCGTGCTGTGTGTCGCAAGTACTATGTCCATCCGGACGTGATCGATGGGTACTTGCGGGGTAAGGTTGTCGGGGAATCGCCTCCGCCGCCAACGACCAAGAGAGGTGGGCGGCCGGCCACGGCGCTGAGGCGGGATGAAATAAGGGTACTGGAGTTCCTTCAGCTCCGGCGCAACCGTTAGATGGCTTGTGGCAGGCGGGGCGCCATTCTCACTCCGACCCGTCCCAGCAGTAGGTACAGAGGTCTTCCTTGCTCAGGCCTATTGCAGCCACGAGATCGTCCAGCCGCTGATAGCGCAACGAGGTGAGACCCAGTCGTTTCCGAATGCTCTCGAGCATGGCGCAGTAGCCGGCGGAGGTGTGGTCGGCAAACTCGTCCAGGTTGTCTGGCTGATCCCCGCCACCGATCTCTTTGATCGCTCTGCGACCCGCCAGATCCAGCTCTGAGCGCGAGCGCGAGAAGTTGAGGAACTTGCAGCCGAAGACCAAAGGCGGACACGCAGGCCGCATGTGCACCTCTTTGGCACCGTGGCCGAAGATCCGCCTGATGATGTCCTGGAGCTGAGTTCCCCTGACAATGGAGTCTTCACAGAAGAGCAGCCGATTCCCCTCGATGATCTCGCGGATCGGGATGAGTTTCATCCGCGCGACGAGGTCTCTGACTCTCTGATCCTGTGGCATGAAGCTGCGAGGCCAGGTAGGAGTGTACTTCACGAAGGGACGTCTATAAGGGACACCGGCAGCACTGGCATAGCCTATGGCGTGACCTGTGCCGGAGTCCGGGATGCCGGCGACTACGTCGACTTGGACATCGTCACGTTGCGCCAGGTACCTACCGCAGCGGTATCGAGCTGCCTCCACATTTATGTTCTCATAGCTCGAAGCGGGGTAACCGTAATAGACCCAGAGAAAGGCGCAGATATGCATACTGTTCCCGGGTCGCTTGAGTTGCTCCACACCCTCCTGATTGATACGTACCACTTCACCAGGTCCTAGGTATTTGGTGATCTCGTAGCCGAGGTTTGGCAACGCACAGGTCTCGAGTGTAGCTGCAAACGCCCCTGGCTTCTCACCGATCACAACCGGCGTGCGCCCCAGGCGGTCCCGGGCTGCGTAGATCCCGTGGTCTGTGAGAAGCAATAGCGAGCACGAGCCCTCGATCGCCTCCTGAGCCCGCTGGATGCCGTCCTCGAAGGTGCCTTCCTGATCAATCAGGTGTGCCACCAGTTCAGTCGGATTCAGCTCGTTGCCACTCATTTCCAGGAAATGTGCAGTCCGCTCTCGCAGTGCCCCCGCCGCCAGTTCTTCCAGGTTGTCTACCTTGCCTACGGTGACAATAGCGTAGACACCGTGGTGTGAGCCGATTATGAGGGGTTGGTCATCGTAATCGCTGATGGCACCGATCCCAGAAGCCCCCTTGAGCCTAGGCAGATCGTCTTCGAATTTGCTGCGGAATTGGCTGTTTGTGATGTCGTGTATGAAGCGAGCAAACCCATTGCTATTGCGCACCGCTAGCCCACCGCGCATTGTGCCGAGGTGGGAGTGGTAGTCAGTCCCGTAGAAGAGATCCGGAACACAGTCGTTCTTTGAAACCACACCGAAGAGTCCACCCACGGAAACGACCTCCTGGCGAATGGGTGACGCGTGGAGAGCTGAACAATTGGCTGGCGTAATGTAACCGGTTGGATGGGGATGGACGCAGGATGGGGTCGGACTCAGTGGTGCCAAGGTGGTGGCCACCTTGGCGCGGAGTGGGCGGTGATGGTTTCTTTATGTCTCAGACGGATTCACGGGGCCGGGATAGGGCGGAGATCCTGCAAAGCCGGTATCCCAGGCTCGAGTATCGGAGTCACTTGACTCCCTCCCAAGGAGGTTGGTGTTGCGTTACAAGCTGCTAGGTAGGAGCGGGTTGAGGGTCTCTGAGCTTGCACTCGGTACTATGACATTTGGCGAAGAGTGGGGATGGGGAGCCTCGAAAGCAGAGAGCAAAGCAATGTTCGATCTGTACGCCGAGGCTGGCGGCAACTTCATCGACACAGCGAACCGGTACACCGAGGGCACCAGTGAGCGATACGTTGGCGAATTCGTGAAGGGGGATCGCGAGCACTTTGTCGTTGCTACCAAATACACTCTGTTCATGCGGCGAGACGATCCCAATTTTTGCGGTAACCACCGCAAGAACATGGTGCAAGCCCTTGAAGCCAGTCTAAAACGACTGGGGACCGACTACCTGGATCTCTACTGGGTACACGCCTGGGACTTCACGACTCCAACCGAGGAAGTCATGCGGGCGTTGGATGATCTGGTTAGGGCAGGGAAGGTGCTTCATGTTGGGATCTCAGACACTCCGGCGTGGGTCGTATCTCGGGCGAACACCTTGGCCGATCTGCGGGGCTGGACCAGCTTCGTGGGCCTGCAGATCCGCTACAGCTTGATAGACCGCACAGCGGAACGGGAACTGCTACCAATGGCGAGGGCGTTCGACATGGCCGTCACGCCTTGGAGCGTGTTGGGTGCAGGCGTGCTCACTGGGAAGTACCTCCAGAACGCTGCGGCTACAGGGCGCGCCAAGGACGGCGCGGCCAAGGTGGATCGCAATCTGCAGATTGCCAAGGTGGTGGTGGAACTGGCTTCGCGGATCGGCTGCACCCCTCCCCAGGTAGCTGTGAGTTGGGTACGACAACAAGCCGGTGTCGTCGTTCCGCTGATCGGTGCACGCGATTGCCTGCAGCTAAAGGACAATCTGGGTGCGCTGGAAGTGACCCTCACTCAAGAGCAACTGGCTCAGCTCAGTGAGGCAAGCCAAATCGAGCTGGGATTCCCCCACGACTTCCTTGGCTCGCAGGCGATTCAGGACATCGTCTTCGGTGGGACACAGGATTTGATAGGCAATCATCGTATCTAGCAGGCCCGGCGGTTTGGTGTTCCACGCGAGAGTAGTCCAGGGACCAATGCACCTGAATGCTCTCGACAAATCTTCGTGCCTGAGGATCGGTCGCAAATCCGGTCAAAGCCTTTTAGTTTGTAGTCAACCGCTGACCAAGCGCCGTTTGTCTCTGAAGCTGTGGCTCGCGCGAAGGAGGATCTTGCGATGTTCGTAATTAGTCTGCCCAGTCTCGGCGCTCAGGCAATCCCCCGGGCACGTGTGCTCTTTCCTCTGATCCTTTTGCTGCCCGCATGTATGGATCCACCGCCACCCCGAATGCCGGAACCGGTGGTGGTATACGACACATTGGAAGTGGAGCGGTTTGTCGTGGACACAGTCACAGTCACCAGGCGGAGTTGGATGAAGCAATGCGGGAGGTCGTGCGTTCGATGGCCCGACTGCAGACTCTGGCAAGTAGGGCGGAAGCGGCCTCAGGCATGGCTGAAGCCGAGATCGCGCTGGAGCAGCTGAAGGCAGCGGCGGGGCAGAGGCAGACTCCCGAGACTGAGCGAGCCCAGCAGTTTCTGGATGAGAGTACGGTCGAGTTCAACAACCAGAACTACGGTGGTTCTCTCTACCTGGCGAACGAGGCGAAGCGGCTGGCTGGGGAAGGCAGAGGCAGACTGACCGGTGGAGATAGTGAATCGATGCAGCCGGGTGAGGTCCTGTTCGCCTTACCGCTTCCCTTGCGGGCCGTGCGGCGTGCCAACGTCAGGGGGGGGCCCGGCCTCGGATTCGATATCCTTTTCACCTTGGAACCGGGTACCAACGTCGTGGGTCAGGCCCACGCCGACCAATGGGTGCGGATCATCACCGAGGACAATCGCAGCGGCTGGATCTTTCATAACCTGGTGGAGAACCGGAGATAGGTGGGGGAATAGTCAAGAACGTACTGCCTAATCAGGATCTGGTTCTTCCCCGTCTGTCGCCACTGCTGTCGGCCCGCGCCACTCTATTGCGGCCCTGCCGTTTTGCCTGATACAACGCACGATCTGCTTGGGAGATGACAGTGTCTGGCGACGGGTCCGGCCCCGAACACGCGGCTACACCGATACTCACTGTAATGTTGAACTCCGCGTTGCCAGAAGTGAAAGTCTCGGCGGCGATTCGTTCGCGAACACGCTCTGCCACTTCGGCACCTCCGTTCTGATCTGCTTCCAGCAGCAAGACTACGAATTCCTCTCCACCGTACCGGGCCACGAAATCGACGTCGCGGGTCATCTCTTTCAGGATTGACCCCAGCTTCTTCAAGACGTTGTCTCCGACGAGATGACCGTAGGTGTCGTTGCATTTCTTGAAGTGATCCACATCCAGCATGAGCACCGTAAATGGACGTTTGTGACGCCGCGTGCGTTGGGATTCCTTGGTAAGGGCCTCCATCAGCTGGCGGCGGTTGAATAGTCCCGTAAGGCCATCAGTGATAGAAAGGCGTTCCAGTGCCTCATTCTGCTCTGTTAGAGTCTCGTTTGCGGCGTCGAGTTCCTCCCGCCCCTTGCGCAGCTTGGCTACCATGTCGTTGAAGACCTCGGTTAGATAGCTGACCTCACCGCGGCCAATCACCGGGAGTCCAACCGAAAGATCTCCCGCTGCCACTTCTCTGGCCCCGGCAGTGAGACGATCGAGGGGCCGGACGATGACCTGTGCGAGTACGTAGGCGATCAGGCCCACACCGAGCAGGAGTGCAGCTACAACCACCAGCGTGACGTTCCGTAGACGCGCGACCTGAGCATACGCCTCTTCAGCTGGAATTTCCGCCACGAGCGCCCAGTTCAGTCGAGGGATTCGGCGCAGCGTTCCGACGACTTCCGTGCCCAGGTAGTCGGTATACTCGATGGCGGTCCCCTCCGCCGCGAGCAGATTTCTGATGGCGGTTTCGGACAACTTCATGTTCATCAGCCGGGCGGAATTCGTCCGTGAACCGGTAATGAGGTTGCCCGCGGATGTGATCAGATAGGCTTGCCCGGATTCGCCGGGTGAGTAGCTCTTGAGGATCGAATCAACGGAGTTGATCTTGAGCCTTGCCGCCAGGGCGCCGAGGAATGGACCGGCTGGCGAACCGATGGGGACGGCGATGGTCAGGGCCGCCTCTTCTCCTATCCACGGCGTCATCCGCCTGCAAGTCCTGCAACCAGTCGGGTGGCAGGTTCACCGCCCCGGCTGAATCGGCGCTAGACGCAACAACCGAGGTCTGGTGGTCTATGACCAGGAGTTCTCCGTAGTCAGGGAACAGTTGCTGAACCGAACTCAGGTAATCGCTCAGCCTCACTGAGGCTTGGCTACCCACGATCCTCGCACTCCCCACAGCAGGCAGTAGGTCGAGGTTCTCGGTCACCTCATAGGAACTTGCGAATACGCGCAGATTGTGCAGCTGATCCCTTATCCACAGGTCCATCTCCCGGGCCGTCTGGGATCCCACGCTCAGGAGTTCCTCAGCTGTCTTTTCGGTAAGAGACTGCCGGTTGCGGTCGTAGGAGATCCAGGCTGTGCTCATCGACGGGATCAGAGTCGCCAGCAATGCGAACACGATAATCTTGGCCTTGATGCTCTCCAGTCGTAGGGCAAGCATCAGTCTGGAGATGGTCTGCTCCCAGCTACTCAACAGAGGCTCCTTTTCGGGCTACAGAAGTCTGCCTAGGAAGGCCCAAGCAGTGTTGCTCAACGGGCGCAGCTAGGTACATGAGTGAAGCGACAGGAGACTCCAATCTACTATGGTACGGACGCTGGCACGTGAAGATCTCGGAGGACTGCATAGACTGATCCGAGTTCAGTAGCTCGCGAAGTGCATATGGGCAATCCTGTAATCGTCGTGATCCCAGACATAAACGACCGTCATGGGGCCCCGTTGTATGTCATCGGGAGCTGCCTGAGGATTCCCAAATAGCCAAATGCCTGTTACGACCGCTGTCGGCCCGTAAATGCTGGTGTGAAGGTTCTCAACCCAGAGCTCTTGGTCCGGCGTTTCTCCCCCTTCGCTGAAGCCAAAACTTGCATGGTGCTCACGGACTGCTGCAAATCCGCTGATGAGGCCTTCTCTTTCAGACGAAAAGTAGGTGACAGTGGAATCTGTCAGGAAGAGTTGATCGACTTGGCTGAGATCGTACGTGCTCCACAGATCGATCCAAGCTGCGATATGTGTCTGTGTGTCAAATGGCATTGGACTTTCGAAGGATCCTGCCGTCTGCTGACATCCGGTCAGGATGCCGACCACAGCAAGTGCTTCTATGCATGAGCGCATGTGTCTGGGCCTCCTTCTCAATCGCTGTCAACTATAGGTCCCGCCCTGGGGGTGGGCTACCCCGGCCCCTGGGACAATGGAATGTGGAATCGGTTAGGTGAGCACGTCCTCACCGTCCAGCTTGGCCACGATCACCGCACCACAGGAATCACTCAGCACGTTCACAGTGGTGCGGAACATATCGAGAACTCGATCCACGGCGAGAATGATGGCGACTCCTTCCAGTGGCAATCCAACCGCCGCCAAGATGATGGACATCATCACAAGTCCGGACATTGGCACACTTGCAGCTCCGATCGATGCAAGCAACGCCGTGAAGACAACGACTAGTTGCTGGTCCAGCGAGAGGGCAATACCGTAGACCTGTGCAATGAATATGACAGCAACACACTCGTAGAGCGCCGTCCCATCCATGTTCACTGTAGCACCTATCGGAAGTACGAAGGACGAGATCTTTTCCGAGACCTTGGAGTTGTCAGTGACTGCCTCCATGGTTAGTGGCAATGTGACTATGGTTGAACATGTCGAGAAGGCGGTGACGAGCGCCGGAGGCATGCCCTTGTAGTGCCGGAAGGGATTCTTGCGGGTCACGAGGTACACGAGAAGTGGCAGTGTAATTACAGCATGGATGAACAGACCGATCAAGACAATACCAAAGTAGAATCCCAGCGACCGGAACGCCTCGAAACCAGTGGTAGCAACGATGACCGCGTTGATACCGAAAACGCCCAGCGGCGCCGACCAGATGACGAATCGGGTCATCTTCATCATGGCCTGGAACGCAGCCTGGAAGAAGTCCCCAAGATGGGTCTTGAAGGTGAGGATGAGGTCCGTGAAGCTTTGCTGCGCTGCCGGGACCTGTGTGACCGTCTCCTCCAGCCTGATAGCCGAGCCAATCCCGGGCTCGAATATGTTCACTAGGATTTGCCCAGTCAGTATCGCCATCAGACTGCTTGTGATGTAATAAGCAAATGTCTTCACGCCGAGTATTTCCAGATTCTTCCTCCCCCCGACAACAATGACGGCCGCTGTGAGAGAAGTGATGATGAGCGGCATGATCGCCATGCGCAGCAGTCTGAGAAAAACGTCGGATAGTGGCTGGGCGACGGGCACGATGGACTCGCCAAAGGCCCGGCCGCAGATCATGCCGCCGAAGAGGCCGACGAATATCCAGAACGTGAGGGACTTGTACGGGATTCTCATGTCCTAGTTCGTGTCTCCGGATGTCTGCATACAGGAATCTCGAATCGAGCTGTTGTGCTAAGCCGCGAAGATAGGGACACGCCGGCCCGGTCGCCAGGACGACTCCTCAGGTGCACCTGAATGGGGCAGGCGGGAGGCGCACTGCTTGACGATCTCTTGACGGCTCCAGGTGACAATGCCGGCGTAGGCTTGAGGAGTGCGGTATGTGCGACAATGACTCCAGCACCGATGTATCTTCGGCTCCGTACAGTGTCGGGCCCAACGAGTCGTCCACCGGACTTCAGGTACGGAGAGGCCAGCCGTCTACAGATGCCCTGGCTGGCCAGCACCTTGCGTATCCGATCGGCCACCGCTACCAGATTCGACGCCCGCTCGGGAGCGGAGGGATGGCCACCGTCTATCTGGCGCGCGACTCCTGGCAATGCCGAGATGTTGCGGTCAAGGTGTTGCACCCGGAACGGGCATGCACACTCGCGGCCGATCGCTTCCTACGTGAGATTCAGATCACTGCTAGCCTGAGACATCCCCATATCCTCACTCTCCTCGACTCAGGCGAGGTCGATGATGTTCTGTACTACGTGATGACCCTGGCCGATGGTGGATCGTTGCGGGACTCTCTCAGGCTCGGAAGGCGCAGCACGGTTGGGGAGACACTTCCAATTGTTCAACAGCTTGCCTCGGCGCTCCAGTATGCCCACGGACAGGGTGTGGTTCATCGGGACATCAAGCCTGGGAACATACTCTTCATGCGGGGACGTCCTATGCTCACGGACTTTGGGGTTGCCATTGCGTTGGGGGCAGCGAGTGAGAGACGATTGACCAAGTCGGGCTACTCTCCTGGCACACCGGCATACATGAGCCCCGAACAGGCCCGAGGCGAGCGGGACATCGACGCTCGAGCCGACCAGTATTCGCTCGCATGTGTCGTTTTTGAGATACTTGCGGGTGAGCCTCCGTTCACGGGGACACCCCAAGCCGTGATGTCGCGGCATGCCAGAGAACTGCCGCCGTCAGTGCGGATTCTGAGGCCGGACGTTCCCCAGTCTTTCGAGCAGGTGCTGAAACGAGCTCTAGCCAAAGACAAAGAGGAACGGTTCGAGAGCGTTGATAGCTTGATGTGTGCACTTCTCGGTAGCGTTCAGCAACAGGGAAGCCCCGCTGTGTCTGTGCCGCTATCACCTGCTCGGCGGTGGTACCGGTCCAGCCACCTAGGGCGCTCGACCAGCCGAGCAGGGCGTTGGGTCCCGCGCTGGGTGCAACAACTGCTTCACCGCCCAGCTGCGTAACCAGGGGGCCCTAACCGACCCACTCTTGATGACGTGACCCCATTTCACGCCGTCTGTTGCTGCCGGCTGTCGAGTACTGGACGGGCCTCGCGGTGCGGGCTTTCTTTCGAGTAGTGTCAACCAATGTAAAGCGGCGTGGAGACTCGAGTATGTCGGCTGGTCCCAGCAGAGTCCTGAAAGCAGATTGGGCTGCAGAATGGTTCGATGTGTGGCGTCGGGAGGATCCTTCCAACTACGTGTACGATGTGTATTTCGACCGCGTTACGGGTGGACTCACATGGGTGGACAACCCTACCACCACGCTGACGCCGATCGATACCGATGCGTATGATTTCAAGATGGACGTGGTGACCTCTGATCCGGACCGCTACGAGAAGATGGCGCCCCTCACACACGAAGAACACTCCGATATCCTGCGGCGATGGTTCGATGGATGGCCGGAGCAGGTGAGAAGTGCGTGTGACACGGCATCTCTCCACAGGTTCCTCGATTCTCTAGCTGAGCTTTTCCCAGATGAGGCAAGCCACGCACGCAGTTCATGGAATACGTATCAAGAGGCCTGTCTGAAAGACCGAGCCGAGCGATGGCTGCACGAACGGGGGTTCGCGGTTGATTGGGTGGATGGGTAGCAGAACTCGGTGCTGGCTACCAATTGTGGGTTCCACAGTTGGAGAACATCTCATTCAGCCGCCGGAGTCGTTGCGCTCCTCCGGGCTCCGCAGTAGATCGCGGAAATAGTAGCTGATCAACAGGAACGCTCCACCGAAACCGAGGAATAGCAGAATCCTCAGGAACGGATCGACTCGATTCAGATCCACCAGGAAGAGCTTGGCGACGACCAGCAACAGGGTTGCAAGGCCCATTAGCCGCGTGCTCCTGATGGCAAGCAGTAATACGATCCCGTACACCCCCCACGTTACGGTCACGATGGCCTCGCCGGAAGGCAACTGAGACAACTCTCTCCAGCTCCAACCGAGGATCGCAATATGGGCGAAGACACGATAAAGCGTCGCGTGCTTCTCACTGGTCCAAGTTGCTGCCACGAGGCCAGCGCCAACTACTGC
>Ga0111155_1050_pt1 | contig 10308 bp, 10 predicted proteins | sample DeeMarSeWOR28_12_FD_80253 | JGI IMG/M metagenome (GOLD analysis project Ga0111155, IMG submission 80253) | Gemmatimonas sp. SG8_17
CCATGAACACATCGCTAACGTACAACCCACGCACGCCGACCTCGTGGAACCAGTTGTAGTCGCTGTAGCTCCTTCCCTCCAGCTCGTAGGGACCGGCATACGACACCTGAACGCCCTGCTCGTCGATCACCCCGAGGTCGACAAAGCCGCCGAATGCCTGCCTCAAATTCACGAGCACTCTGTTCAGCTGCCTGGAGTCACGCAGCTCCTCGTACGACCTCTCCCTAACGACCATCGCGAGGGCAGATAGCCGCTCCGAGAGGAAGGACTCCAGCGACTGCTTCCCGTTGGCGGCAAAGCGCACTAGGGGGCCGGTCACCTCAGTGCGCAGTGCCTGCTGATATTGATACGCGTTGACGCCCGTCATGATGAGCAACGGCACGATGGCCACGATCGAGACCGACAGCACTGCCGCGATCCGCATCTTGCGATAGCGGCGTTGTGAAACCAGGAGATCCTGATCTCCTTCGGGAGCGGGGCCTAGGCTCACCTCGTTCGTCATGACCGATACCCGCTGAGCGGCACTTGTGTATCACTCGTCATCGGAACCGTGCGACTCCCGACGCGCGTGTCCTGCCTGTCTCACAACATCCATCAAGTGACTCATGTCGACCGGCTTGCGAAGGTAGTCGAAGGCACCTAACCTGTGCGCCTCTTCCTCGTCGATGTCTGTGCCGTGACCGGTCATGATGATGACCTCTATCTGAGGATACGCCTTCTTGACTCGCTTCAGCACCTCCATCCCATCGAGGCCCGGCATGCGTAGGTCGAGGATCATGACATCCGGTGTGTCTTCCTCGAGCATCTTGAGTGCTTGATGCCCATCGAGCGCCACGTCGCTGGCGAGATCCCGCATCTCCATCCTCTCGGCCATAGTCCTCACCAGGTCTTCCTCGTCGTCGACGAGCAAAACCTTCAGAGCATCCACCGATCTTTCCTTGTCGGCTTCCGGCTCGGCGGTCTCTTGCGCTCGTCGGCGTCTTGGATCCTGCATGATCTCTCTTGCCGCCTCGGGCGCACCTCCCTCTGCGAGCGCGGCGGCGGACATGCTCTTGCCAAACTCATCCTTAGAGTCCTTGAGGAAATCCACCGCGGCCTTCACGCTCTTGCTCCAAGCCGATCGAATCGTGCTCAGGAGTTGCGTAGTGTCGGCAGGTTTTTGCAGGTACTCGAATGCCCCCAGCCTGCGGGCCTCCTTTTCCTCCTTATCTGAGCCATGGCCCGTGAGGATGATCACCTGTACCTCGGGATGTTCCTTCTTCATCCGTTCGAGCACTGCCATGCCATCGATACCGGGCATCCGCAAGTCGAGCACCATCACGTCGGGCTCATCTTCCTTCACCATCTGTAGTGCTTCCTCGCCACTCAACGCCACACGGCTGCCGACATCGCGCATCTCCATGCGCTCGGCCATCGTCCTGACGTAGGCTTCTTCGTCATCTACGAGTAGCACATTTATCTTGTGCATCATTTCCTCCCTACTACAAACTTGGCATCATCCGTGACTTCCACAGATGCCCCATGACAGCGTTTACTCCTCAACTATGACAGCGAGGAAATAGCGACAGGTAGGCGGGCGACAAACAGCACCCGCTTTGACACGGCCTTTCAGATGGGGCTGTCGCAACGTCATCCGGCACCGGCAACTGCAAGAGTCACCCTGAAGCGACACTCTGCTTCAGGCGCTTCAACTGAGCCGCCAAGACCAGCGACAAGTTCCTCCAATCGGCTCCAGCTAGCAACGCCGGTGGGTGCGCCTCCGGCCACTCTACCTCCAATATCAGCAACGAACTCGACGGACGGCGCGTCCCCCCAGCGAGCGGCATGCATCGTTACGGTGCCGGGCTCCGGCATGCGCTCGAAGCAGCATTCGACGGCCGTGAACAGTGTCATGTGAAGCCGCAGAGAGTTGGTCTCTACCATAAGACCTGGATCTTCGGACTGCACCTGTACCTGATGGCCACCTTGCCTGGCAAAACGCTCACACAGGAACGCAATCTGCTCCACCTCGTCAGCCAGATCGATGCTGTCCAGCGCATTGTCCAGACTGTGAGCAAACCGGTTCAGGTTCGAGACGATATTGGCACCGCGGGCGACCTGCGTGTCGATGCGCCCAACTGTGCGAAGCAACCTCTCTGAGTTCAACGACCCGCGCTCCGCGAACGCGTGTAGCATGTCCCCGATCAGACCGGCGGACTCCTTCACGATCGCCAGGACATTGCGGATCTCGTGTGTGGTGCTGGCTGTGATCTTGGCTAGGAAGGCAGCTTCTCGATTGTCAGACGCGTCCATGTTCTCTTAATCCAAGTTGGTGCTCCGCCTGACCGATGCGTTGCTCTTCCCGGTCGCGGCGGAGGTCGGGCTCATCACGACGTCGCGGGTGCTCCTGAGACAGAGCGCCCTCTCAACTGTCCACCTCGGCACTGAGCCGTTTGGCAACGAGTGCCCGTTGCGATGCAAGATACTACGTTACTTGGACTTACTCCAACTGCCGCCTGTTCGGCTTCTCAATGCGCACGAGTCTGACCTTGGTCACGCGCGGGCCCTTCATCGCCACGACCTCGAGCGTCAGCTTGTCCAATTCCAGCCTATCACCAGGCCGAGGCAGACGACCGGGGTGGCCGAACACCAATCCACCGATCGTCCGGTAGTGCTCGTCACCGATCGGAAGGGCCAACCATTCATTCAATTCGTCTAGTTCCGTGTTACCGGGGAGTGTCAGGCCCTCGGTACCTGCGGCAGGGGTTGCTTGGCTTTCGTCGTCCTCGTCGTAGATTTCGCCGACGATTTCTTCAATAAGCCCTCCATTAGTGACGATACCGGCGGTGCCGCCTCGACTGCCACAAAGAACGCGTTTGCGCCGATCAGCAGGACAGCAAGGCTGACGAGCGCCAGAAACCTAACGAGGTCGAATTCCTCCATCTACTGATTCAGCCCCATGGCGTCCTGGTCGCGACGCCAGCAAGCAGCCGCTGGTGCTCCACACAGCGAGTGCATGAGTCCTCAGCCTTCGTTCGGTCGGGTCGCGTGAGGGCAATACTGCCTCACGGGAAACTCCAAACATCTGGGTTCCGTCCCCTGTATAGAGCAAGACACTTGCTGCAGCACTTCTCGGCGGTACTGGCAATGGACAATGCCGCCAGCCCGGTAGGTGGTCACTACTGACAGCTGTTCTGGCTACCGAACTCCACGAGACCCTCGGGGGCCATCCGCGTTTCCAGAGCGTTTGCTAATCTCTACCGGCGTATTCCTATCTTGGACTGAATGTCCTTGACACCCCGCATCTGCCCAACGAGTTCTTTGACCCTGTTCGCATCGGCTAGAAAGCGCACGTTCGCCGTGATTGTGACAATACCGTCTTTGGCTTCGACCTCGATCCTGTCGTCCGAGATTTCTCTCAACAGTCCCATCTTAGCCCGTATCTCGCTGGTAAGGACCAGATTATCCACCATCTTCTGAGATTCTGGGGTTGTCTGGAAACCGTGGTTGACGGTGTGAGCAACGATCATACAGGCAATTGGAATCGGGATGTGTTCCAGATTGATCACAAGATCATATGTTGTGGGATCGTTCGTATCGACACCATGGAGCCATTTCATCCAACTGGCCCGTTCTCTATCCAACTCCTCGATGCACTGTAGCGCCTCCTCTCGGGTGAAGTTGCCTCGTTTCACAGTGTCCATGATGCGATACTCCATATCCGCTACCGCCCTGAGTCTCAGGTGGTGAGGGATTCCTCTTAGCAGCAAGTGCCCCGCCTGTCCATGGTACACCACGTTGTCATTCTGGACTGCTTTGGCGAGGGCTGCCTGCACGCAGTAGACATACTGCAGCTTTCTACGGCCTCGGCCCTGCAGGAATCCCGGCCTCTGTTGGAGAGCCGATTTCAGATCGTCCTCCAATGCGCCGAATTCCTTGGCAGCGTTGGTCAACAGCTGCTCGCGTGACAGTAGACGATAGCCCAGGTCGTCGCTGAGGGATTCTGCGAGAGCTAGGCCGCCACTGTATGTTCCCCTGGAAATGGTTATGATTGCCATTACAGTCCTCCTGCTTCCCTACGGCCGTCAAAAACCTCCGGCGGGCTCCTGTGCCTGAACGTTCGTGGACAGGCCCGGGGGGGATGTGACCAGAGAGATGTGACAGTGCTCACAGGGTGCTTTCGGGCATGCCTCCTGGTCGCCGAAGTTCTCAACAACAGCATCTAATGCAAGTGTACGTTTCGGGCACCACCTCCAGTCGCCTGTAGGGTATGGGCCCTCCGCATATCGCACAGCGGCCGTAGGATCCCTGCTGGATGCGATCCAGTGCGCCGAGGATCTCTGTGCGGCGCTCTTGAAGCCTGTCGTAAAGGTCAGAGGCGAGTCGCTCGGACTGTGCGTGGTCCACGGACACGTGTCTGCTTTCACGTGCCGCGCGGACCTCACGGGGCCACTCCTCTGCCAAACTGCGTTTCAGCCGAGCCAATTCGCCATGCAGCTCTTCACGAATCTTGTCGATTCTGTCCGTGGTCAGGGCATCATTTGGCCCAATAATGGATCTTCTGGTGGCCCTCATTGCTTCACCCTCCTGTGTAGTCAGCCGGTCATCACTTCGGCTCACTCATGTCGACCTGATAGAGCACGCGTTCCTCAACAGAGTAGAAGAGCGGGGCCACCACGACACGGGGGTAGCGCCGACTCAGACGTAATGCTTCACGTGCCGATTGTGCCTCATTCTACACCCAGCTTCCCTCGACTCTCACGAATTCTGAACAGCGTTCCGGACGCTCTGCTGCCTCGTAGACGGCCATTGGGAAGTTGCTCCCCGCACTGTGACCACGATGCCCCATCGTCGTAGTCCCGTACCTCAATGCGGCAGTACGTGTCCCGTTCACCTGGTCGATAATCGAGGTCTACGACCCATACCCGGACCTCATTCACCACGTAACCGAGGCTCTTACATGCGTTGGGCTGTCCCACCCGATCCTGGAGCCTGAGTCGCGACCAACCTTGCGACTCACTTCGAAGGGCAGTCCATAGCAACACGTCGGACGTACCACTCCAACCCCAGGGTCTCACGGTAGTCTCGCGTGACTGGGTCTCCGTCGGCGACGCTTTTCCGACGTGCGGGCTAATTCGCGACCAACCGCGCAGTGCATATGGTCCGCAGCCCGGTCGATCGCTGATCTGAGGTTCGCTGCCAGGGCCGACGTCACCAAACCATCGACGTCAGGACCCAGCACCTGGATCCGGCAGTGTAGGTCGACCGCACCGCGCGGGCCGTTTACTTCCACTATTCTGACTCTAGCGAGGTCGATCCGGTCCGAGAACCGACCAAGTTTGAAGTGCAAGCGACGAAGGACATATGTCCGCAGTTCGGGCGTTACCCTGAATCCCCTGGCCGAAATGTCAATTCGCATAGCACCCTCCATGCGCGCCAGTGAGTACCCTGTGTTCTGTAGTCTAATCCTCGGCCCACTTTCGGACAAATCGAATTTATGCGATATTCACTTCGAGACACTCGAATTCTGGGAACGGCTGTGTCACAATGAATTGGCTTAACTATCACCACCTGCTCTACTTCTGGACTGTGGCCCGAGAAGGCAGCCTCACGGAGGGGAGTAGGAAGCTTCATCTGACGCCCCAAACCGTCAGCACCCAACTCCGCACACTCGAAGCGGCGCTCGGCGAGGAGTTGTTCGACCGGTCGGGAAGGCAGTTGGTCCTCACTGATGTGGGCCAGCTGGTGTATCGCTACGCAAACGAGATCTTCATGCTGGGGCGAGAGTTGACCGACGCGTTGAAAGGACGACCGGCAGGTCGTTCGCTCAGACTACTCGTTGGTGTGGCCGACGTGTTGCCGAAGCTCGTGGCCTACCGGCTGATCGAACCTGCGCTCCGGGGTGAGGAGGACTTGCAGATCTCGTGTGTCGAGAACACGAGCGAGCACCTGTTGGCGAGGCTTGCGATCCATGAACTCGACGTCGTCTTGTCAGACGCACCGGTCCCTCCGGGCCTCAGTGTTCGCGCGTTCAGTCACCTGCTCGGCGAGTGCGGCGTGACATTCATGGCCGCCGCCCCTCTTGCTGCGACGTTGCGCAACGGTTTTCCGCAGTCGCTCGACGGCGCTCCCTTTCTGTTGCCGGCGGAGGGTACCACATTGCGTCGTTCACTGGAGCATTGGTTCGACATTGTAGGTATTAGGCCCGTCGTGGTCGGGGAGTTTGAGGACAGTGCTCTCCTCAAGGTGTTCGGCCAGGCTGGTGCTGGCGTGTTCGCGGTACCTTCAATAGTGGCTGCAGACGCTCGACGGCAATACAAGGTTCGCAAGCTCGGTGAGCCGCCTGAGATCGTGGAGCGCTGGTACGCGATTTCGGTGGAACGGAGGGTCCAACATCCGGCGGTGGTGGCTATCTGTCACGCCGCGCGCTCTCACCTGTTCGCATAGGTCAGTTCACAGAGTTCCAGATCGGCGCTCGCCTCGACTGAGGCCCGTTCCGGCCCCGCGGACAGAGGACGCCGTATCGGTTAGCCGGTTCGGTGTTGCCCTCACCCTCCGGCAACTGCGTTGGTACCTGGTGCTGCCACAGCCAATACACGTTAGAAAGACGGTTGCCAGAACGACCACCCAGACGAAGTGGCGATGGGGACCTGGCGAAGAACTGCTGAGGAATGCGTCCGAGGAGTTCCACGCATCGGAGGACGAGCTGAAATCGGGTCTTCAACAAGGACCACGATTCGGTGGAGGGCCACCGGGCAACACACGGTCATTGCGCATCCGGCGCGCTCATAGCGCCGTAGCGGTCTGTGAGGTCGTGGATACCGCTCGGCTCGCCGATGATGGCTAAGTGGTCCCCCTCATGTAGTACCGTATGTCCATGCGGTACTAGGGTCTCACCGCCACGGTGTACCATTGCGACCAGAGTGCCCTTTGGCATGTCGAAATCGACTAGTGCCAAGTTGATGAGTGGCTCAGTCCGTGTGCCCGATCGGACCTGCAGAGCTAGGAAGCGATTGTCGCTCAAGGTTGTCCTTCGCAGCTCATGTTCGTTTCCGGCGCGCATCCAATTCCCCATGAAGTCTTCATCTTCGATCCTCCCACTCAGCTGTCCGAGGATACGGATGTGACGTCCGGGATTCGTCGTATCGCCCACCAGAAAGAACACTGCACGGATCGGGATGTCGGTGCCCGCCAATCCAACAAGCTCGGCGTGTCTGGCGTCCTGCTGCACGCCGTCCACGCAGCGCACCAGGACCATCTCGGCTCCATCCACGCGCGGCAGGCGAGTGTGTACAAAGGCTGCGCCGTGCGCCACCGGAGCATCACCCTGTTGGACGGAACGCATGAAACCCTCGGCGAGTTGGCGTGGGGTTACGGGCAATCGTCTGCTAAGTAAGCGGGATGCTTTATTGATTAGGTGATCGAGCGAGACTGATTGCGCTGTCTCATCGATAACGAATGCCCTACCCACGACTTCGTCAAACGAATCGGCTGCACGCGAGCCCATCTGCTTCAACATATTGCGCCATTGGTGATCAACTCCTACCGAGCGAGCACGGCCCAAGCGCTCAAACACATGGTAGATCGCACCGTCCCGCGCGAGTCGACCTCGAGCATAGTGTGCATACCAACCGATACTCAGCGCAGCGACGCCAACCGAGAATAGGACCGGCAACCAGCCCATTTCGGCTATGAGTACGAATGGCAATATGGTCCCCGCCAGCTGCATCCATGGGTACAAAGGAGATCGGAATCCCGGGTCGTATGACTCGAGCCTGCTCTCCCGCATTGCGATCACGGCGACGTTGATCAAACCGAACAACAGTAGCTGAAGTGTACTGGCTAGCTTGGCCACCTCAACCACGTCAAGCAGCATGAGGCACAACGCTAGCACCGTGCATGTAGTCACAATCGAAACCCAGGGTGTCTGAAATCGGCCAACAGCTCCGAATCGCTCAGGTATCAAGGCGTCCCGTGCCATGGCTAACGGGTAGCGGGACGACGCCAGTAGGCCCGTGTTCGCCTCAGCCGAAAATGCGGCAATGGCCGCAACCGCAATCAACAGGACCGCCGCCTGCGGTGGGATCCACGTAACAAACGCCTCAGCGGCGTCGGCGACTGGTGTCAGACTTCTGCTCAGTTCGTCGGTGCCCAGCACTGCCACCATGATGTACATCCCGACCACGTACATGATGGTGACTGTCCCGAGCGAGAGAGCCATCCCCAACGGGATATTACGGTCAGGATTGGTGACTTCTTCAGCGAGACCCGTCACCTTTGTCAGGCCCATATAGGAGACAAACACAAGGCCGACGGTTCCCAATAGCCCGTCCGCCCCATGTGGTAGGAACGGGGTGAAGGTCCGTCGGATCTCCTTTGGCCCTTGCGAACCCACCTCACCAAGACCGTGGATGATGAACAGGCCCAGGATGGTCAACAGCCCGAAGACCAACCATCGAACGAGGGCGGTTGAGCCCTTGGTCTCGACGACATTCAGAATCGCAAAGATGAGCACCAGGGTGATGGCCAGAAGCTTGATGGGGACGTCGAAGAAGATGGCCAGATACGCGCCCATGCCAATCAACGCAAACGCACTCTTAAGTATCAATGCCAACCAGGTTCCCATTCCGCTGATTGTCCCCGCCAGCGGCCCGAACGCTCGGTCGAGGAAGAAGTACGCACCGCCTGCACGCGGCATGGCAGTTGCTAACTCGGCCTGGCTGAGCATAGCAGGAACGATCAAGAGACCCGCAATGAGATACGCAAGCACAACCGAGGGCCCCGTTGCAGCAGTCGCCAATCCGGGTAGCAGAAAGAAACCCGAGCCGAACATTGCGCCTGTCGTGATGACGTAAACGTCGAACAGCGTGAGCTGCTTGCGGAGGCGTTTCAAGTGCCGAGCAGGGCCGCCTAGCTCAAGTGCCAAGTGGATCTCCCTTACGTCAGTGATCGCGCGCTCGCCCCGATCTGGACCCCCGCTGCATGAGCATCCCCTATTCTGACGGCGCTTTGTATTGCCTAGGACTGTGCTGTACCTGATTGGCTGCCGAAAGCGTGGTGCGCGGGCAGATTCACCACATCCGCCTCGACGGAGCAGAAGAGGGTGGCTCGATTCGGTGACGCCCTTGACGCTCGGAGCGCGTCCCTACTGTCTCAGTACATAGAATAACGGTGCCGCCATTTCAGAACAACTCGAATTCTTGTGACCCAATGTTCGGGATGGTCGAAAGTGCTGCTGGGGGATACGACCATGACTTGTCTCACCGTGGTGAGCGGATACTCACGGCGCCGGTTCGGTGCTGTCGGTAGTGCCTTTGCGAGCAAACCGGTTCTCTGGTGACCGGTTGCCGCGAATCTGTTGAGGTGGTTTGGCCGTCCATAGACTACTTTGTACTTGGAACTGGAGGAAGCTGCTGGACCCGGGCAATCCGTCCCGATCCTCATAGCGGTCGCACGAACCACCGTGCGGTCTAACATTAGTTTCGTTCACCAAAACGGGGATCCAATCGGAACTGAGGTTAATCATGGAGTTCGCTGGCAGATCGTGGCAAACCGTGAGCCTGGCTTTGCTGCTCGCGTCGGCAGGTTGTGCGGACGAAGCGCCGGAGATGCCTGAGCAGGAGTGGCCACGCCGCGTGCTCATCACCAACGACGATGGAATTGACGCTCGAGCCACTCTTGAACTGGCAAGGGCCTTTGCGCAATCGGCAGAGACATATCTAGTCGCACCGGCGCAGAATCAAAGCTCAGGCACCAACTTCGCGGCTGCGGCACGCACCTCGCGTTTCGACGTCGAAGTGCGGGATGTAGGTGCGGGGATCACGGCCTGGGCGGTGGACGGCTACCCCGCCGATTGCGTGTTCTTCGCACTCGCGGGGCCGATGCGGGATGCGCCGCCGGACCTCGTGATCTCGGGAGTCAACACCGGCGCGAATCTCGCGGACGCCTGGGTCCTTTCAGGGACGATTGGCGCTGCGCGGCTGGCAGCGTACTACGGCGTGCGCGCGATCGCTGTATCCGGGATCGACAACGACGATGCTCACGCTGTGGAGACGGTAGTGGCGTGGGTGGTCAAATTCGCTCAAAGCGAGGCGGTGCGCCGGACGCAGCCTCCGCAGTTTCTCACTGTCAGCCTACCGGTGGGTCCGGTATCAGGGATACGGGGAATCGACGTCGTAGAGCGGGCGCGGGGGCTAAGGGACATGCAGGCGCTGTTGTTATCGGAGGGAGCGGGTGGCCAGGGCCGACAGACCTGGTCTTTCGATGTTGTTCGCGATGCATTCCCGGCTCCCCCGAACACCGATGCTAACGCGGTTGCGGATGGGAAGG
>Ga0111155_1071_pt1 | contig 10230 bp, 4 predicted proteins | sample DeeMarSeWOR28_12_FD_80253 | JGI IMG/M metagenome (GOLD analysis project Ga0111155, IMG submission 80253) | Gemmatimonas sp. SG8_17
ATCTTGCAAGTTCCGACGCACATTTCCCGTGGGAGTTGGGCAGGGCGTACACCCAAATGCCCTCATTCTCCTACGCCAAGGGCTTCCTGGATTCCGCGCCGTACTGCCGGTCGATAGGGCTCCGCACGGGAACGCCCTTCGTACACGTGGCGTCGGTGCTGATCGCACAAGTGAGGAGGCTTACCGGCTGGCAGCCTGGGAAGACGCGTTCGAGCCACACCAGCCAGCCCGCTGCAGCTAATCAGCGATCAGTTGAGCGACAGCCACCCCGCGCGGCCGCTGGGGGCCTGGACGTACAAAAACGCCCCATACGACCCCAACACAGGTACCTCCGCACCAGGAATCAGGCTGTCAAGAGCCAGGGCTGATAGTGCTGGCTGGGTTCGCAGGATGGCACCGTTCGCTACCAACTCACTGCGGATCGGGCTGTCGGCCAGCTCGGTCAGCTCAGCCGCCAAATAACCGCTGGCTCCGTCAGGCAGGGCGATGCGGTACCAGCTGCCGGTCCCAGCCGTCACCCGGACTGGAGTGTGACGTGATAACTCCGTCACTACGGGAGCCCGCGATGTCGGCAGAGACCTGACGCGAGTTCGGTCACGACTCACTCGCCCCAACTCCCCGATCAGAGCGGGATCCCCGGAGAAGACGGCCGGTGTGGATGGCGGATCATATAGCGCCGGGTAGGGATCCGACGGCCCGTACCCCCGCTCGTAGATGCCAAAGTGAAGATGTGGCGGGGTGGTCCGCGCATTCCCGGTGTTGCCAACGAAACCCAGTGTATCGCCGACTCGAACCGGGTCCCCTCGCGCAACCACTTGGCTGTCCAAGTGGGCGTAGTACAAGGACCGCCCCAATTCGTCGGTGAGCCAAACCACCTTGCCGCCCAACCTGTTCCTTCTCGTGCTCCGGACACTTCCGTTTGCGGCTGCGATCACCGGAGTTCCGCGGGGCGCAAAGATGTCGACACCGTCGTGGTTTCGACTCCCTCCGTCCCGAGGATCGCCGAACCAACTCCGAATGGCTCCCGTGTCATGGCCATCGACCGGAAAGGCGAGGGACGACCCGACGACGATGGTGATCGAGTAGCGCCCACCCCGCAAAAGCTCCGGCTGAATCCGTAGCAGGTAGTCTCCATCCCGGCGTGCCACGAAATCCAGCTCACGCTCGAGGCTGTCAGCGCTGGCCAGCAACCGCGGGGTCCCCGCCGATCCCGTAGGGATCACAAAAACGTCGAAGAACACCCGGTAGGCGCTGTCTGGTTCACTCTCGAACTGCGCCCTGAGCCGTTGCCCGCGGCGCAGCCCAATGCGGTAGCCCGACGCAGCCGCCTCGCGGGGATCCAAGTAGCTCTCCTCCCGGTACGGTGCCTCGAGTGGGACGGCTCTGTCCAGCGCTTCCTCTGCAGCCGCAACCCAGTCCCTCCCCAGCGCCGTCTGATCCAGCCCTGCTTCACGCAGAGAATGCTCGTATCGCTCGTGTGGTGTGTAGCCCACAAAGAGACTTCGCAGGCCTTCGCCGCCACAGGCCGTGGCGCAGACGCACAAGGCTGCTGCTGCCGCCGCCGTGCCCGGTCGCCTGATTGCTACTGTTCGCATGTTACGAAGTACGATTTCGCCGTAGGTTAAGTTCCGTCACATCTTGGGCTGTGCGCGCGCATGATAGCAGTTTATCTCGCTAGCACAAGCCACAGCACATATTTAGGCACACCACACCAATACGGAGCAAGCTCCATGCCCCGGCACATTAGCTCACCAAGCCGCGTCACAGCGGCCGGAACCAGGCCCAAAGCAATCGATGAATACGTCGGACGTGTCAATTCTGGGACGGCGGCGATCAGTATCGCACACATGAAAAGTCCCGCTGGCTGGCGAGAACCCGGTCAGACTCCCGCGTTCGACGAGTTCACGGTCGTGCTCCGTGGAACCCTGAGGGTCGAACACTCGGACGGTGTGACTGATGTTGCTGCCGGGCAGGCCTTGATCGCTTATGCTGGTGAGTGGGTCCGCTACTCCACCCCTGGCCCCGACGGCGCCGAGTATGTCGCGGTCTGCCTGCCGGCCTTCTCACCGGACACGGTTCACCGAGACCGGGTTGAGCAGTGAGCGGAGACACGGTTCCAGCCGGTCATATTGCTTCCGGCGCACCACGCGGACTGAGAACGCGAGGCGACCCACCTTGCCAGAATCCTGCATGGTAGCCCCGTGACGCTACGGCACTTGTGTCTGAGGATACAACGACACCCTGATGTAGTTGTCCTTCGGAAGGTACCTCTGCGCAGCCTGCGCAATCATGTCAGCTGTCAGTGCCTCAGTCAGGCTCTCGTAGGTGAGAATCTCACTCGGGTCGGTCCCGAACCGGTCGGCGTAGAGAAGTTGGTAGAGCCAGTAACTGTTCTGTTTGAGACTCGTCTCCCTGCTCCGCCGTTGTGCCTCCTGCACCTTCTGGATGTACTCGGGATCGGGACCACTGATCTTGAGGCTGTCGATCTCGGCGAAGACCTGCGTGACGAGGTCATCCAGTCGATCCGGATCGGCAGCAAAGCCGACGGATACCGAAAACGCCGCGACCGGATCTCTTTCCGTCGTGGCACCGACTGATACGCCGTAGGTTCCTGCCAAATCCTCCCGCAACCTCTCTCGCAACCTGATCTGCAATACTTCGCTCAGGGACCGAATGAGGTGTCGATTCGTACGAGTGTACTCGAACGGTCCCGTGAACATCATGTATGTCTGACTGCGCGGCTCCAGTCCCCGGTAGACAGCTTTCTGAACCACACCTTCCGGTGGTCTGATCCCAACGTCACGCCAGTTCTCTTTTCTACCGGTGGATGGCAGTGACGCCAGATACCGCGTGACCAATGGTCGTATCACATCAACCTGGAAGCTACCCGTGAAGATGAACGTGAAATCACCGGCGTCCGCAAAACGATCCCGATAGAACTCGAAGGACTTGTCCAAATCCATCTCCTGGTACACTTCAACGGTCGACGGGCGCTCCCGGAAGTGGTGCTGTGCCAATGTCACCTTCAGGGTGTCACTGAAGGCGGCGGCGGGAGAGGCGTTCCTATTGGCGAGCATGGCGTTCACCTGAGTTCGGAATGCAAGGTACGCCGTGGTGTCCCGTCTGGGAGCGCGGAACGTCAGGTAGATCAGCTCGAACAGCGTTGTCAGGTCCTCCGGCGACGCGCTGCCCGACAACCCCTCATATAGCGGGCCGATGTCGGGACTCAAACTGACTGCCTTACCTGACAGCTTCTTCTGAAGATCCACGACACTGAACCGCTCCAGCCCGCCGGCGCTGACGACCTCCGCGGCGGTCGCAGCAGCGATGTAGCCAGCGTCTGAAGCCAGGGACGTTCCCCCTGGACTCGCTGCTCGGAACAGGATCTCATCTTCCTTGAAGTCAGTAGGCTTGAGGATGACTCGGGCCCCATTAGAAAGCCGCCACGATGTCACATCGACCGCAGCGAATACCTGCTCCTCGACAATCGTCCCAGGCGTAGGTTGTTCTGCCACCAACGGAGCTTCATCGACCGAGTCAACATAGGGGGCTATGTCACTTTCCTTCACTGCTTGAAACACAGCCAGCAAGTCTTGTTCAGAGGGCACCGGCAAGCCTTCCTTGTCCGGCGCATTGACCAGGATCACTCGGTTGCGATCCGTCAGCCACTCCCGTGCCAACCGATTGATCTCCTCGAGGCGGATATCAGGCACCATCTCCTGGTGCAGCTGGTACTCGAGCTCTATTCCCGGGATTGGATCATTCTCAAGAAATGCCTGAACGTATTCGAACGCATACACCGCAGAGTTCGTCTTCTCCCGCTCCACATGCGCGTGTTCCATCCATCGCAGCACTTCGCTCTTGTGCCGTTCCAACTCAGTGCTGGTGAAGCCGTACCTGGCGACTCGCTCTGCCTCAGTGAGGAGAGCTGCCAGGCCAGGCTCGACACGACCATCTTCGACTCCAGCTCCCAACACGTACACTTCCTTGGACCGAATCAACTTCCCCTGTCCGGACGACGCATAGAGAAACGGAGGTGCCGGCCGCTGGGTCAGTTCGAACAAGCGGTCATTCAACATGCTGTTGTAGAGGCGCTCGACGATGAGTTGACGATAGGCTTCAATCGTCCCCTCCCCACGTAACGGCTGCTTGTAGTAGATGCTCACTCGTGATTCCGTTGCCTCCTTGTCGGTGGCCACGGCAACCAGAGTCTCTTCGTGGTCTGGTACGGGGAATAGCGTGCGCGTGCGGGGTTCTGGGACCGAAGGCAGCTCCTCAAAATGCCGCCGCACCAGGCCCTCTATCACTCCCGGGTCAAAATCACCGACAGCGACCACGGCCATCAGATCAGGACGGTACCAATCCCGGTAGTACCGCACCAATGCCTCGTGTTCAAAGCTCTGCAAGACCTCGACACTGCCGATCGGCAAACGTTCCGCATATACGGAGTTCTTGAACAGGATCGGAAACTGCTTGTCGAACATGCGGGCTGCGGCCCCGCGACCCAGCCGCCACTCCTCGATTACCACACCTCTCTCACCGTCGATCATCTCTGGGTCAAACGCCAGCTGATGAGCCCAGTCCTCGAGAATCTCAAACGCCGTATCGAGCAGTCCACCAGTGTCCGTGGGTACCTGTAACGAATAGACCGTCTCGTCGAACCCTGTGTATGCGTTGATATCCGGCCCGAAGCGCATGCCGATTCGCTCGAGGTAGTCGATCAATGCCTGTTTGGGATATCGCAGCGTCCCGTTAAAGGCCATGTGCTCGACAAAGTGAGCCAGACCACGCTGGTCGTCGTCCTCCAGCACCGAGCCGGCATTCACAACCAACCTGAGTTCCACCCGGTTTTCTGGACGCTTGTTTGGCCTGATGTAATAGCGCAGGCCGTTCTGCAAGGTCCCCACCGTAACTAGTGGATCGATCGGGAGTACCGGGTCGCGCACGCCCGTCTGCTGAGCCACGGCTGCACTGGCCGCGAGCGAGACCAAGCCAGCTACCGCAACGAGCTTCAATCGCATTCACCCCTGCCTTTACACGAGAGGACGCTTGCTACACCGGCCAAATCCACGAGTGCCGTCCCACCCAGTTGGATCGGCGGGCACTAGTGCCTGGCGCCGCCGGGCTCCGTCCCGGCCACTAGTTCAATACCCAATGTCTTGCCCTTGCGAATGGCGGGAATTCCTTCAGCCAGCCAGGCCGGCGCCGGCGCACCTGTCAGATAGTGATCGAAGAACTGTTGCATCCGGATGTTCCAGTCCCGCCTTTCGTGAAACTCCTGAGGCCAGTGCAGCTCGTCCACATAGTTCACGAGCCAAGCCGGTTTGCCCAGCCTCCTCAGCGCCACGAACATCTCGATGCCTTGATACCAAGGCACGGCGTGATCGTGGTCGTTGTGCATCATCAGAAGAGGCGTCTCCACCTTGTCCGCCCAGAAGATGGGGGAGTTCTCGATATAGCGTAGAGGAGCCTCCCAGAGAGTCGCACCGATCCGACTTTGTGTCTTCTCGTACTGGAACATCCGACTCATGCCCGAGCCCCAGCGGATGCCACCGTACGCACTGATCATGTTGGACACGGGGGCACCCGCCCCAACTGTGCCCTTGAACACCGATAGCATTCTCATACACGAAGCCACGGCTAGCCAACTCCAGCACTCCTGGAACGATACAATCCATCGCGCTCTCGCCAGGATAGCCCACCTGATAGACGATGTCCGGCACGAACACGACGTACCCCCGACTGGCATAGAAAGTCGGGCGCACGACCGAGCGATGCGGAATTGGCGGATGGTGTGCATGCAGGTTGTCGGAGTCCTTCTCGTAGAAGGTCACCATCATGGGGTACTTCTGGGACGGATCGAAGTCGCTGGGCTTGTAGAGCAGGCCCTGCAGCGGGATCCCGTCCACCGAATACCACTCGACCAGCTCAACCGTGGCCCAACGGTAGTCGGATTGTTGCGGGTTGGCATTGCTCACCTTTCGCGCGTCGCGGAAGTCAGTATCACTCATCCACAAATCGGGAAACTCTTCGATGCTCTGCCGAGTGAACATCAGCACGTCCGCATCCTGCGCCTTGGTGGGATTCGAGAAACGCCGGTCGGCATACGCCAACTCTCTCGGTTGACCGTCACCGCGGACCCTGTCACGATAGAAGCCGGCCGACTTCGTCTTTCTGTTGAACACCTCTAGCAGCAACGGCTCTCCGGGTGCTATCGATCGGGCTTCCGGATCCAGCCGCACGTAACGAAACTGCAAGTTGTCTCGCCGCCCCACGCCATCGGTCACGTTGCGTGGGGCGCTCCGTCCCTCGGGATCGACCGCCCATATGTCGTAGCGGTCGTACACCAGGAATTCTTCGTCGCCGTCAGTCCAACCCGCGGTACCGTATGCTTCAGGCCGGTAGGGCCAATCATGGTCTTCGTTGTGGGTCGGGTACGGCAGCCCAGCGGTCATGTTGACAACCCGATTGTCAGCGACACTGCGAGCGAACCAGGCAAGCTCAACGTTATTCCACCAAAACACGTACTTCCCATCCGGAGACACGCTCGCGTCCCCCTGTAGCTTCTCCAGCACCAAGCGGCTCTCGCCGGTATGGACGTTGACTGTGTACACATCCCTGTAGGTCGGAGAATCCCACGAGATGAGTTGCCGGTACGGCAGCTCACTCGTACCCAACACGAAGTCAGCGTTACCCTGCCGAACCAGGTCTACTTCCGGTAAGTCCTTCGTCGCCAGCTGAACGACGGCGCCCGCAGCGAGATGAGCGACCGCCCGATACGCACGTGTGAGCTCGCTGTTCAACTGCAAAGCCTGCATGGGTTGCAGCAAGGGATCTTTCCAATGCCATATCTCCACATCTACCCGGTCTTCTTCGAGCGTACTATCCTCCACCGCCGGCTCAGGCCGCGGTGCCGTAGCGAAGAACAGTCTGGCTCCATTCTCTGAGAACGACAGCTCGCCGTGCTCACTCACCCACCAACCGTCCGGCAGGCCGGAGACCCCTTCCGTGACCAACGCCGTTGCCAGGTCTGCCCCCAATCGCCAGTGATAGAGAGTGAAGCCTGGCTGGTCGGCCTCGTAGTCATCTCGGTTGGAGAGAAACGCTAGCTGGTCTCCACTCTCAGCGAACGCCAGGCTCTTGTACAAGCCCTCACCTGCTAGAATCCCAGTCCCAGATCCATTCTCCAGGTCGACAACGAACACACCGTCGGCAGATCCGTCCTTGCTGGACGTGGCGTAGGCAAGTCGCCGACCGCGCGGCGCGAAAACGTATTCGGTAACGACATCGTATCGCACGTCGGATCCCGCTGCGAGGTCGCGCAGCACGAGCACAGTTCCGACCTTCTTGTCCTTCTGTTTCCCCTCGCTTTCCTCCTCGTCCTGCGGCTGCTCCTCTTGTTGCACCTGCTGACCCTCCTCCAGCAGATACGCAACCCAGCCACCGGCCTGTTTGGGCAGCTTGAAAGACTGCACCCTCTCGGCGTGGAAGAACTCGCCCGTCGCGAGGTCGAGGACCGCGAGCGAGTCCTTGGGCTGCTCGTCGCTCGGCTTCTTTTGCCGCTTCGCTTGCTTGACCAGCGCTTGTTCCGGCGCCACCAGAGCGACTACGAAGCGGCTGTCGTGAGTGAACTGCGGAGATTTTGCCCTGGGTATCGAATAGGTGACGTCCGACCTGATACCGTGGACCTTCAGTTCGGAATCGCCATCCTGCAACTCGAGCGAGTACAACATCCACCGGCCATCGTTTGAGACTGACTCGTTCTCTATGGTCTTCCAGATGTCGTAGGCATCATGATCGAGTGGTCGTTTGGCCTGCGCTACTGCCACCGGCGGGAACAACATAAGGAATGCGAGCGAGTAGAGCGTGCTGCGGTCCATGGTAACCGATCTCCGTTGTGCTTACGTGTCAGATGGAAACTGCCAACCTGAGGCGCATGCAAGATAGCTAGAGGTGCCACTCCCGGTGGGGCGGCCTACCGCAGCTCCGCTTCACGCGGTGGCCGGACACAGGCATCGATCACACGATGGCGTCGCTGGACACGCTCCGACTCGGTGCTCCGCCAACGGTCGCACTAAACCTCTCGCAGCACTGCCATCGGATCGACTCTAGCGGCGCGTCGAACCGGCCTACAGCAAGCGAGATCCAGCGCTAGGAGCACGATCGCGACTGCGCCGGGGTTACTGGATCTGCGCCGGGGTCACTGGATCCCAGGTCCAACTCCTGAGAGGAACTGGGTGAGGAGCTTCACGTCGGAAGCTCCCCCCCGTTGTCTTGTGGGCTAGTTCCTCCCGCCGGCGGCGCTAGGTGCCTCAGCGACCAGTTCCAATCCAAGCGTCTGACCTTTCTTGACGGCGGGCACCCCTTCAGCAAGCCACACCGGCGCCGGCGCATCCATCAGATAGTGATCGAAGAACTGCTGCATCCTGATTTGCCAGTCCTTCTGGTTCTGGTACTTGCGCAAGCCGTGCGGCTCGCCGTTGTAATTCAGCATCCAAACTGGCTTGTTCAGGCGGCGCAGTGCAACGAAATACTCGATTCCCTGATACCACGGCACTGCGGTGTCTTCGTCATTGTGGAGCATCAACACCGGGGTCTCGACCTTGTCGGCCCAGAACAACGCTGAATTCTCGAGGTATCGCGGCAGTTTCTCCCACAGGGTTCCGCCGATCCGGCTCTGGGTCCTTTCGTATTGAAACATGCGGCTCATGCCGGTACCCCAGCGAATCCCGCCATATGCACTAGTCATGTTCACCACCGGCGCACCAGCCTCCGCGGCTGCGAAGATGTTGGTCTTGGTCACGAGATATGCTATCTGGTAGCCGCCCCAGCTGTGACCCTGTACGCCGATGCGCGCCGGATCCACGAATCCCTTGGCCACGATGCTCAACACGCCCGGCACGATGCAATCGAACGCGCTCTCTCCCGGATACCCGTCGATGTAATGGATGTCTGGGACAAACACGACGTAGCCACGGCTAGCGTAGAAACTCAGGCTCACGCTGGAGCCCCCTCCAAACGGCTGTCGGAACGAATGCAGACCATCGGAGTTCTTCTCGTAGAAGTACACCATCATGGGGTACTTCCTCGTTGGATCGAAGTTCTCCGGCTTGATGAGGATTCCGGCGAGATCCTTGCCATCTGTAGACTGCCAGTAGGTCAACTCGGCCGATCCCCACGAGTACTCGGCCATCTGTGGGTTGGCATCGCTCACCTGCGCCATGTTGGAGAAGGAGAGGTCGGTAACCCAGAGATTGGGGAACTCATCGAAGCTCGAGCGGGTGAGGAGTACTACGTCAGCATCATCCGCCTTGCGCAAGCCCCCACCGAACCCGCCACCGAATCCGCCGCCGAATCGGCCGAACGATTTGGGCTCCATGATGAGCCGCTCGGGCTGCCGGTTGCCCCGCACTCGATCACGGTAGAAACCGGCATCTTTGGTGCCAAGGTCAAATGCACTGAGTATGATCGGCTCACTTTCGTCAATCTGATCCTGTTCCCGGTCCACGGGTACGTAGCGGAACCTCAGGTTCTCCCTGCGACCAACTTCCTCGGTGACGTTGCGGGGCGCCGCTCGACCCGTCGGATCCGTGGCCCAGATATCGAACGCGTCGTACACCAGGAAGGATCGATCATCCTCCGTCCAGCCCCCACTGCCGTAGGATCCTGGTATCTGCGGTTGGTCATCCAATTCGTCGAACACCGGATAAGGAATCTGGCCTGTCAGATTCACGGGCTCGCCACCATTCACGTCCATTGCGAACCAGGCCATCGCGTGTCCATCCCACCAGGTGATGTACTTGGCGTCCGGTGAGAGCTGGGCTCCCCTCCCCTGTAGCTTCTCCAGTAGCATCTTGCGCGCGCCGGTATTCACGTCGATTGCGTAGACGTCGTTGAAACCAGGAGACTCCCATGAGATCTCCTTGCGATAAGGCATGTTGGTGGAGGCAACTGCGACGTCTGCGTCGCCGTCCCTCCCGACCGTCACCTCTGGCACATCCACGTCGGCGAGTTGTACGATTCTACCGTCGGAGAGGTACACCACCGCCTGGTAGGTCCGCCTCGATTCCTGGTTCCGCTGCACCAACTGCATCGGCTGCAGCAGTGGGTCCTGCCAGTTCCAGATGTCAACCGCGACTTTTTCCCACTCCGGAATCTCCTCTTCGGGTTCCGGCTCCGGCCGCGGTGCGGCGCCGAAGAAGAGACGTGTGCCGTTGTCCGAGAACGAAA
>Ga0111155_1055_pt1 | contig 10001 bp, 9 predicted proteins | sample DeeMarSeWOR28_12_FD_80253 | JGI IMG/M metagenome (GOLD analysis project Ga0111155, IMG submission 80253) | Gemmatimonas sp. SG8_17
GTCCTCTTCGTAGACGAGCTAGCCGATCTCATGATGACGGTGCAAGGAGAAGTGGAAAAGCCGCTGGCGATACTGGCACAGAAAGCGCGAGCCACTGGTATCCACCTCATTCTTGCCACGCAGCGCCCCAGTGTGAATGTGATCACTGGTCTTATCAAAGCCAACTTCCCCAGCAGGGTCGCGTTTCGTGTGGCCTCCAAGGTTGACAGCAGAACGATCCTGGATCAGAACGGTGCAGAAACGCTGCTTGGAAACGGCGACATGCTGTTCCTACCCCCAGGCAGGAGCGAGCCGATACGTGTCCAGGGAGCATTCATCGATACGGATGAGACAGAAGCTCTAATGGATTGGTTCCGCAGGCAGCGGGAGGCTCGGGATGCGGAGCTGGAGCAGGAAGGCCTGCCCGGTGCAGAAGCGGAGGAAGACATCCTCGCCGTAGTTGCTGCCCTCGAGGTCGAGGAAGCTGCTGCTGAGCGCAGGGGAGGTGAGACCGCAGGTGAACGTGATCCGTTGTTCCGTGAGGCAGCGGAAACCTGTATCACACACCAGCTTGGCTCGACATCGTTGCTGCAGCGTCGGCTGCGGATCGGATATGGCCGAGCCGCCCGCATAATAGACCAACTCTATGAAGCAGGGATCCTCGGGCCGCCCGATGGGTCGAAAGCCAGGGAAGTGCTGATCGGGATGGAAGATCTGGACAGCTTCGGTAGGTAGTGGTGGGGGAGGGGGAGGGCTCCCGACGGGGTTTGCAGATTTCTGATCCAGCGAGCGCTACGATGCCTAGCCACGCCGGACCACTTTTGTATATCGTCCTGCATGGCCCTCAGATCAGATCCGTCGACATGGTCAGACCCGCGGCATCGGCGTGGATTGGAGGGAGAAGAGGTGGCTAAGGCTTATCTCCGGTCCCAAGGCTGGATGGTGGTCGCCCATCGCTTTCGGCTTGGCCGTCTCGAGATCGATGTCATCGCTCGCAGGGGGTCGCTAGTGGTCTTCGTCGAGGTCAAGACCCGACGCGGCACTGCCTTCGGGAGCCCGCTGGAAGCCATAACTTGGACCAAGAAACGGGAGATAACGCGGGTGGCACAAGCATGGGTGGAGCGACATGGGCGACCAGATGACGCTTACCGGTTCGATGTGATCGGTGTGACGACACCGTGGAGTGGCGAGGCGGAAATCGAGCACGTAGAGAACGCCTTTACGCCTGGGTGGCGATAGGACCATATTCGGTTTATATTCGGTAATAGTTGGTAGCTGGAAAGATCACTATCGTGAGGAATCATGACTGCCAAACAACCTGAAGGCCAAATCGCCCCCGGACTCACCGAGGACCGCCGTAAGGCTCTGAACCTTGCCATCTCACAGATCGAGAAGACGGTCGGCAAAGGCTCGATCATGCGTATGGGGCAGGAGAGTGCACGGGTCAAGGTTGACGCGATTCCCACGGGTGCCATGAATCTCGACGCGGCTATCGGTGTGGGAGGGGTACCGCGCGGTCGGATAACCGAGATCTACGGACCCGAGTCGTCGGGCAAGACGACGCTCGCCCTGCATGTCGCGGCCAATGCCCAACGCTTGGGTGGCGTTGCGGCGTTCATCGATGCTGAGCACGCGCTCGATGTTGAGTATGCCAAGAGATTGGGTGTCGATCTTGACGACCTGCTGGTGTCTCAGCCCGACACCGGGGAAGAGGCCCTGGAGATTGCCGAGATATTGGTGCGTTCTGGAGCCGTCGATGTCATCGTTGTGGACTCGGTAGCGGCTCTCGTTCCCAAAGCGGAGATTGAAGGAGACATGGGCGACGCCCACGTTGGCCTCCAAGCGAGGCTGATGTCGCAGGCTCTGAGGAAGCTCGCCGGTAGCATCAATCGGTCACGCACATCGGTAGTCTTCATCAACCAGCTACGAGAGAAGATCGGTGTGATGTTTGGAAACCCCGAGACCACAACCGGAGGGCGCGCACTCAAGTTCTACTCGTCGGTGCGTTTGGATGTCCGCCGCATCGGTCCTGTGAAGGAGCGAGACGAGATCACTGGCAGCAAGGTGAGGGTCAAAGTGGTCAAGAACAAGGTGGCTCCACCTTTTCGGCAGGCCGAATTCGACATCATGTTCACAGAGGGCATCAGCCACAGCTCGCTGCTAGTCGACATCGGTGTCGAAGCAGGGATCATAGAGAAGAGCGGTGCGTGGTACTCGTACGGGAAGGAACGAATTGGGCAGGGTCGGGAGAACGCCAAGCTGTTTTTGAAGGACCACACAGCAATGGCGGACGAGATCGAGGGCAAGGTGAAGAATTTCCTGGGAATTACGGTTGACGGGGAAGTTCACAACGAAACAGGCGAGCGAGCGGAATCCGAAGTCGAGTCCTAGGAGTTACGGTGCAAGACGGTGTGGGTGGCTCCCAGGCTGGCACTTCGAGTCAGCTGTGTACTAGAAAGCCGGCGGCCCCACATCGCTCTACCTTGCGTACAGTACTTGTTTGCCTAACTGAGGGACCCCGCAAGCGCCTGGGTTGAGCCTCAACCTGCGTCGTGCTGATGCCCGCGTTCTACATTACCGATCTCCGTCCTGATAGGCGGATCCCTGGCAACCTGATCATCGAGCTCAATGGGGCGAGGTTTGCGACCTTACCTGCCGAGGTCGTGACTCCCTTGGGTATTGAGGTCGATCTGGAACTGGGCCCGGATCAATATGAGCGGCTCTCGCGGGTTGCCGAAGTGGAGTCTGCATACCGCGTAGCAATCCGTCTGCTAGCTGCCCGGCCGCGGGGCGTCAACGAGTTGCTGCGCAAACTCAGGGATCGCGGCCACAACCCGGCGGCCGCCGCCGAGGCTGTAGGGCGCCTCGAGTCCAAGGGGATCCTCGACGATTCGACTTTCGCCTGTCACTTCGCTCGGGTGAGGCTCTCGCGGGCACACGGCCCCTCGCGGATACTCACCGATCTCCTGGCCAAGGGCGTCGACCGACGACTTGCGGAACGCGCCATTGACACCGTGATCGATCAGGAGGCGATTGACATCCAAGTGGTAGCAAGGGTCCTGGCTGAGAAGAGAGTGGCGCAGCTGGGAGGTTTGCCCCCGCAAAAAGTGAAACAGAGGGTACTCGGATATCTGGCAAGACGAGGGTATCAGGGGTATGAGGTCAGGGAGATGGTGGATGAGGTAGTTCGAGGAGCGGGAAGGAGGGAGTAGAGGGCAGGGAGTAGCAGCAGAATAGGGGGCAGGTTCGTCGTTTGCTGAGATCTCAGCACTCCTGGTCGGTCGAGGGGGTTTCGATACTCTGGACTTTGAGCTCGACCGCTGCAGGCCGGCGTAAGTCTGAAGATCCCGGTGGGTCTCCCAATCAAGTAGATGTTGCGACGTGGGTGTTGGCAGTCCTCGTTCCCAGCCTTGGGTTCTCCAGGTAGCCAGGGTTACCTTACAAGGTTATGAACGCATCTGATATCCGCAATTCATTCGTCGACTTCTTCAAGTCGCACGGCCATACCCACGTCCAGTCAGCCTCGCTCGTGCCGGCGGACGATCCGACGTTGTTGTTCACTAACGCGGGAATGGTACAGTTCAAGAAGGCGTTCCAGGGGCTGGAAAAACGCGATTACCGTCGCGCCGTTACTTACCAGAAATGTGTGCGTGCAGGCGGTAAGCACAACGATCTCGAGGAGGTGGGACACACTGCGCGGCATCACACCTTCTTCGAGATGCTTGGGAATTTCTCTTTTGGCGACTACTTCAAGCGTGAAGCCATCGAGTTCGGTTGGGAGTGGGTCACGAGTGAAGAGTACCTCGGCATCGATCCAGACCGGTTGTATGTGTCCGTGCATCACACTGATAACGAAGCGCGCCAGCTGTGGCGTGAGGTGACCGGTATCAGTGACTCGCGGATTTACGGGCTGGGGGACAAGGACAACTTCTGGCAGATGGGGGATACCGGACCTTGTGGGCCATGCTCGGAGATCTATGTCGACATCCGACACAGGCGAGGTCGGGATCTTCCGGGCCCTGCTACTGCGACCTCACCGGTGACTGAAGCACGTCAGAGCAGCGCAGGCTCCGGAGATCTTTCTTTGGATCACTTCGTCGAGCTGGCCGAGTCTGGTCACCTCATGGAGATCTGGAACCTGGTCTTCATGCAGTTCGACCAGGCCCCTGACGGTTCTCGCTCCCCGCTCCCCGCTCCCTCGGTGGATACGGGGGCTGGCCTCGAGAGAATCGCAGCGGTGATGCAAGGTGTCCCGTCGAACTTCGATACCGATCTGTTCATGGAGATCATCAAACGTGGCGAGCACGTGGTTGGCATTCCGTATGATCGGGGGCCAAAGGGTGTGGGCTACCGGGTGCTCGCTGACCATGCTCGGGCGGTGGCGTTCCTGCTCGCGGACGGGGTCTATCCGGCCAACGACGGTCGTGGCTACGTGCTGCGCCGCATCCTGCGGCGCGCCGTAAGACATGCTTATGTGTTGGGAAGGACGGAGCCTACTCTCGTCCATATGGCAGGGGCCGTGGTTGAGAAGATGGGAGACGTGTTTCCCGAGCTTCGGGAGCACGCTTCGCTCATCAAAGAAGTGACGCAGGCCGAAGAGGAGCGTTTCCTGGCGACGATCGGCGATGGCCTTGGGCGGTTGGACGTATTGATGATCCGTCCCGCGGGGACGATCTCAGGTGAGGAGGCGTTCAAGCTGTACGATACCTATGGCTTTCCCATCGATCTAACGGAACTCATCGCTCGGGAGCGGGGTTGGTCGGTAGACCGGACGGGTTTCGATGAGGCGCTCGATCGTCAGAGAAGGCGGTCCCGTGAGTTCCGGGCCGTGGACTTCGGTCTCCAAGGTGAGAGCGCTGCTGTGCACGCTACGGGGAGGCGGGCTGGTAAGTTCGTGCGCGTAATGCCCCGAGTGCGGCAGAGGTTTGTGGGTTACCGAACAACACGTGCCGACACTGAGATCATCGCTTTTCGCAAGACGAAGGACCGTCTCGCTCTCGTATTGCGAGAGAATCCGTTCTACGTCGAGTCCGGTGGTCAGGTGAGCGATACAGGAGTTGTGAGAGGGCGCGGTTGGGAGTTGCCGGTGGAAGATGTCCGCAAGGAGGACGGCAAGAGTGTGGTCGCGGGTCCATACGTAGGACCATTCGAGCACACAGATGTCCTGGCGGTGGTCGATGAGCCGCGCCGGTGGGATATCGAGCGCAACCACTCGGCGACCCATCTGGTACACGCAGCACTGCGCAACATTCTCGGTACGCACGTACGTCAGGCTGGTTCTGTCGTGGCCCCTGATCGGTTGCGGTTTGACTTCTCGCACCACGCTCCGGTGACAGACGAGGAACTTGCAGCGGTGGAAGCCGAGGTGAACAGAGACATCTGGGTGAATGCACCTGTCGAGACCCGGAAAATGGCGTACGCTGAGGCTCTGGCGGCCGGTGCCATGGCTCTGTTCGGCGAGAAATACGGCGATGAAGTCAGGGTCGTGGATATGCCGGGTATCTCCCTGGAGTTGTGTGGTGGCACTCACGTGCGCACTACCGGACAGATCGGTCTATTCCATTTCACTCACGAGACTGGTGTGGCTGCCGGCGTCCGCCGCATCGAGGCGGTCACTGGCCCTGGTGCATATGCCTTCGTCAAGACGCTCAGTCAGCGGGTGGCATCGGCCGCGGAGACTCTGCGCACCAGCCCCGATCACGTTACGCGCAAGATCGAAGCTCTGATGGAAGAGAAGCGACGGCTGGAGAAGCAGTTGGAGGAGTTGCTGAGGGCCGGGAGCAGCGAACCGGGAGCAGGGGCCGAGCTGCACCAGATTGGTGAAGTCAGGCTGGTAATCGACGAGTCGCCAGTGTCGGATCGGGGTCAGATAGGGCTGATCGTGGACAATTTCCGGGACAACAACCGACACGCGGTCATGGTCCTGCTCGTCAGTGGCGATCGACCGGGGTTGCATGTGGCTGTAACAGATGATCTTGTCTCAAGGGGACTGAAAGCGGGAGACTACGCGCATCGACTTGCGGCAATCAGCGGAGGCAAAGGCGGAGGCCGACCGCATTTTGCATCTGGTGGTGTGGGTGATCGGACCAGACTATCTGAAACGCGCGAAAGAGCCCCGGCGATTCTCGCCGAGTGGCTTGGGGCGGAGCAAAGCTGACTGATCTCGAGACCTGGCTGAGCCCGAGGCTCGGACAAGTACCTGAGTCGCTGTGTGCCCGGATCCTCGAGGCAGTGGTGGGAGCTGGGAAGCACGCGACGGATGACGCCAATGGAGTGACGATTCCGGCTGCACTCAGATCCTTGGCGGACATGCTGCTGGAAGAAGCGAGGGTGGGACCACCCACGCACGATACTGCCATCACTCTGCTGGCAGCAGATGCACTGGTCACCTACGCGTGTGAGGCTGCCGCGGAACTAGGGCCAGAAACGCTGGCCGGATTATGAGGTGTTGCAGGCTGATGTGGCGAATAGATCTGAAGGGTGCTCGTCGAGTGAGGCCGCCGTGCTGATGGTGCGCCGCGGTGGTGTGGGATGTTGGCGAAGGGTCGCTGTTCTTGATTGACATCCATTCCCACCTTCTCCCCAACGTCGACGACGGCTCCCAATCCGTCGAGCAGTCGGTCGCTGTGCTGGCACAGTTTGCCGAGCAGGGGATCACGGACGTGATGCTGACGCCTCACGTTCGAGCGAGCGAGTTGGCTATTGACCCGGAAGACGAGTTGGAGCGGCGCGACGTAGCTTTCGAGCTACTTAGGCGTGAGGTTCCCGCAAGGCCACGTCTGCACCTCGGGTTCGAAATAATGTTGGACCAGCCTATCAGCCAAGAGACGCTATCCAATCGTAGGTTCGCCTTGGCGGGATCCCGCTATTTTCTCGTAGAATTCTACATGTCAGTGGCAGCTGCATCGGTCGAAGCTGCACTCAAGCAGATCGTCGAGGCGGGTGTCGTACCTCTAGTTGCCCATCCTGAGCGATACGGCATGTGCAGCGCCGCTGCGGTGACGAGGTGGCGCGAACTGGGAGCGAAGGTCCAAGTCGACGCCACCACTCTCACTCGTTCGTCTCTGCGGGCCGGAAAGGCCAAACAAATCGTCAGGTCCGGCGCTGCGGACGTGTTGGCAGCCGACAATCATGGCGATCAGCGCTGCCTGAGTGCGGCTTTCGAGTTTTTATCACAGGAAGGCTCGCCCGAGGCGGCTCAAATGCTAATGGTGGAGAACCCCCGGTCTGTCTTGGAGGACCGACCCATGGAGACCGTGCCTCCCATTGCGATCCGAGAGGGCGTCTGGAGCAGATTCAAGAACATCATCAGGATCTGACGGAGAACTGTTGTGTCACTGATTGATCTTTCTGGTAAGGTCGCGCTGGTCACCGGAGGGTCCCGTGGTATTGGGGCGGCCACAGCAGTCGTCCTCGCGAGGGCCGGGGCTGAAGTTGCAATCACCTATCGGACACGTGTGGGAGCTGCAGAGCAGGTGCTCGATCGTATTCGAGGGTGTACACACCACCCAGTGCCGGCGCCCGATGGCATTGCGCACGCCCGCTCTCCGATCGCGATCCGCGCGGATGTTTCGTTGCGCGAGGAGTGCGAGCAGATGGTGCGGCGTGTCGTTGAGGCCTTTGGGAAACTCGACATCTTCGTTGCCAATGCAGGCATTTGGCCACCTGAGCAGGTCGGCGTAGCAGAGATGTCAGACGAACAGTGGAAGACCACAGTAGCTGTCAATCTGGATTCGGTGTTTTTTGGCTGTCGGGCTGCGTTGCAGGCGATGCTGAGAGAGCGGGGAGCAGTCGGTAACCCTGCGATCATGCAACCAAGTGCTGGCGGCAGCATCGTGATCGTATCGAGCACAGCTTCCCAGCGGGGCGAGGCCTTCCACGCTGATTACGCCGCCAGCAAAGGCGCGGTAAATGCCTTTGTCAAGTCGCTTGGGGTCGAAGCAGCTCCCTACGGTATCAACGTCAACGCCGTGGCTCCGGGGTGGGTGGATACCGAGATGTGTGACATCCCGTTTGAGAGGGAGCAGGGAGTTGGGAAGCGGGAGATTGAGGCAGGCATACCCCTCGGCCGGGTGGCGAGTCCCGAGGACATTGCCGGACCAATCGTGTTTCTCTGTTCTCACTTGGCCAGGCACATCGCTGGTGAGGTCCTGAATGTGAATGGGGGGGCGGTGCTTTGCGGGTGAGCAACGAGGGCAACGGTAGGTGGCGGGTCTCTCCGCGAGAGAGGTGTCTTCGTCGGCAGACTTGGTGCGCTTCGTTGCTCGCTCTTCGTTGTGTGTGGTGACAGAGTGGCGTTTCCGTCGCATCTCCCAATTCCCGAAGAGGTACTCCGCATAGCTGGGAAGCTGGAAGGTGCCGGGTTCGAGACCTGGTGCGTCGGCGGTGCCGTGCGTGACAATCTCTTGGGCTACGAGAGCAACGACTTCGACTTGGCAACTGCGGCCACCCCGAACGAGATCCGCAAGTTGTTCCGACGCACAATCCCCGTCGGTATCGAGCACGGTACGGTGGCGGTGCTGGACAGGAACAGCTGCTCCCACGAAGTGACGACGTTTCGTCGTGACGTGCAAACGGATGGGCGCCACGCAGTGGTGGAGTTCGGTGTGTCCCTCGAGGATGACTTGGCCCGGCGCGATTTCACTATCAACGCGATCGCCCACCATCCGCTACGGTACGATTGGCGGGATCCGTTTGACGGAGCAGCCGACCTCTCAGCCCACACAATCCGTGCAGTCGGTGACCCGAGGCAGCGGTTCCGAGAAGACTATCTCCGAATAGTGCGAGCAATCCGCTTTGCCGCCCGCTTCGGCTTCACGATCGAGGATGACACGTGGAGTGCTGCTAAGGCCAATGCTGTGGGCCTGCAACATCTGTCGGCAGAGCGCGTTAGGGAGGAGTGGTTCCGGGGGATTCAGGGTGCCCAGAAAGTGAGTAAGTTCGTTGAGATGTGGAGTCGTGTGGGGGCCCTCAGGACATGGCTTGAGGAGTTGGTACGAGAAGAGACGACGGGATCTGACCAGCTGACGGTCGTGGATCGATTCAGAGAGCCTGATCCGGTGCTCGTCACCGCATACCTTTCGTCCGACGCCGCGACTACACTCACTCGGCTTAGGTGTTCGAATGCAGAGATCGCTAGAGGGGCGGTGATCTCTGAGTTCAAGGGGACCATGCCGGATCCAAGCTCTGCGGCGGCGGTGCGGCGCTGGATGTCAAAAGCCGGGTCGGCAGTGGATGACTTGTTGAGCATTGCGATCGCTGAGGGACGTGGCGAGGCTCTCTGCGCTGCAGTCGCTGACGTCCGGGTCTCCGGCGCGCCGCTGGGTATCAGTGATCTGGCCGTGAGAGGAGATGACCTGGTGGAGATAGGTATTCCCAAAGGACCGGAAATGGGCAACGTCCTTCGTGCGTTGCTGGAAGCAGTGATTGAGAGACCGACCCTCAACACCAAACCCGTACTGTTGGATCTTGCTCAGGGATTGCGGACGCCTGGGTTCACTCCGGGATCTCAGCGCCGTGGGGATGGACTGGGCGAAGGAGCATGACCGCCCTGACCTACGCGGTGATTGCCGCCCTAGGCAACGTCGCTGGCGGCATCGCAGTGGCAAGGGGGGCTAAGCTCGGTCTCAGACTCATCTCCGGGTGCGTGGCTTTTGGGGCCGGTTTCATGCTGTCAGTGGCTCTGGCTGAGGTGTTGCCAGAGGCGTTCGAAATGGGTGGGAGGTCGGCGGCGTTGTACGTGTTGCTGGGATACCTCCTGGTTCACCTATCTCAACATACGGCTACGGAGCATTTCCATTTTGGGGAGGAGACGCACAGCGTTACCCACCAGGCAGGTGTCACGGCTCTGATCGGGCTTCTGCTCCACACCTTTTTCGACGGGGTGGCTATAGCCAGCGGATTCGCAGTGAGCCAGCGGCTCGGCATCCTGGTGTTCCTGGCGATATTGCTTCACAAACTGCCCGAAGGCGTCACGATCTCGAGCATCCAGATTGCTGGCGGGACCGAGCCAAATCGGGCTG
>Ga0111155_1366_pt1 | contig 9851 bp, 9 predicted proteins | sample DeeMarSeWOR28_12_FD_80253 | JGI IMG/M metagenome (GOLD analysis project Ga0111155, IMG submission 80253) | Gemmatimonas sp. SG8_17
CTTGAATCCAGACGATATTGCCATCTACCGCGCAGCCGCGGGCGGCGTCACTTCCGTCAGCATACTGCACGGCAGCGCAAACCCGATCGGTGGTCAGAAGGCCATGATCAAGCTGCGTTGGGGCGATGACGCTGACCGATTGCTGTTCGAAGGGGCTCCACCGGGCCTCAAGCTAGCACTGGGTGAAAACGTCAAACGCGACCGTGAGCCTGATCGCTATCCAGCCACAAGGATGGGGGTGATGGATGTCATCCGGCAGGCATTCCTCGATGCACAGGAATATCGGCAGGAATGGCAAGAATACGAACAACTGGGCGAGCGCGCGCGTCGGAGCGTCATACCGCCGCGGCGCGATCTCAAGCTGGAGACGATAGCAGGTGTCCTGGATGGCACGACCTTGACCAATATCCACACCTACAGGGCGGATGAGACGCTCCAGATGATACGGTTGGCGGAGGAATTCGGCATCCGAATATCCTCCTTGATACACGTCTTGGAAGGTTATAAGGTCGCAGACGAGATCGCAGCACACGGTGCTGGTGCGTCGACATTCTCGGATTGGTGGTCGTACAAAATGGAAGCATACGACGCTATTCCATACAATGCTGCGCTGTTGACCGAGCGTGGCGCACTGACCTGCATCAACTCGGACAGTGATGAGGAGATGCGGCACCTGAACCAGGAAGCTGCCAAGGCGATGAAGTGGGGTGGGATGTCTGAGGAAGATGCGCTGAAGCTGGTCACTATCAATCCTGCCATCATGTTGGGGATATCTGACCGTGTAGGATCGATTGAGGTCGGCAAGGACGCCGACCTGGCGATATTCACCAACCATCCCTTGAGCGTCTATTCGGTAGTCGAAAAGACGCTCATCGACGGTCAAGTCTATTTCGACCGTGAGCATGACCTAGCACGGCGCCAGGCGCTGGAGCATGAGAAGCAAGCCCTGCTCGAAAAGGAGAGAGGGAAGAAGCCGGAACGACCCAGAGTCACCACCGACGCTGCTGGTGAGGAGGTGCTACCATGAAAGCCGCCCGGATTCTCACAGGGTCCCTTGTTGCTGCCTTGATCAGCGGTGTGTCGCTAGCGGCACAAACTCGAGCGCCCACCCTCGCCATTCGAGGCGGCACCGTGCATACCTTGGCTGGAGCACCTATCGAGAGTGGTACGGTCCTCATTGAGAATGGACTGATAGCTGCAATGGGGAGAAACGTGTCGGTTCCGGCAGGGGTACAGGTCATCGACGCTACGGGCCTGCATGTCTACCCAGGCCTGTTCGATGCCATGAGTCAACTGGGTCTGACCGAAGTTGGTGCGGTAGATGTCACCAACGACATGACTGAGTTGGGAGACTACAACCCGCAGCTGTTGGCTATGACTGCGGTGCATCCTGCAAGTGAGCACATTCCGGTGGCACGAGCCAACGGCATAACGCACACGGTCTCCATGCCTGGTGGACGCGGGGGAGGTGTAATCAGCGGGCAGGGCTCACTGATACATCTCGATGGTTGGACCGTAGAGGAGATGGTGATTGAACCGTCGGTTGGGGTGGTGCTCAATTGGCCCACCATTCAGACCCGCCGCTTCAATTTTGCCACCGGATCGGCAACCGAAAGTAGCTACAGTGACGCCAAGAAAGCGTACGACGAGAAGATCAAGGAACTCGATGAGTGGCTCGAGGGCGCGCTACACTATGAGGCAGCACTGGCTGCCGGGACGGATGTGGAGCGGGATCTCAAGCTTGAGGCACTAGCCAAGGTGCTCGACGGTGAGCTCCCCTTTCTCGTATCAGCCAACTCTGAGCGGGACATCAACGCGGCCCTCGACTTCGCCAGGCGGAACAGCGTGCGTGTAGTCTTGTTGAGTGGTTCGCAGGCGTGGAAGGTCGCCGATCGTCTAGCGGCGGAGAAAGTGCCGGTGATCCTGGGCCCGACCCAGTCGTTGCCCGAAGGGGAGGATTGGGGCTATGACCAGATGTATGCCCTTCCCGGGCAGCTCCATGCTGCGGGAGTCAAGATCGGCTTCGCAACATTCGGTGCCTCAGCTTCACGCAACTTGCCCTACGAGGCCGGTAGTGCGGTGTCCTTCGGCCTACCACGCGAGGAAGCTCTCAAAGCCGTCACGATCAATCCTGCTGAGATCCTAGGAGTCGGGGATCGCTTGGGTACAATCGAGACCGGCAAGATCGCCAACCTGATTGTGACCGACGGCGACCCATTGGAGATCAAGACGCAGATTCTCCAGCTTGTCATCAACGGCATGATTGCTGACAAAATGAACAAGCACCTACAGCTGTACGAGAGGTACCAGGCACGTCCGCGCCCGTAGCGCTGAACCGCAGTGAACAGAGCCCCGCGGGTTGTTGCTGACCTGCGGGGCCGCTGTCAACACATGGCAACCTCGGCTCGAGCCACCGCAGTGGCTTGATGCGAGGATTCCCAGCCACTTATCCGGCGTCGGCCGACGAAGGGACGGCGCGAACTTCCAGAGTACCTTCCGCCCTGCCGATCTCTTCCCCGTCAGAATCGGTCAGTATCGACTCCGCCAAGTACTGGTCTCCGGACATACCCACAAACCGGCCTCTGGCTAACAGTTCACCGGTGGCCGGCGTCTGGGTGAGTGAGATGCTGAAGTTCGTGGTCAACGCGACAGAATTCGCAACCAGGGAATTGACAGCAAAGATGGCTGCGTCATTCATCGCCTTGAAGCAGACCGTGCTCGAGAGCACTCCCGCAGCGTTGAAGTAATCGTCCTGGATCGGAACCACGATGTCAGCCTCGCCCAGTGAGATCTTGATGCCGGGCTCATGGCCCACGTTGTAGGGGGCCGAAAGGTACATTCTTTCCAGGTTCTCAAGGTGGGTTTCCAGTGACTTCCGCTTGTGTCCCTCAATCGCCAACTGCGTCTTGCCTTTGAGACCGTGAGGAGCAATCCTACCACAGCGGCCATGCCCTTCTACGTCTGGGTTGCAGATACGAAAACACCAGGCCGATCGATTGCGAGTCAAGGGGCAGCCGACACGGTTGTATTCTCGCAGCCCTCTCTTGGTTCTTATTGTCTTTCTTTCTGTCTTCACTGTTGGTTTCTCTTCGAGTTTTCTGATGTTCAATACCCCCGAATGCGGCACCATGACTCAAAGTGCCTTCTCCGGGGGTAGCGCAGTAGCCACTCGGGGCTACCAGGTGGGTGGAGCTGCGAGTGGCCCACTGAAATGTACTGACAATCTTCCCTAGAGCATACCGTTCAGCACTAGCGGCTCTGTTTGCCCGCTCCTGCACGTAGGGTACCGGTATTTCCGGTCTTGTGGTGCCCTACCAATCCAGGGTCAGCTGCCGGTGGATCCCGCCAAGCTGCGATAGACGTGCGCGAAGGCTACGAGCGACAGAGGGATGGTCACCAACAGGCCCACACCGAGGGCGAGCAGTCCCAAGATGTTGATGAAAAAGAGCACTATTGCAAATAGGAATAGCTGCCAAGCGGACCCCCGTGTAATTGTCCAGCTATGCTCCACCGAGCCCAAGGGCCCGATCTCTTTGTCAATGATGGACCAGCAATAGAACTGGAGCCGCAGAGCGAGGTAGATCCCAGGGATTATCAATAGTAAGAATCCAATGGTAGCGACTATCGCAACGATTATCGATGCGATGAGGTAGCTCACGATCAGTGGTATGTTCGCGAACAGATCTGCGAGTTCGCCGCGTTCGCCATCCACGAACCGCAGGCCCATCCGCATGATGCCCAAGGTCACCACCATGCTCAACACCCACGAAACGAACGCCACAAGGGCAGAGTCAAATAGCACCGGGAACGCAGTGATCATCACCACGATAACCATGGCCATGAGGAAGAGTGCTAGATTCGCGGTCGCAGTCGTCCACCCAAACCGGACAGCGTCACCTATCGAAAATCTGGGCTCAGCCATGAGGAACCTCGCGTAAGTGCAGGTTGGCAGTGTGCCCCGAGCAGACTGAACAGCTCGAGCAGGGCCGTGGAGGCCGGGTCCAATATGTGATACTACCGGGTCAATCGTCAAAGGAGAGATCAGCGCAACTGTTTGACCTCCAAGTAGCTGGTGCTCTGCGGCGAGTGGTACACTCGGTGTGTGGCCGTGATGAAGTCTTCCGCTGACGCTTCGAAAATGTTGTCGACGTACTTCTGCGGATTGCGATCGAACAGCGGGAACCAGGTACTCTGAACCTGCACCATTATGCGGTGTCCCTGCCTAAACGTGTGCAGTACGTCCTGCAATGGTACGGTGACTGTCGTTACTAGTCCGGGTACAAAGGGCTCGGGATTCTCGTAGCTGTTGCGGAAGCGCCCGCGCATGATTTCGCTTCGAACCATCAACTGATAGCCGCCGAGTTGGATGCCCTCCGGTGTGTACTCGCTGTTCTGCGTATCGTCTGGATAGACATCGATGAGTTTGACGACCCAGTCGGCGTCAGTCCCGGTTGTAGATACCTCGAGGTGGGCCAGGATATCGCCTGCCAGGGTTAGATCGGAATTGAGGACCTCAGTCTGGAATTCGATGACGTCAGGCCGCCTTTCGGCAAACCGCTGGTCGTCCGCCATGTACTTCCTGGGCGTGAACACGAAGCGAATCTCGTCGGTGTACGGCACCGGCTCGTTCGGGTTGCTGACGAACTCCGTGTACTGTGCGTCGCCTGGTGCCGGTGATCGTTGTGAAAGGACTTCACGAGACCGCAGATAGGACCGCAGATAGTAACGCGTCGGTTCAGTCCGAGCCGGTGGCCATTCAGTGAACTGCCGCCACTCTTTAGTGCCGGTGTCGAAACCAAGGGCTTCGAAGTCGGGAGGGTTCCCCTCTCCTTTGAGGAAGTGGCGGAAGAAAGGTGCTTCGACCTCGCGCTGGTACCAATCGGAAATGTCGTTGCCAAAGTAGATGTTGCCGACCATCTGTGCCGAGTCCCGTGCCGCCCAGGCGCCGTGGCTCCAGGGGCCCATGACCAGCACATTGTAGATCCCCGGGTTCTCACTCTCGAGGTTTCGGTAGATGTTCAACGGCCCGTAAAGATCCTCTGCATCGAACCAGCCGCCGACCGTCATCACGGCATGGTCCACGCCTTTCAGATGCGGCAGGATACTGCGCCGCTGCCAGAAAACGTCGTAGTTTGGGTGCTGAATGATCTGCTGCCAGAAGAAGTTATCCGTGCCATAATACCTATTGGAGTTCTTCAGCGGCCCTAGATCCAGGTAGAACTTGTAACCATCCGGTGTGTGCGGCTCCGGGAAGGAAAACCAGAAATCGGACGTGCGGGAGTCCTTCTGATAGCCGAAGACTGGTGTTATGAACCAGTAGCTGAGTGTGTAGGCGCCTTGGTGATGAAAATCGTCGAAGAAGAAGTCAGCGATCGGAGCCTGGGGCGAAGACGCAACTAACGCGGGGTGAGCTTCGGGCAATGCGGCGGCGGTATAGAACCCCGGATAGGAGATCCCCCACATTCCAACCTTGCCGTTGTTCCTCTCGATGTTTGCCACCAGCCAGTCAATCGTGTCGTATGTGTCTGAACTCTCGTCTATTGCGGAGTCTCCAGGTACATGAGGCCTCATGTTGTCATAGAGTCCGTCTGACATGTAACGTCCTCGGACGTCTTGGCAGACGAAGATGTAGCCTTCCTCTACCATGTAGGGTGACGGGTGTAGCTGATCCGGATAGCCATCTGGGCCGTAAGGGGCGCAGCTGTAGGGCGTACGGAAGAGCAGGATCGGATAGGTCCGGGTCATGTCGTTGGGTGCATAGGCTGCGGCGTAGAGCTCCACCCCGTCCCTCATTGAAATGCGATACTCGTGTTTCGTATAGTGTTCCGCTGGGTTGATCGTCGTGTCGCCGTTGTGCCGAGGTCCTGAGACACATGCCGTGAGATATCCCAGTGCCATTGCCAGCGGTATTGTACTGCGTGACCAGTCTGTGCTTGTCTTCATGAGTCCAGTTCTCTCCGGTGTCCTTTGCTAGCGTGATCAGTGCCGAGCTTGCGGTGTTGAACGGCGCAGCCACAGGCTCATATGCGGTCTGGCAGGGTTGCTATAGAGTATGCTCCGAAACCCATTGGTCGCTAGAGTCGTTGTTGCGCCTGTCAACCTGTCACACTCCCAAGCACTTGATCCTGAGACCTCTTACCAGTATTGTGCATATACACATAAGGGGATGCGCCATGCCACGACCTCGAAAGCGGCGATTCTGCCAGGCCTATGATGGTGACCATGTGTTCAAGCCACGCAGTATCCCTATGGCCCAGCTCGATATGATCCGGCTCGAGCTCAGCGAGCTAGAGGCCATGCGTCTCTGCGATCTAGAGGGATTGGATCAGGAGCAGGCCGGCTTGCACATGGGCGTGTCACGTGGCACGGTTCAGCGCTTGCTCAAGCAAGGCAGGGCGAGAGTTGTGGGAGCGTTGGTAGAGTCTGCGGCGTTGATCATAGAAAGAGGAGCCTACGATGAGGATCTGCATTCCAACTGAGGACAATGGAGGTCTCCAGGGAAGAGCCCACGCTCATTTCGGGAGTGCCCGATACTTCACGCTGGTCGACACCGAGACGGGCGACATAGAGGTCTTGGCCAATCGTGGCAGCGACCATGCTCACGGCAACTGCAGCCCGCTGCGCCAATTGCGGGAATGTGCTCTCGACGCGGTAGTCTGCCGCGGAATGGGACGTCGCGCTTTGGCCGCACTGAATGCCGAGGGGATCGATGTATACGTGACGCAGCGCGACGTCGTAGAGGATATCGTACAGACGGTGAACAGTGGCGAGGGCAAGCCACTTACGGATCTGGCAGCGTGCCAAGGCCACGGACATGGCAGTGGGCACGATGGCCCTTCAGGCCATGGGCATCAGCGGAGATTTCGGCGCCACGGTGTTTGATTTGACCTGACAGACGAACAGTCAGTTCGGGACTGACTTCTCAGTGGTGCGAGCAACTTCTGTGCGGTCCTGCAGCGGCGAGGGTCTGTTGGTTTTGCTTGGACTGCAGGGCTATGGTAGTTTTCCTGGCCACCGGCGACGTTCGCCTGCAGTAGCCGATATCGCTCTCTCCAAAGAGACTGTACGGTAGCTCCCATGACGTCACCCGTTGTCGAGCTGGAAAACGCTGGCTTCGAGCTGGGCGGTCATCGTTTGGTCGGCCCGCTCGACCTCATCGTGCGATGCGGAGAGACGGTGGTCCTCTTGGGCGAGAGTGGTTCCGGCAAGACGACGACCCTGCGATTGGTCAACCGACTGCTCGATCCCACTGAAGGCGAAATCCGAGTCGAAGGCACGTCCACAGCCAACTGGAATCCAGTGCACCTGAGACGGCGCATTGGATACATGATTCAGGAGGTCGGACTCCTACCTCATCTCACCGTGGAGGGCAATGTGGAGCTGGTGCCTCTGTTGCAGGGATGGCCCGTCCAGCGTCGCAAGGAACGAGTCGCGGAACTGCTGGCACTGGTTGGGCTACCACCGGAGCAGTTCAGCCATCGGCGGCCTCAGGGATTGTCCGGTGGGCAGCGCCAGCGGGTCGGAGTTGCCCGCGCCCTAGCAGCCGATCCACCAATCCTGTTGTGTGACGAGGCATTCGGAGCGGTTGACCCCGTAACACGAGCCGCGCTGCAGAAGGAGTTCAGATCCCTGATCCAACAACTTGAAAAGACAGTTGTCTTCGTGACCCACGATGTGAGAGAGGCTCTGGCGTTGGCCGACCGAATTGTCGTTCTAGAGCACGGGCGATCCAGTTTCGTGGGAACCGTGGCGGAGTTCCAACGGAACGAGACATCGAGTGTCAGGGTGCTTCGGGAACTTGCATGAGCATGTTCGATTACATGATCGACAATAGGGCAGACGTGCTTGCGAGAACATTGCAGCACATGGGTCTGGTGGCTGTGTCGGTGAGCATCGCGATCGCAATCGGAGTCCCCCTTGGTGTGCTTATTGCACGGAGATCGGTACTGCGCGGGCCGATCCTTGGTCTGGCAAACGTCATGCAGACAATCCCCAGCTTGGCGCTGTTTGGTTTCCTCCTGGCCGTACCGTTGATCGGGCTTGGAGCTAAGAACGCCATTGTTGCCCTAGTGGTGTACTCACTTCTACCCATCATTCGCAACACTCTCACCGGCATTGATGGCATCGATCCCGCAATAACTGAGGCTGCACGGGGAATGGGGATGACTGATTGGCAACTGCTGCGTATCGTGGAGCTTCCCTTGGCCGCACCTGTGATGCTGGCTGGCATACGAGTGGCGGCGGTCATAGCAGTCGGGATAGCAACTATCGCCGCAGCAATCGGAGCTGGTGGGCTTGGCGTATTCATATTCCGCGGACTCGCGATGGTAGACAACGCTGTGATAATGGCAGGTGCGATTCCGGCAGCGATGTTAGCGCTGGTGGTTGATGGGGGGCTGCATTTCATCGAGCGGAAGCTGGATTGGAGAGTAAGCTGAGTAGCGCGGGGAGCAGGAAAGTGGAGCGGCCAAACGGAGACAGGCCGTCAGGGGCGGTCTCGCGGAGTGCCATTTTCCTTCTTCCCGTTCTGCCGTTGCTCGTTTCCTGTAATGCCGGAGCCACGATTGTCGTCGGTTCCAAGAACTTCACCGAATCGGTACTGCTCGGAGAAATCGTAGCCCAACAACTCGAATATCATGGTCTCGATGTCGATCGCAGGCTCAACCTCGGTGGGTCGTTCATCTGCCATAGCGCGTTGACTTCGGGTCAGCTCGACGTCTACATCGAATACACGGGCACTGCCTACACCGCCATCCTCGAGTTGCCTGAGGAAGGAGATCTGTCACTGGTCCGGGACGTTCTCGATAGCATATACGCCGAGCGCTGGGACCTGATCTGGACAGATCCTCTGGGGTTCAACAACACTTTCGCTATGTTGGTGCGTGGCTCAGATGCTAGGGATCTGGGTGTTTCGTCGCTGTCCGACATAGCTCAGTATGCCGCGCGGTGGCGTTTTGGAGCGGGCTACGAGTTCATAGAGCGAGCAGATGGATATCGTGGGTTGCTTGACCATTACAGCATATCGTTCAATGGTCCTCCAGTGGAGATGGAACTGGGACTTACCTACCGCGCCCTTGCCGAAGGACGCGTGGACATTGTCGCCGGCAACTCCACCGATGGGCAGATCGAAGCACTAGATCTGGTCCAACTGATCGACGATCGTGACTATTTCCCGTCTTATGAAGCAGTACCAGTGGTGCGAGCGGAGACGTTGGAGCTGTTCCCCATCGTGCGGCAGGCTCTGCTCGAACTGGCAGGAACGTTGGACGAGCAGGAGATGCGACGGCTCAACCGTTTGGTCGATGTCGAGAGGTGGGATGTCAAGGAAGTTGCGAAGGGATTCCTGGAAAAGCTGAGGGCCCGTGAGCGGCGGTGACGGTGGTCACCATGATCCTGGTGGGGGATTCCGCAATCCCTGGCCCAAGGCGCGACAGCCAGTTTTCACCGGCATGCTGCGCTGGGTCGTGACCCGCACGGTCAAGCCACGCATCGATCGTACCCGGCGCGGCGCGTTCCCTCGCGCGATTCCCGCGTTCGCAGACCCAAGGGCACAAGCCAGTGAGGTGTCACTCACCTGGGTCGGGCATGCGACCTTCCTCATTCAGATCGGGGGAAAGAACCTGCTGACTGACCCGATGTGGAGTGAGCGGTGTTCACCCGTGCAGTACGCGGGTCCTCGGCGCTACATGCCACCTGGAATTCGCTTTGAGCAGCTTCCACCCATCGATTTGGTGCTGCTGTCACACGACCACTACGACCATCTGGATTCTGGTACGGTGCAACGGACTGTCAGCGCCCATCCGAGAGCGAGATGGATTGTGCCCCTTGGAGTGGCGCCGTTCATATTAGAG